>JACCEA010864534.1_pt1 | contig 20667 bp, 18 predicted proteins | sample 7449851 | NCBI WGS metagenome assembly JACCEA01 (sample SAMN15323453, study PRJNA562643) | freshwater metagenome | isolation source: river surface water | place: USA:Blue River Watershed | collected 2017-08-18 | reverse complement strand
GGAATGGTTTTATATCTAGAGAATTGGTTTATGTGGGGGATGGAGTATTTATTGATATTGTTCATTGGAAGAGTCTCGAAGAAGCAAAACAAGCACAAGAAAAGGCAATGGAATCAGACGTATGCTTGAGGTTCTTCGAACTTATAGATGAAAATCGCCAACACATTTATCATGGCGAGGTTGTTGTTAAACAAAAGTAAATATCAGTTTCATCGGAATAATATATAACAAAACGGTCAATCTGAGCGTTAGGCTCAGCAATGTTGAAAATAATTAGTATCCTGATAGCTCTATTGACCGTTTTAATGAGTTGTAATCAAGACAAATTAAACTTATCAAATGACGTAAAATAAGATGGATGAAATTGAATTAGAATATGATAGACCCATGAGCAAAGCTCAGTTAGAGAGAATTCGAGGCTGGACTCGTTAAGCCAATACAAGGAATAAAAACTGTGCCATTTTCTGAATCTGAAAAATCGGTATTGCTAAGTGTTAAAGGTGTCGGGCCAAAAGTTGTAGCGCGATTAGAGCAAATGGGGTTTATAACCTTATCTCAATTGGCTGATGCTGACATAAATAATATTTTGGAGCATGGCGCAAATATCACTGGCTCAACTTGCTGGAAAAATAGTCCTCAAGCAAAAAATGCTATTACTTCGGCAGTTCAAGCTGCGCGCACTTTTTCCCTAATGAAAACTGTTAAAAAGCGCAAGAGTGCTTTATAAAGAACTTTATCTTTTTCGCGTAGCTCTTCATATATAGACCATGTATTACCCTCAAATACGAGTGATCCCATTCATTTTCTCAGCATTTGGGGTATAACCATTTTGTTGGGTGTGCGTCGCCTGCGCGGCGGGTTACTTTTATGGGGACGTGATTATTAACCACTTGTTCTACAAAGGTTTTTAGGTTGTCGCGGAATTGGTTTACACTTACAGCATCCATATATATCACCAGATGCACGGAGTTTTGGTACAAAAATGCATACACCCCCTAGAATTTTACATCAAAATCTCCACTGACTTATTTCGGGCTGGCACGTCAAATAAACCAAAATTTGACTAGATTCGAATGAGTCCGCAAAATCCTAGGCAGAAAACAACGCCACTCACATTAATAATATCGTAACAAAGGAGTTAAATAATGTTTGGCACTCAAGAATTGAGACTTGTACGCTATCCAGTAAAACAAACAATGGAGGCAATGAGAAAAAGAAAAATATTCTAGATCCAGACAGTGATGACGCAATTGATATTGCTAATGATCTTTCGTTGTATCAAATTATCCTTGAAAAAATATCAGCGGATCAAAATGTCTGGCCATACAAGGCGCTACAGCTTGACTCCGGCACTTCGTGTCTTCGTTAAATGGTGTGAAGCGCAGCGATACCCATCAAACAAAAAATTAACAGGTACTTATTATGGACTTTGATCGTTTGTTACAACTAATGGTAGAAAAAGGCGCTTCCGATTTATTCATTACCGCGGGTGTACCACCGTCAATCAAAGTCAACGGAAAAATTGTGCCCGTTACCGCAACCCCACTCGCACCCGAAAAGGCACGCGAACTGGTATTAAGTGTGATGAATGAAAAACAACACAATGAATATCTGGAAAATAAAGAACTCAATTTTGCCGTCAGCGCGCGCGGTATAGGTCGATTTCGTGCGAGTGCTTTTTATCAACGCAACTTGGCGGGAATGGTGCTGCGCCGTATCGAAACGCGCATTCCTTCCATTGATGAATTGAGCTTGCCCGAAATTATCAAAGATTTAGCCATGACCAAACGCGGGCTGATTATTTTTGTCGGCGCAACCGGAACAGGTAAGTCCACATCACTGGCGTCGATGATTGGTCATCGCAACAAAAATTCCAAAGGCCACATTATTTCGATTGAAGATCCGATTGAATTTATTCATCAGCATGAAGGCTGCATTATTACTCAACGTGAAGTTGGCATTGATACCGAATCTTTTGAAGTTGCATTGAAAAACACCTTGCGCCAAGCACCTGATGTTATTTTGATTGGCGAAGTGCGCTCACGCGAAACCATGGATCACGCCATCGCCTTTGCAGAAACAGGCCATCTGTGCCTTTGCACCCTTCACGCTAACAACGCTAACCAAGCATTGGATCGCATCATTCACTTTTTTCCGGCAGATCGTCATCGTCAATTGTGGATGGATTTATCACTCAATTTAAAAGCCATTGTGGCGCAGCAATTAATTCCAACACCTGATGGCAATGGTCGCCGCGCCTGTCTAGAAATTATGATTAACACACCACTGGCACAGGATTTAATTCGCAAAGGCGAAGTCGCCGAATTAAAAGATTTGATGAAACGCTCGACTGAATTAGGAATGCAGACTTTCGATCAAGCACTGTACGCACTCTATGATAATGGCGAGATCACCTATGAAGATGCCTTGCTGCACGCCGACTCACCCAATGACTTGCGCTTAATGATTAAACTCAGCAGCGAAACCGATGCGAATTATCTTTCGCGCGCAACCGAGAGCTTATCAATACAAAATGATGAACAGAATAATCGCGGCAAAATGTTTTAAATCTGTTGTATAACAATGCAGTCAAAAGTTCATTCACATAACAAGAGGGTAATCGCAATGGCAGGCTGGTATGAATTAAGCAAAAATGACAAGAACCAATTCCACTTCACACTCAAAGCAGGCAACGGTGAAGTGATTTTGCGCAGTGAAACCTATGAAACCAAAGCGGCAGCGGAATCCGGTATTGCCTCTGTGCAAAAGAACAGTCCGCTTGATGAGCGTTATGACGCTAAAGATGCAGCCAATGGTAAATTTTATTTTAATCTGAAAGCGGGCAACCATCAGGTGATTGGCACCAGTCAAATGTATACAACCAGCGCAGCACGCGACAAAGGTATAGAGTCAGTAAAAACCAACGGATCAACCACTAGCATCAAAGAATGATCTTGATCCGGTCGTCGAATCACTTGGCCAGAGGATTCTGGCCAAGTGATTAATTTGTTGCCAGCCAGTCTTCCAACACAATTCTGGCGGCGATTGAATCGACAGGGTTCTGCTTGTAATTGCGCGACCCACCTTTTTCTATCACTTCGCCCTTAGCGGAGAAGCTACTGAGACGCTCGTCGATCATGTCTACTTTTACACCGAAGCGACCGTGAATTCGGTTAGCGAATTTTCGTGCGCGAGTGCTGAGTTCGCTTTCGCTGCCATCCATATTGAGCGGCAATCCCACCAATACTAAATCCGGTTGAAATTCTTTTAATAGTTTTTCAATTTGCGCCCAATCAGGAATGCCATCTTTGGCTTTTAAGCCAGGCAGTGCTTGTGCGGTTTTGGTGATGGTTTGCGCTGATGCGACGCCAATATTTTTAGTGCCATAATCAAACGCTAGCAGCACTTGGATGTCATTTTTTTCAAGCATGTCCTGCAGCGCCTGACATCAATTGCAAATCAATGCCGAGTGATTGTGCCGCTTGTGCCCAGCGTTTTTCGATTGGCGTGTGGAAAATAATCTGTTTATCCGCAGGCACTGTTAGCCACGCATTCGACGCAATTTCTGCCTCCAACTGACCTTCACCCCAACCCGCGTATCCCAATGAAATTAAAAAATCTTTGGGGCCATTGCCCGCTGCCATCGCCGCGATAATGTCACGCGAAACCGTTAAGCTGATGTCATCTGACACTTTCATTGTGGTTTGCCATTCTGTTTCAGCAGAATGTAATACAAATCCGCGCTCTGTTTGTACAGGGCCGCCCGCCATGATGATGTGATCGCCATCGCTGGCGTTGTCATCTAATTGCATTTGCGCAAAAATTTCTTTTAATTGCATGGGAGTCGCCATGTTAATCACAACGCCCATTGCACCTTTATCACTGTGTTCACAAATGTAGGTTACTGTGTGTGAAAAAGAAGGGTCATTCATGCCCGGCATGGCGATTAAAAAATGATTGCGCAAGCTGCCGGGAGTTAGCTCTTGCACCTGCGTTAAAAAATCCAAATCCTGATTCATAAAGTTAATGTGCTGAAGTAGTTATAGAGGTTTCTTTGCCGGTAATTTCAAAATTCCAGGTGCGGATAATTTGCAATCTATCAGCGTGTTTGCGAATTTCAGACGGGAAAGGTGCATAAGGTGCTGCCAATCTGACAATTTGCTTTGCTGCATCATCTAACAATCGTTTACCAGACGACTGCATCACTTTGACCTCGTAAACAGAACCATCTGGGTTAATGGTTACAGACAAGCGCAATTGACCAGTAATTCTACGTGACAAGGCTTCTTTTGGATAATGCTTATGTCCCACCTGTTCGATTTTGGTACTCCAATCGTGAAGGTATTTTGCATCGTAGGAGGCTTTGGTCGAAACTGATGTTAATGTACGAATACGCGGGCGCTTGGCATATTCCTGTCGCTGTTTATCCAACTTGGCTTGCAGACTAGCAAGGTCGTCAATTTGTAGAGGCTGATCCTCTTTTGCACCTTTGATTTTATCTTCGTTTTTTTTCGGATCAGGATTTTTCTGTTCCGCGATTTTTTGTTCAGTGCGACTTGTGGTACTGACAACCACTTGTTGTTTAGTTTGTTTATCTGAGGCTTTTTGTTGTTGTGGAACCGGATTCACTTTGCGAATTTGTGCATCAGCAAATTGCGCAGCTTTGTCGGTAGTGATTTGTTTAGCTTCGTCAATCGTGCCACTGGCTTCTTGATTGTGTTGCGCCAAAAAATCCGCTTCTTCCGGTGTCAAGGCATCTTTGTGAGTGGCCAAGGTAATATCAATCGTGTGTGATGTGTTGGCCGGTTTGGGCAGGGTAAATGTGAAACCCAGTATCACAACGGCATGAATTGCAATCGCCACAAATAGCGTGAAACTGAGTCGATCACCAGAATCGACGGCTGCGGGGGGTATCGGCATGTCTTCTGTTTGTTTCGGTGAGCCTTCGATGCTAGGCCGTGAGGCAGCAGCCTTGGCGTTAACCTTGTGTTTGGATTTACTCACAATGGCTTGCCTTGCAAACGTTTTTCAATCGCGGCGATTAATCGCGCACCAATAGCGGTGTCATACGCCTTGTCAATTTCACGCGCGCAGGTTGGGCTGGTGACGTTAATCTCAGTGAGATATTTACCGATCACATCCAATCCTACAAACATCAAACCTTTTTCTTTCAACACCGGGGAGACTTGTTCAACAATCCAATAATCTTGCGCGGTTAAGGGTTGTGCAACACCTCGCCCACCGGCTGCCAGATTGCCACGAGTCTCACCCTGTGCAGGAATACGCGCCAAACAATAAGGAATAGGTTCACCATCCACGACCAAAATGCGTTTGTCACCTTCGCTGATTTCGGGGATATAAGCCTGCGCCATAATGGTTTGCTGGTTGAAATGGGTGAGGGTTTCCAGTATCACCCCTATATTGGGGTCATCGTGGCGACAACGAAAAATCCGGCTGCCGCCCATGCCGTCAAGCGGTTTGAAAATCACATCACCATGCTGTTGATGAAACTCGCGCAGCCGCTGCATATCCCGTGAAACCAGCAAGGGAGGACAACATTGGGGGAATTGGGTGGCAAAGATTTTTTCATTGCAATCGCGCAGGCTTCGGGGATCGTTAACGACCAATGCTCCCTGTCTTTGTGCAGTTTCCAGTAGGTAGGTGCTGTAAATAAACTCATTGTCGAAGGGCGGGTCTTTGCGCATCAGAACCACATCCAACAAACCCAGTTTAATTTCCTGTCGGATTCCAAGCTGAAACCAAGAATCTGGACTATTCTTGACACTGAGCATGCGCATGCTGCCGTAGGCATCACCTTGCTTAAGGTAGAGATCTGATTGTTCCATGTAGTAAAGCTGCCAACCACGGTCTTGGGCGGCCAGTAAAAGCGCCAAGGTTGTATCTTTGTGGAACTTGATGTCGGCGATAGGATCCATCACCACTCCAAGGGAAATTGACATAAAACCTGCTCACCTAAGCCGAAAGAAATGTGCCGCAACCTTAAAACCAGATGCAGCTGAAAGCAAGAACGCGCGTCACAGATTATTCGGTGCTAAGAAGTCTACGAATTGAACAGATTACTCATATATTCAAAAGCTTATGGCGAAACCCTAAAAACTGTGTTAAAAGTTTGTTATAACAAAATCCGTTCGCTTTTGTATGCGAGCAGATAACCGACTAAACACTCCCGTCGGTTGAGCGACACCTAAAACCGACAATCAACCTGATAAAAATGCAAGGTCAGTGTATGGAAGTAACTTACGAAAGCCTCAAAGTGATGGTTATTGATGACAGCAAAACCATCCGCCGCACCGCCGAAACCCTACTCAAAAAAGCCGGCTGTATGGTGATTACCGCCACTGATGGCTTCGACGCCTTGGCGAAAATTGCCGATACCCGTCCCGATATTATCTTTGTTGACATCATGATGCCGCGCCTTGATGGTTATCAAACCTGTGCGCTTATCAAGAACAACAGTGAGTTCAAATCGACTCCAGTTATCATGCTATCCAGCAAAGACGGCTTGTTTGACAAGGCCAAAGGCCGGATTGTCGGGTCGGATCAATATCTGACAAAACCTTTCAGTAAAAGTGAATTACTGGGTGCGATTGAAACTCATGTTCCACATATGAAAGCGTCTTAAACCAAAGAACGCATCCCGTTAAAATGCGTTTTATGTTCCTTTGGAGTAACTATGGCTCGCGTATTGATTATTGATGATTCACCGACTGAAACTTATAAGCTAACCAGCATTCTGGAAAAGAATGGACATGCGGTAGTGACGGCTGACAATGCCGAAGTTGGTATTGCCTTGGCTAAAAAAGAATTGCCAGACTTGGTACTGATGGATGTGGTCATGCCGGGTTTAAATGGTTTTCAGGCAACCCGCCAGTTAACTAAAGCCCCTGAAACTGCGCATATTCCCGTCATAATGGTGACCACCAAAGACCAGCAAACCGACCGGGTTTGGGGGATGCGTCAGGGAGCCAAAGCGTATTTATCCAAGCCAATAGACCCTGCGATGTTGATGGCAACTATGGCCGAGGTATTGAAATAATTTGAATCAGCACTTCTGTATTCAAGCGTTAACACATAAAAACATAATATTGATGTTGGTACTCCATTGATTGTCTTGCGGCAATCGTAGAAACCACCCGGACTGTACGGATAGTCTTTATGTCAGTAGCAGAATCTGCCTTCGAGGCTCTTTTACATTTGGCGCAGCAAAGTCGCGCTGCCGCCCGTGGCTTGCCTGCTCAAGCCGACGTACGTCCGCAATGGAGCGGCATAGGCTTTTCTCTTATGGGCCACTTGTTTGTGGCACCTATGGGCGAAGTGTCTGAAATGCTTGAGGTGCCCAATTACACACACTTACCCGGTGTTCAACCTTGGGTAAGAGGCGTGGCGAATGTGCGGGGTCGGTTGTTACCGCTGTTCGATATGGGCATGTTTTTTGGTGATCGGTTACTCGGCACGCGCAAGCAGCGCCGAGTGTTGGTTCTGGAAACCGAAAACCTCTACTCCGGCCTGATTGTCGATCAGGTTCTGGGGATGCAACATTTTCCTATGGATGAATATAGTTATCAGTCAGGCAAAGTGGCCGAGTCCATTCAACCCTTTGTCGCTGGCAGCTATCCTCAAGGAGGCGATGTCTGGTCGGTCTTTCGTCCGGCCTTGCTCGCTGATGATCCTCGTTTTACCAATGCAGCAAAAAGTTAGATAACCCCGGGCAGCCTGTGGTCGTCCGTGGGCAATAAAAAAATATTGAGTGCTGGTTCAGGAGTGTGTAAATGAAAATTGATAACAAACTAGGTGCAGCCAAGATCAACCCCACTATGGCGGTTGCGATTCTCTTGACTGTTGTTTTCGCCATCGCGGCGGTTGCCTGTTTCGTGATAGTGCAACAAAACCTCAGTAAAGATCAGAGCTATCTTGCCAAAGCCGCTGACTTGCGGGCGCAGGCCTATCGCTTGACAAGCTTGTCCCGCGATGCGACCTCGGGCGATGAAAAGGCCTTTGCTGAACTCACGACCGTGGTCGATATCATGGGTAAAACCTGGGACGGCCTACGCAGAGGCGATCCCGACACCAGTAGCGCCATGTCAGCAGAGCTTTCCAACTACGAATCCGTGTGGAATCGAGTGAAAAAGAATGCTCAGGACATAGCCACCAACAAAGAGCTGATTGTTAACCTGAATAACGTGGGTAAAACCCTGAACGAAAACCTGCCAACACTGCAGGCCGAGCACAACAACATTGTCGAAGTTCTACTGGAAGCCGAAGCGCCTGCGGATCAGGTCAACCAAGCCCAAATGCAATCTTGGCGTGCAGAACGCATTGGTCGAAACGTGGATAAAATGCTGCGCGGCGATGCTGATGCCGGTACTGCAGCCGATCAATTCAACCTCGATGCTAACTTCTACTCCCGCGTATTGGATGGCATGAAAGCCGGCGATCCAGTATTGCAAATTTCGCGCGTAACCGATGCTCAGGCGCGTGCGTCTCTCGACGAGATTACCCAACTATTTGATGGCGTAAACAAATCCATTCAGGAAATGTTTGAAGGTTCCAATACCCTGTCACGTACCCGTCAGGCGAGTGAGGCCCTCTTAACCGATACACCACAACTGCTTCAGGCGCTGGCCACCATCACCGATAAAGTCTCTGATTTGCCTGCATCACGCACGATTAACAATATGCTGGTTATCGCCTTTGCCACTGTCGCAGCATTGTCCTTGTTTGCGATTGGTCTCTTCATGTACCGTGGCGCACGTCAACGCGCAAACGAAAGTGCTGAAACCAACGAACGTAACCAAACGGCGATTTTGCGTCTCCTTGACGAACTGGCCGACCTTGCAGACGGTGACTTGACTACCACAGCGACTGTAACCGAGGACTTCACCGGTGCCATTGCGGACTCTATCAACTTCACCATCGACCAGCTGCGTATTCTGGTAGCACGAATCAACGAAACCGCAGTAAACGTATCGGCGGCGGCGCAAGAAACACAGCAAACCGCCTTGCATCTTGCCGAAGCGTCTGAACACCAAGCCCAAGAAATTGCCGGTGCATCGGCTGCGGTAAATGAAATGGCCGTGACCATTGACCAAGTATCTGCCAACGCCGCCGAATCGGCAGCGGTAGCGGAAAGAGCGGTATCTATCGCCGGTAACGGCGCGAAAGTGGTACAAAATACTATTCACGGGATGGATACCATCCGTGAGCAGATTCAAGACACCTCCAAACGTATTAAGCGCCTTGGTGAATCGTCACAAGAGATCGGTGACATCGTAAGCTTGATTAACGACATTGCCGACCAAACCAACATCCTCGCACTTAACGCGGCCATTCAGGCATCTATGGCCGGTGACGCAGGCCGCGGGTTCGCGGTGGTAGCGGACGAGGTTCAACGCCTTGCGGAACGTTCCGCAGCAGCAACCAAGCAGATTGAAGCACTGGTAAAAACCATTCAGAACGATACCAACGAAGCGGTAATTTCGATGGAACAAACCACCTCTGAAGTGGTACGCGGTGCGCGCCTCGCACAGGATGCGGGTGTGGCACTGGAAGAAATTGAAAACGTATCGACCTCTCTTGCGGAATTGATTCAAAACATCTCCAACGCTGCTCGTCAACAAGCGTCATCAGCCGGTCACATTTCCAATACGATGAATGTTATTCAGGAAATTACCACGCAAACATCGGCAGGTACCTCAGCCACTGCACAGTCGATTGGTAACCTCGCGGCAATGGCCTTGGATCTTCGTGAATCGGTCGCCGGCTTCAAATTACCAGAAGAAGATGTGGATTCACGCCAATTTGCGCTGCATACGCAAACCAGCCAATCCTATGATGCTGAACCCGTGAATCTGGAAGACGATGTGCTTCCAGATGATGATGTGTATTCAGAATCGCCAAGAGCCTGATAAAACACGCGGACTGCTCGCAGGTATTGTTATGGCTTGGACACTACGTTCACTACCGTCTCTCTCTGAAGAACAATTTGCCCAGTGGGGTAAATTGTTCGAGGAACGCACGGGCATTCAAATTGTGTTTCAGCAAAAACCTTGGCTGGAATCACAAATTTTTGCGCGTATGCGTGAGTTGGGTTTTGAACGCTACGATGACTATTTTGCCTTTGTATCCACCGGTATCGCGGGAAAATTGGAGTGGGCCTTATTGGCAGATAAGGTAGCGGTAAAAGAGACCAGTTTTTTCCGACACCGAGAATCCATTGAATATGTTCGACGTTATTTGCAACAAAAAATTTACCAGCAAACCTTGTCTGGGAGTTTTGATGTGTGGAGTGTGGGCTGCTCAACCGGAGAAGAACCCTACTCCTTGGCAATGGCAGTGAATGATTGTTTTGAACTGGCATCGTTAAATTCCTATTACGGCATCACAGGAATGGACATCAGCGCAACCGCATTAGCAACCGCGCGCAAAGCTCAATACAACAAACGCCGTATGGAGCTGGCCAAGCCGGAAGAAATTAAACGTTATTTTATCCAGCGCGCCGATGGCAGTTACGAAGTGGTCAGCAAAATACGTGAACGCGTGTGTTTTACTCAAACCAACATTATTAACGCCAAACAATTACCCGATGTAAAAGTGGATGTGATTTTTTGTCAGAATCTACTGGTCTATTTTCGTCGCTGGTTGCGACGGGATTTATTAAATGCATTAGTCGATCGCTTGAAACCTGGCGGACTTTTAGTCTTAGGCTTAGGTGAAGTGGTCGATTGGGAACACCCGAATATTCAGCGCACAGCCGATGATTATGTGCAGGCCTATTTGCGTGTTGAGCCAATATAAAATGAGGAACGACCTGCATGGCAGATAATCGTAATTACGCTGCACTCGATTGGCTGATAAACGAAATCAGCGAGACATTAAAAGAGGCGCGTCAATCACTTGAGAGTTATGTTGAAAACCCCAGCGACACATCACGCATTCGCTTTTGTTTGACGCATATCCATCAAGTCCACGGCAGTTTGCAAATGGTGGAGTTTTATGGCGCCGCCATGCTCGCCAATGAGATGGAACAACTCACACAATCCATGATCGCAGGCCGTGTCAACAACGCCACCGAAGCGCAAGAAGTGTTGATGCGCTCTATTTTGCAATTCCCTATTTATCTTGAACAGGTCAAACAAACCCGACGTGACAACCCGTTAATTGTATTGCCGCTATTAAATGATTTGCGTGCAGTGCGGGGCGAAAGTTTATTGACCGACACCAAATTATTTATGCCCAACTTAGCACCAGCCAAAAAAGTCAGCGGTGCGCGCCTGCCAGTGACACAAGACAATGTGCAATTTCAGGCGATGGCACTCAAACTTCGTCAGATGTATCAATATGCCGCGTCAGGATTTATTCGTGGCGTCAACACCGACGAAAATCTCGCCTACTTGCAAAAAGTATTTTTACGCCTGCAAAAATTGACTCACGGCACTGCGCGTTTTGCTCTATGGGATATTTGTTTAGCCTTACATGAAGCACTTGAAATGGATGCGCTGGAAATCAGCGTCGCGGTTAAAAATTTGCTTCGTCAATTGGACAAAGAAATCAAATTACTCGCGGTGCATGGCGTAAAAGCCCTAACCAGTTTTACGCATGACGAGCTGATTAAAAATTTACTTTATTATGTGGCGCGCGCCGGTAAACACGCACCGGGGTTTTCACCTGAATCACACTTGCAACGTGTTTACGATAACTACCAACTTGAGCAAGCATTACTGGAAGGCAAAGAAGCCGGAAACCAGCAAGCTAACCACAACATCATCGCCGCGCCCGATGCAGCGGCGATGAATTCGGTTGTGACCGCCTTAAAAGATGAACTGAATCTTGTTAAAAGCGCATTGGATATTTGTCTTGCCGGCGGCGATCACCGCCAAAGCGTCAACGATTCCTTACCCATCATTAAACGTGTGGCTGACACCCTGGCGGTGTTGGGAATGGGCAACTTACGCAAAAAATTATTAAACCAAGGTGCGAGCTTAAAACAGGCCGTTGAAGCGGGGCAGTCATTAACCAATGACGAGTTACTCGGTGCAGCCAGTCAAATTATCGGTATCGAGAATGCGCTGGACAGTTTGCTGGAGTCCAGCACTGGGTTTCAAAATGTCGAATCCGAATCGGAAATTACACTCACGCGCGCCAAAGAATCAGTATTGCGTGAATCACGCAACGGACTTGAACACGCCAAAGATGCCATTGTTGAGTACATCGCATCCCAATGGAACCGTGAACACCTGCAATCGGTTCCTGCTACCTTGCGTGAAATTCGTGGCGGATTGGACATTATGCCGCTGCCACGCCCCGCACGAATTCTCGGCGCCTGTGCCCGTTATATCGAAGAACAATTACTGCAAAATGAAACGCGCCCGCAGTGGGCAACCTTGGATACGCTCGCCGATGCCATCACCAGTGTCGAATATTATCTGGAGCGTTTAAGCGGCAGTGGCCGCAAAGAAGAAAACGATTTGTTACTCACCGTGGCTGAAGACAGCGTCGCCTCCCTGGGATATGCCGTTGCCAAAGTCAGTCGCAATGAAACCGATTTGAACCCGACTGAGCCGCAAGCCGATACAGCCGGGGTCGATAATTTCCAACAAGATTCTGAAGACTTAAGTGCTGCCTACGGGGCACTCTTGCAGCCGGAGGTTGAGGAGATTCGCGCCGCCGATTCAGACAGTACCCCCGAAACGCAAGAAGCACCAGAACCCGACGAGGAAAGCACAAGCTCAACACCCAATCTTGGCGACAGATTACCCGTACAAGCCCCCACTGGCGGCGGTGTAATTGATCGCAATAACAATGAGGATATTGATGATGAAATCATCGAGATCTTTGTTGAAGAAGCGACTGAAGTCACTGAAACCATTGCTCAGTATTTTCCGCAGTGGGCGGCCGATCAAGATGACAAAGAGTCATTGATTGAGTTCCGCCGAGCCTTCCATACCCTGAAAGGCAGTGGCCGTATGGTTGGCGCCAACGATATTGGCGAACTCGCTTGGTCAATTGAAAATATGTTGAACCGGGTCATCGACCAGACCATTGATGCAGGCTCGGTGCATATCAACCTTATTGAAAAGGTGCGCGCCCTATTACCGGATATGATCGCCGCCTTCCGCGACAATCAATCCAATCCCCATGCGGCACTGGCTGAAACTTACCGACAACAAGCACACAGCTTATCGCAAGGGATTATCCCGGCGGATATTGAGCAGCACGACGAGCCAATGCCCATCCAAACAGATATTGGCCTAGAGAGCGCATCCACCGACGCCCAGCCCGACATCAGCACTGATGCAATCACCGAAAAAGAGCTGATTGAGCAGGCAGATTTACCCTTGATGGAAGTCAGCGAAGACCTCGACATCGCAACTCCAGCAAGCTCAGGTTCCAGCATTGATATTGATGATCCCGACGCCCAACTCTGGGAAATTTTTGGCGTAGAAGCAGAAGGCCACTTGAGGGTAGTCGCTGAATTTATCGCCCAGATGGAATCGGTAGCACCACTCTATGAACCGCCCAGCGAACAGATTCAGCGCGCATTGCACACCCTTAAAGGCAGTGCTCACATGGCCGAGATTAGCCCCGTCGCCGAATTAGCGGCGCCGCTGGAAAGGCTGATGAAAGAACTGCGCGCTTACCAAGTCAATATTGACGAAGACGTATTACAACTCTTACGCGACACAGTTGACTACACCCACGCCGCGTTGATTCAACTGGGTCAAGGGCAGGAGGTTAGCATTCCCCGACTGCATCAGTTTGTTGCCCGAGTGAATGAACTGCGCGAGTTGCATATCACCCCCCTGATTCGTCAGGAAGAAATGGCTGAAAACGGCAAACGTCAGGTTGACCCTGAACTGCTTGCGATTTTTATGGCCGAGGAAATGAATTTATTGCTGGACGCCGATAAAACCATCGCCCAGTGGCAAGACCATCCCGGCAATCAGCAGATTTTACGGCCAATGATTGATGAGTTAGGCCGACTCACACAAGCGGCTGCTCATGCTTACTTACCGCCTATGGCAGAGCTCAGTGAAAAAATTCGCACAGTGTATGACGCTGCGCTTGCCGGGCATCTGGCATTCACTCCGTCTGTTTGCGCCAGTTTGACCGCCGCCCATTCGGCTTTGCTGGACATGGTGGACGCTATAGCCGCCGGCCAAAATTTAATGGGTATTCCCGAAGGCATCAATGAAGTCCTCGATGAAATGCTCAGCAATGAAGTCGTCACACTCACAGCCCTGAGTGATGACGCACATTACCATCACGCTGCTCATTCCTCGGTCGCCGAAACCCTCGACCAAGCTGTTGCAATACTCGACCAAGCCGATGAGCAGTTAGTCGAAACCGCTGATGCACCCACTCCAGAACTGAACCTCACCGAACAAGCGGTAGATGATGAAGATGAAGCGGAAGCCGAGATTGATGAAGAGATCGAGCTGACACAGCTTGCCGACAGTGACGCTATCAGGTCATCGGATGAGGACGACAAGGATACGCCGGATACATTGGAAGAAGCGGCTAACAGCCCTCAATCCGCAAGCCTGTCAGACTTTGCCATGAAATTTGCAACGCCCGTGTTTGCAACACCGGTGATGGCCACACCAACTAAAGAACCCTTGGTGCATGACGACGGCTTTGATCCTGAAATCGTCGAGATTTTTATTGAAGAAGCGGTTGAGTTGCTCGATGACCTTGACCGTGCGCTTCATGAGTGGGAAGACGATTGGAACAACCACGACGCCATAGAAGACATGAAGCGTTCGCTGCACACCTTTAAAGGCGGTGCTCGCCTCGCCGGACTGACCCAATTGGGTGATCTGTCACACGACTTCGAAACCAAAATTATTGAATTGGACACTAACGCCCAGCTGGATCAAAACTTCTTCCAACAGCTGCATCAGTATCAGGATCAAATGCATGCCGGAGTAGCCCATGCCCGCGCCCGATTGAACGGTGAAACACCGGATGCGCCCGAAGAGACGATTGCTCCCTTGACACCCGAGGCTGAGATCGCAACGGAAGTCACCGTCGGTTTCCACAAGCCAACCATTGTGGTCGATAACACCCGTCAAGCTCTACCGGAGAACCTCGAACCCGAGATGCCGGAAGATGCTCAAGCATTACCCATGTCCGATAATTCGGAAGAAAAACCCAATGTTCTGGCATTTGCCCCAAGAGCGAAACCCGAAACCCACAACCCCGCCAATCTCAGCAAATTGCCTGATTTTATAACCATGCCTGCTGCGGCACAGTCGCATCTGGCAGCCAGACGTTCCGGCCCACAAGAAGTGGTGAAAGTCTCGGCAGAATTGCTGGAAGAACTGGTGAATCTGGCCGGTGAAACCTCTATCAGCCGTGGCCGTATGGAGCAACAAGTCAGTGACTTGAGCGGTGCCATCAGCGAAATGGATGCCACCATTCAGCGTTTACAAGAACAGCTTCGCCGTCTGGATATTGAAACCGAAGCGCAGGTCTTGTTTCGTCAGGAACAAATGGCGCAACACGAAGAATTCGATCCGTTGGAGATGGACCGCTACTCCCAACTCCAGCAACTGTCGCGCTCGTTGATTGAATCAGCCTCCGACTTGATGGACTTGAAATACACGCTATCCGATAAAACCCGCGACACCGAAACACTGCTGCTACAACAGTCACGCATCAACACCGACCTGCAAGAAGGCTTGATGCGTTCGCGTATGGTGCCCTTCTCACGCTTGGTACCCCGCTTGCGCCGTATTGTGCGCCAAGCCGCCACTGAGCTGGGCAAAGAGGTGGATTTTGATCTGGACAACGTCGAAGGCGAAATGGACCGTACAGTCTTGGAACGTATGGTAGCGCCCCTTGAGCACATGTTGCGTAATGCCGTCGACCACGGTATCGAAACACCCACCGACCGCGCAGCTTCAGGTAAGTCTGCCAATGGCCGAATCCTACTCAGCTTGGCGCGTGAAGGTAGCGAAGTTGTACTACGGCTGAGGGATGATGGACGCGGTATCAATCTGCAACGCGTGCGTGAAAAAGCCATAGAACGTGGGTTAATGGCTGTCGATGCCAAATTAACCGATGAGGATGTCATCCAGTTCATTTTGCATGCCGGTTTCAGTACAGCCGAAAAAGTCACCCAAATTTCTGGCCGTGGTGTCGGTATGGACGTAGTCGCCTCCGAGATCAAACAACTCGGCGGCAATATGCTGATTAACTCCACTTGGGGCAAAGGCACTGAATTTGAAATCCGCCTGCCGTTCACCGTATCAGTCAACCGTGCCTTGATGATCCAAATCGGCGAAGACCTCTATGCGGTTCCACTCAATACTATCGAAGGTATTGTGCGCGTCAGCCCCTTTGAGCTGGAACACTACTATCAAGACCCCTCCACGCTGTTTGACTATGCCGGAGAAAATTATCTAGTGCGCTACTTGGGTGGACTGCTGGATTCCGATACCAAGCCCAAGCTGGACGGTCAAGGCTTGCCACTGCCTGTCATTCTGGTACGCAGTGCCGATCAGACGGTAGCATTGCAAGTGGACAGACTGCTGGGCAGCCGTGAGATAGTGGTAAAAACCTTGGGTATGCAATTTGGCTCAGTCCGCGGGGTTTCAGGCGCAACGATTATGGGTGATGGTAGCGTAGTGGTGATTCTGGATCTGCATGCCGTGATCCGCGAACAGCGCGCACTCAACTTACAACTCATGCCTATGGATCTACCCAGCCTCTCAGCCCCGGCTGAAGAGGATATCAGTGAAAAAACTATCATGGTGGTGGATGACTCAGTGACGGTACGCAAAGTCACCAGTCGCTTCCTTGAGCGTGAAGGCTTCCGGGTTATCACCGCGAAAGACGGTGCCGAAGCCTTGCAACTGCTTCAGGATCACCTCCCCGATGTCATGTTGCTGGATATCGAAATGCCACGCATGGATGGATTCGAAGTCGCCAAAAATGTCCGCTCCAGCTCTCGTATGAAAGATCTGCCGATCATCATGATTACCTCGCGCACGGGAGATAAACACCGTGAACGAGCATTTAGCTTGGGGGTGAACCAATACATGGGCAAACCCTATCAAGAAGATTTGTTGTTATCCAACATCAGGGAATTATTGAAACAACAGGTGCATTAAGATTGTGACCGAATTGCAGGTGGGGCTAGTCGTCGACACAGCCAGTAAACAGATTCCCCTGACTCAACTCATACTGCAAGCAGGTCACAGGGTGACTTGCCACTGGGTACTGAGTTCTGGAGAGGCCCCACAAATGTCTCAGCCACAGGTGTGGCTACTGGATATTTCCAGCGATTATGAAGGCGAATCGGCACTGGTCGATCAACTCTTGAATCAGGATCTGGTACCGGTTTTACTGATTGATAGCTCAGAAGCAGGCCATCAGTCCGAGACGCAAGCAGTCTGGATGAAACGCACCCAGCAAAGGCTTCAACAACTGGCCGGCGACATCGAACTCCATCATCAAAAGGCCGCTGCTGGCTGTTGGATTTTAGCGGCATCGACTGGCGGACCCGCTGCAGTTAAAGCCTTTATCCAAGCACTGCCAGAAAACTTAGCCTACGCCTTCGTATACATCCAACACATAGACCCCAAACAAGGCGAAAGCCTCGCTCGCAGCTTGGGCAAAAGCTCAACTTACCCCTGTGAGCTTGCCGAACACGGTGCAGTTCTGTCGGCAGGTAAAATTGTTCTGCTGACGTCACGGGAGCGGGTTGAAGTCATGAGCAACAAAACCCTGTGCCTGCACAAAAACACCCTATGGAATGGCAATTACACGCCCTCAATTAATCAATTTGTCGCCAATGTTGCGCACATTTATAAACAATCCTGCGGCTTGATTATCTTCACCGGCATGGGAGATGATGGCGCCGCCAGCTGTCGCCTACTCACCCAACAAGGCGGAACCGTCTGGGCACAAACCCCCGACAGCGCAACCAGTGATTCCATGCCAAAAGCCGCCATTGCCACCCACTGCGTGAGCTTCACCGGCACACCGGAACAGCTGGCAGAAGCACTGGCGAATCGTTAATTATTACGCCTCAAGGTACTAGCCAGAGCTATTAATACATACAAGAGTAATCACCATGAGAGACAACCAGCAACTTGAAAAAACACAAGAAGTCGCCAGTCTGTTGATTCCGATGAATGGCAATCATTTATTAATTCCCAATGTGACTGTGGCAGAAATCGTACCGGTCAGTCAGGTTACCCCTGTGCTGCGCTCACCCGATTGGTATCTGGGAAATTGTCGCTGGCGGGAACAAACTGTGCCTTTGCTTGCCTATGAAGTGCTGAATGGTGATGAAAAACCGTTTGTGAATGCACGCTCACGGTTTGCAGTACTTAACACCACCGGTTATGACGAATCATTGCCTTTTATTGCGATATTGACCCAAGGCTTACCACGATTAGCGAGGGTTACTGACGATGAAATCAGTCAGCGGGAAGACATAGATAACAAAGCCTTTGAGTTGATGCATATCTCTTGGGCGGGCGAAGAGGCCGTTATCCCAGACATTTCCAAAATAGAAAATTTCTTTCTCGATTATTTACGAAACAATCAACGTTGAGTGGTACAAGATGCAATCTTTTTTCAAATATACGGTTCTTTTTTTCAGCGCACTACTGCTAACCGCCTGCGGGTCAGAACGTGATACCCCGTTCAATCCAAGCGGCGGCAGCAGCTCCTCTGCCGCCAGTATTGGCAACACCGTGATCGCAACAGAAATTTATCGCTACGACGAAGAAAACCCCGAACAGCCTGCATTTATCGAAAGCACGGCAAAACAAATCATCGTAATCAATACCGAGGACGAATTTGAATATTATTGGGACATTTACAAAAATGGTGTAGCACTGCCAACCGATTTAGACTTCGAAGAAATTCAGGTTGTGATTTTGGATTTAGGCAATATCGGCAACTGTACTCCGCTAACACAATATCGAAATATCAAAGCCAATGAATACACCAACAATACGGTTTTGATTCGATTTAATTATCGAGAATCCTCAAGCAGCTCTTCGTCGAGCAGCAGTACCGCATCCAGTTGCGACAATCTCGAAGAAAAACGGCCATTTTATTTTTATTCGATAGAATCGCGTAAAAAAATTCTGATTGATGAAAACGTCACCTACGAATAATCGCAAATTTCTATCGGCCTAAGACAAATCACCCCAACAATACTGCACCAAGCTAATAGCGGCTACAGGTGCAGTTTCCGTTCGCAATACTCGCGGCCCTAAACGCAATGATTGAAATTTTGCGTTTTCGGCCAAAGCAATTTCTTCTTCGCTTAAACCACCTTCCGGCCCAATTAATAATGTGACGCTCTTAGGCACTGGTGAGATTGAAAGACCTTGATCCTTGCGATGATGCAACACAAATCGACAATCGGTAGTGACTGTCTTTAACCAGCCATCAATGGCTTGAGGCTCTTGCAAAATAGGCAATAAGTTTCGTTGGCATTGCTCGCAAGCACTGACAATAATTTGCTGCCAGTGCTGCATTTTTTTATCTTGCTTCTCACCTTTTATTTTGACTTCCGTACGCTCCGTCATTAATGGAATAATCTGAGTAACACCAAGCTCTGTTGCTTTTTGCAACACCCAATCCATGCGTTCACCGCGCGATATTCCAATCGCCAAATGCAAATCCAAAGGGGATTGACGATTGTCTGTAACAAATTGATTAAGTTGAATTGAAACGTGTTTTTTCCCTATCTCTGTTATCTGCGCAAAATATTCGCCACCTTGACCATTAAAAACAATTAATTCACGCCCTTCCTGCATACGCAGCACTTTTGATAAATAGTGCGATGCACTTTCATTCAACAACACCGATTCTGTTATTGCCAAAGGCTGACCTACATACACTCTAGGAATTCGCATAAATAATGTTTACCTGACGAACAATCTATTGTTGGTTAAATTCAAAAGATTCCATCTCTAGCCCTCCCCTTGCCAGGGGGAGGGGGTCTTTATAGCATTGTGAACCCAAAAATAAATTCGCAGCGCCCGTATGTTGTGTTAACGCATCCGCCGCTAACAAAATAGCGCCGCAAGTCCAAGTCGTTTTTTCTTTTGGCCAAATAACGCCATCCCGAAAATTAAATCCTGTCCAGTAACCACCGTCTTCATCCAAAAATTGAAATAACCAACTGAATAAATTCACGGCTTTGGCATGTTCCCCTGCGGCCAAAAGCGCCAGTATCAATTCACAGGATTCCGCCACAGTTACCCAAGGCTCATCACTAACACAACGACAACCCACATTATTTTCAACAAACAGATGCCACTTATTCTCTATGCGCTGCTGCGCCGCTTTACCTTGCACAACACCCGTTAAAATCGGATAAAACCAATCCATCGAAAAACGGGTTTTCGGTTCCCAAGTACGATCAAAATAATCTGGGTGATGTGTTAATGCCGCACCTAATCGTTGATAGGATACCTGCCAGCTGCTTACATTCACCGCCAACTCTTCTGCAATTAACATTGCACATTCAAGGCTTTTATAAATAGAGCTGGATGCGGTAATTAACGCATCTTGTTGTGGTTGATTGTGAATATCAACGGCCCAATAAATTTCACCTGTGGGTGATTGGTAACGCAACACAAAATCAATCGCTTTTTGTACCACAGGGAAATATTG
>JACCEA010645787.1_pt1 | contig 20678 bp, 9 predicted proteins | sample 7449851 | NCBI WGS metagenome assembly JACCEA01 (sample SAMN15323453, study PRJNA562643) | freshwater metagenome | isolation source: river surface water | place: USA:Blue River Watershed | collected 2017-08-18 | reverse complement strand
GGCCTTCGGCCCGGACCTGAACATCCCGCACAACCCCATCGAATACTTCAACGCCGACTACCTGCAGCGCTATATCCGCGACCCGCAATCCCTGCGCCGCTGGCCACAGGCGCGCATGCCCGGCTTCAGCCCGCAGGCCCTGACCGACGCCGAGCTGCAGCAGCTGCTCGCCTATCTGCGCCATATGGCCACACGCAAAGCACATCTCTGAACCGCCGCCCGGTTCTGCCAAACCGCGCCCGGCGCTATGCCCACCCCATGGTCCCGGGCCAGCGAAGTGCATCATCGGCCAACAGCACTATTGAAGTAGTAGCCCAGTCGGACATTGTGTTGATAAGACTGCCTGCGAAGGCTTCATGGGCCAGTTCAAGCGATAGCCCGTTGCTCTTCAATCCACCGCCCCGGAAAGAGTCAGGAGATCATTCAACAGATGACCTCGAGCGATTTCTGAGTCTTCAAATGCGACCCAGAGTCAACCGGCGGGCCAGTCGTATTCGCACATTAGACCCGGAGTACTGAAGTGTGCTAGAAACCACGTGATGAGCCCTAAACATTGAGGCCGGTATGCGCAATCCCTTTGTCCCCGTCTCCCGCAGAATCGCTCTTGAGCCCCGCATTCTCTTTGATGCCGCTGCCGCCGTGGCCGTTGATCATCAGCAAACCGATCAAGCAGATGCAGCACACAGCACACCGACGCAAACAACTGCAGAGCCTGCAGCGCGCCAGATACTGGCGGTGGACAGCCGCATCAGTGGAGCCCAGTCACTGGCCGCGAGCGTCAAACCCAACACCCTAGTGGTGCTGGTAGATGCCGACCAGGATGGCATGTCGGCGATTTCAGCAGCACTTCAGAAAGCAGGAAAAGTCGATTCGATTCAAATCCTTGGCCATGGCAGCGAAGGACAAATGCGCCTTGGCTCCTCCAGCCTGAGTGCCACCAGCGCGGATACCGCCCGCGCAGCCGAATGGGCTGGCAACCTGACCGAATCTGCCGACATCCTGATTTACGGCTGCCGTACCGGAGCCGGCGAGGCAGGAGCCGCCCTTGCCGAACGACTGGCGGCGCTGACTGGCTCCGACGTGGCCACCTCCACCGATGACACCGGCAGCGCCGCAGCCGGTGGCAACTGGGTGCTTGAACGTCAAACCGGGCTGATCGAGTCTTCACTGGCAATTTCCGCTGACACTCTCGCCAACTACAGCGGGCTGATGGCTGATGCCGCGCCGACGGTGACGTTGTCGTCTGCCGGGCCTGTGGACACCCTGCTCGGCGGCCAGTTCAGCTTTACCGCCACCTTCACCAACACTTCCAGCCAGGTCGGCTTCGCGCCCTTCATCGACCTGATCCTGCCGACCACCGGCAAGGACGGTGCAGGCGCCGAAACTGACGACGGCATCACCTTTGTTTCTGCCACCTACTTGGGGCAGGCGGTCAAGGCCTACACGATCACCTTCGATGCGGCTGGCAATGCGACCCACCCGCTGGCCAAGGACAGCACCGGCGCCGCCGTCCTCGTCAATGCCGCCGCTTACGGCGCCCGGGCCGGCGACCAACTGGTCGTCCTCGAACTACCCTACGCCAGCGTAACCAACGGTCAGCCGGGCATTCCCGTTCTCATCACCGCCCAATTGAGCAATCTAGCCGACACCGCAGGCTCGCCTAACCTGACCATCAAGGCGCGCGGCGGCTTCCAGTACGGCAATGATTCGGCTGATAATCCGACCGCCGACCCGACGCTGATCGAGGCCGGCACACAAAATCTCGTCGTCCATCCAACCGTGGTGACACTGACCTCGTCGGTCAACATGCCCGAAGGCGAAACCACCACCGGACCGAATTTCGTGCACACCATCTCGGTCACGGCCACCCCGGCGCCGGGCCAGACGCTGACCGATGTCAATGTGACGCAGAGCCTGCCAAACACCATCCGCGTCACCGCCATCACCCCTGGCGCCGGCGGTACCGTCACGTCGATAACACTCGCCGGGGGTCTTATCGTCGATACTCCGACCGGTATCGCCTCGGCACTGGCAGCAAAACCGTACCTGACCTCTTACACCGTTCACTACGACACTCTGAGCGCGGCAAGCACCAGCACCGTCAGTTTCTTTGTGGCCGAGAAGGACAGCACCGGTGCTTCGGTGCTAGACCCCGTTAGCGGAGACGATCGCAGCATCACTGTCGGCGCGCCGACCGCCAGCGGCAAATGGCTGCCGCTGGACCCGCGCGACCAAACGATACCTCTCGATCCAGTCACCGGCCTGCCGCTCCCAGCCGTACCGGACACCATCACCGGCACCGGCAGCGACTCGACCTTCGTCGCCAAGTCGATCACCCTGCGCAAGTCACTCGCCATCGCCAGCGATATCGGTTCCGCCGGCTTGTCTCCCGGGGACACCCTGCAATACACGCTGGAGGTCGATCTTTCCGATTATTTTTCGATCGGGAAAACGCTGCTCGGTGCAGGCAATCTGACCATTTCCGATAGCCTCGGTGACGGGCAGACACTGGTCGCCGGCACGCCGACACTGACTATCTATCAGGATGGTAGGACCTTGGTCATTCCGCTGCTGGTTGCTGCCGGAACACCCGGAACCAGCGGTACGGCACTAACCTTTGATATTGCTGAGTCGATTCGCGCCAGCGATCAGGTTATAGGCGGTGCACTGATCGGCGACCTGGCACTTGACGGCGTCTTGGAGGGTGCCAGCCGCGCCGTCATTACCTATCAGTCAGTGGTTGCCCAGACCTACCTGGGGGTCTATCCGCAACCGCAAATCAACGAAGGGGATGCCGTCGGCAACAGTGCCACCGTCAGCGGCACCCTGCTCAGAAACCCGATTGCTCTTGGCGGCACGGAAGAAGACAGTTCAGCCATAGCCCTTAAAGTCCCCACCAACACCATCCAGACCTCGATCGTCACCGTCAATGGCACGCCACCATCGGGCAGTGTTGAACTTAAACCGGGCGATATCGTCACTTTCCGCATGTCTTACGACCTGCAGACCGGAGACTATGAAAACTTCTCGCTGACCAGTTACCTGCCGTTGCCGCTGTTTGACCTCACCGGCCTGCCGCTGACCCAGGGCACGGGTGTGGGCCAATGGGTCATTGGTGCAGGTAACACCAACCCTGACCCGGTCGACTCCGTCACAGTCGGCACTGGAAACTCTCTGGTTTTCAATTTCGGCAGTTACGTCAATTCCGGCACGGCGGGTTCTAAGATCGTTGTCGACTTCACGCTGCAAGTCGGCAACCAGCCCTTTGCCGATCAGCGCTCACTAACTGTGCTGGCGCAGTCCGACCAGCTGACCACCATTCCAACCCAACAGCATCTGGTTTCCAGCGGCGTGGTCAACATCGCCTCGGTCGCCGAGCCGGTGCTCGCCATCAAGCACGGCGTTGTCTCGCTGGGAGCTGGCAGCAGCGGCCTGGTCACCGGCACGACCGGCACCTGGGCCGCAGCGGGTAGTGGCGGCGCACCGTTCACAGGTAGCGTGACCGACCTCGCCGCCATTGACGGCAATGTAAGCAACATTGACGCAGCCGATCTCGTCCGCCTCGCCACCGCCATCGAAAACACCGGCGGTCTTGGCGCCTACGACGTCACCACCACGGTGACGCTACCGGCCGGTTTTTCCTTCGCCGGCGGCAACCTGGCCAGCGCCAACGTGCTGATCTATCGCGGTGACGGCGCAGCACTGCTGCTCGGCACCGACTACAGCATTTCGGGTTCCACCATCACCTTCCTCGACCACGGCGGTCCCAGTCTGCTGCCCGGACGGGTGGGTACGGCTAACGACACCAGCGGTGCCAACCTGGTCGTCATTACCTACGACGTCGTCGCCAACACGGTCGCCGCCAGCCAGAACTTCGAGACCGCAGCCGCCGTGACCAACTACAGCAGCGCCAACGGCGGGCCGGACTTCACGCCGGCGGACCTGACCGATAAAGCCACGCAGGCAATTGCGGCGCCAACCGTAAGAGTGGTATTCGCCGACGGTAGCCTCGACGACAGCGACTCCAGTTCTCCCAGCACCAGCGGTGCCGATCTGGTGGTCGGCGAGAGCATGCTCTACGACATCGTCGTCAGCCTGCCCGAAGGCGTTACGCAGAGCCTGCGCCTCGACGACCTGATTCCTGGCGGCCTGCAACTCGATACCAGCTTCGGGGCCGGCGGCTACCAGTTGATCACTACAGTCGCGGGCAGCGCCGCACTGATAGCCGACTTCGCCGGCAGCGTCAGCGCTTCGGGGATTGCCGCAACGCCATCCGGCACGCTCGGCGCCGATGGCGTCGATGCCCGCCTGACCTTCAGTGCTGCTGGCGCCTCCGGCGACAACATCACGACCAACAACAGTTTCGTCATCCGCGTCCGGTTGATCGCCGGCAATGTCAGCAGCAACCAGGCCGGCGTCAGCCGCTCCAACAACGCACAACTGGTTTTCAACGATCCGGATGGCGACCCGGCACCGGCCACGCCGGCTGCACTTGACCGCACCGTCGCCCTGACCGGCAGCCAGCCGACGATCACCGTGCGCGAACCGACCCTGCTACTGACCCAAACCGCAGTGACCAGCAACGGCAATCCGGGCCAGGTCGACGCCGGCGACACGGTGACCTACACCATTACCATCAGCAACGGCTCCGGCAGCAGCGACTTCGCCGCCTACGACATCAGCTTCAACGATGCCCTGCCGAGCCAACTCGACAGCATCGTGCTGCAGTCCGTGGCCAGTGCTGGCGGCGCGACGGCCAGTCTGAGCGATTTTGTGCTTTCCGGTCGCAACCTGACGACAACTGCCGGCGCCAATATCGATATTCCCAAGGGCGGTTCGATCACGCTGACGGTGACCGGTATTACCAACAGCACCGTTGCCAACGTCTTCAGCATCACCAATACGCCAGAAGTGCGCTGGACCAGCCTTGACGGGATCAACGCGACGGCGCAGGCCAACGAACGCACCGGCGCGGATGGTTTACTCAACAGCGGCAGCCTCAACGATTACCGGCAGATAGCGCCACTCGCCATCGAGGTAGTTTCCGGCTCCAGCATCAGCCATGTCGGCGGTCTTCCCGACACACCTGCCCCCTCGCCGACTACCGAGGCCGATCAGACCGTCGCCGTCGGTGAAATCATCCGCTACCGCGTGGCATTCGTTCTGGCCGAAGGCACCACCACGGGCGCGACGATCAGGATCGCGCTGCCCGATGGCTTGTCGTTCATCAACGACCCGACGACGACCACCATCGGCCTGATCGCCAACAGTGCGATCACCAATGCGGCCGACCTGACCACCGGCGCCAACCCCGACATCACGGGAATCAGCATCACCGACCGGACGCAAACCCTGCTCGCCGCCGATCTCTCGAACAGCATGACTGCAGTGGTCAACTCATCGCGCATCAACACGACCAACCCGCGAGAAATCGTCATCAGTCTTGGTGACTTGAGTAACCTTGACAGCGACTCCGACAAAGAAACGGTCTACCTCGACTTCAATGTTCGCGTCGACAACACCACGGCAGTCGATACGAGCAAGAGCCTTGTCACCACAGCCGGCTTTTTTGCCAACGGCACTACTTTCCTGGACAAGACCAATCTGATTGCCGAAAACGTCGTAGAGCCGACAGTCAGCAATCTGGCCAAGACCATCACCGCGTTTGACCCGCGCCCCGGCCAGGCAACCGGCATCGCCACCGTCAGCCTCAATTTCACCAACAGTGGTGACGGTATCGGCTACGGCTTCCAGCTGACCGATGGCTTCCCTGGCGGCACCAACCACGCGGTTTCTGCTGTCATCATCAACGGCACCAGCTACGCGCCCGGCAGCCTTCCTGCTGGGGTTAGCGCTTCAACCTCAGGTGGTACGGATATCACTGTCGATTTCGACCGTCTTGTTCAGGGCTCCACCGTTAGCGTGGTCTACACGGTAGAGGTCTCCAATAGCGTTACTATCGCCTCAACCAATGCAACCCTGAAGTGGTCGAGCCTGCCGGAAAGCTTCACGAGCTACGCCGGTTCGACTGTGGGCACCGACGCGACGGCGAGCGGAGAACGTGATGGTAGCGGTACCGCGCCCAATACCTACGTCCGTACCGAAGGTGCCGGTCTGGGCATCATCCAGGGCACGCTGTGGGATGACACGACTTCAACTACCGCCAGCACCTCGCCCGACGGCAGCGGCCTCGCCGGCCAGATCGTTACCCTGACCTGGGCCGGTGCCGATGGCGATCTGGCGACAACCGCCGACAACCTGACCTTCAGCACGACCACTGACACCAACGGCGCCTACCGCTTTGGCGTTCTGCCATCGGGCAACTTCCGCATCGATACGCCGACCACGATCGTCGCCTATGCATTCCCAGGAGACACTGACAACGCCAAGGTGCGTATCGACAGCGATGGCGGCACGCTGGCAACGATCACGATTTCCGGCCTCGGCGAGGGGGCGACCGCAACAGCCAATGCCGGCTATGTCCGCGTCAACGATGCGCCGGTCAACACACTGCCTGCTGCCCCGACCACACCTGAAGATACGCCGCTGGCCATCACCGGACTCAGCATTGCTGATGTGGACGCAGCTGCTAACAACATGACAGTCTCACTGACCGTTCTGCACGGCACACTGAATGTCAATCCGACTGCCGGCGTCACCATTGGCAGCAATGCTTCTGCCAGCGTAACCCTTACCGGCAATCAGACTGCACTTAATCTCGCACTCGCCACGCTTGTTTATACACCTACGCTGAATTACAACGGCACCGATACGCTGACCATGGTTAACAGTGACCTCGGCAATCTCGGCGACGCCAATGACGACCTGCTGGTCAATGCCGCCGACGCACTGACCGATACCGATCAATTGACCATCAACATCACCCCGGTCAACGACGCGCCTGCCGCCAATAGCGACGCCGGCTTTGCCATCGAAGCCGGCGGTAGCCTCAACAACGAAGCAGGCACTCCAGCCGCCGGCAACATCCTGCGCAACGACACCGATGTCGACCTTAACGACAAGCCGCCGGCACCTGTCGAGGTGTTGTCGGTAACGTTGATCAAACTGGGCACCGACCTCTCCAGCGGTGCCACTACGATCCTGCCAGCGGGCTCGGCTGTGGTGAACGGCCTCTATGGCACGCTGTCGATAAGGAGCAACGGCGAAGCCACTTATCTGGTCGATGAAAACAATGCTGACGTGCAAGCCTTGCGCCTGGATGGTCAGACACTGACCGAAACCTTCAGCTACCGGATGAGAGACGTTGCCGGCCTGACCTCGGATGCCACATTCACGGTAAGCATCCGCGGCAGAAACGACACGCCGGTAGGCGTGAATGATGAAGGCTCAGCACTGGAAGCGGGCGGTGTGAACAACGCCACCCCCGGCAGCAATGCCACTGGCAACGTGCTCACCAACGATACCGACGTTGACAGCGTGGCCAATGGCGAAACCAAAAGCGTTACCGGTATCCGCTCCAAGCGGGAGTCGGATGCTACTGGTGTCATGACCGGTGTGCCCGGCGACAACTCTGACGTCACTGTGAATGGTGTGCTTGGCGCACTGACGATTCGTTCGGATGGCACCTATACCTATGTAGTCGACAACACCGCTACGGCCGTTCAGCGGATGGTTACCGGCGATCAGCTTTTTGAATTTTTCAGCTATCTGGTCACCGATGCAGAAGGCCTGACCGACATCGCCCAGCTCAGGATCACCATCAACGGCGCCAACGACAACCCAGTGGCCAGCGATGATCAGGCCGCAGCCCAGGCCGCTTCGACCAATGGCAATGCAGCCGAAAGCAACCCGACCGGCAACGTCATCCTCTTTCCAAGCCGACCGGATGGTAACCCCACCCCAGGCACGGGAGTTGATAGCGACGTTGACCGGACTGACCGGCCCAACAGCATTCTCGTCGTCGATGGCATTCGCACCGGAACCGAAGGTGCTGGTGGCTCGCTGACTCTAGTCGCTGCAGGCACAACCTCGATCACTGGCACCAGCATCCTCGGCAGCTATGGCACGCTGAGAATTGGCGCTGACGGTTCGTTCTTTTACGACGTAGACAGCACGAATGCCGCAGTCATCGCGCTAGCGACTGGCGCCACGCTGACCGACAGCTTTACCTATCAGATCAAGGATACGGCGGGTCTCACCGACCAGGCACAGATCAACATCACCGTACGTGGTGTAAACGATCCACCGGTAGCGCAGAACGTCGTCGCGCTGGCCACCGAAGCGGGCGGCATCGCCAACGGTACACCCGGCCTAGACGCAGCTGGCGATGCCATGACTAACGACTTCGACCCGGACGGCGATCCTATTATCGTCACTGCGGTGCGGACCGGCACTGAGGCCGCAGGAAGTGGCACAGCAGGCACTGTCGGTTCGGCACTCGTCGGCACATACGGCACGCTCACGCTGCAATCGAACGGTAACTACACCTATGTCGTGAATAACAGCAATGCCGCTGTCCAGGCCCTGCGTGAATCTGGCGACACGTTGACCGAGGTCTTTACCTACACGATAAGCGACAACGCGAGCACGCCGGAAACTGATCAGGCCGAAATCACCATCGTCATTAGCGGCCAGAACGACAACCCGATCGCCATCGCCGATACCGGCACAGCCGTCGAAGCGGGCGGTATTGCCAATGGAATTGCCGGCTCCAATCCGACCGGCAATGTGCTGAGCAACGATACCGATGTCGATCTCTTCGGCGAAGCAAAAACCGTCAGCGCCGTTAGCGGAACAACTGCCGGCTTTGTCGGCGGAAATACTGCGGGCAGCTATGGCACGCTGATACTTAACGACAATGGCGGCTACACCTACCTGCTCGACAACAACAATGCAGCAGTGCAGGCACTGCGCACCAGTGCCAATACGCTGACCGACGTGTTCACCTACACCGTCAGCGACGCCTTGGGCGCTACCTCAAGCACCACGCTGACGATCACCATCCAGGGCACCAACGATACGCCTGTCGCTGTCCCTGATACGGCTTTCGCTGTCGAGGCTGGCGGATTGAACAACGCCACGCCAGGCACCAATCCGACCGGTAACGTGCTGACCAATGACAGCGATGTCGACAGCGTCACCAATGGCGAAACAAAAGTCGTCACTGCCTTCGCCAACAGTGCCAGCGTTACCGGTACCGTCGGCAGCGCGCTGGCCGGGAGTTGGGGCAGTCTCGTCCTGAATGCAGATGGCAGCTATTCGTATGCGGTCAACAACAGCAACGCCACCGTGCAAGGTTTGCGCACGACGGCGGACACCCTGGCCGACACCTTCACCTACACCATGCGCGACGCCGTCGGTGCCACAGCGACGACGACGCTGACCATCACCATCCGTGGCGCTAACGACAATCCCAGCGCGATCAACGACACGGGGACGGCGGTAGAAGCCGGCGGGTTGAATAATGGCACTCTCGGCAGCGATGCGACCGGCGACGTCCTGTTCAACGATACCGACCCTGACAATCCTGCCTTTGGCGAGACCAAGACGGTAACCGCTGTCCGCACCGGCACTGAGGCCGGCACCGGAACGTCGGGCACGGTGGGCGTAGCGCTGCTCGGCACCTACGGCACCCTGACCCTCAATGCGAGCGGCAACTACAGTTACGTAGTCGATAACAACAACGCGACCGTTCAGGCACTGCGCACAACGGCCAATACCCTCAGCGAAACCTTCACCTACACGATGCGCGATGAAGCAGGTGCGACCGATGTCGCACAGCTGGTTATCACCATCCGGGGCGCCAACGACACACCGGTGGCGCGCAATGACTTTGCTTTGGCCTGGCCGCCCATTGTCGGCAGCCCCAGCTCCGGTCGCGACCCTAGCGGCAACGTACTCCCCAACGACAGCGACGTCGATGCTGGGGACAGCAAGACCGTATCAGGAGTCAGGGCTGGCACAGAGGCCGCGGGCGGAAGCCTGGCCATAGTCGCATCCGGTACCAACAGCGGTAGTGGCGAACGAATCAACGGCACTTACGGCTGGCTTAACATCGGCGCCGACGGCAGCTACCTGTACGAGGTCGACTTCGTCAGGACGGCCAGCCTTGCTCCAGGCGCAGTGGTCCAGGACTACTTCAGCTACGAGTTGAAAGATGCAGGGGGCTTGACCGATGTCGCGCAATTGACCGTGTTTGTTCGCGGCCGCAACAACCCGCCGACAGCCGTAGCACCTGTGATCGAATTTGGTCTGGAAAGCGGCGGCGTAGCGAACGGAACGGCGGGACTTGCCCCTTCGGGGGACGTGCTTACGGTCGACGTCGATCTTGAAAACGATCCTCTGACGATCACTGCTATCCGCACCAGCGACACAAGCGGTAATGGAACTGCGGGAACAATCGGGACGCCGCTAGCCGGCGATTATGGCTGGCTGACACAACAGGCGGATGGCTCCTTTACCTACGAGATCGACAATACCAACCCAACAGTTGAAGCACTTCGCGCCAATGGCGACACCTTAAGGGATCGATTCATCTATACGGTCTCTGATATCTACGGGGCAAGCACTGAATCAAGCATCCAGATCATCATCCGCGGAGCCAACGACAATCCTGTCGCCGCTGCTGACTCTGCCGCCGCTGCCGAGGCTGGAGGCGTAGACAACACCACCCCTGGCAGCAATGCCACGGGCAATGTGCTGACCAACGATACCGATGTGGATGCCTATGGCGAAACGAAGGCCGTGACGTCGGTTTCCGGCGTTGCCGCAGGCACGGTCAACGGCTCAACCAGAGGCAATTATGGCAGCCTGACCCTGAATGCCGACGGCAGCTACACCTACACCGTCGACAATACCAACCCGGCAGTCGAGGCCCTGCGCCTGGCCAGCCAGACGCTGACCGACACCTTCACCTATGAGGTCGTCGATGCGCTCGGCGCCACTGCCACCGCCACCCTGACCATCACCATCCAGGGCGCCAACGACAATCCGCTGGCACGGGACGACAACGGTTTTGTCACCGATGCCAGCGGACCGGCTGTTACCAGAGGAACAGTGTTGCCCAATGACAGTGATGTCGATGCAGGAGAAAGCAAAACCGTCACCGCCATCCGCAGCGGTGAGGAAAGTGGCACGGGTACGAGCGGACTGCTCGGTCAGCCCCTGCAGGGGCGCTATGGTTTCCTGGTGATCAATGCCGACGGCAGTTACACCTACCGAGTGGACCTGACCAACCCGGATGTTATTCGCTCACAAGGCCTGGGGCCGATTCTGCAGGATGTGTTTACCTACACCATGGCCGACCGCGGCGGCCTGACCGATCAGGCGCAGTTGACCATTACTCTGGACATGATGGCACCCTACGTCGGCACCGATGACGGCTGGGGCGGCAGTTCTTACCAAGAGGAACCGCGCGGCGCGTCCACCTATGCATTGAGACTGTCACCTGCCACCTTTGTGACCCAAGCCGTCCGTGAAACCAATTTGCTGCTGGATTTCAATAGTAGTGAAACCGGTGGAGAACGCGTGCGCCTGGTGCTGCCTCCCGAGATCAGCATCATCTCGCCAGCAGCAGGGCTTGGTTTGAGTGACGATCAGCTTGTGCGGCCACTGGTGCTGCAAGCCAGCGGTGAGGGGGTTAACGGTAACGCAGGTTATCGGACTGGCTCAGGCACCAATCGCATCGTCGATACCAAGTATGACCAACTGCTGCGCCCTACCCTTCGCTTCCTCGAGATTCTCAATCGCTTCGAAAAAAGCAAAGTCACCGGGCGCGAAGGCATTGTGTCCTTGTCAGCCGATGGCCTGCTGCCCAATATCTCGGTCTTTTCGACGGATATTCCTGCTGCGCAGGATGAAAACTCTGCCGGTGATACATCAAACGGTTCAGCCGCTTCATTCAGCCAGCAGTTGAAACAGCTCAGTGACAGACCGGGGAAACTCCTGCCACCAGCCCGGCCAGCCAACTAAAGGGACTCCTGAAAATTGAATTTTCGTTATAGCTCACTCAGCCTAGCCATTTTCAGCGTACTCAGCCTTTCTGCCTGCTCGAACCTGCAGCCCAAGGCTTACACCCCTCAGCAGGTTTCAGATCGCGTGGTGCAGGACCGAGCTTCGATGTACGCCGATCAGGAGCCAGTGACTGCTCCGATCGGTTTTCATGAAGCCGTTGCCCGGGCACTCAAATACAACCTGGACTATCGCCTGAAGCTCATGGAAAGCGCGCTGGCGAAGAACCTGGTCGATGTCACCAAGCAGGAAATGCTGCCGCGCCTGGTGGCTGGTGCCGGCTACACCTCGCGCAACAACGACTCCGGAGGTACCTCGATCGGTATTGAAAGTGGGCAGGAAACGCTCAGTCCGTCGACCTCAGAGCAGCGCTACTCCCGCCTGGCAGATCTTGATCTGACTTGGTCGACGCTGGATTTTGTGGTCGCCTACGAACGCACCCAGCAAAAGGCTGATGAAGTCTTCATGGCCGAAGAACGCCGGCGGAAGGTCATGCAAAACGTGGTGCAGGACGTTCGCAATGCTTACTGGCGCGCCTTGGGTGCGCAAAAATTGATTGATCAGGTCAATGCTCTGCTTGACCAAGTGGACGGTGCCATCAAGACCACGCGTATTGCCGAAGAACGCGGCCTGATCCCACGTCAGGACTCGCTGGCCTACCAGCGCGCACTGCTCGATGCGATGAGCATCATGGCTACCCGCCGCCAGGATCTGGAGCTGGCCCGTTCAGAACTGTCTGCACTGATGTCACTGCCACCGGGCACCCGGTTCGAACTGGTGGATGAGTCCGAAGAAGCCTTGCCGAAGGCCAACTTCGATCTGGGCAAACTAGAGCTGACCGCCCTGAAGAATCGACCCGAGATCATGGAGGAGTGGTACCGCAAGCGTGTCAGTGAAAACGACATCAAGATTGCCAAGGCTGAGCTGTGGCCGAATCTAAGTGTGAGCGCGGGCGCTCGCTATAACTCCAACGACTATCTGTACAACAACCACTGGCATGAGGCAGCCACCCGTGTTTCGTGGAACCTGCTGGGGCTGCTCAAAATTCCGGCACTGAACGACGCCCAGGACAACCAGAACAAGACCTCGGACATGCGCCGCCTGTCCTTATCGATGGCCGTATTGACCCAGGTGCGAGTTGCTGCCCAGCGATACGCGCTGGCCAGCGAGCAACTGCGTTTTGCCGACGAAAGCCTACGCGTCGACCAAAGTTTGCTTGATTTGGCCAAGGCCAACGCTCAAGTGTCAGCCAGCTCGCAACTGGAGTTCATCCGTGCCGACGCCCGCACCCTGCTCTCGCGCTATCAGCGCTATGCGGCCTACTCAGATGCTCAAGCGGCCTGGGGCCGGCTGTATAACTCGGTGGGGTTGGACGTAATGCCCGACACCATCGCCAGCCATGATGTGAAATCGCTGGCAGCCGAATTGAAGAAGACCATGGCCAGCAGCGCCGCGACCTCCCTGAACGGAACCACGACAGCACTATGACGGTTTCCCAACACTTAATTCTGGCTTGCGTACTGAGCGGCTCAAGTGGACTGATTCAGGCTCAAGAGCCGCTGAACGATCCGATGGCGATACGTGTGCTGCTGGCAGCTGATCAGGAAACCACGCTGGTCAGTCAGATGGCCGGAACCATCGATCAGTTGAACGCCAGCCTGGGACAAAGCATCAAGCAGGGCGAAAAGCTGGTCACGATGAATTGTGATGAAGCCCGTGCACGGGCCAACATGGCTCAGGCCGAACTGGCTGGAGCTCAGGAAACGCTGCGCACCAAAAACGAATTGCGCAAACTCAACGCCGTGGGTGACAGTGAGCTGAGTCTGGTTCGTTCAACTACCGAGCGGGCCGCCGCTGGTTTGGCCCTGACGCAGGCGCAGGTTCGTTATTGCACAGTGCTGGCGCCCTTCTCCGGACGCATTGCCAAAGTCCATGCCAAGCAATACCAAAGCCTGAGTGCTGGCGCGCCCCTGTTGGACATGGTCAGTGACGGTCCGATCCGCTTGCGTCTGAATGTGCCATCGATCATGTTGCCAAGCCTGCAGATCGGCAGCGATTTCTCAATCGACGTGATGGAAACCGGCAAGCGTTATCCTGCCACGGTATCGGCGATCAACGCGCGAGTCGATGCAGTAGCCCAGACACTGGAGATCGAAGGCCGCCTCAAGGACAAACCTGCGGAGTTGCTACCCGGCATGACCGGCACTGCCACGTTCCCGGGAAATTGAACCATGCAGGATGATCTACTGCTCCTGCTGCAACTGGCCGAACTGGAAAGTCTGGCCCGTCAAGCTGAATCGCTGCGCGAACTGGGCCACCATCTGGCCAATGACGCCCACGGACTGCTCGCCTACCGGCAAGCACTGGTGGTAGCCGAGGACGGCGATCGCTGGCGCCTGATGAATATTTCCGGCCTGGTCAGCGTGGATGAAAACACCCCTTACCGAGTCTGGCTCGACAGCACCCTGCCCTGGTTGCGCCAGCAACTGTCAGCGGATGAATTCGCTTGGCTGGAACTCAACACACTCACCGACGCCCCGTCCGCCACTCTGCAAGGGCTGCAGGAATGGTGGCCCGCGGGGGTAGCTGCCTTACCCTTGAAATCACGCAGTGAACAACTGCTGGGCTGGGTGCTGTTTCTGCTGGACGAAGCGCCCACCCCTACGCAAACCGTACTGGTCAAACGCCTGGCCATGAGCTGGAGTTATTGCTGGGAAATGCTCAAGCCAAAACCAGGCCTCTGGCAACGGTTTCGCCAACGCAAGAACCGCTGGAAACTGGCCACTGCGGCGCTTCTGATTCTGTTAATACCACTGCGCCAGAGTGCACTGGCGCCGGCTGAAATAACCTCCCTGGATTTGCAATTGGTCAGTGCGCCGATGGACGGCGTGATCAAGACCTTCCATATCAAGCCCAACGAACCGGTCAGCAAAGACCAGCCGCTGTTCTCCCTTGATGACACCACCTTGCAACATCAGCGCGCCGTTGCCCAACAAGCGGTGGCGGTAGCCGATGCCGAGTTGATGGCCGCCAGCCAGGGCGCCTTCACCAGCAATGACAGCAAGGCGCAATTGCCGACCCTGCAAAGCCGGGCGCAGCAACGCCGGGCTGAACTGGAGAGCCTTAACGCTCAACTGCAACGCATGACAGTTTTGGCACCGCGTGCAGGGGTAGCAGTATTCACCGACCCCAACGAGTGGCTGGGCAAACCCGTAGTGACCGGCGAGCGTGTGTTGCAACTGGCCAACCCGGATCAGCCGGCCATGTTGATCAAGCTACCGGTAGCCGATGCCATAGAGTTGTCGGTGGGTACCCCGGTGGTGCTGTATCTGACGGTGCGCCCGCTAAGCCCACTCAACGGCAAGATTCTGGAAACCAGTTATCAGAGCTCGCTTACCGCAGAAGGCATTTCCAGCTACCGGCTGCGCGCCAGCGTCGATAAAGGCGACAGCGAGTTGGCACGAATCGGCCTCAAAGGCACAGCCAAGATCAAGGCAGGCTGGTCGCTGCTGGGGTATGAAATGCTGCGCCGGCCACTGGCGGCCCTGCGCGAATTCACCGGTCTGTGATGAACCAGCCCAAGGTTGCACCACCGTTGCGCGAAGACCTGCGCATTCTGACGTCCGCACCCCACAAGGACGGTAGTCCGGGCTGGATAATCGAAGACCCGGTCGCCAACCGCCACTTCCGGATCGGCTGGCTAGAGTTCGAGTTTCTCTCGAACTGGCATCTGGGCATCGGCGAAATGCTCGCGCACATTCGCAGCAAAACAACGCTGCAACCGGATGAAGAACAGCTGACCAGCTTTATCGATTTTCTGAAAGGGCATCATCTGCTGCGCAACAGCCCGCAGGAAACCCAGGCAATGGCCATGCGCGATAAAGCCAGCCCCTGGCTGCACTGGCGCTGGTGGCTGCATCACTACCTGTTCTTTCGCATCCCGCTGATTCGCCCACAAGTACGCCTGGAAAAGCTCGCCGCCATACTAGGCTGGTTATTCACCCCGGCCAGCCTGGTCGTGGTGTTGATGCTGACACTAACCGGTTTGATTCTGGCCTCCCGGCAGTGGGACGTTTTCCGCACAACCTTTTTCGAGTCGCTGACCACCGAAGGCCTGCTTGGCTTTGCCGGTGCGCTGATCGTCGCCAAGACCCTGCATGAACTTGGCCACGCGTTGGTCGCCACTCGAATGGGCGTGCGGGTAGGCCACATGGGTGTCGCGTTTCTGGTGATGTGGCCGATGCTCTACACCGACACCAGTGAGTCATGGCGGCTGTCCAATTCACGCCAGCGCCTGGCGATAGCCGGTGCCGGCATTACTACCGAATTGATGATTGCCGGACTGGCCACGCTCGGCTGGGCACTGACCCAGCCCAGCCCTCTGGCCAAGGCATTCTTCTACCTGGCGACTACCAGCTGGATACTCTCGCTGGCACTCAATGCCAGCCCGTTCATGCGCTTTGATGGCTACTTCATCCTTTCCGACTGGCTGGACTTTCCCAATTTGCATGAACGGTCCGGGGCGTTGGCACGCACCTGGTTGCGCCGCAAACTGCTGGGCTTCAACGATGAATGGCCAGAGCCGTTTCCCGCACGCCAGCGCACCGCACTGATCACCTTTGCCTGCGCCACCTGGCTCTACCGTCTGATCTTGTTCATCGGGATCGCAGTGCTCGTGTACTACATGTTTTTCAAAGCACTCGGAATACTCCTGTTCGTGGTCGAAATCATCTGGTTCATTGCCTTGCCCTGCTGGCGCGAACTTAAAATCTGGCATGCCAGGAGAAAGGAAGTGCCACGCAGTTATCGACGTGTTTATCTGGTGCTTGGCGCAGCCATATTGCTGGTGCTCGCCGTGCCGTTACCCAGCACCATCAACGCTCCCGGCACCGCTCATGCTGCACGCGAGTGGACCGCTTACTCACCGACACCAGCCAGAATCCGCCAGATCAGCCCGGCCGGAGCTGTCGGTCTGAACGCTGAACTGGCCTTGCTTGAAGTGCCCGACCTAAAGGATCGGGCCGCAGCGGTAGAAGCTGACATTTACGCCTACAACTCAAGACTTGCGGGCATCATTGACCATCGACAGGGCCTTCAGGAGCAAGCAGCCACATCAAGAGGACTGGCCCAGGAGCTGGCACGCGCCCGCTCCATCAGCGCCGAGCAACAGCGTCTGCAACTGCTCGCGCCCTTTGCCGGCCTCTGGCTGGATATTCCGGAAGATATCCATGCCGGTACCTGGGTGAATGGCCGGCAACCGTTGGGCATGTTGATCGACCCTGACGACTGGGTAGTCATCGCCTACGTCAACGAAAACGAAATTGACCGCCTGTCCATCGGCAGCAACGGTTGTTTTTATCCAGAGGGACAATGGAAGCGGTTGTGCGGGAGTGTGCAGGATATTGCCTTGACACCGGCTTCGCACCTCAACAGACAGCAACTGGCCACCGTACATGGTGGGCCGATATCCGTGGTGCAACGAAACAATCAATTGATTCCGGAAAATGCCCTCTACGAAGTGCACCTGCGCTTGGCGCAAGCACCGGCTCACCTACGCGAACAGCGTGGCCAATTGCATTTACAGGGAGAATGGCGCAGCCGTCTGAGTGACTGGCTAACCCGTATTCTCAGCGTGCTGATCAGGGAAAGCGGTTTCTAGAAGGAGGCGAGTATTCCTAGCCGACTTCTGCCTTCGCCGGCTTATCAGGACGCCGGATTATTACTTAAGTTTTACCTATGCTGATGACGCTGGAGCGTGGCTTGAGTCGGCGCGTTCCAGTTCTGGCTCAGCCCAATAAGAACCGAACATATCACGGATACTTTTTAGAACGCAGGACACCCACTTGAAAATACCGTCGTTTTCCCTCAAAAACCGCGCCCTCTGGTTGTGGCTGGTCACAACTTGCCTTGCGCTGCCGCTGCAAGCGGGAGAGAGTCGCGCCTGGGGGCCTGAGCAGGCCACGGGGACGCCCAACAGCCAAGGCCCCGGCGACCTGGAGAGTGCCTGGGCGTCGCTGACCGAAGACAGCCGGGACGAATGGCTGCTGCTGGAATACCTCAATGCGGTGGAGCCTGCACAGCTGCGGGTTTTCGAGACCTTCAACCCGGGCGCAGTGGCCAGGATCACGGCACTGGATGAGGACGACAAGGAAAGCCTGCTGTGGGAAGGGACGGACCCCTTGCGCAACGGCCCACCCGCAGGTGTTGCTGAATTTTCCCTGAATTCAGCGGCCGCCAGCCAGCGCATCAAGCTCTATCTCAACTCCCGTGAAATCGCTGGGTGGAATGAAATCGATGCCGTTGAGCTGGTGGCCAAGGATGGCAGCCGTCAATGGGCTCATCTCGCGCGCGCAAGCTCTACCTACGCCGAGCCGACCCCTCTTGCCACCACAACGCGCGCGGCGGATGAATTCAGCCCCTATCTGAACCAGCCGGTAGTCGCACTGATGGAGGACGGCAGCAAGGTCCACGGGATGTTACTCAGCAGCGGCAAGGGCTTCCTGATTCTGCGTACAGGCAGGAACCAGCAGGTAGTCATGCTTAACATAAGTAAGATACTCACCCTCGAAATTGTCGCTGGTGACAAAGGCATTGACGCCGCGATTCAATAACCAGGCTCCGCGCGTCTAAAAAAAATGGGGCAACTCGTATACAAATATCCACTCTAGCCAGCCATTACCAATGGCCTCTAGTTCCCCGAGAATTACTCAATGTTTGCGTATATCTGCCTGGGCACTAACGATCTGGCGCGAGCCATCAGCTTCTATGATGCAGTGCTGGCACCTCTGGGCCTTGATCGCTGCGATACCTCCCAGGAAAGTGACTGGGAGGGGTGGGCCGGCTGGGGAACTTACGAGGACGGTGGCGCGCGCGAGCTCGCGCTCTGGCTGTGCGCACCCTTCGACGGCGCGCCTGCGGTTGCCGGCAATGGCACGATGGTGGCGCTCCGCGCAAAGGCATGGGCCGTGGTTGAAGCCTTTCACGCCGCCGCGCTGGAACATGGTGGCACCTGCGAAGGCGCTCCCGGCTTGCGTCCTCAGTATGCGGAGGATTTCTATGCGGCCTATGTTCGCGACCCCGATGGCAACAAGATCGCCGTGATTTGCCGCGGTTTTACCCAGGCTTCCTGCCTGCCACAAGCGGACTAACCAGAACAATTTGCTACCCCCATTGGAAAAAATCATATGGATTTGAATCTTCCCGGCATATTTCTCACGGTTGCCCTGGCACATTTCCTGGCCCTGCTTAGCCCAGGCCCGGACTTTGTCCTGATCGTGAAAAGTTCAATCAAACACGGCAGCCAGAAGGCCATTGGCGTCGCCGCAGGCATTGCCTGCGCTAATGCCCTTTACATCGGCCTGTGCCTGGCCGGTGTTGGCGGCATTCTCGCCAGTTCGGTCGGCATCATGATCGTGCTGAAAATCGCTGGGGGGTTATTTCTTCTCTATCTCGCCAGCATGGCCCTGAAAGCCCCCAGGAGCAGTTATCGCGAACTGGCCCTTATCGGGGCGCAGGATGGCTACTCGACAACCACCCTGGCCAGGGAATTTGCTACCGGGTTCATGTCGGGCATCCTGAACCCGAAAAACCTGCTGTTCTATCTCAGCCTGTTCACGGTAGTGCTGAATGACGAGATCGGACTCGGATTTAAACTGGCACTGGGCATCTGGATGACCTGCGTTGTGCTGCTATGGGACATCGCCGTCATACACCTGTTGTCCGCCCAGACAATTCGCCAGAAATTCGCCAACACGGCCTATTACCTGGACAAATTCACTGGCGCGCTGCTCGGCATCATGGGCGCCAGCATCGTCAAGTCCGCCTTCAGCAAGTAACAGGAGCCGCTGCGGGCGGGCTCTTCAGCCATTTACCGAGTCGACCACCATGTTCCACAGGCTCTGCCGCGTGTTCTGCAGCCTACTTCTGCTGAGCCAGATCCCCCTGGCCCACGCCGAAGACGTCGAGCTGGCCCGCCTGTTCCGCGAGGCCGGCGCCAGCGGCACCCTGTTGATCGAAGCGGCCGAAAGCGGTCAGCGTTATGTGCACAACGCCACGCGGGCGGCCCAGCCGTTTACCGCTGCCTCCACCTTCAAGGTGCTGAACAGCCTGATCGGCCTGCAGGAGGGAGCGGTCAGCGGCCCCGAGGCGGTGTTCCGCTGGGATGGCACGCACTACGAGATGCCCGACTGGAACCGCGACCAGACGCTGGCCAGCGCCTTTCGCCTGAGCTGCGTGTGGTGCTATCAGCAACTGGCCAGGCGCTTGGGCGCGGCGGTGTACCCCGCGTATATCCGCGAAGCGGGTTTCGGCCAGTTGCGCGAGCCTTTTGTGGTCGATCAGTTCTGGCTGGACGGCTCGCTCACCATCAGCGCCGAGCAGCAGGTGGCCTTTCTCAGGCAGGTGGCGCTGCGCAAGCTGCCGTACCGGGCGCAAAGCTATGCGGCGCTGGAGAGCATCATGCTGGCTGAGCAAACGCCGCAGTACCGGCTGTATGCGAAAACCGGCTGGAGCGCGCGGGCCACGCCGGGCACCGGTTGGTACGTGGGTTATGTGAGGAGCGAGCGCGACACCTGGCTGTTTGCCCTGAACATCGACACCAAAAGCGCCGCCGACCTGCCACGGCGCCAGTCCATCATGCGTGCCGCGCTGATGGCCAAGGGCATTCTGCCGGCACCGTAGGTTCGGTTGAGCGTCGCGAAGCCCAACGT
>JACCEA010238596.1_pt1 | contig 20679 bp, 19 predicted proteins | sample 7449851 | NCBI WGS metagenome assembly JACCEA01 (sample SAMN15323453, study PRJNA562643) | freshwater metagenome | isolation source: river surface water | place: USA:Blue River Watershed | collected 2017-08-18 | reverse complement strand
TTGTCGTCGTTGTTGCAGAGAGGGTTTCACGCAGGAATTAAAACCCCGGATTGTCGGTGAATACTTGTGCGGGCCCGTCCACCAGGACTTTGGCGTCGGTCACCGTGTTCAAGAATTCGCGGATTTCGCCGCCCGACGAAAAGAACACGAACCCTGCAGCGGCTGCACTGACGAAGACCATGAGGAGATCACGCACAAAGAACTTCAAGGGGCGCATTTCTTTGCCTTTTTCCAAAAATTTCATTTCTGCAAATTTGAGCACGGTGAAGACCACGGATGCCAAAATGGCGACAATCAGTACATTTTCCATGGATGAAACAGAACCGCGATTTACGTTTACAACAACACACACGTGACCAAAGAATATAAATTTGCGTTAGAGCCGTCTTTGGCTAAATCGAACGCGCGTTGTCCTTGTCGTCGCTGCGGTCGGGGCCAAATCCAGCGAACGGGGCGGGCGCCGGAGGCAACTGAAAGAGGTATACATCGCGTATTTTCCCCGATTGGCAGCCCACCAACCCGATTTTTCCACGCCAAGAGAAGCGCGTGATGTTGGGCACACGAAACCGCAAGAAATCGTCGATTTTGCCGGCCGATGTGTCCCCGAGATGCACCGCAAAAAAGCCGCCCGGCCGCAAGTGGGCTTCCACCAACTTGAACATGGGCTCGTAAAATTCGCGGATCCAGTCCCGGTAGGTAGGGTTGCTGTCGGTGTAGACTTCGTAATCAAAAAACGGGGGACTCGTAAACGCAAAGTCGAACCACCGTCGTTCCAAGACGTCCAACTGTTGCCACTGCTTCAAGGCCGCGTGGCCCATTTCGAACGGCAACGAATGGATTTGCGTGTAGGTGGAGGAGAAGGAGGCCACACCTTCCGCCTCCGCTGCAGCAGCAGGCGCATACCGTGTTTCCGTGCTGGACTCGTACTCAACGGCACACCCCAAATCGCGCTGGATACGTGCATATCCCGGCAACAACGCGCGGTTGGGTTCGAACCCCACGTATTCCCGCACTGTTTTGGACAGCAGGGCCCCCAGCATGCGGTCGCCCCAGCCAGCGCACGGATCCAGCACCGTGGTCGGTTCAAAGTAGTCAAACATCGCTTTGGCGTACCCCGGCATGAACGTGGTGGCCATTTTGTACTTGTATTTCGGTGCCAACTGCCATTTTGCTTCGTGGGGGTCGGGCATCGCCAGCAATTCTTCGGCCAGGCCCGACGAAGGATCGTTCCAGACGTCCACGAAGCTCCGCAACCGACCGTACCGCGTGGTCACGGCGGTCTTCAAAATCTCCAGCTCCTGCACAGCCCGCGTGTAGTTGCTGGGCACGTCGTCCCGCAAGGAAAACACCACTTCGTAGCCGTTGTATTTCAGCTGCCAATCGGGGTAGTCGTGTTTGATCTGACGCAAAAACCCCCGCAGTGTGTCCGCGTCGTAATAGTCCAGCAACCGTGGAATCGGCGGTCGGCGAAACGTATCTTCTTCTGCGGCGGGTTCCATGTTGGTGGCGCAGCACGATGAGGTGGGGGGGTTTAAAAATATGGGTAGTCCCAGCCGGCATGGGACAACGACAGGTGGGCTCAGGTCATCGAGAGGCCGGTCGGGGGGTGCGTCAACACGTAGACACACACACTGGGTGTGACGAGAGCGCTTTGTTTGGCGACAAATTTGGGGAATCCGGCCACGAAGCGGGGGACATCGGTTGCCAGCAAGGACCGAATGGACGGTTGCGCGTGTTGTTGCACTTCCTGCACAAAGGTTTTTAGTCCTCCAAGTAGAGAGGCGCACTGGTAGAGACGGATGGTGTCGACGGTGAACAGGTGACCGGCCACCCCCACGTCCAAAATGGGGAGGAAAGTCGTGGTGTCTTCGAAGTTGGGCGCTTTGTTGTTGTTTGCATTGCCTATACTGCCGCCGCTGCCGCCGCCGCCGCTACTACCGTTGGTGTTCGACGCACCGAGGAGTTCGCTGCACGCATTGAGCACATAAATCATGGAGTTGTTGGAGGGCACCGTGCGTTGGTCGACATTCTGCAAACGGGTGGCGTTGTCGAGGTAGGCGCGGAACAACTGGCGTTGTTTGTAGCGGGGACCTACGATGGCGTAGAGCGTGTTGCGGACGCGTTTCAGAGCGGTTTCGTCGGCGTTGTGTGTTTGCAGCATTTGCAGAAAGAAGTCGTATGTTTTGGCGGGTTCCACGGCCGATTGGAGGGGCGCCGTGTATTTGGCGATTTGGTCGTAGAGACGCAAATCGAAGGCGGCGTCGGGTCCGTCGTGGATGGTCTTCCATTTCGCGGCGATTTGTGCATTCGTCATGTCGCGGAGGGAGGTGACGTCAAAGAGAGGACCGTAGATGGCGTCCATGGCTTTTTCCAACTGCGTTTCGGAGACCACTTCCTGGTACATTTTGTGGATTTCCAGGTCGGTGCGCGGTTGCGTGTAGTCGCCGTCCATCACGACTTGCGGAGGAGGGGAAGCGGCAGTCGCAGCAGCAGCAGAAGGGTTCGTGTCTCCCCCGGTTTTGTTATCCGATGAAAGAGAGGAAGCTGTGGCGCCTTGGTCGGTTTTGGCAGCCAGGGAGGAATCGGTGGCCAGGGAGCTGTCGGCCATGGAGGAATCGGCCATGGAGGCGTTGGCTGCTGCCGTCGCGGAAGCGGACGCTGCATTCAGGGCCGGTGCCAGCAGTTGATTGTCTGTTTTGAGAAATTCGCATACGTATTTAGCCTCATCTTCTAAATCTGCAATGCCAAATTCAATGTTTTCGGTGGAAGCGTTGACGGCGCGCGGATTGGGCGTGTACCGAAAGCGTGTGTTGGAGGCCAAAGATTCCACGGAACGGCGGCGCAGGGACCAGAACGAGAGGAACCAGGCGGCGATCAAAAAACCCAAAAAGGCAAACAGTATCCAGAACGTGATCTGTTCGCCGGACCATCCACGGACTTTCATGTTTGGCAAACTTTCGGATAGCGATGGAGAGGACAAGCTGCTGCAGCAAAACACGAATATAATATTATTCTATACTATAAAAAACGCATCCTCCCCTCCCTCTCTCTACTCGACCCAGGGAACGTTCACGCGGAGAAACCATCGCAATTGTTGTGTAGATATATACAAACACGTAACCGCGTTCGTCGACCATGTCCATGTCTGCTTTGTTGAACCACAATCCCCGCCGGCTGGTGTCGTGGAAGGGCCGCACGATCAACCAGATCGCCAGCGTGCTGCAGAAAAACACGCCCACCGCGAGCGACATCGCCACCGGAAGCAACTTGTTCCGGGCTCTTCCTCTCAAAATCTACCGTCGGGAATCCGCCGTCAACGTGCGCACCAACGCCACCTTCGGGGAAGGCGAGGCGGTCACCGGCGTGTGCGCTTCACGCAAATCGACCAGCATCGATGAACTGATGCGTCCGGGAGGCTCCTACTTGACCCGCCGGAGCGGAGCGACGGCGGGTGGCTGGGTCGGCACCGAGTTTGATCCCACGCCCTCCACCCAACACGAATCCTACGGTTGCCCCACCAGCGCCGCCGACTCCGCCAATTGTGCGGCCACCAACGCCCGTCGCCGGTGCCGCAGCAGCGGCATGGTCCGCAAAACCTACGATCCCGCCCGCGGCGACTCCGCCTATTTCACGAACAACGCCCAATATTTAGTCAGTAGAAGCAAGTCGTTTCAGCAAAACCAGTACCGCCACGTCCGCCGCGCCGACGTCTCCGTCGTCAGCAACCCCCTCGAAACCAGCGAAAGTTATTCCCCCAACGGCATCAGCCACTGCCCCAAAGCCCAGGTGGTTGCCGGGGCCAACGTCTTCTCCTACCATTGGGTCGACGCCACCAGCACCGAATCCACGCTGTACGACGTCGTCGTGCCCCCCGGATTTTACGACGTGCACGGCCTCAACGCCGTCTTCGAGAGCACCATGGAAGCCAACCACCATTACTACGTCCACAAGGCCACCCACCAGCACGCCTATTTGGCGAAAATCATCTACAACGCCACGGAATCCAAAATCGAGTTGCAAGCGTTCCCCACTGCGCTGGTCGCAGACACCAATGTCTATGCTCTGCCTCTCAACGCCACGTGGTCCACGCCCGTCGTGTCCACCGTGCCCGTTTTTTACGTGCCCGACACCGGCATCCAATCCGTGCTGGGGTTCGACGCCGGCTACTACCCTCCACTTGATCCCGATGGCAACCCCGATAACCAACGGGCATCGTCTTTCGGAATCCTGTCGTCGCGTCCGGCCAGTCTGCACCCGTCCTACACCGTGATGACCTACAAACCCAGCAACGTGCGGTTCGCCACCCAGGGCGCCGTCACCAGCAGCGACCTCCTCGTCCGCCGCAAATACGAAACCATCACACGCAACGGCCTTGGTTTCACGAACACCTACGGATCCCAAGTCGGCAGTGCCATGGCCTACGGAAAATCCGAAGAACCGTACACACTGAAGGCGAAAATCGGCTACCCCAACACCCGCACGCCCCTTTTTCCCAAATGGTCCGACCGCATGCAGTGCGCCGAACACGGCCGCGTTGTCGGGTTCTGTTCGTCCGCATAACGGACGAGAGGAGGACAGGGAATCACAGTTCGGTATATCTATTTTGTTTTGTGTTTTTTTGTGCAATCACGTGCTACAAAACAACACAACGGGACCGGGGACGTTCACGGCAGCGGCAACGTTGGCGCACTGGATTCCTCGGTTTCTTCATGGCCTCTCTCCGATCCGTCCGCGCCCACCCCATGGGACGCAAAGCCCGCAGGAGCTGCCGTGGATTCCAGACCGACGCTGTGGCCGAGGAGGCCATGACCGACGCCGTTTCCCTGGAAAAAGTGCGGAATGCCGTGCTCGTTGCACCACTGAATGCATTTTCCGATGTTCTGCCGCACAATTTGATCGTTCACACGGTGGTACGGAGAGGTGTGTTTGTTCAACTGCGAATACGTGTAGTGCAAGTTCTCGAGTTGCGGCTGGCCCAACACCGCGTTCATTTCCTCGATGCGTTGCACAAAATACTTCGGAATGATCACTTGTGGATGCAAAAACCGGAGAATAGTTTGGTTCCGTTGGTGGAGTTGGAGCGCGTGGTGCAGGCTGTGCCGCAGGACGGGTAAGAGTTCGCCGCTGTCGCCGCGAAACCGCTGGCAAATGACATACTTTTCCGAGCTGTCGAGAGGGGCGGTCTGCGGACGGGCGATTTTCACGTCTTCGTACAGTGCCGCGAGCACATAGAGTACGTCCACGGCCGCCGCCGAAAAGCAGTCGCCGATACACACCACGAAATGCCCCCCTGCGGCCTGCATGCTTACCGCGTAGCACACCTGCGCCCACCACTGCAGGATCTGCGAGAAAGAAGAATCCGCGGTGGCGGTTACGAGGTCGATGGAATGGCGGTACTTGGCACAACATTCGTCGAAATTGGACGGATTCAAGAGGTTGCCAGTGCCGTCCGCGGCCCACTCCATGCAGAGTGTGCCGTTTTCGCCGCTGTGCCCAGTCGCTTGTTTTTCTCGCATCGATCCGTCGCTGCAGTGTTCCCACTCCGTCGCGGCGTGTGCATCCAGGGTGAGGTACTGATCGGCGGAGAGGGGGGGAGGCAACGCCGCCGTCGCAACAGTTGCGGCCCACCGATGCGAGGGGGGGGCACATCCGCAGGTGTGTTGTTGGCGGCACAAACGAATGGCGTCGACGATTCCGCGCGTTTCTTCGCCCAAATGGAAGGAACGGAGAGAGGTGGTTGTGGTGGCATGTGGACTTGGGTACATGCTGCTGCTGCTGCGCCCACCCTTGAAAGGGAGGTGGGGAGTGGAAGCGCCGGCCGATGAGAACGACAACAAACCACCAAAACTGTGGCCGTGGCCGTGGCTGTGACTGGGTCCGTGTCCACCGTGTTTTTTCTGCGACTTTTGGTGGTCCCCCAAGTTAACAAACGAGAGGAAGGATTGCGGAGGCGGCGACGGTTTCGGTTGTTTGGCAGGGCCGGCAAAAACCAGGGCCGGGAACGATTTGCACAGCTCCATGTACCGAAAAAACGAGGCGCAGGAACCGGCATCGCCCGAGGACCATGGGTTCTGGGCCACGGGGGTCGGGTAATGCGGAGGACACGTATGCAGATAGGCGAACGGGCTGGTGTATTTTTGGGCAAGGCCGTCGTCGAATCCACTTTGCCGCATATAGCCCTGCAGGGTATCCGTGTATTTTCGCAAACTTTGCGACACAAGAACGGGGTCGGCTTCGACGGTCGCAGCGGCAACAGCCACGTTGCCCACCAAAGGTGATGGGCCCGGCGGCGGGCGCACTGCTGCCGCGGCGACGTGAATGCATTGGTGCATGCGGTGCGTGAGTGAGGGGGGAGAGGGCGGTAGCAAAAAATAAATCATGTTTGCGGTGGGTGGTGGAGGGGGTCAAGCAACAACGATGCGTACAATGTGTGCAATGGCATGCAGTGTGTAAAAACAAGAATGCGCCCCTTTTAAAAAAAAACAAGCGAACCGGACGCGTTACAGTGACGGCCAAACGTTGTATTTATCTCAATTTTTACATTTATAACAATTCGAGGTCGGCCACACGCCAAAATTCGCTGGCGCCGTTGGAAAGGGGCCGTTGAATGATGAATGGTATGCGCCGCTGCAACAACTCCTCTTCCGCAATCAAGTACCCGTCGATGATGCCGGTCTCTACTTTGACAAACGGCGTGGCTCCCTCGTTGATTTGGCGCGCGCGTTCGCCGAGGATACGTGCCCTCTCGTATTTGGTCAGGAAGGGCAGCGTGCGGTGCAGCGGGTCGACGATGACGCCCTCCGCGTTGCGCACCACCGTGGCCAGCGCGGCCACTTCGTCGTGGTTGTGGACCATCAGTTCCGGGTGGAAGTTGCGGATCGTTTCTTCGCGCACGCGGTTGTCCAACTTCTGCAGGTAGTTGTCGTCTTCCAAATCCTCGTCCAACTCGTCGGCGTCCTCGTCGTCGCCGGAGTCGAACCCCAAGGGAAAATCGGACCCGTGGAGCGCATGGTGGGGATCGCTGGGGTCCGTCAGGTCGTTCAACTTGAACGGCGCTTGGCGGTTCGTTCCGTCCCTATCTAAATCTTCGTCGTTTTCGTCGTCTTCCTCGTCGCCGCTCTGCTGAATGTTGAAACTCTCTTCGTCGTTTTCCGTGGCCACGCTGGAGCCGTCGTCGTCCTCCTCCTCGCCGTCCCCGTCTTCCGCTCCGTCGGGGCGACGCGACGACACCGACGCTTCGTTGGGCAAGACCGTCGTCTTTTTGCTCGCTGCAGCTGCCGGCGATTTGTATTTTTTTGTGGTTGCGGTGGGTCCTTCGTTATCCGACGACCGCTCGGACACATTGGAATCGGATTCGTAATCAGACATGCCCTCTATTGCAATGGTGGTGGGGGTATGTGAAGAGGAGAGGCCGAAAGAAACAAGCAATAAAATAACAATAGATGTTTCTGTTTATATGGTACTTCCCGGTAAAATAGCAACTGGCCAGGAACCAAAAACATCTATTGCCCAGGGGTCCAGAAAAGGAAACGCACAGACACTCAAAAAAGAGAGGTGGGTTTTTTTATTTACGGTCGTCGGTTTTCCATGCAGTATCGCACACAACACACAAATACATGAATTTCATCTGCTCTTCGTCGTAACGAATGTAAATAATTTCCGGCCGTTCCACGTTGTCCACATTGGTTTGGCAGGTCGCATTCGGACAACGCATGTGGTAGATACGCGGCAGCGTCGGGTCGAGTTTCGTGTAGCGGTTGTAGTGGAGGTGTTGCTCGCCTTTCCGGAACTGGGTGTTCAGCACCACCACGCCCTCCTCGCCAATCTCCGTGTCCTCGTATTTGCAGAACCGGCAGTAATACACCAAACTGTCGGTTTCCTCACTTTTTACACGGATGTACAATTTGTTGTCGCATTGCGGGCAGAACTTCATCGTTCTTGTCGTTGTGGATCGGAGGGCAGGCAATTAGTATATGATTCGACCGGATTTCTTTATGCCAGTTGCCGCGCCGGACGAAAGGTCAACAAATCATTCGGTGGTCCACCTCTCGTTGGAAAGGCCTCCGACCCGTACACGTCTTGCAGCAACAGCCATTCGAACAGTCCACCCGCATACACATAGACCCGGCTGATGCCTAAACTCCGCAGCTGGGCCTGTTTCCGGTACGGTGCAGCGTCGCAGGTGTGTCGACCGTAGACCACAAACGTGTATTCTTGCTGCAATTCACCGGCCAAATACCTCTCCATGAAGGCTTCTTCTTCCTTGGCCATCATGGTTCCACGAATCAGCACGGACTCTTCGAGAGGGGAAAGCGTATGGATGAAGACGTGTAAAGGTGGTGACGGGGAAGAGGGCTGCAGAAAATACAAGACATCTTCAAATCCCACCGTGGTGGTGGCCGAAGGCGGCCCCGATGGAGAGAAAGATGAGGAAAACACCCATTCCAACACCGACTGCATCGATCGGAGAAAAGTCAATAGTAATTTTTACGTGAGGATGTGTTTATATTGGTAAGCCCATTAAAAAGGTTTTGTGATCAACGTACAAATTGATAAAATTTGAGTCAAATGCCGATCCGCAGACTTTTTTGTTGGCGTGTTCTTTTCAATCGCCGGGTTTTATTCGCATGTTTTTTCTTGTGGTTTTTTGTGTTTTTTTTACGGCCAAAAAACTTTTTTCCGCCAGATAAGCCCATAGACAAACCGACTGGCTCTTGCGGCTCAACGAAAAACGAGAACTCCAAAGGATTTTCGGGATTTTTTCGTTGGAATCCCTCGTGTTCATAAAAACCTTTGGAGTCTCCAGTAGCTCCCAATCGTATTTCACTGATACCATGGTGCCTGCAAAATTGCTTTATCTCGTTTATGAGAAGTTGTCCAACACCGCGATATTCTCGGCTTCCACACAACAAGTCTATGTATAAATAGACATTATTCCGATCGACCGCGGGTGCGTTTGGGGTTTTTGTGCCAAAGTTAATTTCTGCGAATCCGTGAATAATTTCGTTGTCCCTTGCTCGGCAGACCAGCAGAAAGGTTTGAAACCCACTTTGTATAATTTGATTTGCAAACGATGGCTGATGAATGCAATCCGTGTTAAGCATTGCGTGTTGGTTTTGAAAAACGCGAACCAAATCACGAATGGTAGAGTTATCACCAGAATTGTATTTTTCTGTATCAAAAATAACATTGGCATATTCCTTTAAATCATTGCGCAATTCTTTGGAAATGTACCATTGCAGTTTGTAGGGAATATCTCTAATTTGCCTTTTCCTCTCCAGCTCCAAACTTGTATAAGCCATACTGGGAAGTTATGAGCGTGATATATATTACTTTCCAAAAAAAATGATGAGGAAAACACCCATTCCCACACTGATTGCATGGATTAGAGCAAGGTCAATAGTGATTTATACGTGAGGATGTGTTTATATTGGTAAGCCCATTAAAAAGGTTTTGTGATCAACGTACAAATGAAAAACAAAAATTAAAAATCCATTACATGCATTTCGCAACGCTTACGAAAACAGTCAAAACAGTGCTTTTTACACAGCGAATAAATGATATCTCCATGTCGGCGTTCCAGTTCCGATGTTCTTTTGCAAGCGTCACACCAACGCATTGAACTTTGCGAGTCGAAATCGAGGTAATTCGGTATTTCGGAAGATAATACATTGTTGCGAAACGGCAGAGGGACTCCATCTGCTGTTGCAAATAAAATCTCGCCTAAGAGTTCAATAAACGAACAACCTTGTTTCAATTGCAGACAGCGTTTGTAAGAATACGTGGTTTGGATTGTTTTTGGATCGGAAAGCTCATTTCTGCAACGCAACGTCCACCAATATTGCCGTTTGTTTATGTTCCAAAATTGGTCATTTTTGATCCACAAAATTCGGATAAACTGCGGAAATGTATGTATAACTATTTGGTCTGGATCTTTCTCCACCCCCCAGTATGGACCCAAAAAAGGCGTCAACATATCAATAATTTTGCGATTTTCGGTGATTTTTTCCTGCGTGTCTGCATTGAAATCGAAGTGTATTGTTCCCATAATTTTTGAAAAATACAGTTGAACAAGGGCATCGCTTCGAGTGCTACCGTCGGTGATCCTCCACCGTAAATCATCCGCAAAAAAGTTTAAATCTCTTTGCAAAATTTGTGCGTGCAAATCTTCGTTTGCCATGTCCTCAACTTCTCCGTGTTGGTTGCGCTTTTCTATTTGTCGCATCTGTTCCGCAAGAAATGCATTAAATCCCTCCATTACGATAGCTTTTGTGTTTGGAAGTACATCGTCATCGAAATCTCTTTTTCGCTTCTGAGCTTTAAGCCCACGTGAATAGCACTCCGTGGCGCAGCCTATACAAAATCCGAAGTTTTGTTCCGTTAACCAACACGGTTCATAATGCAAACAACGTGGACATTTTGTGGGTGTGCACGTTTCCAGAAATGTTTTGCGAGCGCACGGCAAAATAATTTCCGTTGGATTCGGAGAAGGATTCAAATCGAGCAATGTGGTCGACTCAATTTCAAACCACGGTTCCGGTCGGGCGTCATCGGAGGTTTTGTGCGTATGCAATATCTCAAAAATTGCCACAATCTTGCCGTTCTCCACGTACGCAACATCGGCAATTTTCAGTTCGCCGTTGTGCTCGAACCGATATTCTGTCACTATTTCCGAAGCGCTGCCTGGCACAGGAATTTCAAACTGCTCTGTTGGGGAAGGACCCGTGCAATTTTTCTGCATTTGCTGGCGTCTCATTAACGGGTTCAAAAAACAGTGGCATTGGCGTTCCATGACTACCGAAACGTTGCTTTGCAATAGGCTCTGCAAACGAAACTTGGCGTCTTTGTGCATCTGCGACTCCGACGGATGCTCATAATAGGTGCATTCAACCGTCGTTTTGTGTTTGAAGTGGTGCTTTCGGACATTTCCTTTGTTTAAAATAAGGTCTCCATTGCAGTCGGGGCATTGGTAGCAGTCAGTCTTCACCGCAACCGAGGGCAACTCGTATTGTTGCGTGCGTTTATTAATCGCACCAATCAGGCGATGCATATTTATTTACAGCCGCAATCAGGGGAATTCTGTAAATAAAATACTGACCGTTACGGCAACACCATAGATACCGCAAGAAATTAGGAATCATCGTTTGGACCTCTCTTTGTCGACCTTATTGTTTATCTTTTTATGCAAAAAATTACATTTATTTCCCTTTCCCGCCCACGTAGTGGTGGCTGTATTTGTCAAACACGTGGCCCTCGCTGAACCACCGGCTTTCGATGTGCCGGTTGACAATGTAATAGAGAGGGTTGAAATCTTTTGCCGAATCCGAATCGTGGTACGTGTCGATCATCGTGTCCAAGCTATCGTACGACAACCCGTGGTCCTCCACCAACAAATACCACAATTCGTGGCTGGCCAACCGCATGTGCGAGAGGTGCTCAAAATGGTTTTTCGGGACAAACAACAGCATGTCGTTGATCCGTGGGTGCCGGCCCAGCGCAACGTGATCGCGCATCCAGCAAATCGTGGGAAACCGAATGGTCGTCCACGTCGGATCGAACACCTCGGTAAAACGCGGCTTCAAAAACAGGTCCACGCGGAGAAACAGCACAAACTCATATTGCTCGCGTGGCACCACCGACGGCAGGGTGTTGCGGTACAAATTGTCCAGTTCGATGACGTCATCGTAAAACGTGTGCCGCTTCACGTACTCGCCGTAGACCTCGAGCAGGCGGTCGTCGAACTGCGTGGTGTAGGACGTCAGGTAAACGTCGACTCCGTCGAACCCGTGGCGCGCTTTCAAGTGCTCGAAGAAGGCGACGTGGGTTTGGCATGCCGCCATTTGGGCGCTGTAGGATTCCTCGCTGCCGCGATTTCGGGTGCCTTGGCCCCCTAAACGGAACGATTCCCCCAACAATAACACTGCACAACGCATTTCACGTATGGTCGGCGTCATTCAATGATGGTGTATAATTGTACAGTACACAATCATTTTGTTTGTTCGGTTTTTGTGTTTTATTGTGGGATATCCCTCCTCTTAATGTCTATTTCACCATACCTTTTAGGTGCGGTAAGACTCGGTCGGTTTCACAAGGCGGGCAGGCTTGCCCTGCTTTGCGGGCGCCTTGGGCCCTTTCGGGCCAGGACGATAGACATTCAGCAACGGCAGGATAAATATTACATTCGGAGCCCGTGTTGTTTCGTTACAAACGGATCCATACTGATGGTATGGACTTGTTTTAAAATAAAGTACATTCCAAATATTCTTTCGTATGAACACGAACCATTTTTATCTGTCGGAGGGTTCGGTAACGATTCCATAATATCTTTCAATCGGTTTTTGGTAACTATAAATGATGAGTGTTGGGCCAATAAAAAATGTGTGTCCATCAATGCATCGTAATGGGGTATACTTGCATTGTTCAGTAACTGTCGCGCACACTCTTTTATGGAAGGATGAGAAAAAAATCCGGATTTATGGTGACACGTATACGCGGTATTATCCGTAATGTTGTTTAATGGTAAATAACGATCAAATGAAATACTATCTTGCAAACATATGTATATGTCATAATTTGGGTATAAATTGTATCCGTGTTTCCACGCACCATATTCATAATTCTTATTTTTTATAAATTGTATATCAACGTCTTCAAATGAACCACGCACTCTATCATAAACTGTAAAATCGTCACTGTTTGAATCCACAATCACAATTTTGGCGTCTTTATATAGATTTTTAATTTTAAACACATTTTCGTATAAAAAATGGTTTGGCGATTTTGACGATATAATTGCCAAAATATTCATTGTATTATAAACAAACGCACAACCTATATAAATATTCTGCAGTAAAAATTATTTCCTGTCCATCTTTGAATTCTTGGAGGTTATGCAAGAACCCGTGGACCTCTGGGAAACAGTGAAGGATTCTGCGGGAGAAACCATTCTGTCTAAATTTTACAGAGACCCCCGGCACCTATTTCTTCCCTTTCCAAGTGATGGCACAACGCATATCACGTATGGTGGGGGTGGTCATTCAATGATGGTGTATAATTGCACAGTACACAATCATTTGTTTTTTTATATTTTGTTTTGGGAAATTTCCACTCCTCTTCTCAGAATGTCGGTTCCTCTCTACAACGAATACCTCGTTTTGGTAGCATCGAAGTTGCGGATGATGTCCTCTTGGGACAACGCCGCATTGTACAAATAAAACGCACCCACATCGGCCGGGCAGTAGTTCCACGGTTCGTCTTGGATTCCACGTGGAAATTGCAGCGGTGCGTTCGGCGACGGCATACCGAATTCGCCGTTATTGGCGGTCACCACACGTCGACCGCTCACGTAACTGTAGCTCGGGTTGCTCGATCCTCCGCCGAACCGCACCACAATGGTGTACAACGCCCAACCGTTGCTGTACACTCCAGCCTCCGAAGCAGAGTTTCCGTTTACCCCCGAGCCATTCATGTTGAGAACGACGGCGCCGGAATTCGACAAACTCAAACTGTAGCCGTCGTAACTCGGCCATCCGTATTGCTTGCTGATGAGGCCGTCGTTGGACCCAAAGTTCGCAGATTCCGTGTCGACGCGCGCCCAAATTTGGGCCGTGAAGGCGCCAAAGGGAGTGGTGGGGTTCAGCGCTGCAGCTGCGGCAATTTGTGCGATTTGGTTGTTGCCGTCGAACGTAAACCACTTGTTTGTGTTGTCAAACGAGGGTCCGTTCAAGAGGGTGGCGCTGTACAATCCACCGGAATCCAAGTTTGTCCACGCAGTGCCCGTACCGGAATACGAACTGCTGTTGTTGGCGTCCAAGTGGATGAGGCGATTGGTGGCGAGCAACGTGTTGGTGGCAGGGATGACATCGACAGACACGGATTCTGTGCTGGACGACGCCCCGTTCACCGCTTTCAGTTTCACAGTGTAGGTCACGCCGTTGGTGAGGGCCGTGGCGTCCGACGACAGCGCGGTGATAAGTACCGGACTGAAGGTTTGTGCGGGGTTGAAGGCGACAAAGGTGGCGCCGTCGTCCGTCGAGTACTCGTAGTTGGTCACCGTGCCTGTCTGGGTGAACAAAATGTACGCCGCTCGGTCGCCGCCCACACTGGACAAGGCGGTCGGGGTCGCGACGGACGGTGCGACGACGGCTGTCCACATGGCATACAACACCGTGTTTGCGTTGATGGTGAAGGTGTTGCCTTGCACATACGATGTGCCTGTGCCGTTGGCCGCCGTGTTCCAGCCGGCGAAGGTGTAGCCCGTTTTGGCCAAGGACCCGGTGTTTCCGGCGACGGTGACGGAGGAGCCGGCGAGGTAGGGCGACGAACTGTCGGTGGGTACCGCGCCGCCGGTGGCAGTGTTGCTGTTGTAGACGACCGTGTAAAGGACCGGCGTCCACTGGGCGTACAGCACCACGTCGGCGCCGATGGAGAAGGAGCCTCCCTGGGCGTACGGAGTTCCCGAACCGTTGGCAGCCGTGTTCCAGCCGGCGAACGTGTAGTCTGTTTTGGCCAAGGACCCGGTGTTTCCGGCGACGGTGACGGAGGAGCCGGCGAGGTAGGGCGACGAACTGTCGGTGGGCACCGCGCCGCCGGTGGCGGTGTTGCTGTTGTAGACGACCGTGTAAAGGACCGGCGTCCACTGGGCATAGAGCACCACGTCGGCGTCGATGAAGAAGGAGCCTCCTTGGGCGTAGGGTGTGCCGGAACCGTTGGCGGCGGTGTTCCAACCGGCGAATACGTAGAAGGTTCTCACGAGAGAGCCCGAATTGCCGGCAATGGTAACGGACGATCCCACCTCGTAGGGGGAGGAACTGTCCACGGGGACGCTGCCGCCGGTGTTGGCGTTGCCGTTGTAAGTAACCGTATACGTGGGCCGCGGCGTGGGTATCACGGCACATGCGCACCCGTACGCCCGACGATAGGCGGCTAAACCCGATCTTCTTCGGCCACTCATGTTGCAAAAATGGGCGGGATGTTTGCGAGAAAATGGTATATAATTGCAAATCAATATAAATATTGTATGGTAAACGTAATCAGGAAAATATTGAAAAATTTAATGTGCATTGTTCCTGGATGCAAGACATTACCGTCGTATAATAACGGCGGCGAACGCAAAGGTATTTACTGTTTTCAACATAAAACAGAAGGAATGGTTAACGTTGTGAGCAAATTATGTGAACATGAAGGATGTCGAACCCGCCCAAACTACAACATTCCAAGCGAAAGATCGCCGCGTTTCTGCGGTGCCCATAAAACGGAAGATATGATCGACGTAACACACAAAAGGTGCATTTTTAATGGGTGCTCCATTCAGCCGTTTTACAATAATCCTGGTGAAAAAAAAGCAATTTACTGCAGTGAACATAAATTGGACAACATGGTTAATGTAAAAAGCAAACCGTGCGCCCACGAGGGATGTCAAAAGAGGCCTAACTACAACGAACCTGGAGAGCTCACGGCTCTGTTTTGCGTTGCACACAAAAAGGCATCCATGGTTGATGTTAAGAACAAAAAATGTAGTTATCCAAATTGCCAGGTGCAACCATTATATAACGAACCTGAACAATCAGTTGGGGTGTTCTGTGCATCCCATAAGCTGGATGGCATGGTAGATGTGAGGGCTGTTTTTTGCGAATTTCCCGGATGTAAAGTTCGACCCAGTTTTAACACCGTTGGTGAAAAAAAAGGCTTGTTTTGCGTGGCCCACAAGACAGCGGAAATGGTCGATGTGATCAGCCGGATGTGTGTTTTTCCTGACTGCAGGACACAACCGTCTTACAACAATCCCGGTGAAACATGTGCAATGTACTGTTTTTCCCATAAGGAATCTCAAATGGTGGACGTCCGTGGAAACAAATGCCGTTATCCAGATTGCACAACGACTTCGACATTTAATACACCAGGAGAAAAAAACGGAATTTTTTGCGCTACGCATAAGAGCAGCGATATGGTAAATGTTGTAAGCATAACGTGTAAAAATGTATGGTGCAACACGCAAGTGAGATATGGCAAACGGAATGGATATTGCCTATTTTGTTTTGTTCATCTTTTTCCCGAAGAACCTTTGTCAAGAAATTACAAAACAAAGGAACGAGCAGTTTGCGATTTCGTGAAAAAAACGTTTCCGACATTTCATTGGATTGCAGACAAAACAGTGCCTGATGGATGTTCCAAGCGCCGACCGGATCTTTTGTTGGATGTGGGATATCAGATAATTATTGTGGAAACCGATGAAAACCAACACGTAACCTACGACTGCAGCTGCGAAAATAAACGGATTATGGAAATATCTCGCGACGTTGGTCACCGTCCTATTGTGTTTATTCGTTTTAATCCCGATGAATACAACAGCGGAGAAGTTGTGGTAACGTCGTGTTGGGGAATAAACCGTTACGGAATTAGTGTTGTAAAAAAAACAAAAATACGCGAATGGAACCACCGATTAGAGGCGCTTAAACACCAAATAGAATACTGGACAAGTCCTGAAAACAAAACAACAAAAACGGTTGAAATAATACAACTATTTTACGACACCGGGTTGGATAAAGCGGAAATGCCATAAATACATTTTCAACGCTGTCTACCCGATCGTTTGGCATCTTGAATCTTGTTTTGTTCGCGGCACGCAACGCAAGTTTTTGTTTCTGTTTTTGTTCCTTGAAATGCATCCATCGGCAATTCTCTGCAACACGATGTACAGATACGATAGCCATTCTCTAATGGCGTTGCATCCTTGGCGGCTGCTCTACGCTCGCGGTCTTTCATGTTTTCTTTTTCCAAACATGAAATGCATTTTGCGGGTTCGTATGTTGGCGGTAACTGCTCGCGACACCCACGAAGGTAGCCCGAGCAGAGCTTCAAACCAGCGGCATGCGTACTTTCGACAAAAACTTGCAGTTGATGTTTCCCGCAGTAGTCGTTTTCTTCCGATTTTTTGAACTTGCAGTCGGGAAATTTGCAGCGAATTATTGGAACCTCGGGGTTCGTCATCTTTCGAGCGCGGCACGTTTCGCAAGACTTAAATCCGCCAGCAATATAGTGCATTTTTTTGCAACTGCTGCAAAATTGAGTTGCATGGAGCATTTCGTCGGTGTAGTCATTCATGTACTGATGGACACGACAAAAACTCGTTTCGGTAGACATCTGTTTATTTCGACAAGCATCGCCGTTTCTGTCTTTTGCCAAGCAGTTCATTTTCACTGATTCCGCAATAAAATATTGGCGACCTGTTTGTGGTTTACGTAAGACAACTACATTTTTCCAACAAAAATGAGAGGAACCATACCAGTATACCTCTCTCGGTTGATTCGATTCTTGTTGATTTTCCATAATTTTCAACAAGAATTTTAATTTTAAATTTCCGCTTGATAATGCAGTGCAAAGATAACTGTAAATACAATTAATTGCTATAGGCAATTCCGCCCATACCTGACATAACTCGGAAGACGTTGTAATTGCGTGCGTAAACACGGCATTTGGCCGTAGCAGTTCCCATCACCGTAGGAGAGGAGAGAACAAGCTGAAGAACGGCGTTGTCAATGCGTGAGAAGTTGCAAGTGCCGGAGGGTTGGTGTTCCTCTGGCTTGAGGGCGAAGGAGTAGACGTTGATACCGGTGTCGGGGTGGCGACTGTGGTGTTGGAAGGGTTGGACAACGTCGAAGTAGGAGCCTTCGCGCTCGGAGAAGCGGTCCTGGCCGTTGAGCTGCAACTTGGCAGTGACGACAGGGTTCTCGCCCCAGCAGTGCATGTCGAGGGCGGTTTCGGCGAGGACGAAGGTGCCGGCATCGGAGAGGGCAGAGCCAGTGGGGACGGCGCCGTCGGCGGGTGCGAACACGTTGTTGGCAGTGCCCCAGTCGGCAGCGTTGGCGGAGGCAGCAGTGGCCACAGAGTCCATGGCGCCGGGCATCTGGAAGAGGCCGGAGGCGGTGATGAACGCGGTGGTGCCGGCAGTTTCGGCAGGACCGCCGAAGGCGTGGATGGCGTTGGGGAGGGCGTCGATGGCATCGGTGTAGTTGAAGGGTTGGGCGCCGAGGGTCTTGTAGAGGACGTTGCCGCCCTCAAGGGACGAGCAGTAGTCGACGTTGGCATCGGGTTGAACAACCCAGATGAGCTCCTTGCAAGGGTGGTTGAAGTTGAGCTTGATCTTGTTGGACGAGGAACCGACCGACTCATCACCAGTGAATTGGAGTTGCTCGATCAAGTATTCGTGGGGGTTCTGGGCGAACTTGCGGCGTTCGTCAGTGTCCAAGAAGATGTAGTCGACGTAGAGGGAGGCAGCCACCAACGAGGATTGGTAAGCAGTGGAAACCGACACGTTGCGGCTGGTGGCGGCGAGGTCGCTCACGGCCCACAAGCACTCACCAATGGGGCGGAAATCAATGTTGATCTTGACTTCGTGAAACTGTACATTCACTTGTACCCCTCCTTTCGGAGTATTTTTGCAGAGAAACCGTTTAAGTTGTTTCTCCTGCGAAAACCCAAGTCTTTGGTGTCAAGATGTACCAAAGGGGGTCGTCGCAATGGATGTTACTCCACGCAGGGATTAGACTATATCTTATGTCGTCGCAGAAGCTGATCAGGCTTCTCGGACCCATATCCATTTAGTCGTTGAACCTTCCTCATGCCCTAATCGATTCGGGTTTAGAGGCTTGGATGCTGATTATCTACTTCGGATTCAGTTGAATCCTCATACGGGGCATTGTCACCATACCTGAGTTTACTTCTCAGCCACTGCAAACTTTCGCCTGCAATTTGGTAGCCCAAATACTCTTTAAACACCCGATTAAACCGGAAAATAGACACAAAATTGTTGAAGTAGTAGTGAAGCAGCAATTTGTTGGACTTGGAACGATTTTCTGCAGACCCCAACGGTTGCAAATTCGTCCAGTGAAAACATATTGCCTGATGTGTTGCGTTTTGCATGTCAAATAGACTGAGTGGAAGAACATGATCAATTTGCCAGGATTTACCAAAATTTTCCCAGTTCATGGAGGCGTCGAACCGATACTCCATCCATTTCTTGAAAAACTCGAGATCGCAGCCAATAAGGCTTGCGTAAGACGTTTTGCGATTTTTCAGAAATTTATGGATTTTGTTCCGAACAACCTCTTGAACTTGAAAATTCAAGTCGGTTTTTCGCCTTTGCCTGATCTTTTCCTTCCGGATTGGCAGATATGCTTTCATTTTTTGCTGTGTGTGAATTTTAACATTCTCGCGATTCCGATATTCCTTTCTTTGCGCCTTGATCGCCACCACATTACTCGCACGATACGCCTTGTTTTGTTCCAACAAGGTTTCTTTGTGTTCGTTGTAATATGCTTTCAATTTGGCGTTGATGACATCTCGGTTTTCTTCGCGGTACTTTTTTCTGCACACTTTGCAATCATATCTGAGCCCGTCCGGTGAAGATCTCAATTTGCCAAACATTTCTGTTGGCCGTTCTTCTCGGCATTTGCAACAAGTTTTTAACATCTCACTTCGTATTCTACCACTAATTGCGCTATCTTTAATCGTGTTATTGGAGTATTCTTTATACGTCTTTAAGAACTTCCAGCAGTTTGGATATGTCGCATCTTGTGAAAGTTTTTTTAACAACAAGACACTAACATCTGGGTATGATGGGGGGAGGAGAACCCATCCTGAGACCACAACAAATTTTCCCTAAAGCAGAGCTCAGATGCTTCAGGTTGGATATTTTTCTGCCCTACAGATTTCAAGGCAATGAGGGGAAGCGCCAAGCCGGGGTTGGTGCAGAACCAAAACAAGAGGGGGATGTAGAGGGTGGTCTCGGGCAAGGTCTTGCGGGGAGCGCAGACTTGGGCGGGGCCGCCAGTGGAAGCACAAGGACCGGTGACGTCAGCGAAGGCGGGGTCAGTGATGTAGGTCAACTGGGTGGTGTGGCCGATCATCTTGAAGTAGGCCTTTTGTTGCTCCGCAGACATGGTAAGCTGGTTCCAGATGTGCATCCAGTCGCCGTAGTGCTTGTCGATGCGTTGGCCACCGATCTCGACCTCCACAGTGGAGATGAGTTGCTCGCCGGGGAAATCCAACCAACGGGCATAAACGGAGCCGCCAAGGCCTTGGTTGATCTCGGGGAGAGTGACTTGGAGGTAGGTGCGGAACGCCATGTCGCCGTTACGGGCGATGGTGCATGTCACGCGACGACCGAAGTCAGCTTGACCAGAGAAAGTCTGCTCAATGCTCTCGACGGCAAAGTTGGTGTGTCTGCGGTAGGAGACCTTCCAGAAGGTAATCTCGGGGACTCCGGTCAAGAACGCGTCTTGTGCGCCATAGGCGACTAATTGCATGAGGGCACCTCCCATTTTTGCGGCTGTCTTGTTGGTTGAATTATATTATTCCTAAATATAAACAAAATCCGACGCCGACGCACAATCGCGGCGCGTACCCCACGCTGGACACGCCGTTCGGCGGACCTCGGCACCCACCGGCACCCCCATTGGTCGGGCGGGGTCGGGCACCCAAAAATTGGCGAAAATCCGCACAAATTGCATCCACTGATGCCTCCGTCGGGTGTGAAAGAACGAAGTCAAAGGAGGAGGTGCCGGCGTTGTCCTTCATGGAAACCCCAGCACGGACACGTCGGAATGGGTGGCAACGAATGTATTTAAATAGTTTTTTCGCAGGAATTCCTTGTTGCCGCCATGTTTTTTCCGAAACATG
>JACCEA010917355.1_pt1 | contig 20704 bp, 34 predicted proteins | sample 7449851 | NCBI WGS metagenome assembly JACCEA01 (sample SAMN15323453, study PRJNA562643) | freshwater metagenome | isolation source: river surface water | place: USA:Blue River Watershed | collected 2017-08-18 | reverse complement strand
TGGGGCGACCTTTCCGCAAAACGGTACTGGCCGCTCCACATCAGAACCGTTCGACTTTTGCCGGATGGGAAGGTTGACGGGTGCTACGTCAAGGAATGGAAGGACGCCTAACGAGTTGTTGAGCGGCCGTACTCGGTCCGCTTGAACGCAGGGTTAGCCAGCGCCCAACCCATGCTGGCAAACAACCGAAGGACAGAAACGTGAACATCCCGATCATCAGCCTTGAAGTGCAGGGCATGAAGCACACGATGAAGCTGGCACTGATGGAGCATGCCGCCCTGCTGGACAAGTCAATTCAGCAGGCTGTCGAGGACTACTGCACCGAGGGCAACATCCAGGCCATCGTGCAGCGCGAGGCCCGGCTTCAGCTTGACGCCGCACTGAAGGAGGAAGTGAGGCGGTTTTTCGATTGGAGCGGACAGGGCCGCGCCGCCGTGCGCGAAGCGGTGATGGAGGCGCTGAACGAGCGTTATCCGCTCAAGCGTGAAGGTGAGTGAATTGGCGCTGGCTAACGAGTCGTTGAGCGTTTGGATGATAACGAGCTGGTAGATGCAACGGACAAGGCCATGGCGGCATACCGCGCAGGAGAGGGCTTCATTCCTCCTCTCCTGGCCAAGGAAATCGAGGAAGCCTGCGCTAAGAAGTGGGCTGTGCGTGGTCTTCTGCACAGGCTGCGCAAGAAGTGAACGAGAGCCCGGCTGAGGTCGGGCGAGGAGCTGAGATGTCCAATCTGTATGTGATGAAGAAACCTGGGTCCGATCAATACTGGACTCGGGCTGGGGTGTGGGGCTACTCTTTCGAAGCGCAGGTCTTCGAGGAGGCACCCGGCTGGAACAACGCGGAGGCAGTCGAGATGGAGGCCGATCTGCTCCGGGAGCTGCTGACCTCGGACCTGACCCTGACCTCCACCTATGTTCCTCAGATCGTGGCACCCTGTGCCAAGTACCATCTCCCCTCGTTCAAGTGGGAGGTGGCCTTGCGGAGGGGGACTGCGGATGTCTACGTTGGGCCCTATGGCCAGGGGGTTGCCTACGTGGATGGGCCTTTCCCTGGGACCCTGGCACGCACCGGTGGCGGATTCTCCCTGTACACCTGGGCACAGGTGGCAACCCTGTACAAGGAAGGGAGTACGGAGGTTGAAACCCACCCAAGGGACGAGGGGAAGGTGTTTGCTCAGCGTGTCACGTGCAAAGCACGCCCCCCCGCCCTCCTCGACGTGCTGTACTGCACACTTGCTGACGCCTCCGCCCTCGACTACCCCACCTTCGAGTCGTGGGCTAGTGAGTACGGCTACGACACCGACTCCCGCAAGGCGGAGGGCATCTACCGTACCTGCCTGCGGGAAGCCGCCGTACTCAATGCCGCCCTGGGCCTGCGTGTGCACGACCTGCGCATCGCGTTCCAGAACTATTGACATTTTCGTCTGAAAGGTCGAACATGAAGATGTTCAACATCGAGATGACATACGACGAGGGGAACTGCATGTGGGAACTCCATCAGGAGATTTTCACCGACAGTCCCTGCTCTGACTGTGGTAAGTGCTGCAAGGGTTGCGCTACCAATGACGGATACCTGGCACAGGACAGCCTCCTGTCTGATGCGGACATCGACGGGATCAAAGCCCTGTTCAACTTCTCCTGCACCCGAGGATTTGTCACTGACCATGGTTGCAACCTCCCCCTTACTGTCCGCTCCCCCACCTGTGTCGCCTACTACTGCGCCGTTCCCGGCGACGAGCTGATGGCCGGCACTCGCACCCCGGCCAAGAGCGCCCACCCGATCGAGGCCAAGATGATGTTGGCCAAGACACAGGCGTTCCGGTCGGTCCTCGAAGAGCTCCTCAATGACGGGGCAGTGGCCCCGCTGGAAGGGTTGACATGAAGGAATACCGCATCGTGGTCAAGGACAAGGCTGCCCTGGCCAAGATCGAAGCGCTGGAGGCATCGGTGAAGTTCTCGCAGTACCTGCGAGCCTGTCTGATGAAGGCCTTGGCCGACCCTGGTGAGTTCGCCAGGATGGGGGCGGTGCGAGGGGCACTGAGCGAGGAGGCCCTGACCCTGCCCACCCCACCACCGGCCCCGGCCCCGCCGCCCGATCCCGAGCCTGCGCCGGCCCCCCTCCGCGGCTACGTCGCCCCGCCCCGCCCCGACCCCGGCCGCTGGGCCACCCTGGGGGCCGAGGGCCTGAGTGACGACACCACTTTCAGCTATCTGGGCGTCAAGAAGACCCTGGACCTGAAGGCGGCCGACATCGAGCGCCTGGGTATTCAGCCTGACGAAGGCCGGATCAGCGTGGACGACCTGAGCCTGATCATCGGCGAGGCCGTCCTGATCGGAAAGCTCAGCCAGGACGACAGCGAGGATCTAGTCGACTGGCTGATGGAGAAGCACAAAGTTTCTGGAGTCTGACATGAAATACCTTATTGGAGCATTCACCCTGCTCATCCCCACTGTGACCCTGGCCACTGACGTTGTGGAGTTCACCTCGAAGTGCGGTGGTCGACATACAGTGGTGTACCCGGACTCGTGCCCTCCCTGCCCCTGCCAGAGCCCGCCCCCGGTCAAGACAAGGGTGGGCCCACCTTGGAAGCCCAAGCCGGTGAAGCCGGTAGAGCGGGCTCGCCTTTCAGACCAGCTGGTTGCAGGAAAGGGGTCGTGCAAGTGAGCCCGGAACCTGGAGACGAGGACTTCCCCGAATCCGGGTTTGGGTTCGAACTGCCTGACGATGACAATGCTGAGGAAGATGATGACTGAGAAGTTTGACATCCGTGAAGAAGCTGATGGCTTCCTGATTACCGACGATGTCGGGGACGTTTACCGAGCGCAGCCGAAGACCAGTGGATGTGATGGCTGTGCCTTTGTGTATGACGACCCGGGGTGCGTTCGAGCCTGGTGCTCTCCCCCTGCATGGAGCATGGATGATTCCAGCAATCCGCTGACCCAGTTCGTGGTCTGGGTGAAGGAGCAAGCATGACCCTGGACGTCACCACCGTTGGCACGCAGCACAGGCTGTACGGCCTCCCTTGGGCCACCGCCCTTGAACTCGTTGAGAAGGCTGGACTGGTTCCAGTGTTCGAGTCTCAGCGTGGAAAGGCCCTGGTCAAGTACTACAAGACGGGGGAGCTCAAGAAAGTACTTGACGACCACGTGAACGCCCGGAAGCTGGCCAAGGCTGCCAAGCACATCAAGGTTTCTCCAGCCCCGGATAACGCCCATGTTGAGCAGCTGTTGAAGCTCATGGAGCACGACCACAACGATATGTCCAAGGACGTGGAGCGGCTCCTGGATCAGGTGGGCCAGCTGATTGCCCAGAACCAAGTCCTCAACCACCGCATCACCAAGATGCAGGAGGAGCTGCTGGCCAGCCAGAAGCAGCAGATGGAGGCCATCATCCGGGCCTTCGGCGGCAGGCCTGAAGAGGTGCTGGGGTAAGCCCCGAGTTCGGCCCGCATGCCTTCCGAGCGAGGGCATGCTGCCGCATTCCGCGGTTGACTGGAGATTGATATGGAGAAGCAACTGACCTCTGACCCCGCCTTCGAGGCTCTGCGCAATGCCCTGCTTGTGCTGGTGCACGATCATCCGCTGACCCAGGCCCTGTCCTACCTCAGTACGCCCAAGGCGCAGCGTGAGCTGATCCGGGCAGCGCAGGTCCGGCTCGGCGAGGACACCGACGAGGTGGCTGGTGTGGCGGGGCGCGAGTCGCTCCGCCGGGCCCTGCTGGCCCGCCTGGGCGTCGAGTGCGAGATGGACACCCCGACTTCCTCATTCCCGATCTACGACCTGTGACAATGCCGCCCGGCCACGCACCGGGCTGAAAGGAACCAAGATGTTTAACCGATTCGAGACTGCCCTCCAGATCCAGGAGGGTGCATGCAATCCCCGCCCCATCGCCCGGTCCTTGCTCGACGCGATCGACGCCTGCCGGAACGAGGGCAAGAACGAGCGGGAAGACCCGGCGGTTTTCCTGATCCTGCACCAGCTGGCCTGGGTGCTGACGAGGCATGACATTGCCTTGATTGGTGGGGACGAGGATCGTTATGGGCCGGCCATGGACGCCTGCCGCAACCACTGGTACAACAACTGCCCCAACCTGGAGGCCGCCTTCGACGACGAGCTGGTGGCCTTCATCTACAAGTACACCTACGGAGACCTCAAAGCTGAGCTGTTCCCGACCAGCAAGGATTCAGTGAATGCTGTGAGCAACCTGATCGCTTTCGCGGCCAACACCATCAACGCCAGGGCGCTGCGCCAGGAAGGTGACATCGCGCAGGCAATCACCTTCGAGGCTCTGGCCGACCTGTCTTACCAAGCGCTGCCCGCAAAGTACAGGAGCTGGTGATATGGCAGAAGAAAGCGAAGACGGACTGGTCTGGGATCAGTTCGACTACGAAATCGCCGAGTGCTACGTGTCTGGCCTCATCAACGGTGACGTTTCTGGGCTGGAGGACGAAGATGAGAAGCTTCTGATCCAGTTCGAGACCTACGCCCACAACACAGCCACCCGCAGCGGGTGGCGCATCGGGCACTGGGACTGTGGAGAGGAGGAGGACGAGAGATATGCCGAGTGTGATGTCTCTGGACTGTTTGCCAAGGTGGTGCCCGTTTCACTCCATGTCTTCAAGGTGGCCGGATGAAGGCAACGTTTCAGCTCACCCTGCACGACGACGAAGTGACAAGGGACAGGCTACTTTTTCTCAACCGGTTGGAGGCGGCCTTCGACGACCCTCGAAACCCTCTGCCTCCCAGCTACTTTTGGTTTACCGAGGAACTCCCCCTGGGTGCGTCGATTCAGGTGACCCTGGAGCTCGTTCAACCGGCCAAGGAGGCCACATGAACCTGAAGGAATACACCGTCGTCCTCCTCTACCCCGACTACCTGTGCGATGAGGTGCCTTACGGACAGGAGGTTTACGTTGCGAGCAGGATCAAGGCCGTGGACACGTCCACAGCCCTTGCCAAGGCTCAGCGTGAGGCCTTCCTTGCCTGCCTGGAGGAGGAGGAGGGGAACCGCGCAGAAGATTCCGAAGACTTCGCCCTCGTCGTCATGTTCGAGGGCCACCACAACCCCACCCTGTACGGCTGGCAGCTTTGACGCTGTCGAGTTTTGTGAATCACTACCACGGAGCAATCATGCCCACAACTTCCATTCCCCAGAATGAAACCATCATCGCCAACGCCGACTACGAGGCTTTCCTGAAGGCCCTCACCCAACGGCTCAACACCACCACCCACAACGGCACCCTGCCGGTGTTCGAGACGGATGCCAACGTCTGGCCCCTGTACCTCGACTCGTTCAGCGATCCGGCCCTCCGCCAGTACCACAACTGCAACTGCTGCCGCCAGTTTCTCGAACGCTTTGGCCACCTCGCCATCATCACCCCCGAGGGTGAGCTGGTGCCAGCGCTGTGGAACGTGTCCGATGCCCCCGACCTGTACGCCCAGGCCGTCGCCAACATGGCCAACGCCGTGCGCCGGGCGCGGGTCACTGGCGTCTTCAAGTCGTCGGCCACTGCCTGGGGCTCTCACGAAGCCGGTGGCTGGACCCACCTGTCGGCCACGCCGCCGGCTGGCCTGATCTACCGGGGCCGCAGCAAGGCTGCCCACGAGGTGGCCGCGGCCCTGGCCCAGGACTACGGGCTGCTGCGCCGGGCTCTGGCTGAGTTCACACGGGGCACAGTGACCCAGGCCCAGGAGCTGGTGGCCAGCGGCCACCTGCGCCGGGCCAATCTGATCGAGGGCCAGCTGGCCTGGTTTGCCCAGCTGCGGTTGGACTCGGAGAGCCACCGCAACGACAACCGCATCTGGCTGGCCGCGGCCACGGCGCCGGCAGGTTGGACGCACATCCGCAGCTCGACCCTGGGCTCGCTGCTGGAGGACATCGGTGTCGGCATGGCCTTCGAGGCGGTGAAGCGCCGGTTCGAGGAGAAGGTGGATCCGGGCAGCTACCAGCGTTCCCAGGCGGCCCCGAGCGACAGCGCCATCCAGCAGGCCGAGAAGTTGGTGGAGAGGCTGGGCATTGCCCCCGCCCTGCCCCGCCGGTACGCCAGCCTGGACGAGGTCTACAGCCAAGCCGTGTGGCTCCCCGCCAAGGGCACCACGGCCGCTGCCACGTCGGCGCCGGCAGCCGCCATGAGCAGCGTCTTCTCCCACCTGCACACACGGGTTCCGGACCCGGCCCTGAACCTGAAAGTGCCCCCGATTTCCATCACGCTGGAGAAGTTCAAGCGGGCCATCCTGCCCGGCGCCCGGTCGATGGCGGTGCGCGTGCCGACCGACACCAGCCGCTTCATGGCCTTGACCACCGCGGTGGACGTCAGCGCGCCGCCGATCCTGGCCTGGGACACGGAGACCTGCCGCAACCCCCTGGCCTGGTACTACGCCGGTGGCGTCGATGCGGAGATGCGCCGCCGCGTGACGGCGGCCGGCGGCCAGGTCGACGACGTGGACATCCGTGCCACCCTGATGTGGAACGACCGGAACGACCTTGACCTCTCGGTTGAGGGGCCGGAGGGTCGCGTCTGGTACCGATGCAAGCGGGTGGGATCCGGGTGGCTGGACGTGGACATGAACGTCTGTGGTGAGACCACGGAACCGGTGGAGAACATCCGCTGGCCCCGCGGCAAGGCACCGGACGGCTCCTACAGCATGCAGGTCGACCTGTTCACATGGCATGGGCTACAGGGCACCCAGGTGCCGTTCAGCCTGGAGCTGGAGCTGTTTGGTCAGACCCACATGGTCAAGGGCGAGGTGGGTCCGTCCATTCGCACCACGGTCCCCTTCACTTTCGAGGTCCGCGGAGGGAAGGTGGTGAAGTTCCAGAACCTCTTCCTGAAGCCCGGCGACGGCCCGGTCACCACCTCGGGTTGGGGCCTGCAGCCGGGCACCGACGCCCAGGTCACCGCCCTGGTGCGCTCGCCGAACCACTGGACCAGCAAGGGTGACTTCGCCGACAGGTTCGGCGACCACCTGTTCTTCCTGCTGGATGGCGCCCAGGACAACGGTCAGGGTGTGGGCCGCGGCTTCTTCAACGAGCACCTGCAGTCCGAGTTGAAGCCGGTGCGCCGCGTGCTGGAGGCCTACAACAACACGGCAACGATCGCCCCGGCACCCGGCCACCCCGCCTGCGGCATCGGTCTGTCGAGCAGCGGCAAGGTGGACCTCGTGGTGACGGTGGAAAACGCCAATGGCGTGTCCACGGTCTACCACATCGACCGCTGGGACTGAGTGGTGAACAAGAGCGACTGCTCGACCTGTGACCACCGGAGGTACCCGGACGGTGGTCACTGCTACATGTTCCGGCAGGAGCCGGAGTCCACCTGTGGGCTCTGGGCTCCTGACCCGGACAAGGCTGCCGGAGTACGGAGGTCCCACCTCCTGGGTGGGGCAACACAGGAACTGGTTGAGGGCGGGGCGTCCCTGGCGAAGGCGCTGGATGCCGTGCTCAAGACCTATGACCACAGAAGGAACTGACATGACTGCGACCCTGCAGATGGTTTACGACGAATACCGCAACGGATGCAACTTCTACATCCAACACCCCCTGGCTCACTCCTTCGTCTACACGGACGGGGTGAAGCAGGTGGTGGACGTGGCTGGAGCCTACTGGCTCCTTGACATCCTGGCCACCGAAGCACCGGCGGCCATGCGCAAGGATGCCCATGCCAATGACGGTGCTCTGGTGCTGTTCACCATTAAGGTGAACGACAGCAACAACGCCCATCTGTCAATGTCGTCCGACGATTACTCGCCAGACTTCTGGAAGAAGTACATTGGCTACACGAACTTCCCCAAGGGCACGTGGAAACTGTGCCTGCAGTACGACGGAACCCACGTTGTCTGCATCCTCCCGTCCGAATACTGACATTTCAGCTGAGAAGGAAACATGATGGCCAAGCAATTTCTAGACGTCGACTGTTCCCGCGGAGCCCCCATGGGGCGGCGGAGGTACGGGCTGGCGGCTGAAGCCGAACGAGTGAAGCTGTTCAAGGTGCGCCTGGACCACCAGGGCTACGATGATGGTGGTGCCTACTGGGGAGTAAACCTCCCCGGCCACACCCTGTACTGTGCCGAAAGTGATGATTACCGGGAGTTTGTCCGAGCCCTCAACAGGTCAGACGCCCGGGTGAAGCTGGGCTTGCGCCTGGACCAACTGGTGAAGGGGATGATGTGAGCAAGGAGATAGTGGCCATGGCTGCCGTCATGGTTCTAAGCCTCAGCTCGGCAATGCTGCTGATTGCCAACGCCTCTTACAAGGAGGGTTACCGGCAGGGCGTGCGGTGCGCGGAAACACAGAAGGGGTGCAGGAATTATGGAAGTCACTAAAGAGCAGCTTGCTGCACTGCAGCGGTTCCAGTCCCAGAACGGGTTCACCTGGCTCCACGTACTGGTGAACATGAACCTCACCGGTGACCTCCGTCGCCACCCCGATGGACAACTCCTGACCAAGCTGCTCGTTGAGCGCGGAGCCACGGGTGTTGCCGTCCTTGAGAGTCATTTTCGTTCGGAGTGAGTAGCATGGATCAAAAATACTTGTCCCTTGCCGCAGTCTTGGCCTATAGCCGTAACTGGCACGGCAGGGAGCAGAACCGGTACCCGCTGCACCCGGCAGTACTGTGTGCCCTTAAGAAGGGCTGGGTACCCAGTGACTGGCACCAGCTGATCCTGGAGTGGCCGCACGAATCGACGAAGAAGCCCGGCATGCTCAGCTACACGCTGAATGAGGCCAAGGGTATCGCCGATCGTCAGGAGCCCTCCATGAAACCGGGGCGCTACCTGCGACGCCACTTCAAGCGGGCGAGCGATGACGGGATCCGCGACCTCGTTTCCAACCTCGGCACCCACATCAAGATCCTGTACGACGCGGACGAGATCGTGCAGGCAGTGATGGACGGCCCCTACTCCTGCATGAAGTGGGAAAGACGGGATCCCGATAATCACCCGTACCAGGTCTATGACCCTGACCTGGGGTGGGGTCTGGCTGTGATGTACGACGATGGTGAGTACGTGGGCCGTGCTCTGGTGCTGGAACGCCTAGGGCAGAAGGGGTTCGTGCGCACCTTTGGTCCCAGCCGGAGCTACTCCCAGACCCATGACGGAATGCAGGCCCTGCTGGAGGAGATGGGGTACGAGCACTGGGGCGGGTGGCCCACGGGCACACCTCTGGCCCTCATTGGGAGAAGAGACAACCCCCTTCTGCCCTACCTGGATGGAGAAAACGACAAGGTCTACGTCAACTACAGCAGAAGGCAAGTGATCATTCAAGACGAGGGGGCGGAGTTCCAGTGCACCAACACGGACGGCACTGGGGACACTATCGATGAGTACACCTGTGAGGACTGCGACGATTCATTCAGATCGCTGGACGACCTTACAGATGTGGCTGGCCCCGACGACTTCCATTACGTCTGCGATTGCTGCCTTGATAACTACACCAGGGTGCGGGGTGTACGGTACGGTAATAATTGCAGGTATTACTACGTACCGAACGAAGATGCAGTTTATGCGGACGATGAGTCCATTGACAGGTGGCACCTGCCACGTGGCTTCGTGACGCTGGAGAACGGAGAGATTGCTAACTCCGACTACGCTGTGTGTATCGATGGATTCCTCTATCGGGAAGACGATGACAGGATCCAGATCCTTCACGACGGAGAAGCTGCGATGGCAGGTGACTGCGTGGAGCTTTGCCGGATATCGGACTACTCTGGCTATGCCCTGGAGGTCGACTGCGTCGAGACGGCCGATGGCTGGATCCTTTCCAGCGAAGCCGAAGATCTCGACCTGTCCCTGGGTCGCTGGAATTACGCACACAGAGATTTCGTGACGGACATCGAGATCGATGGCAATGTGTACGCCGTGCGTGGGGACGAGGACGAAGACGAGCTTCGGCACAAGGTCACGCACCCCCAGGATACCCACACCTTCGCGCTTTTCTCCTGCGACGAAATTGCCACTTCTGAGGTAACAGCATGACATATGTGAACCAGAGCCTCTACGAAGAGATGCTCAGCTATCTGCGCCCTATGGGCACGGGTTACGAGATCGCCTTCCTGCTCCTTCTACAGAGGGCGCTCCTGACCCTTGACCAGGACATTGAGGTGGACGAGTTCGGAAACCTGTGGATGGAACAGGGGGAGTCACAGACCCTGTTCGTGGCTCACACCGACACGGCTGGCAGCAGCGAGGGGTACCGCAAGCCCCTCCTCGAGGGCGGCTTCTACAAGAGTCCGGACAAGCGGCCCCTGGGGGCGGATGACACTTCCGGGATTTACGTGCTCCTGACCCTGATTGAGGCCGGAGTTCCTGGAACCTACCTCTTCACCCGCGGAGAGGAATCAGGGGGGCTGGGGGCGGAGTTCGTAGCCAGGAACCTGGGTGACGCCCTGAAGAAGTTCAAGCGGGCCATTGCCTTCGATCGACGAGGGTCCTCGAGTGTCATCACCCATCAGGCAGGTGGGCGCTGTGCCTCGGACACCTTTGCTGAGGCCCTCTCGAACCAGCTCAACGACCTGGGCCTGCTCTACATGCCGGACAACACCGGCATCTACACTGACACGGCCGAGTTCACCGAGCTGATCCCCGAGTGCACCAACATCTCGGTGGGCTACGTCAAGGAGCACTCCTGCGAGGAGACCCAGGACTGGGGATTCCTGCAGGCCCTGGCTCAGGCCGCGGTGCGGGTGCAGTGGGAGGAGCTGCCAACTGCGCGGAATCCGGGGGAGCGGAAGGTGCATGCCACCCTGCGGGGGAAGGTGCATACCACCCTGCGAGGGAAGGAGTACCCGGCGTGGTGGGACGAGGTTCCCCAAGCTGAGGATGACGTGGCTCAGGCATTCATCGCCTGGGATCTGGGTGACAGAGGGCCCATGAAGGAGGTCCTGCTCTCTGCCCTACCAGAGGGCGAACGGGGGATGTACCGGCCTCTCATCGACGTCGACCTCCTGACCCAGGATGACGTGGATGACGCTTGGTACACCGAGGACTTCGAGGACCTTCTGACGAAGGCCTGGAGACACTGATGGCGTACAAGAAACGGGACTTCAAGAGCCGTGACCGAACCCAGCGACAGCTCCGTCGCATGAAACAGGAGTGGCAGCTGGCCCGGCAGCAGAACCGGGCCGGCCTTCATCGTGTCAATCGTGAGGAAAAGGAATGGAGCACGCCCATTGAGTAGACGACATATCAACACCACACCGAAGGCGACCATCGCAGTCCTATTCGACATGGGGCCTGTGAGAGTCACCGAAGAAGTTCGCAGCCTCCTGCCAACGAAGTCCATCAGTGTGGCCTTTGGTCGCCACGTCAGTGGGGACTGGGGCCACATGGGCTGGAAGGATGAGTGTGCGAACTTTGTGGCCGCACGGATAGGGGTTGGCCCCATCGTGAGCGTGTTACCCGAGTACGGGGTTCACGATCTGGTGATACGGACCACCCGATCTCCCAGGCCTGCAACAACTATGGCCCTTGGGGCTCGACCGAAGGAGACGGGATGAGGTTTTACCGAGTCGCAGTCAAGGATGACTCTCCACATTGGTCCTATGTCAGGACTGAAGCCCATAACGAGGCCAAGTGCCGCCTGCAACTCGGAGCTGACCGCACCGAGCTGCGGGTGGAGCTGGTCGAAGTGGCCCTGACCCAGGAGAACGTCGAGGACGTTCTCAATGGCAAAGAGCCCCTGTACACCACCCTCAGAACCTGGGCCCTCACTGCACGTGGGGCCCTGGTCGAAGTTCAACCTGGAGAATGAAGATGGAATTGAGCCGGTACCACGACCTTGCCATGCGCACAGCCAAGGTCTTACCCTCGTGCGAAGAGAACTTCACCCACGCCGCCCTCGGCCTGGCCTCGGAGTTCTTCGAGTCCTTGCTGGCGTCAAACGATGAACTGGAGCTGTTCAAGGAGTTGGGAGACATGGCCTGGTACTTCCCGGTGGCCTGCGACTCGCTGGGCATCCGCCTGGAGGATCTGCCCGCCCTTGCTGAAACCTACGACCCTGACGTGGACTCGGCCGAGGTGGTGGTGGTCAACCTTTCGGCCATCACCAGCCGGGCGAAGAGGTTCTTTGCCTACGGCGAGCAGATGTCGGAAGGGATCGTGAAGACGCTGCGCAGACAGCTGGCCAACCTGTGGGTGGCCTTCTCCGGAGACCTGCCCCCGGGCTGCCTGGAAGCCAACATCGAGAAGCTGCGCGTCCGGTTCCCCGATGCCTACTCCAACGAGGCGGCCCTGGCACGGGCTGACGTGGGCGGCGCCGCACCGGAGGAGCTGGGCTGATGGCCAACAGGAACACCCTTCACCCTAACAGGCTGGAGGCCTTCAAGGTGTGGCTGGCCCTGACGGGCGTGCCCACCCGGCCGGGCCACGGTGAGTTCGAAGTGCTGCAGGTGGCCTACCCGGATGGCAGGTGGCACAGGATCTACCGGCGCCTCCGCGGGGAGCACCTGACGGTGGAGAACCCGCTCATGCCCCTGGTGACCGACTTCATCTTCGTCAACCGAGGGGATCGGCCGCAGGAGCAGGCCCAGGCCGAAAGCCAGGCCCAGTTCATGATGCTGGACGGCAACGCGAAGCCCCCCTGGGAGCAGTAGCGCAGTTGTGCGAGAGGACAGACATGGAAGACAATGTTCAGTCCGGCCTTCTGGTTCATCACGACCTGCTTGGGCCGGTGTTCGTGGCGATTGACACGGATGACCCTCACGAACTCGACCCGAACCCGCCAACCCTGTTCGTCACGAACGTCTGGCTGAATGGGCGAGACATTGCCTCTCTCCTGACCGAGGAGGCAGTTGCTGGGCTGTTGGACCTGGCAATGGAGAGCTGACCAACCGAAGCCGGGCGGGTAGACTACCTGCCTGCCCGGCTGTTCAAAGATTATGACCCCATTCCAAGAGATCACCGAGAGGTTCCTGCTGCCAAGGGAGCTGTACGGCAACCCCTTCATCGTCCACCCCCTCCAGGTCCAGGCAGTGAATGATGCGGCACCGTGGAGCACGGTGGGCCTCTTCCTGGACACGGGGACAGGCAAGACCTTGGTTGAGTCCCTGCTCTCCCTGTTCCGAATCATGCAGGGGGCGGAGACCAGCATCATCATCATGCCCCCCGGTCTGATCCGGCAGTGGGCCGTGTGGCTCAGCCGAATCACCAGGGCAGATGGGTCCCCCCTCAGGGTCACGGAGTACGTCGGCACTCCGAAGGTGCGGCAGAGTCTGCCGCTCAACGTGGACTTCGTCCTGGTCGGGTCACAGATCTTCAAGATCGACTACGAGAGGTTCGCCAAACACTTCTCTGGGCGTGTCTATCACGTAGGTGTGGACGAGGCCACGATGGTGTCCAACATCGAGACCGACACCCACGAGAAGGTCTATGAGTTCTCTCTGGGCATGACCCCGCACCTGCTTACCGGCACTCCGGTAAGCAACCCTCTGGATGCCTACGGCCTGTTGAAGTTCACCAACCCTGGGTGCTATAGGTCCTTTCGGCATTTCCAGAACATGCACGTGGAGGAGGTGGACTTCTGGGGAAAGCCTGCGAAGTTCTGCAACCTCGACATGCTGAAAGAGAACCTAGCAACAAACTCGGTCCGCATCCTGTTCGAGGACATGTACCCGGACGCGAAACAGCCCCTATTCGTACCGCTCCCCTACGATCTTGACCCCGCCCACCTCCGTCTGTACCGACGCTTGGCAGACGAGGAGCTTCTGGAGCTGGAGGGTGGAGGGAAGATCGATGCTACCTCGGCCAGCAAGCTGACCCACGCCCTAGGGCAGATCATCGCCAACTATGGGTTCTTCGCTGAAGACCCAAGGAAGGTGAGCAAGACCATGGACATGCTCGACGAGCGGTTGATGGAGATTTTCCCGGGGAAGCTGGTGGTGTTTGCCAACTACCGCATGACCATCAAGCTGCTGCTGGAGAGGTTCTCCAGGCAGGGGGCGGTGGCCATCAACGGAGATGCTTCGGCCAAGCAGAAGGACGCCGCTGTCCAGAGGTTCATCAACGACCCGGACTGCAGGATGGTCGTGATCCACCCGAAGTCCGGCGGGTTCGGGCTGGACGGGCTACAGCACGTGAGCCACCACACGGTATTTGTGGAGCCCGTTCGGGACCCAGGCACGTTCCACCAGTGCGTGGCGCGGCTGAAACGCACCGGCCAACGCCGGCGTGTTGTTGTCACGCTACTGTCAGCAGTCGGAACTCTGCAGATGAGGGCTGTTCGAGACCTCGTCCGCAATGACACAATTGCGTCCCAGGTCATTCACACAGCCTCTGACCTGCGCGCCGCCATCTTCGGAAACTGACGAAGACCAATCCGGGATCACCCGGGCAACCTCAACAAAATCGAGGTGTTCAATGGGGAACGCACCTACCACTTTCGAGGCCCTGCTGCAGACCATGGAGCCACTGGACCTCGACCTCTTCCACCGGCTGGGACGAACCCGGGTGGTCAGCGCCCATGCAGGAGATGTGCTCTCTGCTGGCAATCGACGCTACAGGATCACCGACTTCATGTGCAGTCATGAGGCGGGGGCCAGCTTCGAGCTGCACGACCTGGAGTACGGGGACACCCTGATTGTGGGCAACACACCCACCCACCTGCCGGGGCAACCTGTCCTCGTGTGGCTCCCCCTGAAGCTGCGCGTCCAGCCCCACACCAAGCTGGGGCTGGAATTCAACCTGTGCATCAGGTGCCCAGCCTCTGATCGGGGCTACGAAGTCAACCTCCTGGAGGCTGGCCAGAAGTCTGCCGCAACCGCGGCCTAGGAACCACTTTGGCGTTCTACTTCTACTACCAGCGGGCTGGTAAAGAGTCCGCATGGGAGCTTGCGCTCTCGACAGACAGGGAACGAATCATCAGTGAGGTCCAGCCGGCGTTCACCACCGCCCTGGACCTCACTGGCGTTCCGGCTGACAACGACTGGTCTCGCACCAAATACACCGGTCCCCTCTACTTCGACTTCGATGCAGACGGTGACCTCGACCTTGTCTGCGATCAGTTCAAGAACTTCCTGGGCAAGCTGGCCATCGAGTGCCGGTTTGACATCACCCAGGCGAAGTTCTATGCCTCTGGCAGCAAGGGCTTTCACCTGGAGATCCCCCAGGAGTGCTTCATTGCCAAGCCCTCCCCGCAAGGGTACCCCTGGCTGCCCTACATCTACCGGGAGATGGCACAGAAGCTGGTGGTGGACACCCTTGACTTGTCGGTCTACACCGGCAAGAAGGGGAGGCAATGGCGAACGACCAACGTCAAACGGGAGAACGGCAAGTTCAAGGTGCCACTGTCCCCTGACGAGGCCATCACCATCACCCCCGATCGGTACCGGGACCTGATCAGTGCGCCGCGGTTGGTCGACCCCCCGACGCCCGCCGGCATTCACCCCGACCTCGCCGTCCTGTTCGACCAGGCCAAGAGCAGCGTGCAGGCCTCCATGCGGGGCAAGAAGAAGCGCCAGGAGCAGGCCAACGTCATCCTGGATCCGTGGCGCAAGGCGAAGCGGCACCCGCCCACGGTCCTGAAGATCATGGCGGGCGAGGACGTGAACCCGGAGGCCGGGTTCAACGCCATTGCCGTCCAGCTGTCGATCTACGCCACCAGCGTGGGTATGTCACTGGAGGAGATGCTGGAAGCCTGCGAGGGGCTGTGCCAGACGCACGTCAGTGACAGCTGGCGGTACGGCACGCCGGAGCGCCGGAGGGCCGAGCTGATCCGGATGTGGGAGTACATGGGCGACAACACGCTCTACGACTTCGACGTCGGCCCTCTGATGCGCCTGCTCAGGCCCGGGGTTTCCGCTCCGGACCTGAAGCAAATTGTGGAAGAGGCCACAGAGCAGACCCCCTCGAACGGGGGGTCAGCACCCTCTGAAGGGAGTCAGCCGGAAGAGGGGGAAGAGAACCACGAATTGGTGGTGGACCCTCACGCCTCGTTCAGGCGAGGGGTGTTCTTCACCAAGGACGGGATCTTCGTCCGTGCTGGCGAGGTGACCCAATCCATTTGCCGATCCGTGCCTAAGGAGGTGGTGGTCTTCCATAACCTGGACACCAGGGACCTGGACTTTGCCGGGCTGGAGGCGCTGATGGTTGGAGGGCATGCACCGGCACGGGCCATCCTCTTCCCCATCGACTCCTTCCAGAGTGCCACGCAGCTGCGCAAGCTGTTGGCCGCCCACATGATCCCCTACCAGGGCGGTGACTATGAGACCACAGCCATCTTCGATGTCATGATCAACCGAGCAGCCGCTGGCCGGAGCAAGGTGTTCACTTGGCCGCGGGAAGGGCTGAGTGTCATCCGGCACCCACAGACAGACCAACAGGTCTACATCTACCTAACCCAGGACACGTACATCAGCCCCTTCCCTCCTGGAGACCCACTCCACCTGAAGATGAGATACAAGCCTGCCATGGCCACCAGTGCGTATCAAATTGACATCCACCGAGCCCGTGACCTGACCCCTGATGACACGGAGATACTGCGGGACCTGTTCACGTTCAACCGGCCGGAGGTGGTGGCCCACATCCTCTCGTGGTTCTTGTCTTGCCACTACCGTTCAGCCTACCTTGCCACCGTTCGATCCTTCCCTGTTCTGCAGGTGTACGGAGAGGCCGGCGCCGGCAAGACGCAGACCGTCTCCCTGCTCGCCCACACCCATTGGCTGGACACCGAGCGCATCAGCATCAAGTCGGCAGCGTCCAGCACCGAGTTCGTGCTGGAGGTGGACGCCAGCACTTCGGCCTCGGCCCCCATGATCATCGACGAGTTCAAGCCACGGGAGATGCAGTCGGGCAAGAACCGATCCAAGTTCGAGAAGATCAAGGACATCATCAAGGTGTCGTACACCGGCGGCGAGATCGGCAACAAGGGGCAGGTCAACAAGGGTGTTGACGGTGTGGGTGTGGTCAAGATGAAGGCCAGTGCCCCCATCGTCTTTATGGGTGAGGCGCTGGAAGATGAAACGGCAATCAGGGAACGTTCTGTGATCGTCGCCCTGTCCCAGTCCTTCATCACCCCGGCTCGGGCCGCTGCATTCGAGCGGCTGTGGGACCACACCGAGGTCCTGTCCGCCCTGGGCAAGACGATGGTGGATCTTGCCCCCCTCATCGACTTCACCAAGATGCGTGAGCAGGTGGAGCAGTACCGACACAAGCTGCTGGCAACCATCCCCAAGGATGACAGGGGCCGCCCCGTCCTACCCCTGCGCCAGGTGTTGAACCGGGCCATCCAGTGGAACACCATGGAGTTCGTGGCTGAGCACGTCCTGCGTCCTGTGGTGGGCAATGCTCTCGACGCCGAGCTGGCTGAGGTGATCCCCTTCCTCACGAACTTCGACGAGATCGACTTCATGAGTCAGGCTCGTGGCGGCACGATGTCCGAGATCTCCAAGGTGGTCAATCGGTTGGCCAACCTGTCCCGGGTCAAGGACCGCCAGTGGGGCCTGCGCCGCAACCTGGACTACGCCATCAACACGGACGAGAATTGGGTGGAGCTGCATGCGGGCAACTGCTACGACGCCTACCGGCTGTACTGCGTGGGCGTACAGGACACCCCTCTGTTCGACCACGAGTCGGCGTTCCTGGCTGCCCTGTCCGCCTACTTCCCGACAGTGGACAAGATCTGTGCCACTTCCGTGTTGCGTGAAGCCAACGGTGGAGGCAAGGTCTTCCGCCTGGACATCTCTCGTCTGAGGGAGTCCGGGGTGCAGGACTTCAAATCCAGTTGACACATCTGCGTTCTGAGCTACACTTCGAGCCCTGGGTGTTGCTCTTTCTTCCCTTCAGGGCTTCACCTTGACTGACACTTTCAACCCCAAGGACACTGACCATGGCACTCCGCCCCGCTTACGAAACCGAAAACGAAGCTCCCGTCGACACCGCTGATAGCGAAAAGGCCACCAAGGCGGTCGACGTCAAGGCCTGGGCTGCCCAGCAGGCAGCTGCTGCGAAGGCCACCGGAGCCACCGAGGTGGCCATGGCCCAGACGAAGACTGGTGCCGCCCTGGCCCTGACTCGTGGCCTCAGCACCCAGACGGTGTTGGACCAGCTGCGCGATGTCATCAGCGGCGACATGCTGTCCAGCATGTCCTTCGGCGCCTTCCCCCGTGTGGTGGTCTCACCGGGCGCGTTCACCGACAAGAACAGCGGAAAGCTGCTGGGTGACCGGCTGGTCATCCAGGTCCTCAGCTGGAACTACGTGACGCTGGTCACCTCCGGTGAACAGAACAATAAGGAAGCCAACAAGCTGGTGCGCACCTCCTACGACGGCGTGAACCTAATCAACGGCGAGGGCACCGTGGCCGCCTACCTGGAGGCCCTCAAGGAGGACTACCCGAACGCCTCGGCCAAGCGGTACGGTGAGATCTACGCCATGGTGCTGGAGACGGCCAAGGGCGGTGCGATTGCCGAGGACGACCGCAAGATCACCCAGATCTCGATTCCGCCCACGTCCACCGGTCCCTGGGGCGCGTTCCTGCTGGAACGCAAGCTGGCTGCCGGGGCGGGCCGCGACGTGAGCTCCGTCATCGAGCTGCTGGCCGATTCGAAGAACGACGGCAAGAACACCTGGGGTGTCGTCGAGTTCCGGGCCTTCAAGGGCGCGTAATCCACGGCCCCGGGCTGCCCGGGGCCACTTACCCCACCACCACCATGTCTTACGTCCACGTCATTGATACCGAAACCGCCTCCCTCCAGGGAGGTGTGTGCGACCTGGCCATCGTCATGATCGACTCGAACTTCGAGCCGGTCTGGTCCACCGAGTCCCTGATCAACCCGGGGCGCCCGATTGACCCGGGTGCCAGCGGGGTACACCACATCACCGATGACATGGTGGCGGACGCTCCCGACATCCAGACGTTCCTGGCCTCCGTCAACGCTCCGTTCAACGTGAGCGGGCTCGTGGTCGCCGGGCACAACGTCCAGTTCGACGAGCGCATGCTGAAGGACGAGCTGCCCCCGCAGCGCGGTCGCATCTGCACGCTGAAGCTGGCTCGCACGGTGTGGCCCGACCTGTCGGACCACAAGTTGCAGACCCTGCGGTACCAGTTCAAGCTGGAGGCAGGGGATGCCCACCGTGCCATGGGCGATGTGGTCACCTGCATCAGTCTGCTGAAGCTCATCAACCGTGAGAAGGGCTGGACGCTGGAGCAGATGCAGGAAGTCTGCCGCCGGCCGATCAGCTTCGATACCCGCATCACCTTTGGGAAGCACAAGGGCACCAAGCTCAAGGACATCCCGAAGGGCTGGCTTTCCTGGGCCTTGAGGGAACTCAAGGACCTCGATCCCGAGATGAAGGTGGCCTTCACCGCCCTCGTCACCACCAACGCTTGACCTCACCACCACGCCACCACAGGAGAAACACCATGGCAATCACCACGAAGACCGTTTTCGAGACCACCGATGGCAAGACCTTTGCCGATCAGGCCCAGGCCACTGCCCACCAGGTGGCGATCGACACCAAGGCTAGCCTCGAGAAGTACGTCGAGGCCCTGACCTTCAAGTCCACCACGCCGAAGGGCCTGACCCTGTCGCGCAACCGCGTCAAGAAGACCGTGCTGGGCTACCTGTCCTGGCTGGAAACCGGCGTCGCACCGGCCGCGGCTGCCGATGACGACGGCGCCGAGGAGCCGGCGGCCGAGACCGCCGAGGCCTGATTCAGCAACCCACGCTGGACACACCCTGAAGCGACCCACTGGGTCGCTTTTTCACGACCTGGAGAAAACACATGGCCACCCGCCACACCACGAAGACCCCCGCCCCGAAGAACACCCCGAAGTACGCCACCCTGAGCAAGTGCGCTGGGGCCTCTACTCGGGTGGTGAGCACCCAGCCCAACCTGCAGCAAGTACCCAAGGGTACTGCCCAAGGCAAGGTGGCAATCAATCTGGAGCTCGGCCCCCTGCAGAAGCCCACCAACCCCAAGGACGCCATCGCCAGTACCAAGCTCCCCCTGCACCTGTGGCCGGCCACGGCCACGGCCATGGGGTGCTTGGGCCTGCTCGATGGTGCCACCAAGTACGGCCTGAACAACTACCGGGCCCTGGGCGCTAAGGCCTCCGTCTACGTCGGCGCCGTCAAGCGCCACCTGGATGCCTGGATGGAGGGTGAAGACAATGCCTCCGACAGTGGTGTACCTCATTTGGCCAATGCACTCGCCTGCTTGGCCATCCTCGTGGACTGCCAGGCCGCTGGCAACCTCGTCGACGACCGCAGCTACCCGGGCGGCTACCACGAGCTGGTGGGCAGCCTGACCGAGATCGCCAACCGGTTGCAGGCCGACCGCGCCCACCTCGCCCCGCACCACTACACAAAGCAGGACGTGGCGTGATGATCTTCCCGGGACAAGAGAGCGCCCTCCCCGTCCATGACCGGGATCCCGACGAGAACGACCGGGCCACCCGGCTGGAGATGGAGGCCAATGCCGCCCTTGTGGACCGGGCCCGCCTCGCAGCCCGTCAAGACCAGACCCCTGGCCCTGACGGGCTGTTCTCCATCACCGAGTGCGTGGAGTGCGGCGAGTACATCGGCGAAGGACGGCTCCGTGCGGCAGCCCGCAACACCCTGTGCGTGCACTGCGCCACTGCTGCAGAGCAGATGAAGAAGAGGTTTGCATGACTGTGGCCATTCTTTTCGTGGAGCCTCGAGGGGTCTACATCGGGCTTCAGGACGTGGACCCCTGGGACGAGGCCCGGGATGCCAGGAAGTACGCCGGACCCCACC
>JACCEA010300020.1_pt1 | contig 20708 bp, 19 predicted proteins | sample 7449851 | NCBI WGS metagenome assembly JACCEA01 (sample SAMN15323453, study PRJNA562643) | freshwater metagenome | isolation source: river surface water | place: USA:Blue River Watershed | collected 2017-08-18 | reverse complement strand
TTGGGACCAAGGGGTCGCAGGTTCGAATCCTGTCTTCCCGACAAACAGAAACAAAGCCTCAGCAGAAATGCTGAGGCTTTTGTGTTTCAGGACGGCTGCATCAAGCTCGCTTGAATGCATGAAGGACTGGAACACAAAAGTCAAGCTCCGACTTGTCGGAGCAGGCTTTGTTTCTATTTGGAGCCCACTTTTGGATCAGCGAACGCAGTGAGCTAATTCTACAACACTCAAAATAGCATATAAGCTGTCTTCTTAGTTTACATATCTTTCTATATTAAAAGAAATTGTTATAAATTAGATATATGAAACAATTTCTATCAAGTACTTACGGTCGAGATATAAAGAGGGTTGGTTTAATATTTATTGCTTTGATGCTAATCAAAAATCTCTATGAGCCAATGGATAACAATTTTATAAACGGCTGTCTTCAGGGTTTAATTGTCGGTGCTATTGTATTATGGATTAGATTTTTAATCAACAAGAGAAATACTCAATAATGAAAAAGAATACAGTTTATACAATACTAATAGTTCTAATCATTGGATTGTTTACATTAAATTTCATCATTTTTAGAATGAAAAACGATTTGCTAACAATCATTACTACATTGACCATTATTGCAGGTAGTGTATTATTATTAAAAGATAATTCCCAAAGCAAGAAAATAAATTAAATCAATTAATATGAAAGAATTTGTATTTGATCTTAAAAATCTAATCGTTAAACATTGGGGTAAGTTAATTATTGTAACAACATTAGTAATTCTTATAGTAAACTATAAAGATGTTACAAAAGGTTTTATGGATGGTTTTAGGGACGGGTATTACGGAAAGAAAAATACTCAAGTCAAAAATTAATTATCAATAACAATCAATCATCTTATGACACAGTTCTATACATTTTTGGTTCTTAATTTTATTTTAATGTTCTTATCTATTGCATTAATCCAAACGCTTTATGCTAATAACTTAATTGATAAATCAATTAGAAATTCACTAATACTTCTTTCTGTTTTAGTTCCAATTGGTGGTATTATTACGATCGTTTTAAAATATAGAAGAGTAATAAATCATTTGGTAAGATTAAAGGATATTAAGTAGTAAAATTTTCACTTTAATACATAACAATTTATGAATCTTAAATTGAATATCTTTTGGGGATTATTATTTTCATTATCTTTATTAATCAGTGTATACTTTATATTTATTAACGACAATAATAAAAATTTAAAATCCATTGGTTCTTTAATTATAGCGATAAATATTTTTATTTCAATATTTGTATTTCTTTCGCCATTTATATTTCAAAAACAAAAAAAAGATAATTAATCCTGACCTCGATTTGTTCAACTTAAATCATACAAATCCAATATTTGTTTGGTATCAAAATTGGACTGTTTTATGGAAGTGAAAATAGTATTGTTGGTGGGTAATCAATTTACGTATTTTACATCCCTAAAAATTCCTAATCCCAATAATATCATAATTACTGGACCTCCCACCATTTGTCAGATTTCCCCTCATTACGTTATTTGACAAATAAGCAGCTACATAATAGGAATTATAATTACTTACCTCGGAGGTGCATTGAAAGTTTCCAGCACCGATACCTATACTTGCCCAATTAGGAATAATTTTATTCCATTCTTCAGAACTTGGAACATACCAATCGGAGTACCCACTATAACTTACATTATAAATATTTTTAGCAAAATTATTCCAACTTAAACCATTCATGATTCTAGTATTATTCATGCCAGATCCAAATGCTGTAGATGTGTTGGCATAAGAGTAAGTGCCATAAGTGGGATTGTATCCTCCAAATTGACCTGTTATCCCAATTTTATTATTCATTATTATAAATCCATGCGTTTCTCCAGCAACATATCCTACATCTCCGGCCTGAAAAATATAGGCGATTTTTCCTCCCAAATAAGCAACGCCTGGTAACATGGCCGAAGTTGTTAAAGTAATTTGTGAACCATAACCAGTTCCAACCCCATTCGTCGCATAAGCACGAATATAATAAGTGGTTCCACCCATTAAACCTGTTAAGTTTACTGTAAAGCTGCCATCACCACTTCCAATGACTAATTTATTATCGTTGATGGTGGGATTAGAGCTCGTGCTCCAACATACCCCTCTTCTTGTGATAGTGGTCCCTCCATTATAGGTAATATTCCCCCCGGTAGTGCCTCCTGTTAAGCTAATCCCAGTTGCACTCGTTGTGCTTAAGGCTGGAACAGCGCCAAGTGTTGTGAAGCTTTGTTGAGCGCCATATACGGTGCCATTGGCATTGGTCGCATAAGCACGTATATAATATAAAGTACTGGTGCTTAATGCACTTAAACTACTGGTAAATGCGCTCGTACCAGTGCCATCATTTGTTTTAGTCGATAATGCAATCGTAGGATTGACACTCGTGCTCCAAACCACCCCTTTCGCTGTAATAGAAGCCCCTCCATCTGAACTAATGCCTGCAGCAGCAGAGGCACTTGTTGAACTAATTGCACTTAAATTTAATGCAGTAAATACGATACCTGAAGATGCTGCTGTCCCGCCAATAAGGTCTGTCCACTCTATGCCATTGTACACTTGTAATTGCCCTCTTGTACCACAATCGCTACACCAGATAACGGTACCTGTTGCAGTGGATGCGGATAGGGCATTTTTTTCAACGTTAGTTTTATTCGGAAAATTATTAGGAGTGATGGATGTGCTACTTGCCGAAGTGATTCTTCCTTTCTCATCTACAGTGATCGTGGGAATTGCTAAAGCAGAACCATAAGTACCAGAAGCAACACCTGAAATAGAAAGAGTAGTGGCACTACCAACACTGGTAATATCACCTGTTAAACTCAGCGTGGGTTTATTGCTAAGCGCATTGTAATCACCGCTAAATAATACAGGACGATTCCCTAGTGAATTATAATCCCCGTCAAATAATACTGGCTTTCCAGTTAAATCATTATAAGCGCCGCTAAACAATACAGGTTTGCCTGTTAGATCGTTATACGCGCCACTAAAGGCATTGGTTGGGGTTGTTGTACTAGAAGAACTGGTTGTTTGACTTGAACCTTCTTTTGCATAAGGTGCCAACATACTGATTGTGTCTTTAGCGGATAGTTTAGAGGCAATGGCACTATCTAATAATTGAATGACATGATTGGTTACGTAATTGCGTAACATGTTTGCTGTGTCCGTAATGCTTAATTTGTTTTGTAATCCACTTGTTTGTACTGCATAAAAGGCATAGGGGACAATACCCATTGCAGTAGTGCCCATATCCATCCAATTCGCTTGATAGCTCCAATTTTGAACAGGTGCATTGGGTGAGATAGCTAATTGCACATTTAAATAATAAGGGCCTTCTTCCCATTTTAAATCAGCAAGTGACTGAATGATTCCTGCTGTTTTATTTCCTTGCCCAATCATGATAGAAAAAATACCAAGAGGGTCAGTAGTGGTTGCATGTTCTTCTTTGTAAATAGGATTACCATTGACGGATCCTGCAATAAGTGTTGTTTGGATAAATATTTTTCTTTCATTCACGGGCGCACCGAGATAGTCTTTTGCAATGCCTTGAAATGGGATGCCGGTAGGCACTTTTTGTGCTGTTAATTGTAAACTTATGAAACAAAAAACGCTTAATAAACGGAAAATATTTTTCAAAATTGGTTTAATCTTATTTTAATCTTGTTTGATGACTTGTATTAAATCTACCGAATTGGCCGATTGGACTTGAACGATATAATTGCCTGCAAATAGACTGTTTGTATTCAATAGTACCCCCGCTGACAATTCAAATCCATTTTTACTTTGTTCTAAAACTAGTTTACCCTCTACATTGTAAAATCGAATATTGAATAAGGTATTGGGAAGGCTTTTATGAAGGAATTGAATTTTCGGACGGCTTCCAATGGGATTTGGAAATATCCTTAAACCCAATTTGTCAAAAGCGATTGGAACCACACAGTCCAATTTGAAAGGAGCAGCGCTTAGTTTTGTTTGATAGATAGAAAGTCCATTGCCCACAAATAAGCAGTTAGCAATATTGTCTAATTGAAAGGATAAGCTACTCACAGTCATGTTGGGCGTATTGCCCATGCTATTGATTTGAAAAGACATAGACTGGGCCTTACATAGATTTGAACTACTTAGAAAGAGGGAAATGAATAGGATGAATGCAGATTTCATTTAGCGGTTGGTCATAAATGTTTTTTGAATTAAAATGCTATTTTGAGTGTAGGAAATCTTAAGTATTGTGGGAGCTATATGGTCTATTTGATAGGTATAGTTTGCCGAGACGCCATTTTGAGTATTGCCTGCAACTAAAATATGTAATTGATTCTTTTGTTCAATTACTTGATAAGTTCCTGTAATACCATCTGAGTCAGCCGTTTTTTGGCTATCCAAAAATTGGATGGAATAAGTACTTTTATCAACAAAGGACTTAGTTTGATTCTCTTGGGTAACAAACATCAAATACCAGCTCTTGCCTGCGAGCATTTGCTTTGCATAAGCTAATTTGTCCTCCTTTTTAGAGCAGGAGGCTATTAAAATAACAATTAAAAAGAGTAGGGCTTTTGGGTATATTTTAAATTTTGACAAATCTTAATTTTTAGTCTAACAAATAGAGTGAATTATCTCAATAGTATCTTGGGGCCTATGCCTTATACTATTTGCTAAAATTAGCGATGGCCCATTTTAAAAGGCTGTTATTATTGGTATCTAAGTTTAGTTTTTTACTAATATTGTATCGATGGTTTCTGACTGTTTTCTCCGAAATAAAAAGTTCTTCGCCAATGACTTTGCTAGTTTTTTGTTCTGCAATCATGCTTAAAATCCTATATTCTGAATGGCTTAGCTCGCTCATCAAGTTCATATTTTCTTTTTTAGAATCAATATACTTAAATGCAATACGAATGGCTACTTTTATTTGTTCTTCATTCCATGGCTTTACAATATAGTTGATTGGATGCGTTTCGTCAGCCTCTTCGGTATACTTTACACTGGTATAACTCGTAATGTAGATGACTTCTGTAAAAGGATAAATTTTATTCACCTCTTTTGCAAAATCAATTCCGTTGGCTTTTCCATTTAAATTAATATCGCAAAGCACTAATTGTGGTTGAAAGGTGGTTATTTCTAGCATGCCCTCGTCAAAAGAGTGAACAAGATTGGTTTTGTATCCCTCTTGAATCAATATTTCTTGCAAATCTAGTCCTACAATAAGCTCATCTTCTAGAATGAGTATTTTTTTGTTTTTGATCATTTTTTATACTTTAAAATAAATTATATAAGTAGTACCGTCTATGCTTTCCACCTCATATTTTCCTTGTAGTTGCTTGACTAAATTTTTAATCAAGTACATGCCTAAACTCTTAGACTTTGTCTCATCCGCAACGAAACCGTTTCCATTGTCACTAATTTTCATTTGATAGCCATCGTGAAAGCCTTGAAAAGAGATCGTAATTGCTCCTTTGGTTTTTCCTTTAAAAGCATATTTTAAACTATTGGACATAATTTCATTCACCAACAACCCAATAGTGATAGATTTATCCATCGTCAAAGCGATCTTATCATCTATGTTTAAATCAACCATGATTTCCTTTTCATCCGTCAAATAAAGTGACTTTAAATAATCTGCTATCGTTTGAACATAAGCTGAGAGGTTCACGTCTTTCAGGCTTTCATTTTCATGTAAATTTTGGTGTACTAAAGACATGGTTTTAATACGATTTTGCACCATGGATAAGGATTGATTCAACTCTGGAGTTTCAAGCCTTCTTTTTTGCAAATTGATTAAGCTATAAATTACTTGTAAATTATTTTTTACACGGTGATGCAATTCTTTTAATAAGAGTTCGTTTTCTTCGTTTTTCTTTTCAATGATTGACCTACTTTTTGTTTTTTGCAGGGTATACACAAATAGGATCACTAGGGAAACGCTTGTCATTAAAGTAACAATAATTGATGCCCATAAAAAAGTAGATTGTGCCTTTTTTTCTGACCTTTCAATCTCTAAATTTGCTTTGGTGATGATTAAATCTTTCTTACGCGCATCAGCTTCGATATTACTTAATAATAAAATGGCTTGATTTTCGCGGATAGAGGCTGTTTGAATATCTTTTAGGGCAATGTATTGGCTTGCATAATAGTAGGCAGAGTCGAATGCATTAATTTGTTTATAGTAGTTTGATTTTAATTCATAAAATCGAATTACCATTCTTTTGTCTTCCTTATTTTTAGTCAATTGATCTAGTGCTCTGATGTAATAGAACGCATTGGAAGCATCTTTTAATTGTATATAACAATTTGCTAGATGTATCATTTTAAATATCTTATTATTTGCATCCTCGTCACTTTGTTTGATATCTATTAATAATAGTGGAACGGCTTTTTTATAATTGCCTTCCTCCATATAGCACCTACCTAAATAGCCTTTAAAACTTGCATTGGTATTTAAATGAATCTGCTTTGGGACATTGTTATTTGCTTGTTTTAATTGCTGATTACTCAATGTCAGTCCTTTTGAATAATATTTTTTTGCACTGTCTATTTTCCCAGTTTCAAAATATAAAACACCTAACATTTTGAAATACCTGTATTGGTCTATGATTTTCTTTTGATTGGGATTTTCGTACAATAAAAAATCTTTCAATGCCAATTCGGGCAAGTCGAAATCTTGGTATAAATCATAGGAACTTTCAGTGAATCCTTTTCTCAAACGCTCTTTTCTAATTCGTAAAGCTTTGTTCAAATCATTGGTTTGTATATAGGCTTTTTCTAATTTAGCGTATGTTTTTTGGATTTGTAGTTTCGTCAAATAGTTACTAGATTGTAAAAGTTGAATTTGAATTGGGATGGATTTAGAGAATAATTTTTGTCCGTGATAAATATGGGCCAAGTAATATTGAAGCCTTAAAGTAAGTTGTTTTTTCTTTTGTTTTTTTGCCCAATAGAGTTCTTGCTGAATTAATTGCTCCCAAATTGTATCAGATAGGGCATTGGTTACTTGTAGCTTTTTGCCAATATCGTATAAGCTATCCCAGATGGCCATAATTTGATTTGCCTGAGGATGGCTCAATTGTAAACTAGCGTCAACAGTTATTCCAAGTTGTTGGAGTTTAAGTATTTCTTTTTGATTCTCTTTTTGCCCCAATAATGTAATTGGTAAAATGAACAAGACGCACCATCTAATAATTCTCTTAGTTGTTTTCATTGAGTTGTAAAGGTCGTTCTGGTTATAATCTAATTTTTGAGGTTTAAGCCTCATTCTTTTCCTAGGTTTTTTTCTTTCTTTTACTTTAATGAATATACCTTATATAATTCCATCAATTTCTGCTGTTTTTAAGAACTGTACTAAATTAGTCTTACTTATTTTATTAACGCTCCCTTTCTTAGGTAAGGCGCAGGTTCAAGCATTAGGAATCCCATTTCAAGGCGTTGCGAAAGACTTTTCTGGTCAATTTGTGAATGAAAGAACAATCTATATTGAGCTTAGTATATTTTCTAAGGATGATCCTGCTAGGATATTGCTTAATGAATTGCACCAAACTAAGACGGATGAATGGGGACTTTTTTCTGTTTTAATAGGCAAAGGACAATCACTAAGTGCAGTTTATACGAGTTTAAGTCAAATGGATTGGTCTTATGGGAATTATCATTTGCATATTAAAATGGCCATTGTACCAGAAGCACCTTTGGGAAACTGGGAGTATAAACAACACCTTATTTCTTTAGGAACCACGCCTTTTGGGATTGTTCCTTATGCTTTATATAGTATTCAATCTGGAACAGCCTCAGGAAATTTAACGGATAAGTTGTCCATTTCGGATACAAGTCAAATGCTTCAATCCTATTTAAAGAAAACAGAATCTGTAGATAAAGCTTCGTTGGATAGTTTAATGAGGTTGAAGATTTCAATGAAGGATAGTGGCATATCTTATATTACCCCAACACAATTTTCAACAGCTACAAATACTGAGTTGAGCAAGAAATTAAATATTGCTGATAGTTTATTAAGTTATGTGACACCTACTCAATTAAACGCTAAAACATTTGATACCGTTTCTCTCTCAAATAGAGTTAATGCAAGGTTAATCAAAGCAGACACTAGTTATATATCCAATAGAATTGACATGCGGGAATTGATCGGCAATAAGTCTATTGATATAAATACCCTTGCAGATTATACAGATCAAAAATATCCTTCTGTAAAAGCAACCAAAGATTATGTAGACAACCAAATTTCAATGGGGGCACCTGACGCGACCATCAATAATAGAGGGATTCTACAATTAACTGGAGATTTAACTGGGTCTTCTACAGATCCAAGAATCGCATCTAATGCGGTTACAACTTCAAAAGTCCTTGATGCCGCTATTACTGATGCTAAAATTGCAACTGGGATCCAAGCTTCTAAAGTGGGATTAGGGAATGTAAGTAACCATGCACAATTGTATAATTTAAATGGTTTGACGGCACAAGTTCAAAATTTTGCAACACCTGGATCTGCAGGATTATCTCCTAATTGGAGTTCAGTTGGATCCAATCATACACTTAATTTACCAATGGCTAGTGCTAGTTCTGTAACAGCTGGATTGATTAGTAAATCCGAGTATGATAGATTTAATACTGCAGCGACTTCGAATATCAATACCCTTACAACGACAGGGAATACGGGCATTGCAGTAATTAGTGGACAAAATTTAAATATTCCAAACTATACGATTGCAGGATTGTCTGGAACAGTGAATCCTAATTTTATCCTTGCTGGGCCTTCAAGTGGCGCAGCAGGCGCTGTCCAATACAGGGCATTGGTTGCTGCAGATATTCCAGATCATGCTGCTAATACAACGGGAAATGCAAATACTGCATCTCAGTTACAAGATGCTAGACTCATTAATGGTGTTGCTTTTGATGGTAGTGCGGATATTATAATCAATGCAAATACCAATAATAATTTGACTTTCGATCAATCTGGTCTTGGAGCAAGTACAGGTGTTACGTTCAATGGGGCTAGTGCAAAAACAATTTCCTATAATACCATTGGTGCTTCACCGCTGATTGGTTCATCTTCTATAACAACTGTTGGAACAATATCAAATGGAACATGGGCAGGGAATATCATAGGAGCTAATTATGGAGGAGCAGGAACTATCAATGGTATCATGAAAGCAAATGGGGCAGGCGTTGTTACAGCAGCTTCATCTGTTACAGATTTTCAGGTCCCATTGACTTTTGCAACGCCATTTAGTAACGCATCCAATACCATTTCAATCCATCAAGCCAATACCAATACCGATGGGTATCTTTCAAGCGCAGATTGGAACAGCTTTAATAATAAAATCAGTGCTACCGAAAAAGCTAGCGCGAATGGGGTTGCTACTTTAAATTCTTTGGGTAAAATACCAACTTCTCAGATTCCAGCCATTTCATTTTCAAGTGGCTATGTAGTTAGTTCGCAGTCGGCGATGCTTGCTTTGTCTGCGGCTGTGGTAGGAAGTATTGCCATTAGAACTGATAATAGTAAAAATTATGTGCTTAGTGCATCTGACCCAACTGTTTTAAGTAATTGGTTAGAATTATTGATGCCAGCTGCTGTGTCATCTGTAAATGGCTATACCACAGGTTCTATTACACTTACCTCTAGTGATATTGCAGAGGGAAGCAATCTTTATTTTAACAATACAAGAGTTAGGTCAGCAGTAGATGCTTTTTTAGGAGGAGATGCGCCCATAAGTTATAATGCATCCACTGGTAAAATCGGCATCACTCAATCTGCCACGAATGCAAATGGCTATTTAAGTGCAACAGATTGGAATACATTTAACAATAAACAAAATACATTTGGTGCACAGTCTGCCAATAGTTTTTATGCTGCCCCAAATGGTCTATCAGGAATACCTAGTTTTAGAACAATTCTTGCAGCAGATATTCCAACTTTGAATCAAAGCACGACTGGTAATGCAGCTACTGCAACTGCATTACTGAATGCAAGATCAATCAATGGTGTTTCTTTTAACGGCACAGCAGATATTACCATTCCATCTAATACCGCCAATGCTATTACATTTAACAGTAGTGGAACAGGTGCAGCTTCGGCTTCTAGTTTTAATGGTTCCAGCCCTTTGACAATTTCTTATAATACGATTGGTGCCTTACCAACCGTTGGAGCAAATACGATTACAACATTGGGCACAATTAATACCGGAACTTGGAATGCGAATATTATTGGATCTAATTATGGTGGCGCAGGTACGAATAGTGGCATCTTAAAAGCCAACGGTGCTGGAGTGGTAAGTTCGGCGGTTGTGGGCACAGATTATGAATCGCCATTGAGTTTTACTGCACCATTGATTAGAACAAACAATGCGATCTCTATTCAGACTGCAACAACAAGTAGTAGTGGTGTACTTACATCCAGTGATTGGCAATTATTTAATAATAAGCAATCTAGCATTATTGGAGGGACTGGGGTAAGTATTGCTGGAGGGAATACTGTCAATATTGGACAAGCAGTAAGTACCTCAAGTTCACCAAGTTTCGCTGGGATGACTTTATCTGGATTAAGCGTGAGTGGTTTAGTCGCTAATTCAGCAGCTGGGGTTTTAAGTAGTGTTGGTACAACAGGTACAGGATTGGTTGTAAAAGCAAATACGCCCACATTGATCACGCCAATATTAGGGGTTGCGTCTGCAACAAGTTTGAATGCCGGAACTATCACTGTTACCAGTGCTATTGTATCCAATGGAGACATTAGTGCAAAACGATTTAAATTAACCATGCCCAGCGCAATTACTGCAGCAGCAACTACCACGATTGATATGAGTACAGGTAATGTATTTACGGTGAATTTGGCAGCAAATATTACGACATTAACTTTGACGAATGCGGGTGTGGGTACCTATCTAATAAAATTTGTACAAACTGTTGGCAGTAAAACAGTTGCTTTCCCGACAGGATGGAGATGGGCAGGAGGTATTACTCCATCAATCACTACTACTGTCAATAAATTAGATATTGTGACTTTGATTTTTGATGGCACCACTTATTATGCAACTATTGTAAAAAACTTCTAGTTATGAATCGAATTTCTTGTTGTATATTTTTGTTTTTTTCTTTAACTCCAAAATCGAATTATGGACAAGTAGTACCTCAGGGATTTCTTGTGAATCAAGTTGTTGAAACAGTTACCATTGGAACACAGGTTTGGATGAAATACAATTTAGATACAGATGTGTATCAAGATGGGACCCCAATTGAAAGAGCTAATTTGGCATTTACAAGGTCAGTTACATCTCCATCCTGGTGTTATTATAATTATGAGGTTTCATACAATTTTAGCTATGGTAAATTGTATAATGGTTATGCGGTAAATGATTCAAGAAATATTTGTCCAATAGGTTTTAGAATTCCAACAAGGGCAGAATATACCACATTGAATACTTTTTTAGGTTCAAGTGCAGCTGGGGGTAAACTAAAAGAAGCGGGCTTATCACATTGGTTATCGCCCAACACTAGTGCGACAAATAGTTCCAGTTTTACAGGTTTGCCAGGCGGGTATATGGGTGATGGAGGTGTTTCTGATTTAATACAAAAACAGGGTTATTTTTGGACGACAACTTCCAATGGGACCACAAATTATATTCGCTTTCTAAGGTATACGGATGCTGTTTTTACTGAATCAACAGCATTTGCATTAGAAGGGGGGGCTTCAGTTAGATGTATAAAACAATAATTACTTAAAAAATAGGGAGCTTTTATTTCTTCAAAATCGGCTGAAGCACTTTTAATTTTCCATCAATTTTAGATTCATCTACTTTTAATCCTAGAATTTTCGCCACCAATGGGTAAACGTGTACGTTTTCAAAGCCTTCAATCATCAATCCTTCTTTAAATGCTGGACCCCAAGCCATAAAGCTCGCCCTCATATCCACTTCTTTATTATCAAATCCATGTTTTCCAGGTGTGGTTTTGCGTGTTCCAAGATTGAAAACTTGATGAATCGTTTTTGGGACTAAAATAAGATCACCTAGTCGGTTAAATTTATCATCTGCTTTTTTATAATGCCAATAAGCTGGAGTTTCATCTAATTTATAAGTTGTAAAACGATTGTCTTTTTTTAAAGCTTGGTAAGTAGATTCAATTTTACTTGTATCTTTTGCATACAAGTGCAATAATGCATCTCCCCATGGAACATTAAAATAATTCTTATCAACTACCTCTGGTAAGCCAATGGTATTGTCTACATCCACCGTGGTCATGCCATGATCGGATACAAAAATATAATTGATTGGCAGGTTCAAGGGTGCTAATGCTTGTTGCAGGGCATTGATACTGCTATCTACAAATTGAACTGAATTTTTCACGATTGGTTGTTCTGGACCATAAGTATGTGCATCATGATCTACATCTGGAAAATACAAGGTGATTAAATGTGGTCGTCTTGCTTCGGGTAGTGACAACCAATCCTTCACAGTTTGAATTCTTTTTCCAATAGGTGTTTTTTCATTATAGATATAATGGTATGTGGGCTTAATGCCTTGTATATCCGCTTCTGATGCGACCCAGAAAAAGCTTGCACTCAACATTTTTTGTTGCTCAGCCAATACCCATAATGGAGTGCCTCCATACCATTTACCTTCGCTCACCATTTTCTTATTACCCATACTATATTGTTGCCCACTTGCTACGTCTATATAGGTGTTGTCTACTAGGCCATGGTGCGATGGATACAATCCAGTCACAATCGTATAATGGTTGGGGAAAGTAACAGAAGGATAGGAGGGTTGCATGTATTTTGCACGAACACCTGTCTTGCTAATGGATTGCAAAAATTTTGCATCATATTTTTCTGTAAAATCTGCTCTAAATCCGTCTGCTGAAATTAAAATAACATAAGGTTGATTGTATTGACTAGGATTATTTTTAGTCAATAAATTAATTTGTTGTGCAGTGTCTTGTGCAAATAAATAAATCGTTCCTAATAGACTCGTTACAATTAAACCAAGGCCTCTTTTAATATAACTACTTAATTTATTTTTCATCTTGTTGTCTTTTTAATACTATTTTTTTCTATTTGAAATGCGCTGACAGATGGTGATACTTAATTGTAAACTAATTACGGCTACAAGCATCCCTCCACCCAAGTCCATAGGAAAATGTTGCCCTAAATAAACTCTCGAATAAGCACATATAAGAGCGTAGATCGCGCCAATTGCAAAAACCCATTTATTCGGGAACAAATAAACGGTTAATAAGAATAAAGTAAATGCAGTTGCTGTATGTCCAGAAGGGAAACTATTCCATGAATGCATCACCACTCCTGGAACGGTGTGAATTTCGCCAGCAGGAATGCCACTTGCAATGGGTCTGCTCACTGCATCCCAAATAAGTTGTTTTGGTATCTGTGTAATGACTGTGGAGAGTAAAAAATTCAATAATATGAATTTGGCATCTTTCTTAAACCAAGTAAATAATACGATAAAATAGGGGATCCATATCCATCCCTCTGCACCCCATGTAGCCCACTTGAAAAAAAGGTCTGCTTTTTGACCGCCATCCCTATTGAATAAAAGGAAAATCGATATCCTACTAAAGTAAGCACTTGCCCCAATAAGCAATAGAGCAAGCAATAAGCTTAAATTTCTTGCTTTAAAGTACAAAGAGGGGGTTTTTTGAAACATGGTTAAATCGACTTTTGCTGCTGCAAATTTACAAAATGTTTCAGCGCCAAGTCAACTAATTATAGGAATGGTTGTTATAACTTTACGCCATCCCATGAGTAAAGTCAACGACAATATAGAAGTAATAGGTGCCAGAGAGCATAATTTGAAGAATTTTGATCTGTCTATTCCTAAAAATCAGTTAGTGGTTTTTACTGGAGTGAGCGGAAGTGGCAAATCCTCCTTGGCATTTGATACCATTTATAATGAGGGCCAACGCCGTTATATGGAAAGCTTTAGTGCCTATGCAAGGCAATTTATGGGGGATATGGAGCGCCCGGATGTAGATCAAATAACAGGATTGTCTCCTGTAATTGCGATTGAGCAAAAAACAACCAATAAAAATCCAAGATCAACTGTTGGAACAGTGACTGAATTGTATGATTTCCTGCGTTTATTGTATGCCCGCGCGGGCAAGGCCTATAGTTATGAAACAGGGAAGCCGATGGTGCAGTTTTCTGAAGCAGAAATTATTCAGGATATTCAGAAGAAGTTCAAGGATAAAAAAATTAATTTACTAGCCCCTGTGGTGAGAGGAAGAAAAGGGCATTATAGAGAACTGTTTGAAGAGATTAGAAAGAAAGGCTTTGTGAAAGCAAGAGTGGATGGAGAGATCATTGAGTTAAGACCTAAATTCCAAGTAGACCGTTATAAGATTCATGATATTGAAATTGTAGTGGATCGAATTCCCGTGACCGATGCCATGAAAACTAGGTTGGCGGATAGTGTACAACAGAGTTTGAAAATGGGGAAGGATTTATTATTTGTGTTAGAAGAAGGCAAGGAAAAAACAGTTCAATATTCAAAACAATTAATGTGTATTGAAACAGGTTTAAGTTACGAGACACCTTCTCCCAATAGTTTTTCGTTTAACTCACCTTATGGTGCATGTCCAACCTGTAAGGGGTTGGGTAATGTGTATGCCATTGATATGGATTTATTGATTCCAGATGCAGGTATCAGTGTGAATGCAGGCGGTATCGCTCCATTAGGAGAAGCGCGTGAGGCAAGTGTATTTACACAAGTGAAACAATTTGCAAGAAAACATAAGATCAATTTAGATAAATCCATTGATAGCTTAACCAAAGAGCAGTTAGATTTACTTTTGTTTGGAGATAAAAATATTAGTTCCTCTTTAGGCTTGGATTTAAATGACGAGAATATACCAGACACTTATACGGGTAGTTATGAAGGCATTGTGCCGATGTTAAAAAGATGGTTTACTTCTTCTCAGAGTTCAGATGTATTAAAGGGATGGGTGGAACAATACATGCAATTAAATACCTGTACTGCATGTAATGGGGCAAGGTTAAAAAAAGAAAGTCTTTGGTTTAAAGTCAACGAACTCAATATTGCAGCCTTGAATGAAATGCATTTAAATGAGCTGCAACAATGGTTTTTAGACCTGCCAAAAAAATTAGACAAAAAGGATACGCAAATTGCAAGTGGTATCTTAAAAGAGATCAACGATCGAATAGAGTTTTTGATGAATGTAGGTTTGTCTTATTTGTCTTTAAGTAGACCCTCTAAATCATTGAGTGGCGGAGAGTCACAACGCATTCGTTTAGCTACACAGATTGGTTCTCAATTGCAAGGCATTACTTATATTTTAGATGAGCCATCTATTGGCTTACATCAAAGAGACAATCAGCGATTGATTGTAGCATTGAAACAATTAAGAGATATTGGCAATACCGTCCTGGTGGTAGAGCATGATAAGGATATCATGATGGCTTCGGACTATTTAGTAGACATTGGTCCTAGGGCAGGTATTCATGGTGGGCATGTGGTGGCAGCGGGTACACCTAAATCATTCTTGAAATTAAAGTCGGATACGGCATTGTATTTAGCAGGGAAAAAATCGATTGCGCTTCCTCCAGAACGTAGAAAAGGGAATGGACATCATATTGAAATTAAAGGGGCTACAGGCAATACATTGAAAAAAGTAAATGCAAGTTTCCCTTTAGGCACTTTGACATTGGTTACAGGCGTGAGTGGATCTGGTAAGTCCACTTTAATCAATGAAACCTTATATCCTATTTTATCTCAACATTGTTACAATAGCAAGACCAAGCCAATGCCTTATGCGTCGGTGAGCGGATTGGAACATATTGACAAAGTGATTGAGATTGACCAGTCGCCCATTGGACGTACCCCAAGAAGCAATCCAGCAACCTATTGCGGATTCTTCACAGATATTAGAACCTTATTTGCAGCAGTGCCGGAAGCGAAAATTAGAGGCTATCAAGCTGGACGTTTTTCTTTCAATGTAAAAGGTGGAAGATGCGAAGTCTGCGAAGGGGGTGGCATGCGTGTGATAGAAATGAATTTTTTACCAGATGTTTATGTGCACTGTGAAAAATGTGCAGGAAAAAGATACAATAGAGAGACTTTGGAAATTAGGTACAAGGGCAAATCAATTAGTGATGTGTTGAATATGACAGTTGAGGAAGCTTGTGAATTCTTCCAAGCTGTGCCATTTATTTACAGAAAAGTAAAAGTATTACAAGAAGTAGGATTGGGTTATATCACATTGGGACAGTCCGCAGTGACATTGAGTGGAGGAGAAGCGCAGCGAATTAAGTTGGCCACTGAGTTAGGTAAAAAAGATACAGGTAAAACTTTTTATATTTTAGATGAGCCTACTACTGGATTGCATTTTCAAGACATTCAATTGTTAATTGGGGTATTGAATCGCTTGGTGGACAGGGGTAACACTGTTTTGGTGATTGAGCACAATATGGATGTGATCAAAATGGCCGATCATATTATTGACATGGGACCTGAAGGTGGTTCAGCCGGTGGTGTGGTTCAATTCATTGGCACGCCAGAGCAGATGATTAAAAAATCAAAAACACATACTGCACAGTTTTTGGAAATTGAGATGAAGTAAGCTTATTTTCTGATCATTGGAATATGCTCAATAGCATCTTCATAATACATATCACCTGATTTTTCAAACCCTTGTTCTTCGTAGAATTTTTTAAGGTACAATTGAGCACCAATTTTAATGGGACCTTTTCCAAAAAGTCTTTCACATTCCGCGATCGAGTATTGCATTAAAGCTTTGCCAGCACCAATGCCTCTGTATTTTGGTGAGCCAACAACGCGTCCAATACTTTGGTATCCAGGATAAGACTGGTCTTTGTCAAACAATCGCGTACTAGCCACTAAATCTTGGCCGATCCAACCCATAGTATGGTAGGCAATTTGGTCATTGTTATCCATGTCTAAAAACACACAATTTTGTTCTACCACAAATACTTCAGATCTAAGTCTTAAAATTGCATAAAGCTCGTCTACTGTAAGAGCTGAGAAGGGCTTTGTGACCCATATTATGTTAGAATGGTTTGACATAGACACAAAAATAGGGGATAAACCAAACTCATTGTTGATTAATGATGGCAATCCCAACTTTATTTTGCAATTTTGCCCAAATTATAACCCTCCATGAGCAAAAAAGTAGCCATTATAGGTGCCGGTCCAGCAGGTTTAACTGCTGCTTATTTATTAGGAAAAGCTGCACAAGATGTAACCGTATTTGAGAAGGATCCGCAATATGTGGGAGGGATTTCTCGAACTGAATCATATAAAGGGTATCATTTTGATATTGGTGGTCACCGCTTTTTCTCAAAATCAAAAGAAGTAGAAGATTTTTGGACAGAGATTTTATCAGATGAATTATTAGAGCGTCCAAGAAGTTCAAGAATATTTTACAATAAAAAATTCTTCTCTTATCCTTTAGCTGCATTTGAAGCGTTAATGAAGTTGGGCATATTTGAAAGCTTCTTATGCGTGATGAGTTATTTAAATGCAAAATTATTTCCTATTAAAGATCCTCAGAATTTTGAGGATTGGGTAACCAATCAATTTGGAAAACGTTTGTTCAATATTTTCTTTAAAACTTATACTGAAAAAGTATGGGGTATTCCTTGTAAGGAAATTTCTGCAGACTGGGCAGCACAACGTATTAAAGGCTTGTCTTTGAGTAGTGCGGTTTGGAATGCTTTGTTTAAGCCATCTGGTAAAAAGAGCAAGGGAGACGTGATTAAAACTTTAATTGATTCTTTCCGTTATCCAAAGCGTGGTCCAGGAATGATGTGGGAAGAATGTGTGGTGAAGAGTAAGGCTTTAGGTGTGAAGATTGAGATGAATACAGGAGTAAACAAAATCGAGAAAACAGGGGAGACTTGGAAAGTATACACTTCGAATGGTGCTGTTTTAGAAGGCTTTGATTATGTGTTGTCTTCTGCACCGATGCGTGAATTAATTCCAGCAGTTGCACCTGCATTCAGTGCACCAGTTTTACATGCAGCAAGTCAATTAAAATATAGAGACTTCTTAACAGTAGTTTTAATTTGTAAGGATCAAGATGCATTCAGTGATAACTGGATTTATATTCACGAGCCCAATGTAAAAGTGGGTCGTATTCAAAACTTTAAGTCTTGGAGCCCTTTCATGGTTCCAGATCCAGAAATGGCTTGTTATGGATTAGAGTATTTCTGTTTCGAAGGAGATGGTTTATGGACAAGCAGCAATGAGGAATTAATTGCATTAGGAACCAAAGAGATTGATCAAATTGGTTTAACCAAGCCTTCTGCTGTAGTGGATGGTTATGTGGTGAGACAGCCTAAAGCTTACCCAGTATACGATCATGAATACAAGGATCATTTGAATGTCATACGTCAAGCGTTAAAGGAATATAAAGGATTGTATTTGGTAGGCCGTAATGGTATGCATAAGTACAATAACCAAGACCATAGTATGATGACAGCGATGTTAGCTGCAAAAAATATTATAGCAGGCAAGGAATTGTTTGACCTATGGGATGTGAACGAAGACGCGGAATACCATGAAGGTGGAGACAGAGGCGCAGCTTCAGGTATTGTAGGACGTGCGGTTCCAGAAAAGATATCCTAATATCCATATTTATCTTTCCATCGTTCGTGCAAGAACTTCTTTAGTTCTTCTTCTCTTGCATTCTTCTGAGGTTGGTATAGGGTAGTGCCTTTTATTTCATCAGGCAGGTATTCTTGTTCAAGGAAATTGTTTTCGCCTAAATGGGAGTATTGGTATGCTTTGCCATAATTCAAATCTTTCATGAGTTTTGTAGGGGCATTGCGTAAATGTAAGGGCACAGGTAGATTACCTGTTTTGTTTACCAAGGCTAATCCATTGTTGATGGCTTCATAAGCGGCGTTACTTTTAGCCGAGCTTGCCAAATATATAGCACATTGCGATAAGATGAGTCTACTCTCAGGATACCCAATTTTATTGACGGCATCAAAACAGCTATTGGCTAGTAAAAAGGCATTTGGATTGGCGTTGCCAATATCTTCACTTGCAAAAATGAGCATACGCCTTGCGATGAATTTCACATCCTCACCTCCTGCAATCATCCTGGACAACCAATAAATGGCACCATTAGGATCTGAACCACGCATACTTTTGATGAATGCAGAGATGATATCATAATGCTGCTCCCCATTTTTATCGTAGAGGGCAATATTGGTCTGTGCAACTTGCATGACCCAATCATTGGTCAAAAGGAGGGGTGCTTCCTTAGAAGTAGCAGTACCAATTAAAGCTTCAGTAGCTAACTCTAAAAGATTCAATAGTTTACGTCCATCACCTCCTGATAACTGGAACAAAGCTTCTGTTTCCTTGATCTCAATGGGGTGTTGTTTGAAGAGTGGATCTTTTTCTACTGCTTGTGCTACTAGTTTTGTAAGTGCTTCTTTGTCTAGGGCCTTCAAAATAAAAACTTGACAACGGCTTAGTAAGGCGCTATTGACTTCGAAGCTAGGATTTTCAGTCGTGGCGCCAATCAAAGTGATGACTCCTTTTTCTACTGCACCTAATAAAGCATCTTGCTGTCCTTTATTGAAACGGTGAATCTCGTCTATAAATAAAATCGCGCCATCTTTGGTCTTCGCTTCTTCAATCACTTCTCTTAATTCTTTCACGCCACTGCTAATGGCACTCAGCTGATAATAGTCGCTGTTAAATGTAGTGGCAATAATATTAGCAAGGGTGGTTTTTCCTACGCCAGGAGGGCCCCATAATATCATAGAGGGGACTTTGCCTTTTTGAATTGCTTTTTGCAACACACTATTTTCCCCAGACAAATGTTCTTGCCCAATCAAGTCGGCTAGTGTATGCGGACGTAATCTTTCTGCTAAGGGAATGTGCTGGTTCATGGGTATAAAGTTACACCATTTACTATTCGAAGAGGTAGTCGTATTCTTTTACCAATTTCAAAGTCATGCGTATATGTAAAATCCCTACGGCTCCAATAACAAATAAGAAATAAGCGGCAGTGCGCATGATCTTCAATACAAATTGACTGTTAAATTCAGGTGGCAGCCCAGATTGCTGTGCTAAAATTTCATCTATGAAACTAATTAATGTAGCATCATTTGAAATTAAAATACTTACCGCATTTATGAAAATCAAACTAAACATCATCAGGCTTACATAGGCGTTGACTTTGATCCAATCTTTTAATTTAGTAGTTTGAGTTTGCTCTCTTTCTATGCCTAGTTTTAAAAACTTAAAACTAGCAATGCTATAAATCACAATACAAGCCATTGCAAAAACCAAGATCAACGCGCTTGGATTTGCTAATGCAGAAAGGAGTAAAAGGCTGTCCATAAAACCAAAGAACAACGCAATTGGAAGCAATATATAAGACAATACAATGTACAATTTCGAAGGCTGTTGCATAAGGCTACTTTAAATTTAGTTTGATATGCAATTCGTCAAATTGTTTATCGTCAATACTACTTGGTGCATCTAACATGACATCACGTCCGCTATTGTTTTTAGGGAAGGCAATAAAGTCTCTGATGCTTTCACTTCCACCAAGCAATGCGCAAAGACGGTCAAATCCAAATGCGATACCACCATGTGGGGGAGCGCCATATTCAAATGCACCTAATAAGAAGCCAAATTTATGTTGTGCTTCTTCTGGTGA
>JACCEA010247173.1_pt1 | contig 20715 bp, 12 predicted proteins | sample 7449851 | NCBI WGS metagenome assembly JACCEA01 (sample SAMN15323453, study PRJNA562643) | freshwater metagenome | isolation source: river surface water | place: USA:Blue River Watershed | collected 2017-08-18 | reverse complement strand
GGGGGAGCCAGTGTCGTTGGCGGCACGGGCGTTGTCTTTGACAACTTCGGCTTTTTTGGAAGCAGCGATCATGGTTTTTTTCCTTGTTGCGCGGCCCTTGCGGACAGCGTTTGTTGACTTGCGCCAGCGGCTGGAAGGGCTGCTGACGTGCGCTTTGCACCATGCAAAACCTGCGGATTATAGCGTGAACAGGTGCTGGCGGGGTATGGGTGGGACAGGGCCGCCGGGCCTCATGCTGCCCCGAAGGGCAGAAATCGGCCCAACGGCCCTGTCCCACCCATACCCGGAACCGTTTTGAATTAATTGGGGTCAGATCCCAATTAATTCTTGGCCAGCCAGTTTTTGAGGCGCTCCACCCCCTGCTCCAGCCGGCTCAAGTCTTTGGACGCGAAGCACCAGCGCAGCCAGCCGGCCGCTTCGGGCGCGAAGGCTTCGCCGGGGGCCAGACCCAGACCGGCTTCGGACACCAGACGTTTGGCGGTCTGCACGCTGTCCGGATGGCCGTCGAGCCGGAAGAAGGCGTACATGCCCCCCTTGGCCGGAGCCACCTGCACACCAGGAATAGCTTGCAACAAGGGCACCAGCGTGTCGCGGCAGGCCTTGAGGTGTGCGACCACGCGGGGCGTGATCTCGTGCGTGTGCTGCAGGGCGGCGATGGCGGCGCGCTGGGTGAAGACCGAGGCGCAGGAAGTGTTGAACTCGATGAGCTTGCCCATGGGCTGGGTCATAGCCGGAGGCATGACCAGCCAGCCCATGCGCCAGCCGGTCATCAAAAAGCTCTTGGAAAAACTATGCACCACCACCAGCCGGTCGTCGGGCGTGGCGATGTCCAGAAAGGACGGGGCGCAGGCGTTTGGCGTTGGCTCGTAATACAGCCGCTCGTACACCTCGTCGGCCAGGATCCAGGTGCCGGTCTGACGGCAATGGTCGAGGATGGTCTGCTGCTCGGCACGCGACAGGGTCCAGCCGGTCGGGTTGTTGGGGGCGTTGAGCACCAGCACGCGGGTGGCCGGGGTCACGGCGGCTTTCAGGGCAGCCATGTCCAGCACCCACTCGCCGCCCTCGGGGCGCAGGCTCACGCACTTGAGGCGACCGCCCATCACCTGCGGCTGCGCGGTCAGGTTGGGCCAGACAGGGGTCACGGCCACCACTTCGTCGCCCGCGTCGACCAGGGCCTGAAAGGCCAGCATCAGGGCATTCACACCACCGGAGGTGATGGCGATGCGGTCCATGCCGATCTGCCCATGCAAGCCGCTCATGTAGTCGGCCACGGCCTGACGCAGCTCGGGCAGACCCAGGTTGTGGGCGTAAAAGGTTTCGCCTTTTTGCAGCGATGCGATGGCGGCCTGACGCACCACCTCGGGCGTGACCTCGTCGGATTCGCCGAACCAGAAAGCCAGCACATCGGGCCGGCCCATGCCCGCGTTGGCGACTTCACGGATGCGGGATTCTTCAAGATCAAGGACGGTCTGGCGCAGGAAAGGGGTTGGGTTCATGCCCCGATCCTAACCAGCAACCAGCCAGCCGTTTGTCACGCTTGGCGAAGCCAGAGGCCGCGCCTAAGATGGCGGCACAACAATTTCAGGGAGACAACGATGAACAGACTGTGGTTCAGCATCGGCCTTGCGGCCGTGGTCGGCCTCATGGCTTGCCCCCCGCTGGCAGCCAAAGAGCGCAGCGCAACCACTGCGTCCCACAAAGCGCGCAAGGCCAAGGCCCCCAAAACACCCGTGAACCTGGGCTATGGCGAAACGCGGGCCGAGCGCGACAGGCGTCTGCTGCGCGAATGCCAGGGCAAACCGAATGCAGGCGCCTGCGAGGGCTACGCCCACTGATCCCACCACTGCCCCAGGCCGCTGGCACGCACACTCGGACGGGCCAGCGCGGCTTCAAGCAGACCGTCCGCCGCCTCCACCAAAGTGAAACGCTCACGGGCTCGCGTGATACCGGTGTAGACCAGCTCGCGCGAGAGCACGTCGGCCCCGCCGGGTGGCAGCACCAGCACGGTGTGGGCGAACTCCGAGCCCTGACTTTTGTGCACCGTCATGGCAAAAGCCGTCTGCACATCCGGCAGGCGCATCACCGCCACCGAGCGCAGGGCCTCGCCGTCCTGAAACCACACACGCAGCCCCTGACCGTCAGCCGGCGGCAGGGTCACGCCCACGTCGCCGTTGAAAACCCCGGTCTGCGCATCGTTGCGCAGCACCATCACGGGCCGGCCCGCATACCACTCGCCGGCAGAGACCGGCAGGCCGGCGCGCTCGGCCAACGCCTTTTGCACGAGGGCATTCAGGCCTGACACGCCCCACTCGCCTTCGCGCACGGCGCAGAGGATGCGCAGGCGGTCAAACGACTGCAGCACGCCCTTGACCCAGGGCGCATGCAGCGCCGAATCCTGCGGCGCATGGCGCACCCTTGCCGCAAAGTCGGCCCAGCCGCCGGCCGCATCGAGCGCCAGATCGCACAAGGCCTGCACCGTCGCCGGACGCCAGGCGGCCAGCACGGCGTGACCGGCCGTCAAGGTGGCACGCGCAGCGACAGCGTCGCCCTGATTGACGGCGGAGGCCAGTTCACCGATCGGACCCTCGAAACGCCGGCTCTGGCGCAGCATGACGGTGACCTGGGCCACAGGGGGCTCCCGGCCGATCTCCTCGGCTTGGGCGCAGCAAGGTGCCGGGATCTGTTGCCCGGCCACGGCCTGGACTTCAGCCACGGTATCGGCGCTGTAGGCCCCGCGCGCCGCGTGGCGACAGAGATCACCCAGCACCGCCCCGGCCTCCACCGAAGCGAGTTGGTCCTTGTCGCCCAGCAGGATCAGACGCGCATGCGGCGGCAAGGCGGCCAGCAGCGCATCCATCATCTCCAGATGCACCATGGACGCCTCATCGACCATCAGCACATCGACATCCAGCGGGTGGGCCGCGTGGTGGCGCATGCGCCGCGTGTCAGGCCGCGCACCGAGCAGCGAATGCAGGGTGCGCGCCGGCCCCATGGCGTCCACCAAGGCACGCAGGTTCAGCAAGTCGGGGGGCACCGGCAACTCGACCAAGGCCTTGTCGATCGATTGTTTGAGTCGCGCAGCCGCCTTGCCTGTGGGCGCGGCCAGGGCCACGCGCAAAGGTGCGGGGCCGGAATGCACAGCCAGCTGCAGGGCCAGCAGGCGCGCTGCGGTGTAGGTCTTGCCGGTGCCTGGACCACCCGTGATCACCGCCAGCGGGGCGCGCAGCGCCACCGCACAGGCCGCACGCTGCCAGTCGATCTCCGGGCCGGCTGGACCGAACAGACGGTCCAGCCAGGCCCCGGCCAGCGCGCGGGGGATCGGCAAGCGAGCCAGTGCCCGCTCGCGCAGCCCCTGCCCCACACGCCGTTCGTAAGCGGCATAGCGTCGCAGGTACAGCAAGGGGGCTTGCGCCGTGCCGCCCAGCACCAGGGGCTGGCCCGCATCCGGCTGATCGGCATGGCGAAGCACGGGCGAGCACAGGGCCTGGTGCCAGCCATCGAGCGTGCCGGGCATGTGCTGCCACAAGGCGTGCAGGCCCTGTTCGCCCTGCACAGCCTGCGCTGGCCAGCCCAGCCATTCGACCGGTGCCCGCAGCAGCACCGGCAAGGGCAGACAGGTGTGGCCACGGCCCTCCATCTGCGCCAGCAAGGCCGCAGCCACCAGCAGCGCAGGCGATGCCTGCCCATCCAGCCGCAGCAGCTGCGAGGCCAGGGCGGCATCGAGCCGGCGCAGCCAGCCGGCATCGGCCCACAGGTTCAGCCATTGCAGGGTCTGTGCGGCACTCAGGCTCTGACCCGACAGATCGCTGATCCAGTCCAGCTGTGCGGCGTCCTGGGGGACGAAGGTACGGCGCTTCATGCGATGTCCTCCTCTGGTGCGTCGACCGCCTTGCCGTCCAGCATGGCATCGAGCGCCTGCAGCAGTGCCATGGGCGCGGGCAAGGTACAACAGCCCCCCGCCGGCCCGTCGATGCCACGCAGGAACAGGTAAACCGCCCCTCCCAGGTGCTGTACAGGGTCATAAGCCGGTCCCAGCCGCGCACGCAACAGGCGGTGCAGCGCCAGCAGGTACAAGGCGGCCTGTACGTCGTAGCGGTGTGCGGCCATCGCGCCCTGCAGGGCAGCCGCACTGTAGGCCGCGTCATCCGGTCCCAGGTGGTTGGACTTGTAGTCCAGCACCCAATAGCGCCCACCGTGCTCAAAGACCAGATCGGCAAAACCCATGAGCATGCCGTGCAGGCGCGACTGCGGCAGCCCTGGCCGGTCCACACCGGGCAACAGGTGCTCACGGCACAGGCGATCGATGGCGGGGGTGTCGATCTGCCCGGCAGGCAACCAGAATTCCATCTCGGGCAAGACGCGGTCAAGCGCGCGCAGCGGTGCACCCGGGCCATGCAGCGGCTGGCCCACCACACGGGTCAGCCATGTGTGCACATCCTGCGCCTGCTCACCAAAACCGGCGCGCTCGCAAGCGCGTTGCAGACGCCGTTGCAGCCCATCGTCCTGGCCCAGGGCAAATTTTTCGGTGGCCAGCCATTCAAGCTGGTCGTGCAGGAAGTTGCCCGCGGAAGGCCCGCGCGCGAATCGGTGCCAGGCCGGGGCTTGCCGAGGCGGTGCAGGTGCAGGCCCTGCCTCGGCCGGCTCATCGTCGGCCGGGCGCGGGGTCTGCAGCGCGAGCGGCAAGGCCTCGACAACCGCACCCACCTGGGCATGCACTGCGACCGAAAGATCCCGGGCTATGCGGCTGAAGCTGGCAATCGTCCAGTGGCGGTCAAAGCGGGCCTCAAAGGTTTTGGCGGTTTGCGCCGGGGCATCGGCAACGGGGCGCACGCAACGGGTCAGCGGCGACTCTGGCGCCGCCTGATCGATGCGCACCGCTTCACCACAAGCAGCCAGCGCCTGTTGCACCACCGCCACCCAGTCGTCCGCCTGGTGTGCCTGGCCTGCGCCCAACAGATGGCCCGCCGCACTCAGGTGGTTCATGCAGGCTTTTCCGTTGCCGATGCGGATCGGACTCCAGCCGATCCACAAGGCATGGCGCGCCCGGGTCAGGGCCACGTACCACAGGCGCAGGTCTTCACGCAGCCGGTCTCGGTCCGCGCGGGCCAGGTCTTCATCGTCAAAGTCCAGCACCCATTCGCGTTGCCCGCCATCGCCTTCGCGTTGCAGCACCGAGGTGCCCCTGCGGTCCACCTGGCGCAGGGCATGCGCAAACGGCAGGCACACCACCGGGTACTCCAGGCCCTTGCTCTTGTGGATGGTGATGACCTGCACCAGCGCTTCGTCGCTTTCCAGGCGCAGCACCTGCTCGTCGGCGTCCTGCCCCTGCCCGGCATCGGCCACCGCCTGGGCCAGCCAGCGGATCAGGGCCTGCTCGCCGTCCAGCTTCTGGCTGGCTTGCTGCAACAGCTCGGCCAGGTGCAGCACATTGGTCAGGCGCCGCTCGCCATCGGGCTCGCCGCGCCAGCGCACCGCCAGCTGCAGGCGGTGCAGGGATTGGCGCAGCATGGCCAGCACACCCTGCGTTTGCCAGACCTGACGCAGTTCGCGCATCTGCTGTGCCCGTGCGTCCAGCCGTTCATCGTCGGTCGCCAGACCTTGCAACTCCTGCAGGCTCAGACCCACAGTGCGCGTGCCCAGCGCAGCCCGCACCGCCCGCAGGTCCTGCGGCAGGGCCACCCCCTGCAGCCACAGGCACAGGTCCGCCGCTTCGTCGCTGGCAAAGACCGAATCGCGGTCAGACAGGTAGACCGAAGCCACCCCGCGCGCGCGCAGGGCCATACGCACCGCATCGGCTTCGGCACCGGTGCGCACCAGCACGGCAATGTCCTTGGGCTTGAGTGGCTGATCGGGCCGACCGGGTTCCACGTAGCGGGCCTGCGGGTCGGCCAGCCAGGCCACGATCTGTTCGGCGCACAGCGCAGCCAGGTGCCCACGGGCCTGACGCTGGCTGCGCAAGGTGCCATCGTGAACCCAGGTCAGCGCCGGCACCCGGCCCTGACGGCTGAACAAGGCTTCCTGGCGCCCCCTGGCGTGCACCGGCATGAAGGGCACCGGGTCTTCGTGGGTGCTGCGGTAATCGAATGCCCCCGCGCCCTGCTGCTCACCGAGCCGGAAGAAATGGTTAACCACCCCTACCACCGCCTCGGTGGAGCGGAAGTTGGTGGCCAGCACATGGTGGCGGCCTTCGGTGGCGCGCCTGGCCTGCAGGTAGCTGTGGATGTCGGCCCCCCGAAAGCCATAGATCGACTGCTTGGGGTCGCCGATCAGCAGCAAGGCCGTGTCCTGCCGGTTCTCGGCAATGCGGTAAATGGCATCAAAGAGCTGCAGCTGCAAGGGCGAGGTGTCCTGGAATTCATCGACCAGCGCCACCGGAAATTGCGTGCGCAAACGCTGCGCCAGCCGCTCACCGGCCTCCGGCCGTTGCAGGGCCGTGGCCAGGCGCTGCAGCATGTCGGCAAAACCGAACTGCGCGGTGCGGCGCTTGAGTTCGACCAGTCGCGCCTGCACAGCAGAGCGTGCATGCAGACGGGCGGCCAGGCTGACTTGCGGCAGCTGCTGCAGACCCTGCAGCAATGCGGCGTAATCGGCACACACGGGCGGCAGATCCACCGCACCGGCGTCGGCCTGTCGGCACTCGCGCAAGCCCTCGGGCGTGAAACGGTCCCAACCGGATTTCATCGCGTCCTGCAGCTCGGGCAAGGCACCTGGCGACTGCGCCCAGCGCTGCAAGCCCTGCAGCCATTCGGTGCAGCGCGCCGCCTGGAGCTTGCGGCCGTTCCAGCCGGCCTTCCTGTCGGCCAGCTGGCCCAGCACCCAATCGAGCAAGATGCCGGCCCGTTCGACCCAGCCGGCCTTCAGGCGCTGCAACTGCGCGTCGCGCTCGGCCTGCGCCCGGGCCATGGCCTGCGCCAGCGAGCCCGGTTCGGTCCGAGGCAAATCCTTGTCCAGCAAGGCGCGCATGTCGGCGTCCAGCGCAGCCACATCGGCCCACACCGATCGGACCTGCGCCACCTGCTCCGGACCCAGCGGGTACAGCTGCTGGCGCCAGTAGTCCTGCACCGCCTGCAGACGCAGCGCCGCTTCGTCGGCCACCAGGCTTTCCTCGAACAGGTTGCCGCTGTCGAACGCGTGTTCGCGCAGCATGCGCTGGCACCAGGCATCGATCGTGTAGACCGCCGCCTCGTCCATGGCCTGCGCGGCCAGGGCCAGGCGGTGCGCGGCCTGTTCGCGGGCCTCGCCCTCGGGGTAGTCGGCCAGCAGGGCTTTCAGAAAATCCTCATCCGAGGCCAGGGTGCCCCGGAACACCTGGGCCGCCTCGGCCAGCCGTGCGCGAATGCGGTCGGACAGTTCGCGCGTGGCCGCGCGTGTGAAGGTCATCACCAGGATGTCGGCGGGCATCAGGGGGCGCAGCGGGCGTGTGCCCTCCTCGCCATGGCCCAGCACCAGCCGGACATAAAGTGCAGCAATCGTCCAGGTCTTGCCCGTGCCGGCACTCGCCTCGATCAGGTGGCTGCCGCGCAGCGCAAAGCGGTGCACCTGCAGTGGCTGCGCGCTCATGCGGCCTCCACTTCATCACCAATGGCTTCGGCTTCGCATTGGGCCACCCAGGCCAGCAAGGGCTCGTACACCGCTGCAGCCCAGGCCTCGAAACGGCCATCGGCCAGCAAGGACTCCAGTGTCGGGTAGCAGCGGTGCAGGGCCGGGTCTTGCCGCGCGACCGATGTGCCGCCCAGAAAGCCACCTTCTTCATACGCCTCGCGCATGGCGTCGGTCACTTCCTTTTCGGGCAGCCAGGCCAGGGCGATGGCGGGTGGCAGCGGCAAGGGGCTGCGCATGCCTTCGCACCAGGCCTGCAGCAGGATCTGCAACGCCGCTTGCGCCTGCGCCTGCGGCCACAGCGGTGCACGCACCACCGCATTGCGACCGACCACCACCACGCGCGTGGGCTGGCCCATGGCCGATGTGGCCAGCGACAGCAACCAGGCATCGATCAATTTGTCAGGCTGCGGCGTGGCCTGCCCCTTTGCGTTGAGGCGAGCGATGCCCGAAGCGCGCAGCAGCAAAAGCAATGGGGCCTGCGCCCTGTCCTGAGGCTGCCACAGACCGGCGACCGCATCGTGCAGATGCACCTGTGCCAACGGCCAGTCCACCAGCACGCGCGGCGCATCCGGAGCATGCCCTGCGCGCTCGGCCAACGCCGCCTGCAGCACGGTCTGCAGCAGCGCCTGCAGCTGCTCGGCTTCCAGCTGCCCCACCCCCGCCAGCGGCAAGGCGCCACTGGCCCGCAGGCGCTGGACCACGGACTGCGCATGCACCGGCACCGTCTCGCTCGACAGATCTGCCGGCAGCTGCGCCAAAGCATCGCTGAGCAGGCCGTAATGGTCCAGCCCGGCCAGCGCAAACAGTTCTTCGTCGAGCCAGCCGGTCTCCGGCGGGTCCAGATGCACCTGCAGACGATCACGGAAATAAGTGCCCACCGGTCGACGCAGAAAACGCGCCAGCTGCGCCAGCGTCAGCACAGGCACAGGCGCCGCATCTGCGGCGTCATGGACCGTCGGACCGGCCGCCCCCAAGGCCTTGGCGGCGCCCGCTGGCTCTGCAGGCGCCCATTCATGCGCGTAAGTGGCCAGGCCCGAACCCTGGGTGAAATACGCAGAGCCAAAAGGCTGCAAGGGGTGCACCACTGTCCGTGCCTTGGCCGTGTCCTGGCCCCAGAGCAAGTCGATCTCGTCGCGCAGCTGTGCCACCAGCACCGAAGGCGGCTGCTCGCTGTTGTCGCGCACACTGCGGCCACACCAGCTCACATACAGCGCGTCACGCGCCGACAGCAGCGCTTCGAGCATGAGCTGGCGGTCGTCGTCGCGGCGCGAACGGTCTCCGGGCCGGGCCATGCCGGGCAAGGCCATGAGGTCAAAGTCGGCCTGCGGCGCACGGCGCGGGTAGTCGCCATCGTTCATGCCCAGCAGGCACACCACCCGAAACGGGATCGCCCGCATCGGCATCAGGGTGCAGAAGGTCACCCCCCCGGCCCGAAAGCGCTGCTCCAGCCGGGGCATGCGCAGGGTCTGCAGCCAGGCCTCGCGTGCCACCTGCACAGGCACGGACTGTTCAAAGCCGGCACCATCGCAGGCCCGCAGCCAGTCGTCCAGCGCCTGCATCAAGGCCTGCAAGGCCTGGCGCTCGGCGTCGGTCTGCGCCTGGAAACATTGCGCCAGCAGCACACGGGCACGCGCAGCCCACTCGCTGGGCGTGGCGGCTTGCTGCGCCTGCTGCCACCAGTCGATCAGCACCTGCAGCAGCTGCGCCAGCGAACCGGCCAGCTCGGCGTCGAGTCCGCCCACTTCGTCGTAGGGCATGACCGCGCTGTCCAGCGGCACCGGGTCACCGCCGCAGGCATAGCCCATGAGCATGCGCTGCAGGCCGAACAGGGCGGAGTTGACGTCGCCACAAGCTTCCAGACCCAGCCCCGCGCGGTGCTCGCCGGACAAACCCCAGCGGATGCCCGAGCCCGCCATCCAGCGCGTGAGCACGGGCAGGCCTTCTTCATGCACCCCAAAGCGCCGGGCCAGCGCAGGTACCTCCAGCAGTGCCACCAGGTCGCTCATGTGCACGCGCTCCTGCGGCAGAGCCAACAGCCACTGGACCGCATGGATCAGCGGGCTGGTGGCTTGCGCGCCCAGGTCGGCGATGGCGTAGGGAATGTGCCGCGCATCGCCACGCGGGTACTGGCCGAACACGGCCTCGATGGCCGGGGCCATGCGCTCGATGTCGGGCACCATGACCACCACATCGCGCGGCGACAGCGCCTTCCCGCCCGGCGGCTGCGCGAACCAGTCGAGCAGCTGGTCGTGCAGCACCTCCAGTTCACGCACCGGGCTGTGGGCCACGCGAAACAGCACCGAGCCATCCGGCTCGGGCAAGGGCTGGGCAGGATGTTCTGCGGTGGAGGGCACCAGATCGCGGATGCGCCGCTGCAGCTGCGCGAGCATGGGCGTGCCCGAGGTGATCGGGGCATCGTCAAAAAAATCCAGCGTGGGCAACTGCATGCGCTCGCAGGCGGCTTGCGCATCGTCAAAGGCATCCAGCATGCGCACAAAGTCTCGCCCCTGCCGTCCCCAGCCCGCCAGCAAGGTGGGGGCATGCAGGTGCATCTGCGCCAGGCCCACGTCGGCCAATGGCTGGTCCTTGTCCTTCTGGCGGCGGCGCTGGCTGCGCAGCCATTCGCGCCCGTCCATGATCTCGCCCCAGTGGTAACGGCAGGGGTTGGGCACGGCCAGCAAGATCTGGCTGTGGTCTGCCAGCGCCGCCAGCAACTCCAGCAGTTGCACAGGCATGTGGCTCATGCCGAAGACCGAGACACGCCGCGCCACCGGCTGAGCCGGGGGCTGCCCCGAACGCAGATGCGCCAGCACCCGCTGGTGCAGGGCGGGACGCGTGGCCGCTCGTTCGGACGGTGTCAAGGTCGCGAGCACGCGACGCCAGAGTTCAGCTTGCCAGGCTTGCTCCGCCTGCAAGGGCTGCGCACCTGCAGGCTGGCGACACACATCTTCGCCCGCGGCCCAGTCCAGCAGCCAGTCAGGGCGGTAGATCTGGTATTGGTCAAACAGGTCGGCCAGGCGGCTGGCCAGCTGCAGCAGGCGGTCGGGTTCGTCGCCCTGCAAAAAGCCGCGCACCGGCGCGAACACCGCCGCATCGACGCAGCGCGGCAACAGGTCCATGAGCCGCCAGGTCAGGGGCAGCTTGTCCAGCGGCGATTCGCGCGGCACCTGATCGGGCCCCAGCACCTGCCGGCAGGTGCGCCACATGAAACGCGAAGGCAATTCCACCTGGGCCGCCGCGCATACCCCGCTTTGTCGGGCCAGAGCGATCTTGACCCATTCGGCCATGCCATTGCTCTGCACCAGCACCACCTCGGACTCCAGCGGCGCCAGTGGCTGGCGCTGCAGCCAGGCGGTCAGCGTGTCGGCCAGCGTCTCGGCACGGTTGCCGTGCAGGGCCACCAGGCCAGTCGGGAGAGAGGGTTCGGGCATGCGGACAAAGGACAACGAGGGGCCAGGTGAGACAGCAGACTTGCAAGAATAGCCGCAATCCCGGGACCAGCCGGATGCCCATGATGCACCCGGCATTGCCCGCTTTTTAAGCACGCCGACGCAGGCCAGGCAGGGTGCGGCTTGCGCCGCTTGTTCAACCCTTTATCCACAGCTTTGGGCACGTACGCTGTGGGCAAAGCCGCGGCCCGTTTTTCCTGGAAAATTCTGCGGGCCTGCCGCGCGCGGGACCCCGCCAGCGCCCCGGATGGCGGACAATCCGCCCCCGGCCGGTTCCGTCTTCCGGCACATGGACACCCCACATGAGCACCACGCAAGCGATGAGCCTGGGCCTGATCGGCCTGGGCGTGATGGGCGAGAACCTTGCCCTGAACTTTGAGCGCCACGGCTTTTCCGTCTGCGGTTTTGACCTCGACGCCGGCAAGCGCCAGCAGTTTGCGCAGCGCACACGAGGCCTGCAGGCCGGCGTGGCCGACAACCTGGCCGCACTGGTGACCCGCCTGCAAACACCGCGCCGGATTTTGCTGATGGTGCCGGCCGGGACCGCCGTGGACGCGGTGCTGACCGACCTGCGCCCGCTGCTGTCGCCAGGCGATGTGCTCATCGACGGCGGCAACACGCTGTATTCCGACACCGCGCGCCGCATCCAAGCGCTGGAAGGCAGCGGCATTCTTTACGTGGGCTCGGGCGTAAGTGGCGGCGAAGAAGGCGCCCTGCGCGGCCCTGCCCTGATGCCCGGCGGCTCGCCCGAGGCCTGGCCGCTGGTGGCCCCCATGCTGCAGGCGATTGCCGCCAAGGCCGACGACGGCCAGCCCTGCTGCGACTGGATGGGTCCGGGCGGCGCCGGCCACTTTGTGAAGATGGTGCACAACGGCATCGAATACGCCGACATGCAGATGATCTGCGAGGCCTGGTGGCTGATGAAGCACCTGCTGGGCATGACGCCCGCGCAGTGCAGTGCCGTCTTGCGCGAATGGAACAAGGGCGAACTGGAGAGCTACCTGATCGGCATCACGGCCGACATCCTGGCCACGCAAGACCCGGAGACAGGCGACGCTCTGGTCAACCTGATCCTGGACACTGCCGAACAAAAAGGCACCGGCAAATGGACCAGCCAGGTCGCGCTCGATCTGGGCGTGACCGCACCCACCATCGCCGATGCCGTGTTCGCGCGCACCGTCAGCGCCATCAAGGCCGAGCGCGTGGCGGCCTCTGCCGTGCTGATCGGCCCCACGCCCCAGGCCAGCCAGGACGCCGCCCGCCTGCTGCCGCAAATCCGGCATGCCCTGCTGGCCGCCAAGGTCTGCGCCTACGCACAAGGCTTTGCCTTGATGCGCGCAGCCGACCGCGAATACGGCTGGGGCCTGTCGTTTGCGCGCATCGCCAGCGTCTGGCGTGCCGGCTGCATCATCCGCGCCCGCCTGCTGGGCGACATGCGCCGCGCCTTTGACGCCAACGCCGACATCCCCAACCTGCTGGTGGATCCGCACTTTGCCGGCCTGATGGCCGGTGCCCAGCAGGACCTGCGCGAAGTCGTGGCCCGCGCCGCGCTGCAGGGCGTGGCGGTGCCGGCCTTCATGAGCGCACTGTCGTATTACGACGCCTACCGCTCGGCGTGCCTGCCAGCCAACCTGCTGCAGGCCCAGCGCGACTACTTCGGTGCCCACACCTACCAGCGCACCGACCGGCCGGGCAAGTTCCACACCCGCTGGAACGGCTGACCCCCTGTAGGAGGCCGCCCCTGCGGCCGAAACTTTTCGCGCGCAGGGGCGCGCTCCTACAAAAACAAGCACACCCCATGCTGGATATTGCATGCGCGCGAGAACGTCCATTTAATGACAGTTGATTTTTACAGTTTCACTGTTATTATTTGCAAATGGACCCGGTTTTCACCCTCGATCAGCTGTGCACGCTGGCCGACTGCCCCAAGCGCACCGTGCGCTATTACGTGCAGCTCGGCCTGGTGGATCGGCCGGTGGGCGAAACACGGGCGGCGCGTTACGGGCGCCGCCACCTGGAGCAGCTGCTGCAGATTCGCCAGCTGACCGAATCCGGCGTGTCCCTTGAGCGCATCCGTGAGGTGCTGGGCGGGGCCACCCCACCCGTGCCACCGCGCGCGCGCGCGCCCGGCAGCGTCCAGGTGCGCAGCCATGTCTGGTTGGCCCCGGGCGTGGAATTGCAGATCGATCCCGAAGAAGCCGGGATGCCCGCCGAGCGGCTGCACGACTTTGTGCGGGCCGTGATGAACCAATGGAGCCAGCACCATGAACAACACGCCTGAATTTTTCGGTCTGCGCAGCCCCGACGGGCGGGAAGCCCAGCTGCTGTCGGTGCAGGTCCACGGCGAACTGCTCGGCCTGATGCTGCGCCTGACGGTGCGACAGACCTGGCGCAATGTGAGCGGCGCACCGATGGCAGCGCGGTTTTCTTTTCCGCAAACCTGGAACCAGTGCCTGCTGAGCCTGCAGGCACTGCGCAACGGCGAGACCCTGACACCAGGACGCATCGAGCGCGACAGTCGCCAGCGCTGCAGCACCGCGCTGGGCATCCTGCATACCGGCGAGCAGGTCACCATGGTCTGGCAGATCGGCCAGCTGATGCAGCTTCAGGGGGGCAGCTTGCGTGTGCAGCTGCCAGCCGCGCTGGCGCCGCGCACGCCCTACCCGCTCAAACTCGACTTCGAAATCCACGATCCGGTGGCACAGGGCACCGTCAGCAGTCCCAGCCACGAACTGCATCGGGTGCGTCATGCCAAAGGCACCACTCTCACTTTGCGCCCCCAGCACGCCCTCGACAAGGACCTGGTGCTGACGGTGCACGGTTTGCGCGACATGGGCTTTGCAGTCGCCAGCCCTTCGCCGGTCGAGCCTGGAACCTGCACCGTCCTGGTCAGCAGCCACACGCGTCTGCGCCAGGGGGCCAGTGACCAAAGTCCGCTGCGCATGAAACTGCTGGTGGACAGCTCCAGCGCCATGCCCGCCGAACGGCTGGGGCAGATCCACACCGCGCTGGACCGCCTGCTGGCGCGACTGACGCCGGATGATCAGCTGTCTTTCACGCGCTTTGGCGAGCAGGCCGTGCACGATCTGCCCCGCATGCAGGTCTGCACCGAGGCCTACCAGCGCCGCGTGCGCGCCCTGGCCCGACACACCGACACCGACCTCGGAGCCCCGCAGGTCGAAGCCGCGCTGCAAGCCACCCTGGACATCCCCGACGAGGACGAAGAAGCCGTATCCGCAGCCGCCATCCTGCTGGTCACCGCCAGCCCGCTGTGGGCCATCGACGCGCCACTGCGCAGCTTGCGTGCAACGCAGCACACCTTGCACGTGCTGACGGTGGGCCACGAGGCGGCACACAGCTTCTGGCAGGAGCTGGCCGAGGCCAGCGGGGGCGCCTGCGAAGCCCTGGCCCCCGGGCAGCATGTGGAGCCGCATCTGGCCCGCCTGATCGAACAGATCCGGGCACAGTTCCCCGTGCAGACCGACCTGCGAATCCAGGGGGCAGAGGTGCTGGACCTGACCGAACGTCCGACACGTCTGTGCGATGGCGACACCTTGCACCTGTGGGCCCAAGTGCGCCCGCTGAACGAACACCGCGATCTGGTGGGCTGCCCCGAACTTCAGGCCACCTTGCAATGGCAACGCGATGATTTGCGATCCCCTCCGGTGGCCCTGACCCCCTTGCCTGTCCTGTGGGATGAAACCGGGGACCTGGCCCGCCTGTGCGCCGCGCGCGATGCCCGCCACCGGCAGGACGATGCCGCAAGACAGGCCCTGCTGGACAAGCATCGGCTGCTCTGGCCTGACGCTTCCCGGTTGATGGCCCAGGCCCCTGCTGCAAAACCTGCGGCGCCTGTCAGCCCCTTGCCCATGCGCCCGAAGGTGCTGCCTCGCGCCCAGGTCGCTGCTGCCACAGCCCCCACCGCCCGCCCCGCGGTGCTGGCCGCAGCCCCCGGCAACAGCCCTGTCACGCCCTTCGCCCGCCCGTCACGGCCTCAGCCCCCCCGGCAGGCCAGTCTGGCCACCTGGCTGGAAGACAAGGCTGCCAGCGGGAATCCTTTGCCGGCACTCATTCAGGGCTTCAACGTGCACGCCGAAACCCACGGCCATTTCCGCGCCGCGCTGTCGGCCACCCTGCACCAGGTGCCGACCCGTTTTCTGGATGGCCTGGTCCTGCAACTGAGCCGCCAGGCCGGCAGCCCTGGCCGGGTCTGGGCCCTCTTGCTGTTTTGGCTGCATGCCGAACACGACATGCCCCTGCGCGCGCAGGCCCTGAGCCTGGTGGAACAGGAACTCGCCCACATGTCGGTGACCCTGCGCACCGAGGCCCACACCGCCCTGGCCGCAGCAGCCAGCCCTTTGACCACGCGACACGCGGCGTAGGAGGCCCGAGACAAAACATGCGACAATGCAACCGTTGCCGCCGCCAGTGGCCGCAACGTCAGCGTTCTGCTGGGGCCTGACCCGGAACCTTTTCCGCGGTTTCCATGCCCACCCCTTGAGACTGATTGGCCAAGACTGGCCGTTGTGAATCACAACGGATAAAGCCGATCCCCTGCGCCTGTGTGGCGCTCCATTGAATGAACTTTGAAGAACTGAACCTGGCTCCGGCCATCGTGCAAGCCGTGCGTGAGCAAGGCTACGAAACCCCCACCCCCATCCAGGCCCAGGCCATCCCCGCCGTGCTCGCAGGTCAGGACCTGCTCGCTGGCGCCCAGACCGGCACCGGCAAGACTGCCGCTTTCACCCTGCCCGTGCTGCACCTGCTCAGCCAGCGCGAAGCCGGCAAGAACCGCTTTGGCGGCAAGGCCATCCGCGCCCTGGTGCTCACCCCCACCCGCGAACTGGCCGCCCAGGTCGAAGAGTCGGTGCGTGACTACGGCAAGCACCTGCAACTGAACTCCGCCGTGATCTTCGGTGGCGTCGGCATGAACCCGCAGATCAACCGCGTGCAAAAAGGCGTGGACATTCTGGTCGCCACCCCCGGTCGCCTGCTGGACCTGCAGGGCCAGGGCCACCTGGACCTGTCCACGGTGGAGATCCTGATCCTGGACGAAGCCGACCGCATGCTCGACATGGGCTTCATCCACGACGTGAAAAAAGTGCTGGCACTGCTGCCCAAGGACAAGCAAAGCCTGCTGTTTTCGGCCACCTTCAGCGACGAGATCCGCGACCTGGCCAATGGCCTGCTCAAGAACCCGCAAAGCATCCAGGTCACGCCGCGCAACACCACGGTGCAGCGCATCACCCAGGTCATCCACCCGGTGGGCCGCAGCAAGAAAAAGGAAGTGCTGCTGCACATCATCCAGCAGCACAACTGGAGCCAGGTGCTGGTGTTCACCCGCACCAAGTTCGGCGCCAACAACGTGGCCGACTATTTGACGAAGAACGGCGTCAAGGCCATGGCCCTGCACGGCAACAAGAGCCAGAGCGCCCGCACCCAGGCGCTGGCCGGCTTCAAGAGCGGCGACATCCGCGCCCTGGTGGCCACCGACATTGCCGCCCGCGGCATCGACATCGAAGAGCTGCCGCACGTCGTCAACTACGAAATCCCGAACATCCCCGAGGATTACGTGCACCGCATCGGCCGCACTGGCCGCGCCGGCAACAGCGGTGAAGCCGTCAACCTGGTCTGCCTGGACGAGGAAGGCTTCATGATGGAAATCGAGCGCTTCACCAAGCAGGAGATTCCGGTGCAGGTACTCGAAGGCTTTGGCCCCGAGCCCGGCGAAATCGCCGAGCCCATCGCCATGGGTCGCCAGACCTTGTGGGGTGGCGCCGGCAAGCCGCCCAGCCGCGATGTCATGGCCGCTGCCGCCAAGGCCGCTCGCCAGGAAATGATGAGCCGCATCCGCGAAAACAAGGCCAAGCAGGGCGACCGCCAGCCGCGCGGCGAGCGCAGTGAAGGTGAAGGCGGCGCAGAAGGCCAGCGCGGTCCGCGCCCCTCACGCCACGGCGGCCAACCCTCGCGTCGCCATGGCGAAGGCCAGGGTCAGCGCCAGGACCGTCCACAGCATGCCCGCGGTCCACGCCCCGAAGGCCAGGGCGGTCAAGGCCAAGGCGGTCAGCGCCGTGACCGCGATGCCAACCGCGATCGCCGCCCGCGCGATGGTGACGAGCTGCCGCGCCACATCGATCCGCTCAAGACCACGCAGTTCGCCAAGCTCGACCTGCCGCGCCGCAAGCCGGTCAAGACCGGCGGCCAGCCCGACCCGACCCGCACCAGCATCGACAGCCTCGCCGCCGGTGGCAAGCGTCACGGTGGCGGCGGTGGTGGTTTTGGCGGCAACCGCGGTGGCGGTGGTGGCGGACGCTTTCGCTGATCTTTTGCTGCGTTGAAACGAGCCCCTGCGGGTCTGAGCCTCAGGGGCTTTTTTGCGTCTGTGGGGTGTCGCGATGCCGAAGGCGAGCCGGACTCGACACCTGATCAGCGTCGGGGGTGCGCTGTGGCGCTGACGGCGCCTGTGCGCGGCCGAGGCGCGCAGGGTGTCGGGGGCGAAAAGCGAGGCGTGTCTGGGCGCCACAGGCGCGAGTTGGCCTCGCGGGCCCCCGGCAACCGAGCACCGAGGGCAGTCGCGAAGCGACCCGCGCACCGAAACCGTCAGCGCCACAGCGCACCCCCGACGCGCCCCGCCAAGGCCCATCAAACAGGCTTGAGCAAGGCCAGATCGTCAGCCGTCAGCCAGCGCCACTGCCCCGGCGCCAGATCGGCCGGTAGCACCAGACCGCCAATGCGCGAGCGGTGCAGTCCTTCAACACGGTTACCCACCGCCGCCACCATGCGCTTGACCTGATGGTATTTGCCTTCGGTCAACGTGAGGCTCAGCGTGTGTTCACCGGTGATGGCGCAGGCCGCAGCGCGCACGGGTTTGGGGTCGTCATCCAGCACCACACCGGCCAGCAACTGGTCCACCATGGACTGCGTGACCGGGTGCTTGGCCGTGACCTCGTACACCTTGGGCACATGCTTCTTGGGCGAACTCATGCGGTGAATGAAGGCGCCATCGTCGGTCAGCAGCAGCATCCCGGTGGTGTCCTGATCGAGCCGGCCCACCGCCTGCACCCCCTGCACTGCGCCTTTTTGCGGGCGCTGGCGCAGCGGCGCGGGCAGCAGCGTATAGATGCTCGGCCAGGCCGAAGGTTTTTGCGAACATTCGGTGCCCGCGGGCTTGTGCAGCAGGACATAGGCCTGCTCGTGGAACGTCCATTCGGTGCCCTGCACCGTGAAGACCAGCCCCTCGGGCACATACAAGGCGCCCGCGTCATCCACCGTCTGGCCGTTCACCGTCACATGGCCCTGCTGGATCAAGCCGGCACACACCCGGCGCGTGCCAAAACCCTGGCTGAACAGGATGTCTTCGAGACGGCGAGGTTTGGCGGTCATGGCTTTCATGGGGCATGATTGTCGCCGCAACCACCCCCCGCCTCTGCCCATGAACACCCACCACGACACCCTTGAACGCATGCAGCAAGCCTTGAGCGCCTGCGAGCGGGGGGAACTGCCGATCGCCCAGCTCAGTACCCAGTGGCGCAGCGCAGCCGCCGCCTTGCCCCTGCCGCCGCGTTATGGCGAAGTGCTGGGCCACCTGCTCGACCGCATCGAAGCCGGCGCCCTGTTCAGCGAAGAAAGCTGCTCCTTCAGCCAGAAAGACCTGCTGCAGGGCTTGCACAGCTGGGCGGGCAAGGCGCGCGAACAACTCTAGGCTGGTGCCCGGGGCAATCTTTCGCGCGCAGGGGCGCGCTCCTACACGGAGGGCTGCGCAGGAGGCCGCCCCTGCGGCCGAATGTGCGGCGGGGTGGCCGGCGCTTGTGCAAACTCGTGAGAAAATTGCTGGTTCACTGAAACACAGGCTAGCCATGGACGCAGAACACATCAACCAGATCGGTACGCAACTCGCTGACCTCAGCACGCGTACCGAAGAACTTCGGAGGTATCTTTGACTACGATGCCAAAGCTGACCGTCTGAGAACCGTCAACGCATCGCTCGAAGATCCCGCGGTCTGGAACGACCCCAAAAAGGCCCAGGAGCTGGGCAAGGAAAAGAAATCGCTCGACAGCGTGGTGGTGACCATCGACACGCTGACCAGTGAGTTGGCTGACAACAGCGAACTCTTCGAGATGAGCAAGGAAGAAGGCGATGAGGCCGGCCTGCTCACCATCGAGGCCGAAGGCGCCAAGCTGGCCAAAATGGTCGAGGAGCTGGAATTCCGCCGCATGTTCAGCAACCAGGCCGACCCGCTCAACTGCTTTGTGGACATCCAGGCTGGCGCTGGCGGCACCGAGGCCTGCGACTGGGCCAGCATGTTGCTGCGCCAGTACCTCAAGTACGCCGAACGCAAGGGTTTCAAGGCCACCGTCGAAGAAGAAACCCCAGGCGACACCGCCGGCATCAAGAGCGCGACCATCAAGGTCGAGGGCGACTACGCCTACGGCCTGCTGCGCACCGAAACCGGCGTGCACCGCCTGGTGCGCAAGAGCCCGTTCGACTCCTCGGGCGGCCGCCACACGTCTTTTGCCTCGCTGTTCGTCTATCCGGAAATTGATGACTCGATCGAGATCAACATCAACCCGGCCGATGTGCGCACCGACACCTACCGCGCCAGCGGTGCGGGCGGTCAGCACATCAACAAGACCGATTCGGCCGTGCGCCTGACGCACATCCCCACCGGCATCGTGGTGCAGTGCCAGGACGGCCGCAGCCAGCACAGCAACCGCGACGTGGCCTGGCAGCGCTTGCGCTCGCGCCTGTACGACTACGAAATGCGCAAGCGCATGGAAGAGCAGCAAAAGCTCGAAGAGACCAAGACCGATGTGGGCTGGGGCCACCAGATCCGCTCGTATGTGCTCGACCAGAGCCGCATCAAGGACCTGCGCACCAACGTCGAAATCTCCAACACCCAGAAAGTGCTGGACGGCGATCTGGATGCGTTCATTGAAGCTTCACTCAAACAAGGCGTCTGACCATGCGTGAAGGACAAGCCGCGGCGATTCGCCGTGAAGACTACACCGCTCCGGCGTTCTGGATCGACACCGTCGATCTGACCTTCGACCTGGAGCCCGCCAAGACCCGCGTGCTCAACAAGATGCGTCTGCGCCGCAACCCCGAGGTGGCGGCCCAGCCGTTGCGTCTTCATGGTGAGGAGCTGAACCTGGCGCGCGTGCTGGTCAACGGAGGCGGCACGTCGTTCAAGATGGACGGCAACGTGCTGGTGCTGGAGAACCTGCCCGAAGGCACCGAGCCTTTCGATCTGGAAATCTTCACCACCTGCAACCCGGAGAAGAACACCCAGCTCATGGGTCTGTACGTGAGCCAGGGCACTTTCTTCACCCAATGCGAAGCCGAGGGTTTCCGCCGCATCACCTATTTCCTGGACCGTCCAGATGTGATGGCCAGCTACACCGTCACGCTGCGCGCCAGCAAGGCCCAGTACCCGGTGCTGCTGAGTAACGGCAACCTGGTCGAGCAAGGCGATCTGGAGGATGGCCGGCACTTCGCCAAATGGGTCGACCCGCACAAGAAGCCCTGCTACCTGTTCGCACTGGTGGCCGGCAAACTGGTGGCCCGCGAGCAGCGCATCCGTTCGCGCTCGGGCCAGGAGCATCTGCTGCAGGTGTTCGTGCGCCCCGGCGATCTGGACAAGACCGAGCACGCGATGAACTCGCT
>JACCEA012467275.1_pt1 | contig 20725 bp, 17 predicted proteins | sample 7449851 | NCBI WGS metagenome assembly JACCEA01 (sample SAMN15323453, study PRJNA562643) | freshwater metagenome | isolation source: river surface water | place: USA:Blue River Watershed | collected 2017-08-18 | reverse complement strand
GCCAACTTTATTGATAAAATATAAGTCACAGAGTTGGTAAATTTGTTATAACAAACAAATATGTCATTTGAAGTAAAAGTTGAAGGTAAGGCAGGACCAGTCCGACAAAGAAGAGTAGTTGGCGCAAATTCATATCGCACTATCGGAGCTTATATTGATCCAGCAGATTCTAAACTTTATTCAAGCGATGCTTCATCTGGCGTGATTTTCAAAAAAAATTCCACATCTTTGAATATTCAGTTTTTTACTGGTGTTACCGAAGGAAATGAAATTCCAGCAACCCCAACCAGCGAATTAGTTCTTAATGATTCAGATTTTTTCGTAAAAGTTGGAGGAAGTGACTTATTACAAGCAACAACAGCGGGTGGAGGTGGCCCTGGCGCACCTTATGGCGATGGTAAAGTAGATGAGCCATCTATCGCATTCACTGATGAACTCGACACTGGTTTTTATCGAATAGGGTCCGATAATGTTGGACTCGCAATTGATGGTATTAAACGCGCCGATTTTGCTACAACACAATTTCAATATCTAGCAGACAACGACGGCTCAACAGATTTTGGGCAATTAGTGGTGCGAGGCTCGACGAATTCTAATAAATTTTTGTCATTTTGTTTAGATACTACTGGAAATAGAGCTTTAATTCAATCTGGCATAGATGGAATAGGATATAATGATTTATTGTTTGGTCGTAATAACGGCTCACTTTTGATTGGAAATGCCTCCAATACATATACGAGCAAATTATTCGTAGATGGTTCTGTTGGTGCCTCCGATACTATTACCATAAATTCAGGAACCGAAGGAACACCCGCCATCCGTTTTAATTCTGCAACAGACACTGGAATTTTCTATGATGTTGCTATGAAAATTTCAGTGGGAGGAACATCTCGAGCCAGTATAGATTCAACTTCAGTTAATGTTAAAAGTCTCACGCTGACTTCGCAAAATGCAAATACCATAGAAATAAAAACGCCTTCGGCATTATCGGCAAGTTATTCGTTGGTTTTACCAAAAGACGAACCAGAAATAGGTTCCGTTTTAGCAGTAGATTCTCAGGGAATTTGTAATTTTATTGATCCATTCATTGCTATGTTTGGTTCTGGTGCTGATGGAAATGTTACAATCAGTGGCACAGTCACATTAACTAGAGATATGTATTATAACGATTTAACCGTAAATGGCGCAAATGTCATTAATACAAATTCATTCAAAATTTTCGTGAAAGGCACTTTGACTATAGGCGCAACAACTTCTGTCAACGGTGTTATTCGATCACACGGAAATAACGGAAATAATGCTTCTAGTTCGACAGGCGCTAGTGCTGCAGCTACTAGTGCTAACGGCTCTTTTGGCACAAACGCAGCAACGGCAGCAGGTGGCACTGGAAGCACAACAACAGGAGCAAACGGAGGAACTGGAGCACAATCATCTGTAGCACATGGCATTGCTATTGGAGGAGCTGGTGGCGCTGGCGGAAGTGGTTCTGCGGGAGCGGGAGGCGCAAATAGAGCAGTCACTGTTTCAGTTTCAACCGCAAGAAATATACAACCATTTCATATAAATGGTCGTTCCGGATCACAATTGGCTGGCGGTTCGACTGGTTCAGGTGGTTCGGCTGGCGGAGGTAATAGTTCTGTTGCAGGAGGTGGAGGCGGTTCAGGTGGAACTGGTGGCGGAGTAGTTTTTGTTTATGCCAAAAAAATAAGTGTCAATCCAACTGCAGTTGCGCCGATTTTCGGATCATTTGGTGGCAATGGCGGTAATGGTTTTAGCACACCAAATTCTAATTGCGGAGGTGGTGGAGGAGGTGGAGGTGGATCGTCTGGCGTAATCATTATTTTCTGCAAAGAACTCTTGACAACTCCTCCCGCAAATTGGATTTCTCTTAGAGGCGGCAATGGCGGAAATGGTGGCAATGGAAATGGAACAGGAAACGGTGGAACAGGAGGTGGAGGAGGTTCAGCACAATCATTTTTGTTTTATATGTGTATGTCACGCGGTGTGTATTTAATATATAATAATATTGCTGGAGTTGCTTTGGCTACAGGAACAGTTGCAAATTCTGGCGCAACTGGAGGAACAGGTAATACCGGCGCAACATATAATGTTTCGACTTATTAAACATTCCAATGAATTTTGTCATTTTAATTTTTTGTTTAATCGAAAAAAACAAAAATATATAACAAAGTCTGTATTGTTAGTCTGGCATTTTTAGATCTTCTGCTTTTCCTCTCGATTGTCTTTTTGTGCTTTTGAGTTTGCTTTTTGTTTGTTGGTGAACGAGGAAAAGTAAGATCAAAACCATATCAGTGTTTGGAATTTAAATCGTCAAGTTCTAAACTATCAAGTTCTAAATGACAACAGCCATTCAACTTACTGGTAAGCCTGGCCCTTCTATTCAAACGACAACAATAGGCAGCACATTCATCGATTGTTTTGGTTGTTACTATGATTTAGGTGATGGCAAATATTATTCTTCCGATGCTACATCTAATGTGTTAATTGTGAAATCCGCGACAGATTTTAAATTTAGATTTTATACTTCAGTTGCAGAAGGTGATGAATTACCAGCAACACCATTAAACGAAATGATTCTTGAAGCTACTGATTTTAAAGTTAATGTGAGTGGTTCAAATATAATGACAGCTAGCACTGTTGGTTCTGGTGGTGGAAATGAACCACCGTTCGATGACGGAACGGAAGCTTCGCCATCAATAAACTTTTCATCCGATAGTAATTCTGGTTTTTATAGAGTTTCTGCCAATACATTTGGATTATCACTTGGAAGCAGTAAACGTTTAGGACTAAATCAAACTTCACTAGACTACTTAGGGGACAATACAGCATCGACAAATTTTGCACAATTTTCCATTAGAGGATTAACTAACTCATTAAAATATTTAACTTTTGGTCTAAATACGACTGCAAATTATGGTATGATTGAAGCGGGTCTCGATGGCACTAGTTATTATGATTTAGTGTTGAATAAAAATGGTGGAAATATTTTAGTTGGAACTGATACTAACACATATAACACAAAACTTTTCGTTAATGGGTCTTTGGGAGCTTCAAGCGGTGTGCTAGTTAAATCCGATGAACCGGGCGAGCTATCGGTAAATTTTAATGATGATACGGACACAGGTATATTTTTCGGCACTCTCAGCGAATCGATATTGTTACGTTTTGGCAATTCAACCATTGTCGAAATTACAGAGATCGATCAGGTTAAAATAAATCAACCTCTGCGAATAGAGTCTGACAATTCCAACTATATTGAAATTAGCAAACCACCAATTGCCGGCACGGGATGCACAATATCATTTCCTGATACGGATCCAACACAAGACGATTTATTGACATATGTCGGTTCAACTATTTATAATTGGTTCGATCCATACCAAATGTTGTTCGGAAATGGACGTGATGGCGATGTTACTTTATCATCTGGCACAACAACATTGAGTAGAGATCAATTATGGCGAAATCTCACTCTTAGTGGTAGTGTTGTTATAAATACACAGCATCAAATAATGTTTATATCACAAAAATTAACTATCAATTCCACAACAAGCACCACTGGACTTTTTCGTTTCATACCGACCAATGGCAATAACGGAGCAGCAGTTACAACTGCAGGATCACAACCGGGCGCACCTACTTCTGGATTTTTCCCAGCATCAGGTAGAGGTGGGGCAGGTGGGGCAGGTTCTGCGACAAATGGAGCACAAGGCACAGCATCAACAGCTGTTGTTGGTGCTGGTGGGCAATCTGGACAAGGATCTGCGGGTGGTAATGGAACGGGCGGTAACTTGGGTGGTGCATTAAGAGCGCCAAACGCAATGAATGTTGCTGAACCTTTTACACTTTCATATATGTATGGAAAAACCAACGTAGTGGCTGCTGGTGGTGCTGGGGGTGCTGGGGGCGGCGGCGGTGGAGGTGGTTCTGGTGGTTCGGCTCCTGGTGCAGGTGGTGGTTCTGGTGGTAATGGCGGCGGTGTTATATGTTTATATGCAAGAGTCATTGAATTTAAAGGTTCGCCAGTGAGTCCCATATTTTATGCTCCTGGCGGTAATGGGGGTAACGGTGGAACAGCAACCAGTGCACTTGCTGGTGGAGGCGGGGGAGCAGGCGGCGGTGGGGGTGGTTTTATTATGGTAGTTTGTTGTGATATAATTGGCACACCACCCGCCAATTGGATTTCTGTTAAAGGTGGAAATGGAGGTAACGGTGGAAACGGGCAAGGAGGCGCAGCATTAGGAGGTAACGGTGGAAATGGTGGAAATGCAGGAACAATTAATTACATTTGTTTAGGTAGAAATACTAGTTTTGCTAGTAATTCACGCCCCGCTGGAACGCCAGGTAATGCTGCTTCTGGATTAACAGGTGGTTCTGGCGGTCCTGGTGGTGTTTTAACTATTGGTTCTTACTTTTAACAATGAGATTGCTTTTTAATTTGTTGCATTTTTAATTTGTCTTTTTTGTTTGTCAGGTTTTTTTGTCAGGTTTTTTTGTCAGGTTTTTTTGTTATGTAATCATCTGTATAGTTATATAGTTTAGACAAATGATTACATTAGGCAGCACTCTGGCAGGAAAATCAGGGCCATCGATTCAAACAGTCATTAATGGTTCCACAATAACCAAAACGCAAGGGTGTTATTTAAGTGAAATCGATAGTAAATTTTATTCAGTGGATTCAAACACTAATGTGATCACACAAAAAACAGCAACTGGTATCATTTTTAAATTTTATACTGGAGTTGCCGAAGATGCAGAATTGCCAGCAACACCATCTAGTGAAATGATTTTGAACGCTTCGGATTTTATTGTAAATTCCGCAGGCTCTCAAATACTACAAGCAACTACCCTAGGCGGTGGGGGTGGAGGTTCTAGCACATATGCAGACGGAACAGCATCCGCGCCATCTATAAATTTCGCAAATGAAACAAAATCGGGATTTTATCGTATCAACACAAATGAAGTTGGATTTAGCATTAATGAAACGCTACGACATCGTTTTAGAATAACTGATTTGACATTTTGGGCTGACAACGCAGGTTCGACTAATTTTGGACAATTCAATATTTTAGGGCTAACTAACAACCTAAAATACTGCACTGCTGGATTTAATACGACTGCAGATTATGGAATGATAGAAGCAGGACTAGACGGCACGGGGTATTATGATGTCGTTCTAAATAGAAATAATAGTTCTAATGTTTTAATCGGCACAACTACCAATTCTTATTCTACTCGGTTTTTTGTAAACGGCACAGTTGGAGTTTCTGGCGGTCTGATTTTAAACGATGGCTCAGCAGGAACGCCCGCATTACGGTTTGAAACTGGACCGACAAACGGTTTATACTATGAATCATCCGAATTAAAATTTGCAATTGGCGGTCGTCAATTTTTATCATTTACTTCTTCGACGACAAAAGTTTCAAGATATTTAAATTTTGCTACAACTACTCGATTAAGATATCCGGATGCTCCAGCAAATTCCTACGCGATCACTTTGCCGAGCACTTTGCCAGCAACTCCCGTTATTTTAAATGCTAGAGGGTCTGGAAGTTACGTTTTTACTGAACCTCTACTCGGCATGTTTGGAACTGGTCCAACGGGTGATGTGACCATTGCGGGAACAGTAACGTTGACAAACGATGTCTTTTATAACAATTTAACAATTTCTGGCACTAATAATATTGCGACAGCCGGTTTTCGTATATTTGTAAAAGGTAAATTGACATTCGATACAATAACTTCTACCACAGGCGCAATAAGACATAATGGCGGAAATTCTTCAGGAAGCACGGCAGGAACAGCCGCTGCAGCTGGTGTTTTTACTATTTCCGGTGCTGGTTCGACTGGTGGAGCGGGTGGAACAACAACGGGTTCACAAGCAGTAGCTCCCACATCAGTTACAAACGGAGTTGGCGGTGCTGGTGGTTTAGGCGCAGCAGGTTCTGCTGGAACTTCTGGGGCGGGTGGATCAGCTCGTGCAGGAGGTGTTATAACAAACGAAAGAACATATTCAATGATGGATTCGGGTGTTTATGTAACAAACGCTACAAGACCATCTGGTGGGGCTGGAGGTGCTGGGGGTGGCGGAGGTGGTGGTAATGGTTCTGCTGGTGGTGCAGGCGGTGGTGGTGCAGGCGGTGGTGGAGTAGTTGTCGTTTTCGCAAATGTCGTTGAATTTATTGGTTCTCATACAGTGCCTCTTGTTTGTGCTCTGGGTGGTAATGGTGGAAACGGCACAAACAGTCCCGCAGCAAATAGAGGAGCAGGCGGTGGAGGTGGTGGGGGCGGCGGTGGATTTGTGTTATTTGTTTGTCGTGATATAATTGGCACACCACCAACAGATTGGATTTCCGTCAACGGCGGCACGGGTGGCAATGGTGGTAATGGCGTAGCTCCAACATTAGGCGCGGCTGGAGGAACAGGTGGTTCTGGTGGTATTTATTATTATGTCTGCCAAATGCGTAATGTGACTGCCGGTTCTGTGCATACGCGGGTTTTGGGAACTGCTGGTTCGGCTGCTTCTGGCCAAACCGGTGGTTCTGGTGGCGCTGGTGGCGTCCAAACAATAGGTTCTACTTATTAATAGTCCAATGGCCAAATTCGCATTTTGGCAAAAAAGATAAAAGTGTTTGAAAGAAAAATTGAATTTTTAAATATAAAATATAACAGCGAGTGTGATCTCAAAATGGAATTGAGAAATACCAATTATCTTGAAATATGCGAGCGTATTCGTCTTATGGAAGAGTTTTGCTTGACCGTAAAAGCATTAGTAGCTGATGTTAACGAAGTTGCGCAAATGTCTGAGAAGGAAACATATAACTTTATTATTAAGAAAATCGAAGCCATTCAAGAAAAATCGAGAATTAACAATGAAAACGAAATCTTACAGAAAAAATATGAAGCACTAAAATGCCAAATGTTGAAAGAAGCAGAAATGGCAAAGTCAGTGCCAGCACAGCAGTCAGTGCCAGCACAACAATCAGCGCCAGCACAACAGTCAAATACGAAAGAATATATTGAAATGGTCATTAAATCAGTGCAAAAGTTCCAACAGGAAATGGAAGATTTGAAAAAGCAAAGCGAACAGCTCAAAAAAGAAAATCAAGCGTTAGAACGTCAAATTGAACAAAATTACGAACAACTCAAAAGGGAAAAGGAAGAAATGCAAGACCAATATGAACGCGAACTTGCCAAATTGGAAAAGGAAAAAACCGAACTCACCCAGTGTTTCGACAAAAACAACGATGCTAATATCAATGTAATTCGAATGGAGAAAACTGTGATTAGTAAAAAGAACGGAAAAATCAATGAACTTGCTGCTAAAATTTCGGACTTCACTGTAAATATTATCCCTGATTTGTTAAGGGAAAATGAACGATTCCAAGGTTTGGCAGTGGCTGCAAAACAAGAAACCGAAGAAGCCAAAGCCAAAACAGAAGAGATCAAAAAAGAAGCGGCAGCAATCAAACAAGAAAACGATGAAATTAAGGCAATTGTATTTGTCGCGTTGACTTCCGAAAATAAAGAACTCAAAATGAAAGTCAGCGATCTTGAAGCAGAAAAGGAGAAATTGACAGTTCGTTTGGTCGAAATGCAAAAGGAGATTGACGAACTAAATCTGACTGTGTCCAATTTGAAAAACGAAATACATGATATGTCTTATGAAAAAATCGAAGTTGAACATTAAATTACCAAAAAAACAACTCTAAACTTTAATCATATTTTTCAACAACATCATGTGCTGATTCTACGTTATATTTTTTGCATAAATCTAAATACCACTGTGGGTTATCATAATCGGCATAATTGTCTACCAGCTCTTCGCCGGCTCTTATGTCACGCTTTGCATAACAACAAGTATGTCCATCATCGATCGGAGGATCTAACCACATACCGTCCGTAATGTTATTTTTTGTCTTACTATGATTTACATATTGTCCATCATCGATACATTCGATAACTTTTTCGCCTTTTCCATACACATGATTGAGTAACTTTTTAATTTCAATTTCTGGCAAGTCCTTAATACGCTCTTTGAATTCCTTTTCGTCATAATATTTAACATGTGTCGGTGACCAAATTTTCGCTCTAGCCGGGATAGGTTCAAGTGTAAAAACGGCTTTACCCTTTCCTGGAGCTAATTGAACGACATATTTAAAATGAAATCCAGAATCTGCAAGCGGGTCTTCTGCGGGGGCACTCGTGCCTTCTTTAGTATTACTTTCGCAAGGAGTATCAGACATCGCTTTATATTATTGAAAAAAATTCATTTTTCAAATTTAAAGAGTAAGCATTAATTGACGTATTCGGCGATTAGACTTTCATATTTATGTCTAAGATAGTTCTCTGTGCAATTATATCTAATGGCCCATGTTAAATTCAGAAGAGAATCAAATGATTTAGTTAATTTATCTTCCTTTATATTTCCATTTTTGAGAAATCTTTCAATGGAACATAAATCGAGAGAGATTGTCAAATAAACATGTAATGGTATTCCGGCAGTTAGAAATAATACCCATAGCTTTTGAACATTCATTATCGGCAGCAATATTACGACTAACGCAACTATAAAAATAGGCAAACATACTATCAAAAAGTTATTTTCCTTGACAATATAATTGATAAATTTTCGTTTCAATGCAAGTCTGGCTTCTTTTTCTTTTTTCTTTTGCAATTCTTCGGCTTTTATTTTTTCGGCTTCGCGTCTTTTTTCTTCGTTGAGTTCAAATGCTTTTCGCATTTCGTCATTTAATTTCTGCTTTTCTTCGAGAATATGAGCTACTGCTTCTGCAACTTTCTCTTCGAAACTTTTTGCGTTTATGTTTCCGACACTATCATTTGTGCTTCCGGCACTAACGTTCGACCCTTCGATTTCATTGCCGTTAAATTCTGGCGGTGAAATTTCGCCTCGTTGATTTTCTGGGGCACCTTCTTCTGACATTATTCAACAAAAAAATAATTCATTTTTTATGGTTTGTTATTTTTCTATATTGTTCATCATTTATATACATTGAACTACAAAGAAATTCATTTAAGCCGATGGTTGATCTGCCGCTGGGGCATTGCTGACAAGCGATTTGTTGGTAACAGGGTTATTCAAATTGGCGGGAACCATACCAGACAAAACACCGACAGTTAGCAACAAATAAGCACTCAGACCGAGGAAAACTTCCGAACGATAAGAATCAGCATATTTCAAAACATCATCGTAGCTGGTATATGCGAAATACCAAATGACAATTAGGACCAACACCAAGAGCCAGCCAATGAGAGGAGCGTAAGAAGCCATATTAAAATTTGTTGGATAATATATATGTGGAAAATAAAAAAAATATTGAAATTAAACTTTTAATTTAGTCCAGTCGATTAACCTTTCAATCTAAACATGTCACATATAACAGGTATTTTTGTCTTTAGGCGTGATCTTAGACTGCAAGATAATCTTGGTTTATCCAACGCATGTGACGAATGCAGTAAAGTTTATTGCATTTTTGTGTTGGACCCTAAACAAATTGAAGCCAAGAATAACGACTATTTTTCCGCCAATGCATTTGCATTCATGCTTGAATCATTACAGGAACTTCAAAAATCTATCGATTTGACGATCCTTTATGGCGACCCTACCAAAGAAATTTCGAGTTTTGCCATTAAAAAACAAGCATCGGTAGTATATTGGAATAAAGATTATACCCCTTTCGCAATCCAACGTGATGACAAAATCACAGAAGAATTGGCCAAATTAAGTATCGAAACGAAAACTTTCGACGATATTCCACTCAATTCCCCAACAGACATTAAGCCATATAAAGTTTTTACACCCTACTACAGAGTCGCATCACAAATAAAACTAAAACCAGAAGTTAACCCGAACATTAAAAAAATCGGATCCAAAGACTCCAAAAGCGAAAAAATTAGTGAATATTTGGCAGAAATTAAAAAACATAAAAATTTGAGCCCCCAAAGGCAAAAAGGCGGTAGAGAAGCAGGCACGGAACGGCTCAATTTAGCAGCAAAAAATAGTGCCGAATATAAAAATAACCGTGATGATTTGACCAAAGAAACCACAAGACTTTCGCCGTATTTAAAATTCGGTGTTATTGGCAAACGCGAAGCGTGGCGGGCAGTGAAAAACATCGATTTCCGACGAGAGCTTTATTGGGGCGATTTTTATCTACAAATTTCTTATCATTTTCCCCATGTTTTGGTAGATTCCAAAGAAATACCAGAAAAAACATCAACATACAATATCGAAAAGAATTTTAAACCGATGAAACTTAAATGGGACTACGAAGAAAAACTTTTGGATGCATTCGAAAATGGCAAAACTGGCGTCCCACTAGTAGATGCGGCTATTGCACAACTTAAAGAAACTGGCTATATGCATAATCGCTGTCGTATGGTGGTAGCCAATGTTCTGACTAAATTTTTACATATCGATTGGCGTTTCGGCGAGAAATTCTTCGCAAAATGGCTGACAGATTATGATCCATCGAATAATAACGGAGGATGGCAATGGGCAAGTGGCACGGGAGCCGACGCGCAGCCATATTATCGCATTTTTAACCCCTATACACAAGCAAAAAAATTCGATCCTGAATGCATTTACATTAAAAAATGGCTTCCACATCTAGCACGAAAAGAACCGAAAGAAATATTCAGCATGGTTTCCCAACTTTTTAATTATGAAAAAGAGCGTGCCGAAGCTCTAAAGCGCTTTAAAAATGCCGCCTAATATTACACAGCATAATCAACATTTCCAGTTTCTCCTTCGTATAAGTTCGTGATGGGAGTAGGTATTTTTTGTTCGTTAGTTTCTTTCCTTTCTCTTACGTAAAATATAAAGGCAACCAAAATCAAAAATAGGGCCAGCAAACCCAACAAAATTTTTTGCCAAGGCTGCATATGTTTTATATTAAAAGTCAAAAAAAATTCGAAAGAAATTGCATTTTGACGTTTTAAACGGCCTCGTAAATGGCATTAGTCCAGCCTTTGCCAGCTGTGTTTCCATCCGGCATTACCTGACATCCAGGAGCCGAACCATCAATATCGTATGGACGAGTTGCAGAACTAAGGAAACATTGTGCTGCTGTCGCTTGGGCACCTTGAACGTCTTGCAAACCAAAATATTTGGAACCTCTCTTTTTTGCTTCTTCGTTACATTGCGCGACAGTTCGCGGTTCTCCGCCAAATAATGGTAATGCTCTATCTGCGAGTGTATGATTCCATTCATTTACATTTGTCCGGCGATCGGCTCTTCCTGCCTTCCATGGATGATCCCCAAAACAGCCGATAAATCGTGGTTTTGCTGGAGGTGGGGGCACAACAACTTGGTCAGTGGTTGCTGGAGTAGGTTCTGGAGTTGTGTCGACTGGGGTATTGTTTGGCGAGGTATTACTTGGCAATGTATTGCCATTAGCTGGCACACTAGAAGAGCTTGAATCATTTAGTCGATCTTCCACTTTACCTTTCACATAAAGCCAACTTTCCGGAAAAATTCCGAATGAGATGATACCATAAAATTCTAGAATAAATAGCACCATAGCTATCATTAGCACAATTATAATCCCCAAGAGGATCGCATCGATAGTTTCCATATTTGTCGACTTATATAAATGCAAAAAATAAATCTTTTAAAATTCAATCATAATCTTCATTGATTTTAGCAACTTTCGTGAAATTACAAATTATCGCGTTTGAACAACGTGCTTTCTTGTAGATTCACTCCTAATGGATTACGTTTGTCAATTAAGTAATGGTTGGTATTTGCTGGCGCATATCTTTTGGGGTTCAACACTGCCAATTCTCGAGGATTTTTGAGATCAGTTTGTGCAACTAATGATCGCGAATTTCGCACTTTCGGCACATCTGGATTTAGCACTGGCGTATTAATTTTTTGGCTAAATCCTTCGGTGACGGAAACATCAAAAAACCCCACATACCAAAGAAAAACTACGAAACAAATTATCAATAAAACTAGAAATACCGTTAAGGCAACGGTTGTCTTGGATGCCATTTTGTTATATTATAAGAAAAAAATGAATTCTAATTTTAATATAAATTTCAGATGAATACTCAAGTTGCCGCGGATCATTCAAATAAGAAAGACACAACTATTATCGTTTTGACTGATGAGTCTCATGAATATGCAGAATCTCTCGATGAGTCACAAAATTCCACCAAAGAACAGAAACAAGGAGAAACTGTCATAGTAATAGATTCTCATAATTCGCAAATTCCATACCAAAGAAGCCAAAGATGTCCTTGGTGCACTTCTATTATGTTATGTTCTGAAGAAATTTCAACATATAAAGGTAAAAACAAACTTTACGCAGGTTGGCTATGTCACGCAAAATGCAATCCGCAAACTACTTAAGATTTCAAAAGTAACTGCCCGCTATTTTTTTGGTCCAATCGAGCGGCGTAATATTATAACCGGCTTTCTTGCCTGGTGGCGGACCACGAGTTGCTTGATACATAACTGGACAGACATCCCCTTTGCAAGGTTGATGATCATAGCCCAAAGCATGTAAAAATTCATGCAAAGCCAAGTATTGACGATACTCAGAAATCGACAAACCACTTTGTTTTACGCCTTCATACCAATTTGTTTCGTCAATGTAAACAGTCGGTTTTGGTGATTGATATGTCCATGAAAATGAAATTTTCGAACCATCGACATAACGCTCTATTTTTTCTGTATTGAGGCTTTCCATCTTTTCCCTCGGCATCAGATAGATAAAAATGTCTGCATTCTTTACATCTGTAAATTGAATATCATATCTTTCTCTAAGTTCACGGTTATTCATAAGAATGCTTTTGTATTCGGAAGCAAAAACATCGCTTTGTGAATCATCCACAAAGACTTTTCTAATGGGTTTAGGTTTCGAAACCTCTGCGTCGGCGGCATCGAATCTCTTCGAAATCACTAAAAGATATACTAAAATTATCAGTAATAAAAGAATAAATCCAAGCAAATCCATCGTAAAATACGATCTAATTTGATTTAAATTTGATTTTTTATAATTGTAAATAACACTAGACTATATTGTAGCAAATAAAATGTCGATAAATTCCAAAAACCAACTTCTGGAATATTGCCAGAAAAACCGGCTGGAGTTCCCTATTTTTATTTCAAAACAACAAATTCAGGGCTGGGTTTCAGAATGCAATTTTATGGGGTTCAAAGCAATTTCTTCTTATCAACCCAACAAACGTATCGCCGAGATAGAAGCAGCTCAATTAATCTTACTTCAATTAGAACAACCACAAAGTGATACTCGAATGAAAGAGCAACAAATTCGCAATTTTTATGGAGAACAATATCCAATCGAACTACCGAAACAACCGCCAATCGAACAAAAACACCAATTTACACATGATAAAAAATTCGTGGTTTTGATTGACGCAGAAAATACTCCCATAGAAATAAAGGAAGTAAATTTGCCTATTGTGTATCACGTATTTTATGGTTTCTTGGCAAAACTACAACAACAATTCGTCGAAAAATATGAAAAATACGCTATCATCCACAAACATAAAATGGCATTCAGCGAGGCAACCGATCATTTCATGACGTTTACGATCGCGGAATTAATACAAAAAGGCGAAATTGCGCCAGAAAAACACGAAGTTATCATATGCTCTCGCGACCAATCGACGGCAATTCAAATTCAAATGCTAAAAGACAAAGGTATTTCAGCGCAACAGGTAGCTTCAAAACGGGATTTCGAAGATTTCATACAATCACAAATCGCACAATTTTCACAAAAGTTCGCGTGAGAACATCCCTTCTTCCTCCGGATTTTTTTGACGGAAGGCCTCCGAGGGCCACTTTTTTTTGAAATTTTCGAGAATTCGGGCCAAAATTCGCGGACTTTTCAGACTTTTCGGCGGCAAGGTGGTTTTTCGTCGCGCGACCTTAAAAAAATCTACCGACATTTCAATCAAATTCTGCGATTTTTCGATAAAAAATATAAGCCACACAAGAACAAAACACTAAAGAAGAATAAACAAAGTAATATAATGTCCGAAAAAACACAGCTAAGTTATGTCATACAGAACCGCAAAAAGATAGAAAAGGTAGAAATCAAAATTAAACAAGTTTCATTGAGTAATAAAAAAATTACAAGGATAAAGTTGGATACTTGTGGCATTTGGTTAACACTGAAGATTTTGGACATTTCGTTTAATAAAGTAGCATTTTTGCCAGAAATTATGTCTCTAGAAGAACTTTATTGCGGACATTGCGAACTCACAAATCTTCCTGTTTATTTACCACATCTCAAAATTTTGCATTGTTCGCATAACAAAATACAAGAAATTGAAACTTATCCAAAGTTAATTGTGCTGAATTGTAGTCATAACGAAATAAAATCTTTAAGTTCAATGCCTAATCTTTTGCAACTCGACATAGATTTTAATCCAATAAGAGAGGTAAATTGCAGGAATTTGGTAAGTTTCACGGCTGTTCGCTGCCCTTTAGTTATATTACATCGCATGAAAACATTAACAAGACAAATAGGAAATCGTGTGACCTCCAAAGAAATAATCGATAGCAAATGTCCGTTTTTTATTGATTGGCGTATAGGAAAATGCAAAAATGAAATTTTGTTTATGAGTATATTTCCTAATAACTGTTCTGCAGAATTAATATATAATTATCTCTTTAAATGAGTCAGGAACAGAAAATTCCGACAGATTCGAAGAAAGTGGAGCATCAATGTTCTATTTGTCAAATGGACATATCAAAAGTAGAAATTATGGCGTTGGAGTGTTGCCATTTGTTCCACGCCAATTGCATTGATGAATATCATAAAAATAATGTGGCAAAAAGAGAAGTGCCTTGTCCTAATTGTCGAACCCTATATAAAAATCCATTATTTCTTTTCGCCAGTTCTGTATCATTATCTGATAACTCTGATGTGGACGATCCATTATTTAGCTCAATTTCAGTAAGGGCTGATAATGATATACTTTACCTAAATGCGAATTCTATCGTTTTTGATTCTCATTTTGATCCTGACGACACCAATCCCAATTTTTATGCTGTTCCTGTGGGCGATTTGATCGAAAATAAAGTTCAAAGACCCAACAATAATCGCTCAAACAATCATCAACGACATACAGATATAGCTGGACAACTTGCCAGAGCAGCCCAAAGAGAAGCTCGCAGAATTGCTAGAGATGCCCAAAGACAAGCCCAACAGCAGGTTCAGGCTGCTCAACAGCAAGCGAGAGATGCCCAAAGACAAGCCCAACAGCAAGTTCGGGCGGCTCAACAGCAAGTTAGACAACAAATAAATGTAGCTCGAAGACCTAATCGATCATCCAATCGTTTTCAAATAATGGAAATGTCAGACGATGGAGATCTTTCAATATTAAATTTAAATAACTATAGAGGCAATAATGTAATTCAAATAAATCCTAATGCCAGAAATATGTTGCGTGAATTGACGGAAGATTTGACACATATAAGCCAATTAATTAGTCAATCGGAAGACCCGGAACCCTTTGAATTTGACGAGCCAAAAAATAAGTCTAAAAATAAGTCTAAAAATTAATTTTTGTAAATAGGCAGAACTCGAGCGGAAGGCTCATTTCCTGTTTGCACCCAGTCTTGATTGGGCAACCAATAGTGTTCTAGAACAACTTCTTTTGGTATATCGTGGATACCCGAAAACATTTCTTTGTAAAATGAGGCTTCTGCCTTTTCATCACTCATATAATTCTTTAAATGTTTTTTAGCAAAATCTTCGATAGAATCTTTCCATGAATATCCGACAGCATCGCTAAATGCTTCTTTTTTGCCGTTTAGAATGTCTTCCGGTAGTAAACCTGGGTCATTTTTGCGAATTACGTCACGGATGAGTTCTTTGGACATATTTTTGTTTCTACCGCAAAGGCCGGCGTCGAGAAAATAGTCGAGAAATTCGTCGTCTAAAAATGGTGTTCTTATTTCTAAGCCGTTCGCAGCCGTCGTTCTGTCTGCTCTTCTGACATCGAACATATATAACTCACGAAGTAATTTTAAAATTTCGCATTTAAACGCCATATCGGAAGGCGCATACATGAAATAAAGATAGCCGCCGAAAATTTCATCACTACCTTCCCCGCTCAGAACCACCTTAACATCTGTTTTTTCCGCTATATATTTCGATATCAAAAACATAGGCGTCGATGCTCTAATAGTAGTAATATCCCAAGTTTCGACAACTCTGACAACATCTTTTAAAGCTTGCAAACCGTCTTCTACTTTACCGATAACTTTATGCCATCGAATACAACCAACACTATAGACATCACGCAAATGACGAACAACCTTTTCTGCTGCCAAAACGTCAGGCGCTTTTTCTTCAAAACCAAAGGTAAAGACATGCGGCGGTTGTTTAAATTTGCACCATTTTAATGCAATACTTAATACCAAACTACTGTCAAAACCACCGCTCAGCAAAAAGCCAACAGGACGATCGGCCTGCATAACTCTCCTTTTGACTGCATTTACAAATAATTTATAAAAATGGGAATATGATAATTCAAATAATCCCCATTTCGGTTTGAGAATAAATTGATAAAAAGGGACAGATTCTATTTTTGTAACTTGCTTTTGTTGATTATCGACTGTTTCGACAGAACCAGTAACATCACACTGATACAAAACGCCCGGCAGACATTCGACAATCATACAACTTTCGCTTTTATAACTTTGAAGACCTTCCAACGTCGAACTAACTACTAAAAGACCAGTCTTATCTGTCAAATAATATAACGGTTTACGGCCCAAACGATCACGGGCAAAATAAATATAATCGCCGTTATAGTGAATAAATGCCCATTCGCCGTTAAGGCCAGCACAAATATGACTTGGAGTATATCTTTTTTTCATTAAAAACAATAAATGAATGATCTCACAATCGGAAACCAAACTGCGTTTTTCGTTATACTTCGGCGAACATTGGACATCAAAATAAAGTTCCCCATGGTTGTAAATTTCGCCGTTAGCCATTGTAATTGCATTACCGGATACGAAAGGCTGATCTCCGTGTTCAACTCCAACAATTGCTAAACGATAAAAAGTGCAATGTGCGCCTTTGAACAGGACATAATTAGTTTTATCCGGGCCTCGTTTTTTCAACAAATCATTCTTATGTTCCTTTTTGCCACCAAGACAAAAATGAATTCCGCACATCTAATATACCGAAAGGCTTACGATATAATATCTGTAAATCAAATTTTATGGCGTTATATTCAGAACATGACAAGGATTTAACGCAAGTTTCTTTTGATACAAAACATTTTTGGCAACAATTCGAAAAGCATTTGTCGGACTCAGCTAATTTTCACATTTTTGTAGAGAAAATAAAACGCCTTTTGCCAAAAACAATAGTCCTAACATGGACACAAAAAATAAATTCTATTTTAACCGCTGATGACAATTATGTCGAACTCATCTTGAGTCCTAACTTTAGCCACAAAGAAATAACACTGATACAAAAAATTATGGATACACAACCCAAGATTTTACGTAAAGTCATACCAGTTTTCGCTTTTCAAGTCGCCGATAAAACGCCAAGAACGCCGAAGATCTACGCGACTTATTGCGAATTCTACTCACCACTATTAGACAAAAAAATCGATGGACTGACTTTCTATTCAAATCTAAAGTTAGAAAAGCTAATAAAATACATAGATGAAGCCGTTTTGTTATATTTAACATTCAATATCAAAACAAAATCAGCGATGGGAGAAAAAGAACAACCTCAGACTCAACCACAGACTCAAACATTTTACTATGAACCGTATCATGCAATACAAGTAGTGACAAAACCACTCATTTGCTGTAATATTTGCGGAAGATTGTCATTGAGATGTCCAAAACCGATAAAAAAATATTGCACTGATAGATGTCGTCAATTGAGCAAAGAAGTTAAAAATGAGGTAAATTGATATATTCAATAACTCCTTGACCATCGACTTCAATCGTATCACCTTCGTTACAAACTAAATATTCTGTTATGACCACGTTTCCGTTAATTTTTGCATTATCTTTGACAGGTTTTACGATCAATAAACGCTGTTGCACAATATATTTCTCTTCGAAATCAATAATTTGAGTATTTGCGAAACGCAATTTTGATGAATTGGTAATGTCCACGACTGCACACGATTCTAAATAACAGTTCATTAAACGACAGTTCAAACGGCAAAAACGCAACCAAACATTACTATTTAGGAGCCAAGTATTGCCTGGATAATCAAATTCACACTCCGAAAAGAGGCATTCCGAACACTGGATACGCGGAATATGATTATATGAACCAATCGCAGGCGGACCATAGAAAAGACAGCGCAGAAATTCTGTTTTTTTGCCGCAACTAATCAATGAATTCATCGTGTCTAGTAGTGTATGAATTTGTAGTTTCATATTATCTGTTTGACCATTCAGATCGACTTTTTCTTCTAGTTCCATAGAAAATCGGCAGTCAATTAATTTGCAATCATTTTCGATCACGAGTTTGCTTTTTTCGAACGTGACATTTTCGATAATGCTACCTTTGCAAATTACAAAATGGCCACTCAAGACAACTTCTTTTTGCGATAAGCCTTTTATGTGTCCGCGTAAAAAGCACGTTTCGCGATATTTACCTGGTGCAATTTGAATAAAGGGATATTCTTTTTCAACGACTTCTCTTATTGTCTGGCGGCATCGGCCTTTTTGCAGACCATATTGAGCATCAACATATCCAACTTTCGAAAAACAGGGGACAGCTGGCGACCATTCTGTCATACCAAACCCATTAGTTGACAAAACGTGGCCTTCTGGTCCATCGCATGCCGGTAGAAAAAGAGACCAATCTGCAGCATATGAAGGCACACAAATTTTTATACTATTAGTGCTTTTAGTTTTGAAACTGATATGTTCGATATTTTCCAAAGATTTTATGTCTTTGTTGTTCCCGCTAGCTGCAATGCCTAAATTTTGTCGAGCTTCTTCGATTGTTTTTCCGCCTGTTCCTCCGTTTGCTATTCCGACCACACCATGAACACTTTTGGCACAACCATTTATATCACCAGTCACTTTGGAACCATTGACTTGCACGATATTTTTGTCAGTCAAATTTTCGATTTTATTTACATCGGCGTTGATGGTTTTGTTGATTAACGCTTGCGGTTCTTCGGTGCCGCATATTTCTCCTTTTGGAACTTTAAGAATAGTCGCCACTTTATCTATTGCACTAGTTAAGAAAAACCCATTAGGCATCGATTTTAAGCCGGTTCCACCGTTCGAAATATCCAAAACACCGTAAATTCCGGCAGCATTGCCAGGAATATTGCCTTGAACTTTTGCACCCGGGATATTCAAAATACTTTCGCCTGAGATATTCAAAAGCGCATTTTTTTGGCAGTCGATGATCTTGTTTGTTATGTTTTGATGATCACTAGTGCCTACAAATTCACTTTCCGGTGCTTTTTTAAACTTAAGTTTGTTAGCATTACCTATCAAAACTTCATCCAGAGGTAATGTTTTTAGACCTGTTCCACCGTGCGTTACATCCAGTAAACCGTTAATTGATGCTGCATTAGAAGTAATATCACCAATAATCTTAGAACCACTCAGGGCAAGAATACTTTTGTCGTCGATATTTAAAAGAGTATTTTGTTTGGCATCTATTGTTTTAGAAACTAACGTCTGTTCGTCTGTAGTTCCTACAAAAGCACTTAATGGTGTCGGTTTTGTTTCGCATTTACTGCCATCTTCAATACCAATAATTGTATGACCTTTTGGTAGCTTGGTCAAACCTGTTCCTCCGTTTTTAATGTCAACTGTTTTATGAACATATGCCGCACCACCTGGAATATCACCCACGATTTTATCACCAGGTATACTTTTGATATGTTCACCTCCGATGTTTGTTATACTATTCATTTCTGCATCGATAATCTTACTCTTTAAAATTTGCATATCAGTAGTTCCTACGATGTCACCACTAGGCACTTGTTTTAAAGTAGCCAAAACTAATGGGTCTTCCGAAGTAGTTAGGAAACGTCTCGCTTCAAATTTCGATAAACCTGTTCCACCATGCCGGGCATCAACTACACCAGTCACATTTTTTGCGCAATGTTGTATATCAGATTGAATGCACGCACCACTAATAGAACTAATGTTGGAAGAATTAATACCAGTGATGTTGTTTTCTCTGGCGTCAATGGTTTTCTTGGTGAGCCGTTGTTCGTCGTCCACACCTACAAATGCTGTTTTGGGGGCTTTCATCTCGCATTTTATGCTTGATGTTGCATTACCAATCAAAACGCAATCTAATGGTAAATTTTGCCTACCAGTTCCTCCATGCGAAACGTCATTAGTTCCATTTATGGCTTCTGCCGCACCATTGATATTTCCGCGTATTTTTGTGCCGGAAAGCCATGCAACATGCGCATCCGAAATGTTTTTTATAGAATTTAGGGCGGCATCGATAGTTTTATTAGTTAGCTGTTGAGCATCTGATGTGCCGACAACATCGCCCAGAGGCACCTTTTTAATCGTTTGTAATTCTAAGGAATGGCCAGAAGATAAAAATGTGTTGGGTTCGAAAGCGGGCAATCCAGTGCCTCCATTTTGGACTGGCAAAATACAAGTCAAACCTGCCGCCTTGAAAGGAATATCCGAAGTTAATTTGGAACCAGAAATGCCTTTGATGTTGTC
>JACCEA010940240.1_pt1 | contig 20725 bp, 15 predicted proteins | sample 7449851 | NCBI WGS metagenome assembly JACCEA01 (sample SAMN15323453, study PRJNA562643) | freshwater metagenome | isolation source: river surface water | place: USA:Blue River Watershed | collected 2017-08-18 | reverse complement strand
TGGAGCTTTGATCAGCTTTGGTAATCAGCATTATTTCTCTCCAACGAAAGTGCCGGTGCAAGATGGAACATCATCAAGCCACGATGGTGCAGTCAACATAGGTGTGGAAGAAAAAGGAGTTTCCGCTTCTTCCTTAGAAGCAACTCAATTTCGGACGCCCACAAAGAATCATCCAGATACTTCATCTGATCTCAACAATTCCTACATTTCATCCTTCTTCATTGGGATATCTTTTCGGAAGGACCAACCTTACATCGATCTTAGTTTTCCAATCGAGGTATGACAATTGCATAAAATTTTCTTGTGGAAAATGCTGTACTTTATCATCACTTTTCTATTTGGTAGGATTTTAAGAAAAAGATCATGAGCTGGCCTCAGCGTACATCGGATATGATGTTGGATATCACTGACTGTCTCCCTGAAGATTTGCCAAGCTTTGTATTCACTGTTACCGCTGAGCCTTCAAATATCAAGAGCTGCACTCCAAAGCCAAGAAGCCGGAAACAATTGAAGGATAATTTGGTCGTTGGGGTTCCATTTGTGAATTTGTCCAGTGAAGAACATGATGAAGCGGAATGCGATTTGCCAATCTTTAACATTGAAGGTGTAGAAGAGGGGAATATAGTGACAAGCTCGATTCCTGGAGATTCGGAAGCTACTCTTGATGATCATGTTAATCAGACAATTGCTGACTGCTATGCTCAATACAGTGCATCGAGACGTGGAATTGTAACGGATGATCAGATCGAAGGGGAGAGTGCAGGCGTTTATGAGGATTGCGCACAGTTTGCGGGTGAAGGAAGAGATAATTTGATAACAGAGCTGGGTAATATTTCTTCTCCGACGAGACTGGAAGCGGCACCATTGTATGTGGATGATGATGGCATTTGCGACAATGTTCCTTCATCGTCGCAGCGTAGTGTCGCTGTTGCTGGTGTACCCATCACTATCAATAGTCCTTCGCACCGTTCTACCGTTCCTCCCTTACAATTTTCTCAAGGTAGATGCGCATCCCGTTCCAACTCTTTTGCTTCCGCAGGCAGCATGAGCAATCACTCACAAACGGAAGAACACAATGTCAAACAATTTCCAAATGTATCTCAACACATTGTTTCTGGTGTCCAATCGGTTGTTGTTTCCGAAGATGGTAGTCTTAATGCGGTCCCTCCTATAGCACTGCCAGTGTCACCTTTGAGAGTATTTCCTCGAATGCCGAGACCACAACACATGGATTTTCATGTGCAAGAACATAGCAGTGGATTCATGGATAATACTGGTGCCTCTGGTTCATCGCAACAACAACAAATTCATGGTAGAGCTGGTTCTTTCGATGAGACTCCTCCTATGAAAAATAGTAGCAGTAGTGGTCGACAGAATTTTCAGCACAACAACGGGAATGGTCATCAAGCTCATTCAAATCGCAATAGTCCGCGAGGTAATGGTAATCAAAAGTTCTTTGGCTCACCGGCGTCAACATTTCGCAATAACCAAGGGAGCTATCCTGTTCAACCAATGATTGGAGGTCGGCATTTTGAAGACGGCGTTTACGAGGACAAGAGCGTCCCTCCACCGCCACTAAAGTTTGGCTCAATCCCTGATTATTCATCTCACCAATCGATTGGAGGGGATGAGATAGTAAGTACCAGTGGTGGGGGAAGCCGAAGAGGGAGCTTTAACCATGGTTACAATTTCGAAGAACACGGATCTGCTTCTTCTAACATGATGTTGAATCATCGTTCTGCAGGACAGCCGTACGATGAACTCTCTTCACCGAAGAAATCAAGAAATACAGATTTCTCAAATTCTCAGGACTTTTCTTTTCGCCACAACCATGGTAATATCAACAAGTAGTACGTTGTGAGCTTCATTTGATGGATTCCGCGATGTGACAATAGTGTATGTACTATATAAACGGCTTGTTACATATTGATAACATATTGTTTGTTTGTCTTGTTATTCTTCACTCTTTTACTATTAGTATATATGTTTTTAATTTCTTTCTAATTGTATGGTATTTTGTAAGTACTGTGGTAAGTTCATTATCGATCATCATTGATGAAGAACTCATTATTGTTGCCACCCTTCATCATACACCTTAATAATATAGAAATATGATGTAGATAACTTCATTCCGAGAAAATCTCCATTCTTGGTGTATTTTGCTTGTTCTGAAAGAAATATGAAGTATTTTTATATTTTGTGTAAGTATATATTCTTGATTCCTATTCTTTACTTCCAAAATATAATAATCTACAATTCCAATTCTCATACAGATCATCATACTATTTGGATTTTTTATTCCTCTTACGTTGCGATTTTGCGGCTTCTGATTTGCTGGAATCCGTAGTGCCGAGGTTGTTTTGCAATCGCCGAAATTCTTCATCCTCAATTTCGTCGCTGCCACCATCTAGGTCTCCTTCTCCTCCATATTTAGCCATAATGTTTCGAAACATAAACGATGATTGAGAATGATTTTGCTTGTTGCGAATAGCAGCGGCCAACGCAGCAACAGCAGCATCATCATTGGCATCTTCACAACTTTCCCCTAAATTTTTTCGTTTTTTTCCACCTTTCTTTTTAGCACTATGACCAGCTCTGCAGAGATCTACTCTAGTTGAACTGTACTTTTCTGACATCTTTAACTGTCCTTCTGCAATCGCATTATCAATTATTTGACTTATGCGTTCTTCGTGACCTTCTTCGGCAAACATAACACACTCCATAATCTTCTGTAAGTCTCCGTGATGTTTTAGATAAGCGTCAATTACATCCTTCTGTTCTTCCTCACTACCCAAATACGTTTTTTTAAACTGATCGATCTTTTCTACGGTTACTTTAGGGAAGATAGATCGAAAATAGTTGTTCCAGAATTCAAAGTTCTCTTCATTCAAATCGGGGCCCTCTTCTGCATCTTCAAGACAGCCAGTCTCATCGTAAATCTTTTTCTTTTCCTCGTCCGATAGAATAGAGTAAGCGAGAGACAATGCTTGGAACTTTTCCTTTGAGCCTCCTCTATCAGGGTGGTGTTTGAGAGCTAATTTCCGATAAGCCTTCTTTATATCTTCAAGACATGACGACGCTTGAACACCAAAGATTTCATATAGATCAGCAATACCGAAAGCTGATATTAAAATGGACTGTGCTTTGGAAGGATGTTGATCCATGATACTGTTGATATATATATTGATCCTAAGTTTTGATGAGAGAATATATTGATTCTAGCTTGATTGCGCCCTCGAGTTGTATTGTAAGGCCTAATAAGGCGGTCCAGCCAAAAATCTACAAAAAATTGGCGAAGCGCACCTTATTTTTTAATAATCCGGAATCATTAAAAGAGTCCCAAATTTTTGTGACATCGAATGGGAATAGTATGTCCACGAAAGATGCGCCAATATTCCCTGTCCAACCTGGCACCGCGGCAGATATTGATTCCTCTGGACTTGAATCTCCTGTAAAGGCAACCACTCGTACCATTGATGAGGACCATTTGGAAGGTCCATTGAACAATTCTGATGGCCACGCTGACAGTGAATCAGAAGATAAACCTTTGCATTTTGACCCTCCTTCGAACTTCTCTTCCTCTCGTCGATACCATACCGCATTCTCTTCTTCAACGTTTACCACCTCACCTAACTGTCGGAAACATTGCTATTATTGGACACTATCATGTTTCTGTCCTTGTGTCCTGCTTGCTAATATATCTTCAAAACTCGAAAGAGAGATTCCTTTTACATGTTTTCGCTACCAGTGTTGTTTTCATGGTTGTACAGACCTAGAATTTGGCGCAGTGGGATGTAAGACTTGCCTCGAAACGGGGGCCATGGCGTTATTTGCATGGCCATGTTCCGGAATTCTCTCTGTACATAGTTTGTGGCAGCGATATAAATTTAAACTATTCTATCCGGAGGATTATCGACTTCGTTCTGCAAATAGCTACTCCTCGTGGTTCTATTATCTACTTAATTGGCCCGAGAATATTCTTGAACAACACCAGTTCGTAAAGGATTTGTATCAAGAAGGACAACTTACCTTCAAATGGGATTTTGACCGATATCAAGATCAACAGCTTCCCAGGCCACCAGAGAAAACTTTTATTATGATGATGTTTGCTGCACATACCCCTGCAAAGATGGAATTTGTACGAAAGTTCATGATGTCGGTCGATAGATATAATGCCTTCGAACATCCTGTAGTTGAAAATGGACAAGCTAACAATGATTCTAGTTTGACGAAGAAAGAAAATAAGCATTCTAAAGATGAAGATGAAAATGACAAAGAAGCTTTCGGGCTTGATAAACTTCATGTTCAAGATGCAGACTCCGCACTATTATTCTCTTATCGTAATCAGCACAACGGACAAGTTGACGGGGACAGCAAAAATAACGGGCGCTCGGAAAATCAGATTAATACTGCAAATCTTGATGACAATTGGAAACGAGGTCCATTAGAAGGGATAGATCAGATTCATTCGTGGATTCGCAATCTCAGCGCACGAAATGCTGATCATGTATCATTTTTGGAAGTGTGGGATATTCCAACTTTCAAGTTCAATGTATTCATTGTTCGGAACCACACGATGCACTCTGACATAGCTCTATACATATTTGACCCGTCAATGACCGATGAAGAAATTGAACTTATCAAACATAAGTATCAAGATAATATTCGCCAATTTGCAGCCCAACATGAGCAGGAATTATTGAAGTTACTTAAGGATGACGAAGAAGATGCAGCTGATGACGCTTCTACCAAGGAGGACGAAGCTTCGAAAAAGACTGCGAGTTATTTATTAGTCTTAGCGACTAATAACATCATTTTCAGAAGGCGTGGAATTGATGAAGTTCGTTACCAGGAAAGAGTGAATGATCTTGTGGATTGGGTGAAGAAGCAGGGTTCGCCTTGGGAGAAAATCCAGATTGAAGACGAGAAGGATTACTATCGATTTAACAAAGAGATATCCAGGATTTTGAGGAGTTATTGAATAAAATAAATAATGTATATTTGATTATTTGTAATTAGTTGGACAAGAAGAGTCAATCATATCATTCCCAGTGCAAATATTATATTGTCTCGTGTAAACCAAATTAAAATAAAAATTGCCTTGTAACAATAATAATTCATGGGCGGAGAGATCCATATTTCATCGCTATCGAAATTCGCTGATGAAATCATCTTTGTCAATATCCAATGATTGCCCAATAGTTTTATGAGAAACTAAGGTCATCAATCTGGAAGGACCGGATATCTGTCTCTCAAGAGGAATCTGTTCTTCAGCACTATCCTCAGTATGCCTTTGTTGAGATTCACTATAAACTTGCTTGGCTACTTCGCTACAACCACCGTAAATTTGCTTGGAATGCGTTTTCAAAAGTTCCAGCTGCTTTTGAACTTTCTCCACGGAGGTATTTACCGTTGGAATAATGCGAAATGGTCTGCGCCCGCACAACAAATCCAGCATTGAAGAATCGCGTGGGAGAAGAATGCAAGAGAAAGAGAAAATATTTCATGAAGAAGGGATAAAGGAAACAGCAAAGCTTACTTGAAAATGGACACAAAGTCAACTAGCTCTCTAAAGCTGGAATGTTCTGAATACGCAACAGAGTATATAACATGGCCTTCTTTTCTTCGTGCGTGAACAATCGGGCTATTATCTGTTACTGAATCTGGCTGCTGACATATGGTACCTTTCCTCTCATTGTGGTTGAATCGATTACCGTTATTATTGTGTGTCCATCCGGTTGGTTGAAAGGCAACAACTCGATTACATCTCGGTTTCTGACGTTTCAATTTTTCCAAAGCATTAAAATTGATGTGGTTGAGAGGAACTACCCATATGTCAGTAATATTTGGATCTGTTGTCAACCTTGCCTGCTGCTCTGTAGTCCAATCAAAGCAAAGCATGGCTTTCCATCGCGCTTTGTCCACATAGACCTAATGAAGCCATTAGAGATATAAAATTCTCCTGCTTTGATTGCAAATACCTTAAGGTCCAGTTCTTCAGCTGCTGCCATAAACACGCGTTCTTTCCCTACAACAATCAAAATTTGTACAAACATATCAAACAGCCAGAAAGCCAATATAAAAGTTATAAGTAATTGAATAGAGTTGTTCAAGTGACAATTCTTACCGATAGCATACGCACCAAATACGTATAGGGCTCCTGGGCGCTTAGATTCTTCTCGAATGCAATCAATGACTGCATTTATCTGAAAAATATAGATGGTACCAAGTTATCAATTTTCAACAACAGCGACTTGCAATAAGCTTACCGCTAGATCTTGATGCGGAAAACAATACTGCTCATCACAGTACGTTGTATCCAGATAAACAGTGAGATTTTTAATATTGTAAGAATCTGCTGTTACAGACTACAGTGAATGGAGAATAAATCAGTTTGGTAACAATAGATACCACCGCATTCTAAAACAACTCACCAACTGACGGAATACAGATGATGTACGAATTAGATTACTGGTCCATCTGAAATCGCCAGTGTGAAGGATCGTTCGATTCAAAGTAGGAAATCGAAAAATAACGCATGCTGCACCAGGACAGTGATTAGCATCTGTCAATGTCACTTCTACATCAAGACCACCAACTGATATGATGTACTGACGATCCAATTCCAATGCCACAATGCGAGTCAAACTCACATTGAGCTTCAATTTTACAAGCGCAGCGGTAGCCCGAGTGCAATAGATTTGGCCTTTTATTTTATTTTTGCGATGAAGGACTCATCAACCAAAAGATCAAAATCAACTTACCGCAATTAAAATCTTTGTTCAATCCCATATAGTGATCTGAATGAAAATGGGTCAAAAAGTAGCAGTCACTTAGCAGTGGACAGGCATATTGGAAGCCATCTACCACAATCGGACACGTCATGCTACCCACTTGAATCTTTTTGTACGCTGGAGCATATCCTGTCTTCCCCGCACTTGTCTTGGTATGGCCAGATCCAGCACCGCTTCTTCCAGCAGCAGTAACTCTCCTCTGCTGTTTGTGGGTGGAATCCTTAGATGTCGGTTTCACACTTTCAAACATTGATTTCATTTTCGATTGGTCTCTTGCCGAAGACATCAACATTAACAAAGCATTTTTTGATTTTGAATCTTGGGATTGCTTATTTTCATCGGATTGTCTATTAGAAACTGTACTACTTTCTTGGCCGACATCGTCAAGATCCTCAGCATCGTCGTCCGAGTCTTTTTCTTGTTCATCAATTGGAGCGATAAACTGAAGAAGTTGCTTTGTGCTCATGCTTTTTTCTCTTGCACATCTCTTTAAATGCAAGCAGCGATGAACCAAATTCCGTTTGCTGAGATCTATATCACACAATACGCAAAAGAAGACGGGCAGTCGCAGACCACGATCAGATTCGATATCCACCACTATACTATTGGTGGGCAATGATTGACTGTACTCAGGACCATCAATTCCTTTATCATCTAAGCACTTATGCAAATGTTCTTCTCTATTAACCTCATCCAAACTTGAAAGATCAATGTCACAGACAATACAAACCACATCATTTCTATCATCACTACAAACATCAGCTAGATGGCAATCATCCGAGTCATGAAATGTAAGATCGATACAACTTGAAATAATCTTATTTCTGGTATTTTGATCCATCAATGATGATATCTTTCCAGCAGATTTGGGTTTAGGCAAACTTAAATGCGTTGTTGCTTCATCATCAATAAGAGATATCACCTTCAGCTCCTTTTGAAGAAAATTTCCTGTTGGGAATGGAATCTCGTGGCCTAAGTAGCAGGCGGTGGAATCAGAAGACGATATGGAAGGATTTCTCGGTGAAATTGAACATGTTAGCGCTGTCGTGTTACGGTATTCATGTGAAAATCCTTCGGTGCTATCATTGTCACTGTCAATTTGTATCACTTCGTAAGATGATTCCTTATTGCAATATGATCCTAATTTTTGATCAGTTTCATCCTGCTGGTGGGTAGGAGCAGTTGAGCGACTCTGTTGATTGAGAAATTTAAGCATCAAATTGTATCGCCCCCTCTCATTGCGGGGAGATTTCGGAAAGGCCGACGAAAGTTTTCTTTTAGTTCCTTTCAAAGTCTCCATAGTTCCATCGACCACTGCTTATGAACCATTCATAGGAATAATATAGTTCCACATTTGATATATGGGATACAGTATAAAGAAGTATATTAATACCATATACAGACAGATTCTCTGACTCAACAAAAAGACTGCATTACATTTTACCCATATAAGGCTTATATTAGAGTATTTTTATTCTAAGTTACTGCTGGGCGTGCTGCTGTTCTGTCCCCACTCGCGCCACTCCAACACCAGGTCTGCTGCGCGCTGCTGCTGCCTGCTGCGGCCTGCTCTGAGCCAGAGACTTACAATCCACATCCACTTCCAATTTTTATCCAACAGCCTTCATATTTGGAAGTGTGTGATGTTGTGTAACTCTCGACTATCTATCACGGGTTGTCTAGAAAAATGTATAAGACGATAGATAATCAAGATATATCATGGTTACATGAAGATAATCCTCAACCTGGATCAAATTTCTCAAAAATGCGAACGACACCTCCTATTTCACCATCGCTCAACAACAATTCAGCAGATGAAACAAAACCGTCATGGCTGTTCAGTGAAGATACACCGATGAGAGTGGACAAAAAGAACAAAAAGGTTGGAAGTACGAGGAAATCAATGGTTCCCATCCTACCTTCCGCAAAAAAGCCTGTTTCCGATGTGGAAGGCATTAATCATAAAGCAGAAGACGGATACTGCTGTCCAAGCGACCCATTTCTCTATTGGTGCCGAGTTTTACATTTTTTCGCTGGTTTGGGTGCTGCTGTTGCCCTTTTTTCCAATGGGTACTTGTTGTGCATACAGAAGTTGGATTGGCGCCCAATTGCTTTACACACTTATGCTGTTGGCTTCTGCGTAATAATGTTGGGGGTGGAATTGCACATTACTGTATTGATTGAAAAGTTGCTTATATTAGATTTTTGGATTTATAAAGGCCTATTTTACATATTCATTGGTATTCTCACTTGTAAGTTATGTCAGTTAATGTTTAGGCAACACTAATACCTGACCAGTTGAAGAAAACGCTCATATTGTATTGCAAGATATTGCAGGAATATTCATGGTATGCATTGGGGTATTTTATATTCTTTTAGTAAGTTCGTGGAATGGAATCGATACTTGAGTCTTATTGCTCTACCTCTTTTTCTTTTTTTTCATTTCATCAGGGATCATGCGGTTTGCAAGCCCACGAGTTAGAACGACACAGCAACAAAGGCAGACTATATAGAGAAATTGCGGATGACTTCATATCTCCAGTAAAGGTTTAATCACTGATGAAATGTATTTCGGAATATGAATCGATTGAACAATTTCAGATAGCGCACGATGAAGTAATTCTTTGTCAACTACCTTCATAATCAACTGTGCTCTTCAAAGACTTCTCCAATTATCGGGTTTCTCAGTTGGTAGTATTTGATAATATTGGAGAAGACGTTGAAGAACACGTTGGGACTATTGATATTAAATATATTTATCGTTAATTTTATGCTAACTTATCTGTTCGTATCACCCTCCATAATACCTATTTGAATTTCACAATACAATCTTGAAGATCCGAAATCCTCAGTTTGCTATCTTATCATATATCCCTCTATGACACAACCAAAATGAGTCTCATATCACATAGCCAAATATGATGCTTACTGGCAATTGCCTTGCGCTTCTGCTCCAACACCAAAGATGGAGCGAGCAGCACCAGAGCCACATCCCGCCCAGCACAGCAGGCGCGCGCCAGCAGCAGCAGCAGGCAGGCAGCACCAAAGCATCGACAATAATATGGAATACAAAACCCACTACATAACTCATCGATTTGGGGATAAGTATCCCATATCTGCATGTCAACTGCTTTGGCGCTTATGCTCTACTTTTGTTGTCAGTTATTGGGCACGTGTTATCCATTTATTTGCACCCGGTTCGCAACATATCCTATTCCAAGTATGTGGCCAAGAGCAATTTCTTACTCATCGGTGACTGGAGGTATTACTAAAAAATGTCCCAATCGCTTTTTCGATACGGTTTCAAGAAGTATGTCAATATTTGGCGACTCCCATGCAAGTAGACCCTCTGCTTCACACCTAAGTTTGGATTCCTCAACAATCGCTTTGCATCTTGAGGTAGTCATTGCTCATCTTCGATCAAGACGTGCAGATGAGAATCTAATCGCAGAGGTAGAGTCGATTCCGGAGTTGCGTAAACGAAGAAATGCCATGATCGTTGATGGTGACGCTGCGAGAGGTCGTCGTAAAGTTCTGAGTAAAGATATTGGCAAACTCATGCATCAAGGGAATATGATGGAAGTCAACCGAATAAAGGAACAGGTGGAACAGTGCAACGCACTGGCCGCTAGCGCTGATGCTGAAAAATTAGGACTGGATGAAAAAATACAAGATATAATCTCAAGATTGCCCAATTTACTACATGAAAAGTAAGTCTCTGGGATATACAGCTGTATGTCAATGACTGTCTCCACTGTTCTCTTTTTGCCATAGGGTTCCTGATGGACCAGACAATACGTACAACCAAATTGTTTCTGAATGGGGCACCGATGATCGTTTGGTAGGAGAAGGATTTCTGTGGCATGACGACATTGCTAGAAAGCTTGGTGGAATCGATCATGATGCCGCTGTTCGTCTATCAGGTTCTCGATTTAGTGTACTAATTGGCGACTTGGCAAAATTAGAGCGTGCTCTTGCCAATTATTTCTTGGATTTTCACACTTCGAGAGGGTACAAGGAAGTTTCAGTACCTTATATAGTATCACGTTCTACAATGCAAGGTACTGGGCAACTTCCTAAGTTTGAGGAAGACATGTTCAAAATAAATCACAGTGTCGCTGGCGAAGATGCGTTTCTAATTCCCACTGCAGAAGTACCTGTGACGAATTTATTTAGAGACTCTATCCTTAGTGTTTCTCAGTTGCCCATAGCTCTCGTTTGCCACAGTCCTTCATTTCGAGCAGAGGTTGGATCCGCTGGTAAAGATACCAGAGGATTGTTACGTCAACATCAATTTCAGAAAGTGGAGCTCGTAAAGATTTGCTTACCGGAGAATTCTCAAGATGAACACGAGAGGCTAACTGAAGATGCTGAGCAATTGCTTCGTAATCTCAAGCTGCCTTATCGAAAGGTGTTGCTCTGCAGTGGGGATACGGGGTTTTCAGCTCGTATGTGTTATGATCTGGAAGTTTGGTTTCCCGGGCAGCAACAATATCGAGAAATCTCGTCTTGTTCAAATTGCTATGACTTTCAAGCAAGAAGAATGAAACTGCGTGTGAAAGCAGCTATTGAAGATAAAACTATCTTCCCTCATACAATAAATGGTTCCGGCGTTGCGGTTGGAAGGTAATTGACCATATAATATACTCATTATATTTTTATCTTTTTCATCTTTCTTCCATGCTAATAGAGCACTCGTTGCAATTCTTGAAAATTACCAGCTGCCGGATGGATCAGTTAGAATTCCTGAAGTTTTACAACCCTATTTTGGAGGAAAAGAAGTCCTTGAACCAAATCGATATGATTTCTTGTATAGAAGTGCTTAGATTATTTACAGATAAAAATGCTTTCGTATGTATAATGCAACTGCAAATTAAACTTCATATATCATAACTGAGCAAGTTGTTGTTTCTGCCAAAAGATCCTTCTGTGGAATGACCATCTAATTGAAATGAAGGATCCCGTCTCGAAATGACCTTCGCTGGAACACCGACAGCAACGGCATAAGATGGAATATCACCAATCACCATACTACAAGCACCGACATTTGCTCTCTCTCCAACAGTTACTGGTCCAATTATTGTTGATCCAGCACCTAGAATTGCATGTCTCTCTATTCTCGGATGACGGTGGACAGCTCCAGTTCCAGTTCCACTCAATGTGACTTTGTGCAGCATTGATACATCATCTCCAACTACTGCAGTCTCTCCAATTACAACTCCGGTTCCATGATCTATCAAGACTCCTGTTCCGATAGTAGCTCCAGGATGTATACTAACTTGAAACATCGCGTTCGACCTACTGTGGAGAAAAAGAGCTTCAGGAACCGCACATTAAATTAAAACTTTGTCCAAATCAAAGTCATGTGTAAGAACTCACCAAGAGAAGTGCGTTCATTTTTCCATAGCCAATGAGCTACTCTATGGGTTTGTAATGCATGAAATCCTTTGAAGTACAAAAGAACATCGGTATATGCTTTCACTGCTGGATCTCTTGTCACTACGGCCAGAATATCTTTGCGAATAGATACGGAGAAGTTTGGGTCAAGTTTTGTACATTCCAATATTAGTGCTTGAATTTGAGTATTTATCATTGAAGCAGAGGACAAGAGATTTGCTAAATGGAAAGATATCGACGACTCTAGCGAAGGGTGTGAAAGAACTGTTGAATGCATAAAACTAGCTAGGAGTGGTTCTTTTGCGGATTCTAGAATAATCGAACAAATAGCGCCAGGAAGTAAAATAAATTAGAGATTTTGGAGAGAAATAAATAGAATGAGACAGTAAATTATCCACGTTCGTTTCAATTAACCTTTTCACCTTGAAATGCATCGTTGCGTATTCTTTCCCAAACAATATCAATGTCACCACGACCAGAACTGGCCACTGGCCACGAGAAATGTGCGGTAGGGACCTTAATCTGATGGTGAGAAACAATCGATCTGCTAAATCCCAGTATTTCAATAGGCGTAATACAAAGATTTAGCAGGCACCAAAGAATTAAACCATTTGTTCCGTATTGTAACTTATTCATTAGATTCTTTTTTGTCTTATGACCTTGTAGTGGAATTCACCATGCTTGTCAATGCTTCAAGATCTTTTGTTTCTTTTCTGGCAGTAGTTGTTCTACTGTACAAAACAATAACTTATTATCTTATTATTGAAATAGCAACCGGGGTGGAAATCCCAAATATTTCCTTCAGTCCCGATTCAATGGTTCCTATTTTCCCAGATTCACTCTTATAATCTTAGTAAGTATATTTAGTTAGCATGCTTAATTGGAATTTCCAATATCTTGGTCTTGTAAGTTGTGTATATATTGGATATGGTATTACAATAATTAAAACAAAGGCTTCATGTCCACATCAACGGTGTCTGATTGTTCCTATTGTGATCAAATTGGACCTCTTCTTCTCGGTGAATTTGTTCAAAAGTTATTGGGAGCTTACCTGTTTTGGATGGTTTCAATTACTGTATCATAATAATGTTGAATGTACCACAGTGCTTTGATGGACGAATAATATAAATCGGCAATGTCTACTAGAACAGTTGACGAAGTCTTGTTGATATTCGATGTATAATATGGATAGTAGAAATGCTCAATGATAAAGTATGGAACGCAGATAGTGTTATGGGATAGCCGCGAAATTCGAATATTAATAAATTCGAAAATCTACTACTCATTCACATGCAAGAAGAAAACTGATAGAATGAGCAATACCTCAAAATAAAATGGTAATTACAATTACATCACGGGAAAAAGAGATATATATTACAATCGAATACAACAGCTACGAAGCAACTGGCTTAACGTCGTCAGTAAACTAGATGCCAAAATTGTCAAAAATACCTTCCGCGGTCCTCGTTACAAATATGGATTCTTGTAAGTATTACCATGAGCACGATCCACCGCAGAATCTACTTTGATAGTGAACTGCCTCAAAATAGCCTCCTCATTCTTTAAGAAGCGTTCAATTTCCCTTAGACTCTTTGGACTTGCATCAAACATGGTTGTAACATAACGAGCTTCCCAGAAATAACGTTCGCCATCAACAGTCGGATACTTTCTGGAAAAAAACAAAAGTTAGAGGAAAAAACACATTTCATTTAAATTCAATATTGAATAAGTCAATTTAACCAAACAGTTGCGAGATCAAAACAACAAACTCAGTTGTCAATCTTACCTTTTAGCTCTTTCAGGGAGCATTCGGATTCCTTGGTTTTCCACTCCACGAAGAACCCCACCATGTTCAGTAACCACACGAGCATATCGGCGGAACAAAGCAGTGAGTTGCTCTTTTGGATACTTTGGCAAAGTAACCAGAATATGCTGGTAGAGAGGCATAATTTAATTCAGCGATGTTGGAATAGAATAAGATAATGACTTAAATAATTAATGGACAAAGTTTTTTCCATTCATTTCGCCTGGTGTGTGGCGCGCGCTGGCGCTCGCCCGCTGCTAGCTGCTGCCGCTGCTGGTCAAATTAGCTGGAAATTTAGCCACAATTAATGCCATAATTGCTTTTGGTAGATGAATATGAAGAGAGTAATGCTTGCTAGACTGCTCAATTGTTGATAACCTTTCGAGTGGGACCATTGTACCATAATTGATATTTACCCAAGAGCAATAATGCAAATAAATTTAAAAGATATTTCAACTGGCTACAAATCCATTAACGAACAAACCCACGATCACCTAACGCAAAATTTAATCCTTTTAGCTTTGCTTCATGCAGTTCATTAAGTTGAGGAACTAAGTTGATGTGTAGAACAATTTTACGGATTTCGTCCATTGAACAGTGGCAATCCAAATAAACCGCTCCAATCAAAGCTTCAAACATATCAGCAATAGACTTCGAGGCGGAGTTAATCATTCTACTCGATAATTTTTTTTCCTTATTGCCAGTAACAGTACTTGGGGTCCCATTATTATTCGAGCTACTTCGCTTGACTAAGGAGTCCATTATTACTTCGTCAAGATTTTCGGATCGCGCCGTCATACTTTCCTGTTGCTCGTAAATTGGAAACGGCGAAGCATTATGTAATTTTCCCGGTTCAACAATTTTGGAATCGTCACACTGGGATTCCTCCTTCAGCATATTTTCGATTTCCAGTTTACCACCGCCACCCTCATCGACACAACTCTCATTGCCACACACTGCTGAGCTTTCCAATGACGCTAGAAGTTGCGGGATAGTGTGTGTAACCTCATCTGGGTTTGATGTCATATCATCAAATACGACTCGTGAAGAAGAAGCGAGACAAGTATCTATGATCTTGGATGCTCCATCATTGTTCGGAGCAGGGTCGATCATAGAAGTATGGCTATAAATGTCTGTCGATATGCTGCTCTGTTCTCGTACAAGCCACTTCTCAATGACTTCATCAAGTTCCTCAATTTCAGCTTCCAAGTGAGGAGAAGCGAATCGCAAATAGCGATAGATTTGTAATTTTGCGCCAATCAAGCCAAGATTTCTATTATTTGTGGCAGCAGTCTTAAAACTCGCGAGTTCCCCGGGTTGAGCCCAAGGTAGCAGCTCAAACAGCAGACTAACAACAGCAAAATCTAAGACAGCATCACCAAGAAATTCCAATCGCTGATTGCTAGATCGATCTGGTCTAGAGCAATGTGTCAGCGCTTCCTCGAGGATTTTCCAATTCTTAAAGCGATATCCTAACATCTTCTCCATCGCAGGAATTACCTCTTCTTCAGAGCGATTGAGTCCAAAACGTGTGCGCTGAATTCCAGACCGCTTTTGCTCTCCATTTGATGAAGTTGGGGGAATAACTGGAGAGGATTGGTATAGCCTAGCATATTCTTGCAGAAGCTCGATTGCTTCATTGTTATTTGGCTCGGTAGCATAAATTTCAGGGCTTTTCAATCTATCAAGTTCAGAAATAATATCTTCTTCTTCTTCACCTTCTTCCTTTTCTTCTTCTGCGCGTCGCAAGGCACCAAGCGCAACCCGCTTCAAAGGTTTTGGGTAATTGGGTGGAAATACTAAATGCTCGTCTTGTTCAACAAATTCCAATGAAATACGATTCCTTGATAGTTTGGCACTCAACCCTTGCTCTACTTGCTTGTTTGCAGTTGAACTGCCCCCTTGCTCATTGTGTTGATCGCCTTGAGAAGACTCTATCTGCGGCCATGCCCCAAGAGCGCGAACTGCGGCGATTCCTCCCAATTCTCCACCCGCAACGTAGAAAGCCCCGATCAAGGCTTCTACCATATCTGCTATGATCTTAGGTTTCACGAAAGCAACTTCGTACAGTGGATTGGGATAATATAATTTGTGAAAATATTCCCTGGATGATGAAAATATTTCCACACCGTCGCCATGAGCGTGCAATTGATTAAGTTTATCTGAGGGGTTCCCATCATCGCAAGCGGCATCACCGTCAGCTCTCATTAGCGATGGCGCAATCCCAGTAATTCTTTGCGATGATTTCATCATCGCTGTGTCGCTGTCTAAATCCCCATCCGTATCAGCTGACGAATATGAAGAAGGCTCTCCCTTGGTCGCTTTCGACGCAGCTGATACCATCTCATCACCAAGACTCCGTTGCACCCAAAGATTGAGATTCCACATTTGCCTATTTTCTTGCTTTGCTTTCCACCCCTCCATCCCAGGGGGTCGAACTTTGAGCTGTTGTTTTCCATTTGATAAAGAAAAGGCTCGCAAATATTTATGAATACGCAAACGATAGCATGTTTCCATTAAGAAAAGATTATTGATGGTTTTGGCTCGCTGAGAAGTCAAAAATCCTTCATGTTTCGTGGGGAAATGACGGAATACTTCCACAGAACTAACCAGCTTTAGTAAGCTATCTCCAAGTAATTCCAAACGTTCAGAATCTACTATTTCACCTGCTAATCGAGGAGTCAATGCCTCAAACATTATCTTTACTGACGGCATTTTCAGTACATTTTTGTCCATATCTGCAAATGTATCATCATCGTCATGATTATGCTGTTCTGTAGAGTGCAACGAGTTAGTATTGGTACTTGATTCACTTTTCATTTCGAATTTCCCACTCGTGGCTGGACTCTCTGCATTAGAACCATCCACAGTCAATGCGGAAAAACCATAGATTATTGAAGCAATTTCATTCCTTGCTTCATCGGCATGAACGAGACCAATTATCTTCCAGACAATTGAAGGGGCCATAAGACCAGTCATATAATGCTTTGCTTTACCTATGGGCCGACAAAACTCTGGTAAGAGGTAAAGAGGATTCGAATGGGTATGCAACATCACTGGCTTTCGAATACCAGACGCACTTGCAACACTCAAAAACACCTCTTTAGTCATCTTAGGAGTCTTTGTGAATAGACAATGGAGAGTTAGCTTGTTTACAATTGTTACCACACGAAACAACCGATGATTCGGATCCGCTGCTAAGCTTTCAATAAGATCCACATGTAGAGGATACCGTCGTTTGAACAACTCTTTGAATGTTACAATTGCTAAATCTTCCAACTTTTTATCTTTCAGAAGTTGTTCTAATTTGCGTTTACTGCGCGATCGACATGATAAAGGCAATGGCAACCCGTCCTCGCCTCCGCCTAGCGAAGTTCCATTTTGATCAGAGGGATCATCGGCTTTAGCAACTTGTAATGCTTTCAAGTCCTCATCGTTGTCATTTTCTTCTTCTGTAGGATCTAACTTGTTGACCGAAAATCTCTTGTAACATCCAATCAAGGTTGAGGAAGACACATCAACATCAGAGCAGTGTACATCAGACCGAAAAGATAATTCATTGAAATCAGGGAAAATAACATCAACTTTTCTCTTTTTCAAAGCAGGAGACGCCTCTGCTGGCCTTTGTAGAGTGTCCCTTTTACTATCCCCATTCGTACTATTAACTTTAATATGGTCCTCTGCGTCTCTCTGACCAGTTCGATACGACCGTGAATGAGTAAATATATCAAGCATATCATCTTCTGTTCCTGGATTATCACCTAACACATTCGTGGAGGCATTGACCCATACTGTATTCACAATTCGCTGCAAGACACGAGATACTTTCTTCCGAATTATATCATCCTCGGTTTCAAACTTCTCTACATATTTACTTATGTCATTTAATCTCTTGATAAACACGGTGTTACCATCTGCATCATATGTCGGATTGGGTTCATTATATGGTTCAAATGGATCCAATACAACGTAAACTCCTCCAGAACCCCTCGATAATACCATACCATAGCATTTGTCATGGGAAGGTACCACTTCCGGTTCAAAAGTGAAATCTGCTGCATATTCATAGTTGATAACTTCTTGTCGCTTCAAATTGTTTGCGAGTATTTGCGCTTCATCAGCTGTCTTTGTGAGAAACGATATCCATTTTTTCTTGTTTGTATAAATACTGTCTGAGTCATTCAACATTGAATTCACCAAAAGCTGAGCTTTTGGCTGACCACTAGTGGCGAGAATTGAACAAGATGAGCATATCATTTCTTGTCTTTCCGTCAAATCAATAGGCAATGGAAACAACACATACCAAGCACCGTTACCACTTGCCCGCCATTCATCATGTGGAATCGGTTTACAACTTTCGATTAAATTTCTATGCAGATTTGTAAGATCATAATAAGGATCAATCCAACCATCTCGATATGCAAAGAACGTTTGTGAAATTTGTTTCGTTGCGGCATCTACCTCCCAACAATACATTCCACGATGAAACCGCTGCATGTGCAGCAATTCCAGGTCAGAAACAATTCGACATTCTAAAAAGTCTACAGTGACATCAATTGCTTCTCGCTCACGGATAAAACAACGAAATGAATCTTCTATTAAATCCAGAGGTAGTTTTTGCGAAAAACAAATACCAAAACTATTGCCACCTTTGAAAAACAACTTGCAACTTGGACATTTGTGGAGCACCTCTTCACTTCGAATATCACCATACTCAGCTTGGATGACATACAAATATAGTTTCGAACCTTTCTGCAAATTTTCATCTGTATTGGCATTCTCATTTCTTATCATCGATATTTCCTCTGCTTCACAAGGCAGAGTGATCAAATCAGGAGTGACCTTTACATCAATACCGATAGAGTCTACTTCTATGGGATCACCATTTTGATCTACCAAATCTTTATTGTTTCGCAAGTAATCTTTTTGATGAATTTCTGCCATGATATCATCACTTAAGACAGTGCTAAGTTTCTTTTTTCTGGCGCGTTTGTATTCCGCTTGGTCCTGTTCAAAGCTCTTCAGTTCCATTTTTTCAGCTTCTCGACTACCAGTAATCAATAGCCAATCAGTCAACTCACCGTATTGATGTAAAAGTTTGACACATTCCAAAGCAGCTAATCCTTTTGCATTATTTTTAGAATATGCAATCGGCCCTACAATAAATCGAATCTTCTGTGAAACATAGGGAGGTAGTAAAATTGAGCACTGGTAGGCATTGGTGTTACGTCGCTGCGGATCCGTGGGAAGCTTGGCCATCCAAAAAATTGGTCTCGGAGTGAAGAAACTATCATGTGGTAACTGACCACAAAATCGTTGTAAAATTTGGCTTGAAGACCTCATATCTGCCTCAGCACCCGTGGAGGAAACCACATATTTGGGGCCACTGTTGCTTTGCCTCGATCCACCATTGCGTTGAAGGTCTCTTTCACCTTGATCATCATAGAAACAAAATGGGTCCTTTGATGAATCCGTCATCAAATATGAAGGAGCGAAACGCGTCTGCAGCGGAATATCATCAAGATTATTCATACATGCAGGAGGGCTACAGGAACCAAACTTTGGACTAAAGCGACGGCGCTTTGGATGAGGAGGAGTCGATCCTGGCAAAAAATGATCGCTCTTCTTTTTGAATATTGCTAAAGCACTCCCTACTCGGTTTCTAGCAGTTTCATCTCCAGAACCATTTTCATCAAACTCTCCACCGCTGTCCTCAAAATCTTCATCATCATCAAGTCCTTCATACCCATCAATATCGTCATTCAGATTGGTCAAACAAAACGCACCGCTACCATATTTCGCCGTCGCCGTTTTTGCCAAGGCTATTAGGTCGGGATCATCATCGCTATCACTCTCTTCGAATGGAATTTGCTTTGTACTAGATCCGCACAGAAAAGAATCAAACATGTCTGTTCCACCATCAAAATCCAACAATTTTTGAGTACGATTCATCAATTCGAATAGCCCTGATTCAAATGTAGTTGATATTTCAAGACATGAGAGTTCTGCAGGAGCTGGTCGATGAATGTTTAACGATTTACTAACAATGCTCTTATTTTTGGATTTTGTATGAAGCTCAACCTCTTGTTCTTGACGAACTAAATAACTAAGATCATCCAATAAACGGGAACCCTCGTCCCCGTGAGGAATCATGGAAATCATCAGGGAATTATCAGCACGAGAACGGCCGCGACGTTGAACAAATGATTTTAAAGTACCTGGAAGATCAAAGTTGATAACATACTTGCAAGCACGGACGTCCAAACCTTCTTCCATAACATCAGTTGCAAATACTATATTGTAATTTCCCGCTTTAAAGTGCTGAAGAGTTTTAAGTTGTATACTTTGATTGCATCTACCCACAATATGCATTGGACGAAACGTAGGAGGCTTGACTAATTCAGTCTTTGAAATCATTTTCTCAATTCCTTCTTCACGACAAACCACGTTATCCACAATTCCATCTAGTATAGTTTGTACCTCACATCGATGAGGATCGAATGATGACAAGTCAATGAAATCCTCCAAAGGAGCGAGTTCATTATCGAAAATATTTTCTATCATCATCGATAGAACGAAGTGAATAGAAATCGCAACTAATCTGACTCTGCAAAACACAATGAATGCATTCTCCTCATTTTCTGGTTTGGAAATATTATTTTCGTTGATGGGGATATCACAGTGAGCTTTTGACAGGAGAGGTGTGGGTCCATCTTCTACATGACTGAGG
>JACCEA010638683.1_pt1 | contig 20731 bp, 20 predicted proteins | sample 7449851 | NCBI WGS metagenome assembly JACCEA01 (sample SAMN15323453, study PRJNA562643) | freshwater metagenome | isolation source: river surface water | place: USA:Blue River Watershed | collected 2017-08-18 | reverse complement strand
CCGTGATTTGTGCCGCCGGCTCTGGCTTAGCGCCAGCAGACAAGAAGCTATATGCGCTTCGTGACGTCACCGGAACTGTTGAAGCGATTCCCCTGATTGCCTCTTCGATTATGTCCAAGAAGATTGCCGAGGGAACCTCGGCTCTGGTATTGGATGTAAAGGTCGGTTCTGGTGCCTTTATGAAAACCCTTGATAGAGCTACCGAGTTGGCGCAGACTCTGGTGCAGTTAGGGCAGGACGCAGGGGTGAAGACCTCTGCACTCCTAACCGATATGTCAACGCCACTTGGCATGAAAATTGGTAACGCGCTCGAGGTTGAGGAATCGGTTGAAGTGCTGCAGGGTGGCGGTCCTGCTGACGTTGTCGACCTGACCGTCGAACTAGCCGCAGAAATGCTTCGGTTAGTTGGGGTGGATGCTGACCCTCGTGAGAATCTCCAGAACGGCAAGGCTTACGACAAGTGGCGTCAAATGATCGCTGCTCAGGGTGGCAACCCAGACGCCGAGCTTCCAAAGGCTAAGCACTCGACTCAAATTCTGGCCCCATCAAGTGGTGTGCTGACTAAGTTGGACGCCCTCGACGTGGGAGTTGCATCCTGGCGTTTAGGTGCAGGTCGAGAGCGCAAAGAAGATGCCGTGCAGTTTGGAGCCGGCATCGAATTGCACGCCCAGCTGGGTGATCGAGTTGAGGCTGGAGCGCCACTTATGACCCTTTACACAGACACCGAAGAGAAGTTCCCTCGAGCCATTGAGCTGGCCGAGCAGAGCTTTGAAATCGGTGAGCACCCCGTGAGCCGTAAGCTCATCTTGAATCGAATCAGTTAGGAAACACCTTGGACATCAAGTCACTCCCAAAAATCTCGCTGCATGATCACCTTGATGGTGGCTTGCGTCCAAGCACAATCGTTGAGCTCTCCGCGGAGGTTGGCCACAAGCTGCCAACTACCGATGCGGTAGAGCTTGGCAACTGGTTCACAGAGAGTGCGAATTCGGGTTCACTAGTTCGCTACCTAGAAACTTTTGATCACACCGTTGCCGTAATGCAAACCCGTGAAGGTTTGGAGCGGGTAGCTTATGAGGCCGTTCTAGATCTTGCCGAACACAACGTCATCTACGGCGAGCTGCGCTGGGCACCAGAGCAACACCTTGCTCGCGGCCTAACGCTAGATGAAACAGTTGAGGCTGTGCAGGATGGCTTAGAGCGCGGTATGGAAGAGGTCGAGCAAAGAGGTGGGTTCATTCGCACCGGCCAGCTCGTGACCGCCATGCGTCACGCCGATCGAGGCCTCGAGATTGCCGAGCTAGCGATTCGTCATCGCAACAACGGAGTGGTCGGGTTCGACATTGCTGGAGCGGAGAAGGGCTTTATGCCGGTGCGCCACAAGCTCGCCTTTGATTACCTCGCCGCTGAACTCTTCCCAGTCACCGTTCACGCCGGAGAGGCCGATGGTGTCGAGTCGATTCGTGACGCCATTGTCTCTGGCCGCGCGCTAAGACTTGGTCACGGCGTGAGATTGGTTGAGGACATCATGTTCTCGAGAACCGATGGAGACACCGATTTGGTTGTGTTGGGAGAGGTGGCTCAGTGGGTTCACGATCGTGAAATTGCGCTGGAGACTTCACCATCATCAAATCTCCAGACCGGTGCTTTTGCACTGCTCGGCGACACCATGAGCGACCACCCATTCGACATTTTGTATGAGCTCGGATTCAAGGTGACCGTGAATACGGATAACCGACTTATGAGCGGCACAAACCTCACCAAGGAGCTTGAGATTCTGGTCGAAACCTTTGGCTACAGCCTCGCGGACCTAGAGCAGTTCCAGCTCAACGCGGCATCTGCCGCGTTCCAGGGCCTTCCGGAGCGTGAAGAGCTGATGGACATGATCGAGATGGGTTTTGCAAGTGCCGCTAGCTAGCGCATTTGGACCCAATTCAATCTCGCTTCACCCAACTGCCTTCGATTTTGAGGCCGCGGTTTCGCTTGCTGTTCACAGCTTAATTACTGACCAAAAAGCGCTACCTGGTTATCTCAACTCGGTATTGCTTAGCCTGAGAGAGCTTGGGCCGTACTTTGTGATTGCCCCTGGCATCGCACTTGCCCATGCAAAACCTTCTGGCGATGTCCTCGAGGTCGGCTTTTCCCTGGCAAAGTTTCAAACCCCGATTCATTCCGGGTCATCCAATGATCCCGTAAGTTTGGTGTTTGCGTTTTGTGCTGTTGACTCGACCTCTCACATTGAATTACTTGGCGAGTTTGCGAGCTGGCTCTCGAGCCCAGGAATTGTGAATTCTTTGCAAAATGCTTCCGCTGAGAGCGTTATTCGGAGCTTGCTCTAAGCATCGAAGGTTAGGTTTCTCTCATGAAGATTTATGCAGTCTGTGGCGCGGGTATTGGCACCAGCGTTCTACTCAAATCCAATGCAGACCGCGTGCTTTCGCAGCTCGGTATTGAAGCCGAAGTTCAGGCTGTATCTATTGAGGATGCCCTCGCTTCCGAATCGCCCGCACAGGTTGTGTTGGCGACTGAGGAGCTTGTTTCCAGACTCGAAGGTATTCGATCCGAGGTAATTCCCGTGAAAAACATCTTTGACTTAGAAGAGTTGACCACCAAGCTGCAGCAAGCGCTGGGGTAATCTGAGGGGCATGGCAAACCCCGGCAGCACCAAACGCACTGAACTGAAACGCATCGCTCACAAGGCATCAGACTCGCAGACCGAGCTCTACAGAATCCTGGATTCAAATCTCGTTGCACATGTCGGCATTGTTTTTGATGGCGCTCCACTTGTAATTCCAATGGCATACGGCCGGGTTGGAAACACCTTGTATTTACATGGATCTTCTGGATCTCGATTGATGCGAGCCCTGTCACAGAATCCTGAAGTCTGCATCTCTATCACCCACCTCACCGCATTGAAGGTCGCCCGAAGCACTTTCAACTCGGGCATGAACTACGACTCGGTGGTCATCTTCGGAACCGCGACTTTGGTACCTGAGGATAAAAAAGCATGGGCGTTAGATGCGATTAGCGACGCTATTCTCCCCGGCCGCATGGGTGAGGTTCGTCCCAGCACCAAAAAAGAGGCGGCGGCAACTTTGATTATCCAGCTAGAGCTGGATGAAACTTCGGTCAAGATTTCAAACGGGGTGGTTGAAGACGAGCCCGAAGATCTTGGAACGGGGGTCTGGGCGGGAATAGTTCCTATTCAAACCTTGGCAGCTGATCCGATTCCAGCCGATTCGGAGACCGCTGCATTGCCCGTGCCAGAGAGCGTGAAGAAATTTATCGAAGACTATCCAGGTAATCGGCTGCGAAACTCTTGAGTTCGGCAAGCTCCTTAGTGGCTAGCTCGTCCGTTTCGGCAGATAGTTGCAAGTAGCACTTCAACTTGGGTTCGGTGCCGCTTGGCCGGATGATCATTCGAAGGTTTGAGTTTGAAATGATAACCCCGTCAGTCTTTTGTAGTCTCAGACCAAGAGCAAGATCCTCGAATTCGACTGGCTGACCCAGCACGGTTCTGAGTGGGTTTGACCTGACACCCTCCATGATTTTGGCGATGATGCTGAGATCGGTGACTCGAATCGACACCTGAGAAGTCTTGAGGTAACCGTAGCGCTTGTTTAGTTCGTCAAGGTGATCTGTGAGGCTCTTGCCCTCTCCTAACAATCGACGCGCTACGTCAACCATTACAACCGCAGCCGTGATGCCATCTTTATCTGGGGTGTGCGATGGGTCAACGCAGTAACCCAGTGCTTCCTCGTAGCCGTATCCCAGATCCTCGACCTTTGAAATCCACTTAAAGCCAGTAAGGGTTTGCTCGTAGTGAACGCCGTGAAATTTAGCCAAGCTCGCCAGTGATGCAGAAACGATTGAGTTGGCTATGACCTTGGCGCGCTTTGAACTAACCAGCTCTTCAGCCAGCACCAGTCCGACCTCATCACCGGTGAGCATTCGATAGCCACTGTGCGTCCTCACTCCAACCGCCAATCGATCGGCATCTGGGTCGTTGGCGATGATTAGATCAGAGTTTTGAGCACGGGCAACCTCGAGCGCCAAGTCCATGGCACCCGGTTCTTCCGGATTAGGAAAGCTAACAGTCGGAAAGGTGCCGTCTGGTTCTTGTTGCTTAGCGACGGAGACCCACTCGACTTCCATGGCATCAAAGATTGGCTTAATTACTCGATAACCAACTCCGTGCATTGCGGTGTAGGTGAGTTTAAGAGGGTTCTTGGAAGCGCTAGCCAGTGAAATCGCCCGCTCGATATAGAGCGCTATCTCTGCATCGCCGAGTAGTTCGATCTGGTCAGACTGGGGGATCTCGTCATACCTGATGCTCTTTGCGATTTCACTGATGTGCGAAGCAATCTCGGCATCTTGAGGCGGCACAAGCTGCGAGCCAAATAACGCACCACCTAGATAAACCTTGTAGCCGTTGTCCCTTGGGGGGTTGTGGCTTGCAGTAACAACAATGGTTGCGCTCGCGCCAAGCCTTGCACCGGTATAGCAGGCCACCGGGGTCGGCACTTTAGAGTCAAACAGCTTTGCCCGAATTCCGGCAGCCGCAAAGATCCGGGCCGAGTCCTTAGCGAAAACGTCAGAATTGATTCGGCCGTCGTAACCAATCACAACGCTGAGCTCTCCATTTGGGTCTAGATAGCCGGCGCGGTTGGCAACTAGAAACCGAGCGATGGCAAGGGCGGCCTGCGCCACCACCACGCGATTCATTCGATTTGGCCCGGCGCCCAGCTCACCTCTGAGGCCTGCGGTTCCGAACTCCAACCTGGATCCAAAGCGTGAACGCAATTCATCCAGGTTGTCTGCGTCCAAAAGCAGCTTCAGTTCGGACTTGGTTTGGGGGTCCGGATCCTGGTTCAGCCAATCAACTGCGAGTTGCTTTAGATCCATCAGATCTTCGCGACAATCTTTGACAACAGCGCGGAGATTCGAGCCTCGGCATCCTTGCCGGCCTGAATCACCTCTTCGTGGCTGAGAGGGGTGGTTTGAATACCGGCAGCCAGATTGGTTATCAGGGACATGCCAAGAATCTCCATCCCGGCCTCTCGAGCGGCAATGGCCTCAAGTGCCGTAGACATTCCAACGATGTGACCACCCATATTTTTGGCCATTTGGACTTCGGCCGGGGTTTCGTAGTGAGGCCCGCGGAATTGCACATAAACACCCTCATCGAGACTGGGGTCTACTTCGCGAGCGAGCGCTCTGAGGCGCTTGGAGTAGAGGTCAGTCAGGTCAATAAAGGTCGCACCCTCCAGCGGGGAATTCGCCGTTAGGTTGATGTGGTCGGAGATCAGAACCGCGGCACCGCCAGCCCATTCCGGCTTGATACCCCCAGCACCATTGGTCAAAATCATGACCTTGGCACCTGCTGCTGCAGCGGTTCGCACCGAGTGCACCACCGAACGAACACCGTGGTTTTCGTAGTAGTGGGTGCGAGCGCCAATCACGAGCGCATGCTTTCCACTTGGTAACTTCACAGACCTCAGGGTTCCAACGTGGCCGTGAACTGCGGGCTTGGAAAAACCGATGATCTCGGTGGCAGGGATCACGCTCACGGTTTCGCCGATTAGGTCGGCGGCTTTTGCCCAACCCGATCCAAGGGTTAGGGCGATGTCGTGCTTGGGGATGCCTGATTTTTCGGCAATTTGTCGTGCAGCTTCAGCTGCGATTTCAAATGGATTTGCTTGCGCATCATTGAGCGGATTAACCATAAAAATCAGTCTAGCTAACCCAAGCGATGCTAGAACTACGCCAGAATGTCAGGGTGAGCTCAAACTCAATACAACACAGAATTGTCATTATTGGTGGCGGCCCGGGCGGCTACGAGGCAGCGAGAGCTGGCCGTCAGCTGGGTGCCGAGGTCGTGCTAATTGAGGAATCGGGAATCGGTGGTAACGCCGTACTAACCGATGTGGTCCCTTCCAAGACCTTGATTGCTACCGCTGAGGCGGCTCAGCGAGTGGCGCTGGCCCAGACTCTAGGGGTCAACTTCTCCGTCGATGGCAAAGCTGTCGACCCTAAGGTCGAGGTTGACATGGCCGCCGTGAACAAGCGGCTCCTTGCACTGGCTAAGAGCCAGTCCGAGGACATGCTCACAACTTTGAAAGATGAGGGCGTCAGGGTGATTTCTGGTCGCGGTCGGCTGGATGGCAATCACCACGTGATTGTTGAGCCAACCCTCGGTGGCGAACCGGAGCGCATCGAAGCCAAGACGATTATCGTGGCAACCGGCGCTCATCCAAGAGAACTCCCCAGCGCCGTCCCAGACGGTGAGCGAATCCTGACCTGGAAGCAGCTCTACAACCTAGACACCCTCCCTGAGCACATGATTGTGGTTGGTTCCGGTGTGACTGGGGCTGAGTTTGCTTCTGCCTATCTCGATCTCGGCAGCAAAGTGACTTTGATCTCATCGCGTGACAAGGTTTTGCCTGGCAACGACTCGGACGCAGCAGACCTCATAGAAGGTGTATTCCTGCGTCGAGGAATGCAGATCCTGAACCAGTCGAGAGCCGAAAAAGTTGAGGCAACCGAATCAGGCGTCCGCGTTACATTAGCCACCGGTGAGGTGGTTGAGGGCTCTCACTGCCTGATGGCGGTCGGCGCAATCCCAAACACCGCAGGCCTTGGCCTTGAAGAAGCAGGAATCAAGCTCACCGAAACCGGCCATGTGATTGTGAACAAGGTTGCGCGCACCTCGCGCGCCAATGTTTACGCGGTTGGTGACTGCTCCACGGCTTTGCCACTTGCTTCCGTGAGCGCGATGCAGGGTCGCACCGCTGTGTATCACACCATGGGTGACGTTGCTGCCCCAACCAGGCTGCGTAACGTTGCATCAAACGTCTTCACCTCACCCGAGATTGCTTCGGTTGGCTGGTCGCAGTCTGAAATCGAGCAGGGTCTGGTTCGTGGTGAGATTGAGAAAGTCATGCTTGAGGTAAACCCAAGGGCAAAGATGCAGGGCATTCGTGAGGGATTTATCAAGCTATACGCATCGATTGGTTCCGGCACGGTTATCGGCGGTGTAGTGGTTGCGCCTCGAGCATCTGACCTGATCTACCCGATCGCGATGGCGGTTGAGAACAGGTTGACTGTGGATCAGCTTGCCAGAACCTACACGGTTTACCCGTCGCTATCTGGTTCGATCGCTGAGGCAGCTTCAGCGCTGCATCAGCCAATCGACTAGTCGACGATATCTAGGAGTCTGGTTCCAGCTGAGATTGTGGTACCCGCTTCAACATTGATTGAAGCTACGGTGCCAGATCGGTGAGCGGTCAGTGGCTGCTCCATCTTCATGGCCTCCAGCACCACCACCAAGTCACCTTCTGAAACCTGCTGACCTTCGGAGACGGCAATCTTCACCACTGTCGATTGCATTGGGGCCACCAAGCTGTTTCCCTTTGCACCGGTGTGGGAAGAAGAACCTGAACTCTTGGCTCGCTTCGGAGCATGGCCCGCGGCAGAACCGACCTCGCCAACCAGTAGCCGTTTGGGTACAGAAACCTCGAGTCGCTTTCCCGCAACCTCGACCACAATCTCGTGCCTTGGCTCTGCGCTTGGCAGATCTTCAGCCTGCCCACTCCAAGCTGGAATCTGGTTGTCCCACTCAGTTTCGATCCAACGAGTGAAGACCTTGAAATCACCAGTTGGGGCAGTGAACGCCTCGTGGTTGACGATTTCGCGGTGGAAGGGGAGTACGGTCGGAAGGCCCAGTACCTGCATTTCGGCAAGCGCTCTTCTGGATCGCTCTAGAGCCTGCTCGCGGGTGTCACCGGTCACGATTAGCTTCGCCATCATCGAGTCAAAGTTTCCGCTGATTACATCACCGGACACCACGCCAGAGTCGACCCTGACCCCAGGACCGCTTGGGGCTTGGAATAGGTGAACTGGACCTGGGGCTGGAAGGAAATTGCGACCGGGATCCTCGCCGTTGATTCTGAACTCAAAGCTGTGTCCTCGAACCTCGGGATCTGAGTACTCGAGCTTTTCACCCTGAGCGATACGGAACTGCTCTCTGACCAAATCCAAGCCGGTTACCTCTTCAGATACCGGATGTTCAACCTGCAAGCGAGTGTTGACCTCTAGGAAGGAAATGGTTCCGTCCTGGGCGACCAAAAACTCACAGGTTCCCGCTCCCTGGTAGCCAACCTCTTTCAAAATAGCTTTGGAAGATTCGTAAAGGCGACGATTCTGATCCTCGCTCAAGAACGGAGCTGGCGCTTCCTCGACCAACTTTTGGTGACGGCGCTGTAGTGAGCAGTCTCTGGTCGAGACCACCACAACATTGCCAAACTCATCAGCGAGACACTGGGTCTCAACGTGTCGCGGCTTATCGAGGTACTTCTCGATAAAGCACTCACCTCTGCCAAAGGCGGCAATTGCCTCACGGGTTGCGGACTCAAACAGCTCCTTGATTTCAGAGCTCTCACGAACGATTTTGATTCCGCGACCGCCTCCGCCGTAGGCGGCCTTAATTGCTACCGGAAGTCCATGTTTTGCTACGAATTCCTCAACCTCGGAAACGCTCTCAACTGGGTTGATGGTTCCAGGGGCGAGTGGTGCCCCTACCTTCTCCGCGACCTTCCTTGCTGACACCTTGTCACCTAGCTGCTCGATCGCTGCCGGAGGTGGTCCGACCCAAATCAGGCCCGCATCGATAACCGCACGCGCAAAGTCGGCGTTCTCGGAAAGAAATCCATAGCCGGGGTGGACGGCATTTGCCCCACTGCGCTTGGCAACCTTGATGAGCTTGTCAATCACTAGGTAGGTCTCAGCTGCGGTGGTGCCAGATAGAGAGTAAGCCTCATCCGCCAGCTTTACGTGCTGCGCATCACGGTCACCATCGGCATAAACGGCGACGGTAAGAATCCCAGAGTCCTTGGCGGCCCGAATAATCCGAATGGCAATCTCACCGCGGTTAGCGATAAGTAGTTTCTCAATGCGGCGAAAGCTCATAGTTGGATAGCTTATTGGCGATTTGGCCCGTTATTTTGGCGGCATGCGACAAAAAAACCAACGAATCGTTTGGGTTATCTCCAAAGCTTCTGGTAGTCATGCCCAAGTTCAGTGACCAGTTTGCGAAGACCCACCAAAGAGAGACCGACAACTGTGTGGTAATCGCCCTCAATGTGCTCTACGAATGCGCCACCGATGCCATCGATGGTGAACGCTCCAGCAACATTGAGTGGTTCACCAGTGGCGACATATCTAGAGATTTGTTCGTCGGTGAGATCTGCAAAGTGCACCTTCGTGCTGGTAACCATTGTTAGTCCAAGATCGACAGCGGGGTCCATCAGGTGATGCCCCGAGTGCAGGATTCCGTGGCTCCCACGCATTTCTCGCCATCTGTCAATTGCCACCTCTGAAACCAGTGGCTTACCAAGAACTTGGCCGTTGAATTCCAGTGCGCTGTCGCAGCCTAGAACCAGTGCGTTCGGGAAGTCTTGGACAACCGCTTTAGCCTTTGCAGCTGCGAGTAAACCGGTGAGCTCAACCGCGTTGCTGGGCTTCAGCAGCTCGACCAGTGCCTCTTCATCAACTCCAGGTGAAACTGTTTCAAAGTGGATGCCGGCATCGGTAAGTAGTTTCTTTCGAGCCGGTGATGTTGAAGCGAGCACTAGTTTTTGCACATTCTCAAGGTTAGCTGTGGAACACTTGGCGAGTGATTCTGGAATTAGAAATTGAGCGCGTAGCGCACGGTGGCGTATTTGTTGCAAGGCACGAGGGCAAAGTGGTCTTCGTTGATGACGCCATCGATGGTGAAGTCGTAAAGGCTCAGGTTTATCAGGATCAGGGCAGTTTTCTACGAGCCAAAACCATCGAGGTTCTAAAGCCAAGCGAGCACCGAGTCAAGCACTTTTGGAAGGCAGCGGCTCAGGGTGCTGGTGGAGCAGAGTTTGGCCACATCAGCCTGGAGCACCAGCGCACCCTGAAGGCTCAGGTTCTGGCTGAGGCCCTAGAGCGGATGGCGGGGCTAGAGCGTCACACTGAGGTTCAGGCAATGCCTTCAGATGCCGATCGCAATGGCTTGCACTACCGCACCAGGGTGCAACTGAACGTGGATGCTGGTGGTACTGCAGGACCAAGCCGAATTAGAAGCAACGAGATAGTTTTCACTAAGGATCTTCCGCTAGCGGTTCCGGAAATCGAAGAACTTGGACTACAGCTCAAAAACTGGTCCGGGGTTGAGAAGATTTCGATTGCCGCCAGCTCAACCGGAGATCTGCAGTGGTTGGTCGACAAGAAGGTCAATGGATCAGAGCGCTTGGTAGAGCGAGTAGCAGACAGAACATTCCGATTAAGCTCGGGTGCGTTCTGGCAGGTTCACACCGATGCGCCCAGGGCACTAACTTCGGCTGTTATCAATGCAGCGAAGTCCGTTGGCTTTAACCCGGAGAAGCAGAATCTTGATCTTTATGCAGGGGCTGGCTTGTTCAGTGCAACTTTGGCCCAAGCTTTTGGCGGCGCTCGCTTTTTGGCGGTCGAGAACAATAAGCAAGCAGTTTCAGATGGCGAAAAGAGCGCTAGGGATCTAACGGATCTAAAGTTTGAGAAGTTCGACGTGCTTGAGTTTCTAAAGCGCACTAAGCCTGGCTACGACACCGTGATCATGGACCCACCGAGGTCTGGAGCAGCAGGCAAGGTTATTGCGGCCCTCGTGAAGCTTGAGCCCCGCAACATCATTTATGTGGCATGCGACCCGGTTGCCCTCGCTAGAGACTTGAAGTTACTCATGGCAGCTGGTTACCAAATGAGGGGACTGGAAAGCTTCGATATCTTCCCCCACACACACCATTTTGAGTGCGTCGCGACGCTATCTCGGGAGTAGCCTTAGAAGCTATGGACCCTGTACGTGTAGCGATTCTCGATGATCATGAAGCCGTGCGACTTGGTTTTGCAGGCGCGTGTAAAGAGTTCAACTTCGAACTGCTGGGTTCAGCCGCTACCGTTCCAGAGCTGTTGACGCAGATCGCCGGTAAGGACGTTGAGGTGGTTGTCACCGATCTGTCGCTATCGGATGGGTCCTTGGTTTCTGACAACGTTGAACAGCTCGTTCAGGCTGGCCCGGCAGTATTGATCTTCTCAATCGCTGATAAGCCATCTCTCATGCGCGCTGCATTGAAGGCGGGTGCGACTGCAATTGTCCCCAAGTCACAGCCAATGGCTGAATTGGCGGAGGCAATCCGCCTGGCTGCAAAGGGTGTGATTATCAACAACCCGGAAACCTCGGCCATGATCGACGCAGACTTGCTATTCAAAGAGGCCAAGCTATCGGCGAGAGAGCGAGAGGTGCTTTCACTGTATGCGTCTGGGATGAGTTTGAAACAGGTCGCCTATGAGCTTCAAATCAAACAGTCCAGTGCCAAAGAGCACATCGACCGTGTCAGGGTGAAATATGCCCGACTGGGTAGAGAGGCTGCCACCAAAGTCGATCTATTCAAACGAGCCGTCGAGGACGGAATCCTCTCGGGAGAAATGCTCTAGTGAGCACCCAGCTCTCGTCTGCTGCCAGCTCAAAACTCGAGCAGCTGATTAGAAGACTATTTGCGCTCACCATTTTGCTAGCCAGCGTGGAGACATTCGCAAATGCCTTCAATCAGCGCGAACTGCTCACTCCACTGGGGCAGGTGTCAATCTGGTTACTGCTTGCAGTTGTGGTGCTTATCGTCGCAACTAGTTGGCCCAAGGTCGGCACTGACTTCTTCCTGTATGCCTACTCCGGCCTCTCGTTTCTATACATGGCTACTTGGCCACTTGCAATTGAGGATCCCGCTCTGTTGCCTTCGGAGTTTCAGCCATGGATCTGGTGGGTTATAGGTATGGGCGTGGTTGCGATGGGCGTGGTTGCTAAACCCTTGTTTGCGCTTGTCTATCTGCTAGTGACCACCATTGCTTGGTTCTTACTCAACACCTCATATTTCGGTGGAGCTGCGGATCCGTGGGTAACACTGCAGGATTCGACCTACATCTTTTTGTTTGGTGGCACCATCCTTGGCTTGTTCATTTTGGTTAGAGACTCAGTGAAGAAAGTGGACCTAGCAAATTCAGCGGTGATTCAGGCGGCGGTGGCGCAGGCTTCTGTGGACGCGACAGAGCGTGAGCGACAACGAATCGATGCCCTGGTTCACGACAGGGTTCTGAATACCCTGCTTCTAGCGGCCAAAGCCAAGACCAAAGATGAAGAGCAGTCTGCCGCCAAGTTGGCAAAGGAGGCAATCTCCTCACTTCGCCTCGCAGAGCGCGAGCCAGACGTTTCCTCAACAGTTTCACAGCTTGGTCTCTTCAGAGCGCTCAAGCGCGTTGCCGAACAAATGAATCCAAGTATTGAGGTTGAGATTCAGTCCGGAGGTGCGGAGGCTATTCCACGGCAGGTAGCTCAGGCCCTAACCGAGGCCACTATCCAGGCCATCGATAACGCGCTTCGACACTCCAAGGCCAGAAAAATAGAGCTTGTTCTGCAGAGCATCGATGAGCGAGGCGTAAGCATAAAGCTGCGCGATGACGGTGTGGGCTTTCGAATTGACCGTATCCCAAGGGATCGAATTGGAGTTAGAACCAGCATTTTTGCAAGACTCGAAGCTGTAGCGGGTAAGGCCTCGGTGGTGACTGGTCTGGGCGAGGGCACCGAAATCAGCCTGGAGTGGAAGCCATGATTCAGGTACCGAGATTTGCGCTGAGCATCTTCACGCTTGCATTTGGTATGTACCACGCCATCCTTGGGCTCACCAATTTGAGTGCATACAGTGATGCCGGTTATGCCCTGATAGCAATCTTTATCTACCTAATTGGGCTGGTTGTGTCGGTGGCAAGCATGCCCGGGCTACGGCTCAAAAACCATGTCGCCTGGTGGGTGTTGCTGGCAAACATTTTTGTTCCGCTGTTCATGTCAGCAGCCATCTACCCGGGAGCAACTTTCGGCTATACGACCTGGCATGTCTCGGGTGTCGCTACCGTGATGGCAATTTTGGCTGTCCGGCAGCACCCTTACATGGCCTGGTTCGGTACTGGATTCCTGGTTTTTCAGACTTTGCTCTGGGGTGGAATCGATGTTGCTTTCAACTCAGGCGTTGTAGGCGCTTTCCTTCTTGTTTTGGCCGCCCAGGCAACCGCAACCCTGCTTTCAAGATCCGCCGATGCTGCTCAAGAATTCCTTGAGCAGGCAGTTGCCACCGAGGCAGCTACCGCTGCAACCACAGCAGCGCGTCAGGAGCGGCAGGCTCGAATCCAGGAGACCCTCGCCGAATCCCTTCCATTACTCGATCTCATAGCAAAGCGACGAGGGCGGCTTTCAAGCAAGGATCGCTTGCTGGCTGTGCTAAAGGAGCATGAACTCAGAGATCAAATTCGAGGAAGGGCGCTGATGCACCCTGATCTAATCAAGGCTGCTAGAGCGGCTCGTTCTCGAGGTGTCGAGGTGCAATTGCTGGATGATGGTGGCTTTGAAAACGCAGATCCAAATGAGGTGGCGACGATTCTGAAAAGAGTTGCCAGGGAGCTAACCAAAGTCACCGCGGGCAAAGTTGTGATTCGAGCGTCGCAAGGTGAAGGTTGGAAACTAACAATGGCCGCCTTGCGTAAAGAGGCAGACCGGCCAGACTTATTTTTGAGGCTTTAGAAATGTGTAAGGGGCGGATTGCTCCGCCCCACACCCCAGCGACCGTTTCCGGTCGAGAACCCAGCACCCTTACTGCTGTTTGGTTCTGTCAACAAGTTATTGAAATCTTGCGGCTGCCGTCAGGCGAAAACGGACATTTTTTATCCCCTATTTTGGGGGACAACTACTTTCCGAGCCAGCTACCCCAGCCGCTAAAAATCTGACTCCTGAGTTGCTCTGGGGAGCGGTGCCAGGTGGTTTTGGGTTGGCGCAGAGCGATTCGGCCAAGGCGCCTTGATTCAAGAATTGCCGCTTCCACAACCGCCAATGCGGCGGCCTGCTCTTCGGCATCACCACCTTTGATGGTGATCAAGGCCTGAATTTCTTCCGGGGTGTACTGCTTCATTAGAGCGGAATGTTTCCGTGTTTCTTCGGTGGCAGGCTCGCCCGCTTCGTCTTTAGGGCACGCAGCGAGCGGATAATCGCAGTTCTGGTCTGTGCAGGCTCGATAATTCCATCCAACTCTCCACGTTCGGCAGCTAGGAATGGGCTTGCCACGTTATAGGTGTACTCCTTGGCGAGCTGGTCACGTACCTGGGCAATGTCTAGGCCCTGCTCCTGTGCTTCCTTGATCTTGTCGCGGAACAGAATGTTCACGGCACCCTGCCCACCCATCACGGCAATCTCGGCAGTTGGCCAAGCAAGGTTGATGTCTGCACCGAGCTGCTTGGATCCCATGACGATGTATGCGCCACCGTATGCCTTGCGGGTAATCACGGTTACCAGCGGCACGGTTGCCTCAGCGTAGGCGTAGAGCAACTTAGCACCGCGTCTAATCACGCCTGCCCACTCCTGATCGGTACCAGGGAGGTAACCAGGCACATCGACAAGAGTCAGGATTGGGATTGAGAATGCATCGCAGAATCGAACAAATCTGGCGGCCTTTTCGCCTGCGTCGATGTTCAGAGTTCCAGCCATCTGAGAGGGTTGGTTTGCAACGATTCCAACGCTAGCGCCATCAACCCGAGCAAAGCCGATGATGATATTTGGAGCGAACAGTGGCTGCACCTCCAAGAACTCACCCTCATCAACGATTGATTCGATGATGGTCTTCATGTCATAGGGCTGGTTCGGTGAGTCGGGAATGATGCTGTTTAGCTTCTTGTCTTCCTCCGTAATTTCAAGCTCGGTCTCGGCCTGATAAACCACTGTTTCGGAGAGATTGTTTTCTGGCAGATAACCAACCAGCGACTTGACGTAATCGATGGCATCTGCCTCGTCATCAGCCAGGTAGTGGGCAACACCAGAAGTTTCGTTGTGAGCGCGCGCTCCACCGAGCTCTTCCATGCCAACGTCTTCTCCGGTGACAGTCTTGATTACATCCGGACCGGTAACGAACATGTTTGAGGTCTTGTCGACCATGATGACAAAGTCTGTCAGCGCTGGGGAGTAAACCGCTCCACCTGCCGCTGGGCCCATGATGATAGAGATTTGTGGGATCACTCCCGAAGCCATGGTGTTTAGTTTGAAGATTTCACCGTACTTGCCGAGTGCAATTACGCCCTCTTGAATTCTTGCTCCACCCGAATCCAAGATTCCAATCAGCGGCACGCCGGTTTTGATGGCGTGTTCCATCACCTTGATGATTTTGTTTCCTGCAGCTTCGCCGAGCGAGCCACCAAAAATCGTGAAGTCCTGTGAAAAAACGGCCACCTGGCGACCGTGAATAGTGCCCACTCCGGTGATTACGGAATCACCGTATGGCCGTTTCGCATCCATGCCGAAGGCGGTTGATCGGTGACGAACAAACTCATCGAACTCAACGAATGAGCCCTCATCCAGCAGCATCGCTACACGCTCACGTGCTGTGAGCTTTCCCTTGGCGTGCTGCTTCTCGATTGCCGCAGCACCGGCAGCGGTCACGGCCTCGTTATAGCGAGAACGGTAGTCCTCTAGCTTTCCCGAGGTGGTTGATAAATCTGGGGTGTTAGACACGTCTGCTCCTTGCTGCTCGCCTACTTTATCGGGGCAGAGCGGCACCAGTTTTTAGCACTAGCTACAAGTAAATCCCAAAATCGTAGTGATTACCTACAACCCACGCTCTTCCGATAGCGTTTTGCTGTGCTAACCAAATCCTCCGGCGCTGTCCCCGAGCTCCAGTTTTTCGAGTCGGTTGACTCAACAAACTTGATGCTTGAACGCGCCGATCGGTCCTCGCTGCCAGATTTCACCGCGTTCGTGGCTGCAAGTCAGAGTGCCGGGCAGGGTCGCCTCGGAAGAACTTGGATTTCAGAACCGGGAAGTTCAATCTCACTCTCACTGCTGCTAAGGCCCAAGGATCTCGAGCGCAAGAGTTGGCTGACTCTGATGATGGCAGCATCGGTGAGGGCAACCGTCGAGGCACTAGCCCCGAGTAGCGCTCCGCTTATTAAATGGCCCAATGATGTCTTGGTGTCAGAACGAAAGATCTCGGGAATCCTGGCCAAGGCAATCGATCAAGAGGTTGTGCTCGGTGTTGGGTTGAATCTGAAGACCCAGCCCGCTGCCCCGGAGACTGCGATTGCTCTTGAGGAGCTTGGTTGCATATTGGACTTCGATGATGTGCTGTTTGAGTTATTGACACAATTCCGTGCCCGTTATGCCAAGTTCCAGTCAGATGCGGCCTGGGCGATTTCTGATGTAGCGGCCGAGTTTCGCAAGAACTCAGCCACGCTGGGTTCCAGGGTGATTGCCCTTTTGCCGGGTGGCTCAAAAATCGAGGGGCTCGCCATCGATATTGACACCGATGGAAATCTCCTCGTTGAATCCCAATCAATCCACACAATTTCTGCCGCTGACATCATTCATCTGAGAAACTAGGGGTTCCCTAGGAGGTCTCGTGGCGATCGTCGGCGTCATCGGTGGTGGGCAGCTTGCCCGAATGATGCAACCTGCCGCAATCAATCTAGGAATTGAGTTGCGAGTATTCGCCGAGTCTGAAGAGTCAAGCGCACATCAGGCCGCCTATCGCACAGGCGATTACAACAGCATCGAGAACCTACTGGAGTTTTCTAGGGGCTTGGACGCCTTGACTTTTGATCACGAGCACGTTCCGCAGCCTCTACTAGCGGCTCTTGAGCAAGCGGGGGTGAAGGTCAGGCCCGGTTCCCAAGCGCTTATCCACGCTCAAAACAAGCTTGTTATGCGCCAGAAACTCGAGGCGCTGGGATTGCCTCAGCCAAAGTGGACAAGCGCTTCCAGTGCTGCCGAAATTGAAAGTTTCATAGCCGAGCACGGCCCCAAGATCATCGTAAAGACACCGATTGGTGGCTATGACGGCAAGGGTGTGCGGGTGGTCAGTGCCATCGAGCAGGTCTCAGATTGGCTATCAAATCTGCAGGAATACGGTGGAGCATTGCTGTTGGAGCAGAAGGTTGAATTCACCACAGAGTGCGCCCAACTCTCGGCTCGAACTCCCTCAAATCAATTTGTCACCTGGCCGCTAGCCCAAACCATCCAATCAGGAGGAGTTTGCTCCGAGGTGGTGGCCCCGTTTGGTGACCCTGGGCTGCAGGGCGAGGCAATTCGAATTGCCGAGACAGTTAGTCGTGGTCTTGGCGTGGTCGGGGTGTTGGCGGTTGAGATGTTTTTCACATCATCAGGGGAACTGCTGATAAACGAGCTCGCGATGCGACCTCACAACTCCGGGCACTTCACACAGGATGCAAGTGTGACATCGCAGTTTGAGCAGCACCTGCGCGCTGTTTTAGACATGCCGTTAGGTGGCACCGAGATGACCCATCCCCATGCGGTCATGATCAATTTGCTCGGGGTAGACAGCCAAAATAATCTGGTGGACCGGTTTCCGATGGTGATGAAAGATCACCCGCACATCAAGTTTCACTTCTATCAAAAAGCTGCCCGAGCAGGCAGAAAAATGGGGCACCTCAACCTATTCGGTGAGGATTCTGCAGAACTTATGAGAATTGGCCGGATGGCAAGAGATTTGATCTACAACCAAGAATCGGAGGACTGATGACCAAGGTTGCAATTGTGATGGGGTCTGACTCGGACTGGAAGGTCATGGAGGCCGCCCATCAGACTCTGACTGAGTTCGGTGTTGAGAGTGAAGTCAATGTGCTCAGTGCGCATCGCACCCCAGAGGAGATGATCAGCTGGGGTAGCCAGGCCGCCCAGGCGGGTTTTCAGGTTGTCATTGCTGGAGCTGGGGGTGCGGCACATCTACCGGGCATGATCGCATCGGTGACCTCGTTGCCGGTGATTGGCGTCCCAGTTTCCCTAGGAAAGCTAGACGGGATGGATTCTCTACTTTCGATAGTGCAGATGCCAGCTGGCGTCCCGGTAGCGACAGTGTCGATTGACGGTGCCAAGAACGCGGCTCTGCTAGCTCTGAGAATTCTGGGGGCAACGGATCCAGCCATCCAAACTCAACTCGATGACTATCGCGAATCACTCAAGGCAATCGTTGCCCAGAAGAACTCGGACCTGCGCTCCAAGCTTCAATAATCCGAAACCGCCCTTATTTGGAGGGTTTTCTAAGAATCTCAACTTAGGGTTGAAGCTGGCCGGAGGTGAGCTTTGACTAGGTTTTTTGCGTTTGTAACTCTTTCAGCCAGCGCTCTGCTACTTACAGGTTGCAGTGTGTTCTATCCCAACTGGGGTGCCACCTCACTCCCTGAAGAGCCCTCGGCAGAGGTCACAGAAACTCAAACTGCCGAGCCGGAACCGACTGCATCCCAAGAGCCGACCGAGTCCGCCGAGCCCGAGCCGACCGAGACCGAAACTCAAAAGCCGGAGCCAAAAAAGACCAGCGTTGAAATCATCATGGCGATCGCCGAACCCGAGGTCGGAGTGCTAACCGTGGTTGCGCGTGCACCTGAGGTCATCGATGAAGGCGGCAAATGCACCGTTAGGTTCCAATCAGGAGACTTCGACAAGAAATTCACAGTCAAGGCCGAACCCTCGGCTGATTACACCCAGTGTCACCCAATCGAAATCCCTCTCAAAGACTTAGTAGCGGGGGAGGGGATTGTCACCGTCAGCTACTCCTCGGATAACTATGTCGGCACTTCGGCAGCTAGCTCGGTGGTGATCCCGTAGTGCGCAAGCTCTTTAGTTTTATTGCGTCCGCGGTCATGGTTGCAGTCGGTTTTGTCGCCCTGCCCGTCAGCCAGCAACCAGCTCAGGCCGCTCCTCCAGGGTCTGCATTTGATCCCGGACTGATTATTTCCGACAGCGTTTTCTACGACTTTGGTGCGATGACGTTGAAGCAGGTGGAGGATTTTCTCGACTCAAGAGTCCAGAACTGCAGGGCAACCGACCCTGCCATTGACTGCTTGAAGAACTACAAACAGGACATCCCGGAAACCCCTGCCACCGGCCCAAAGGAAGTTGGGCCCTGCAAGGCAATTCCTGCGAAAGCCAATGCCTCCGCCGCGGAAGTTATCTATCTCATCTCTCAGGCCTGCGGCATAAACCCCGAGGTTTTGATAGTTACCCTGCAAAAAGAGCAGGGTCTAGTCACCTCCACCAGGCCAACCTCCTACATGTATCGAGCCGCAATGGGCTTTGGTTGCCCAGACTCTGACCCGGCAATTTGCGGCAAGGTCTTTGTCGGTTTGTTTAATCAGGTCTACAGAGCAGCAAAGCAGTTTCGCTGGTATGGCAACCCAGAAGGGTCATTCACTTACTGGAAGCCCGGCCGCACAATTTCAATGCGTTACAACCCGAAAGCTTCCTGCGGTTCAACAACTTTCCCGCTGAAGTCGCAAGCCACTGCAAATCTTTACTATTACACGCCTTACACACCGAATAAGGCGGCCCTAGACAACCTCTATGGCACTGGAGATAGCTGCAGTGCTTATGGAAACAGAAACTTCTGGCGCTTCTATCACGACTGGTTTGGCTCACCGATTGGCGGCGGTTACATCCTTAAGGCTGAAGGTCCAGAAACCTACCTCATTGTCGACAATCAGAAGTATTTGATTTCTGACCGCAGGTTGCTAAACAACATCGCACCACTGGGGCCGCTGGGCACAATTTCTCAGGCCTATCTGGATAGCTTCACTACCTCCGGGGAGGCCAAGCAGATTGTTCGAAATAGGGAAAACCAGCAGGTTTTCTTGTTGGTGGATGGGCTGCGCTATCAGGTCGATTGCTCGATAATTGGGCAGTTTGGTCTCAACTGTGGCGACGCCATTTCACTCACCGGAGCCCAGATAAATGTCTTTATTTCCGGTGGCAACCTGACTCGAGTGGTTGAGACCAACGGTGTTCGCTACTGGATCGAGGGTGGCAGCTACCGCGCAGTGGTAGGCGACTTGGCTCTTCGATCAGTTGGTGGTGAATCGATTCCGGTCACCAAACTCGACGTCACCAAAATACTTGGCCTCACGCCAGGGGCACCACTGGCTTCTGATCTGGTTCTTTTTGGGGTGGCTTCAAGCTCAGACTTAGCGATGGTGCATCAGGGCACGGCTTATCGCTTCAGCGCCAATTTGGTGAGCACCCTGCCGCTTCGAACCTGGTTTGAATCGACCAGCGTTTCGCTTCAGATTTCGGCCCTTGGGGCCGAAAACCAAACGCGTTTGGTTCGAGGGTTTGTTTCCAATAATGCAGGCGGCTCCTTTGTCTTGACTGCTCAGGGGAAACTTCCAGTTACTGATATTGGTAACTGGACGAGTGACGTGGCGATGCTCCCAGATGCTGCGTTATCAAAGATTCCCGATGTCACGGGCACCCTGGTGGCACCAGCGGTTGTCACATCCAAGGGCAACAAACTCAGCTACTTCGTGCATCAGGGTGAGCGCCGGATTATTCAATCCTCAAACATGACTGGCGAGTTCTTGGACTTGATGGATCAACCCAGAGCAATCGAATTGCCGCTGAGTGCAATCAACAGCATCAAAAATGTCGGAAACGCTTTTGCTCCAGGTGTTCTGGTTCGATCAAAGACCTCAAGTCAGCTCTTCTTAGTTGATGACCTAACGAGAAAAGTGCGCATGCCATCCGAGGCGCAGGCAAATGCACAGATCAAGTCACCGATATTCACACTTGAAAAAACTGAGCTCGATGCGCTCGCAACCAGAACCGGCTTCAGCACCCTAAAGGTTGGTTGCAACGGGG
>JACCEA010075555.1_pt1 | contig 20755 bp, 15 predicted proteins | sample 7449851 | NCBI WGS metagenome assembly JACCEA01 (sample SAMN15323453, study PRJNA562643) | freshwater metagenome | isolation source: river surface water | place: USA:Blue River Watershed | collected 2017-08-18 | reverse complement strand
TCCGTCAGTCGCGCCTCCACCACGTCCTGGATCGCGGGGAGTTCCGCGTCGCCCGGCCCGTTTTCGCCGGTCTGGCTCTGCCAACCGGAAAACGGCGTGCCGTCGTAGGCGCACACACACCGCCACCGGATGTTGTCGCCGTCCGCGGAGCTCACGGTGCGTCCTCCCCGGCCGGCGGCGGCAACGGGATCTTCTGGTTGAGAAAATCCTGCAGAATCAGGGTCGCCGCGCGGGAGTCGATGATCCCGCTGGCGCGCACGTCGCGGCGCTTCGCTTTGGCGATGGTCGACTCCGCCTCGTAGCTCGTGAGGCGTTCGTCGACGAGGTGCACGGGCAGCGCGAAGGCGGCGCGCAATTTGGCGGCGAACGCATCGACCTCCTTCGCCTTGAAGCCCGGCGTATCGTCCATGTTGAGCGGATAGCCGACCACGAGGTCCGTGACCCGGCGCTGGCTGACCGTCGCCGCAAGTGCCGCCCAGCGGCGATCCTCCTCCGCCTCGGTCAGCGCGGGCAACGGCGTGGCGACGCCGAGGTCATCGCCGAAACTGAGCCCGATGCGGCGGGAACCGTAATCAATGCCGAGGCAGCGCATCGTTTGATTCCGGCATGACGGCCGCCCTTGGCGCAATTTCATTTGCGGCCCGCGCCGGGCCGGCTCTCTTTCGCGGCGATGGCGTCCCATTCCCCGCTCAGTCCGGCCGAGCTCACCCGCTACAGTCGCCACATTTTGCTCGAACAGATCGGGGTGGCCGGCCAGCAGCGCCTGGCCGATGCCCGCGTTCTGGTCATCGGGGCCGGCGGCTTGGGCAGCCCCGTCGCCCTCTATCTCGCGGCTGCCGGCGTCGGCATCCTCGGCATCGCCGACTTTGATCGGGTGGAGCTGGCCAATCTGCAGCGCCAGCTGCTGCATACGGATGCGTCCGTCGGCTCCGCCAAGGTCGATTCGGCCGCCGCCCGGCTCCGGGCCGTGAATCCGCATGTCCGCGTCGTGACTCACCCCGATGGCGTCACCGCGGATAACGCCCGGGCGCTGTTCGCGGACTACGATGTCGTGGTGGATGGCACCGACAATTTTCCGTCCCGCTATCTGCACAACGACGCCGCCTGCCTCACGGGGCGCCCGCTCGTCTACGGCAGCGTCTACAAGTTTGAGGGCCAGGTCAGCGTATTCGATCCCGCACGCGGGGGCCCATGCTATCGCTGTCTGTTTCCCGAGCCGCCCCCGCCCGGCGCCGTGCCCGGCTGCGGTGAAGTCGGGGTCGTCGGCGCGCTCTGCGGCGTGATCGGCAGCCTGCAGGCGCTGGAAACGATCAAGCTCGTTGTCGGTTTCGGCGAACCGCTGCGAGGTCGCCTGTTGACCTACGACGCGCTTTCCCAGCGGATGACGACATTGGCGTTGCCGGCCCGGCCTGCCTGCGCGGCCTGCGGTCCGGCCAAAACCATCGCAGCGATCGACGCCGCCCGCTATGCCGCGGCCCCCTGCCCGCTGGTTCCCCCTATGCCTGAAACCGACTATCCGATCGAATTCTCGGTGCACGATGCGCACCAGGCGCTCGCCGCCGCACCGGAGACGACGCTGCTGATCGATGTTCGCGAACCGTTTGAGCTCGGGATCTGTCGGCTGCCCGCGGCCCGTCATATTCCCATGCGGCAGATTCCGGAGTCGGTCGACTCCCTGCCGCGCGACCGGCACCTGCTCATTCTTTGTCATGCCGGCGGCCGCAGTCGGCGGGTGACGGAGTTCCTGCGCAGCCGGGGGTATTCGGCGGTCACTAATATTGCGGGCGGGATCGATGCCTGGGCCGCGGAAATCGATCCGACTTTGGCCCGATATTGAGTAACGACCGCATCGCCCGTGCACGCCGGACGATTTGACCGACGGCTCCGGCTGATATTTTGGTTAGTATATAGGCCCACTCGGGCCTGCGCAGCTACCCGATATCCGCCGAAACTCCTCGCCCATGCCCGGCAGGCCGTCCGGTAAATACATAAAACGCTGACCCGAGTGGCGAAAACAAAAGTGCCCCGGCGCGTTCGCCGAGGCACGGGAGCGGTCCGCGAAGACGATTGAGGTCAGCGCTTCTTCACGAGGCCCAGCGCCTTCTTCACGTTCTGCACGCTGGGAACCGAGATGCCGACCGCCTTGGCGATTTCGGCGCCCGACTTGCCGGCATCAACCAGCTTCTTAACCTGCGCGCGGATCTCGTCGGTGATCGGAACGCGGGCCTTGCGGCCGGATTTGCTCGCTGCCGCCTTGGCCTTGCCGGGCTTGCGTCCGCGCTTGGCCCCGACTGTCCCCGTCGCGGCCTTGAACGCAGCGAGAAATTCCGCCGGCGAGCCAAAGCCGAATTTCTCCGGGAGTGCCGCGAGTTCGGCGCTGCGCTCCGCCGCGATCGATTGCTCCAGCGAAGCGAGCTTCGCGCGGGCAGCTTCCAGTTCTTTCAGTTTTTCGGTAACCATGGGGACCATAAGGCACCTGCCGCCCCAATATAGCAAGCGTGAATATTGCGCCTGCTATAAATTGCCGCCGGCAATAATCAGATGGTCATGGCGTGATATCCGCCATCCACCACGATCTCCGAGCCGGTGATAAAACCGCCGGCGGCATCGCTCGCCAGCAGCAACGTCGCGCCGATCAACTCTTTGGCCTCGCCGAAACGCTTCATCGGGGTGTGCCCGAGGATCGAGGCCACGCGTTCCGGGGACAGAATTTTGCGATTCTGCTCGGCCGGGAAGAATCCGGGGACGAGCGTGTTGACGCGCACCCGCTTCGGCGCCCATTCGCGGGCGAGGTTCTTCGACAGATTGTGCACCGCCGCCTTGGTCGCGGAATAGGTGAAGACACGCGACAGCGGCACGATGCCCGACATCGAGCCGAGATTGATGATCGAGCCGCCTTCGCCGCGGTCCACGAGGTATTTCCCGAAGATCTGGCAGCCGAGGAAGACCCCCTTGAGATTGATCTTCACGATCCGGTCGAACTCGTCTTCGCCGATGTCCGCGAACGGCGTCGCCGAATTCACGCCCGCGCCGTTGACCACGATATCGACGCGCCCGGAGCGCTTCAAAACGGTGTCGAGCAGTTGCTGCAGCGCCGCCTTGTCGCTGGCTTCGGTCGAGACGAAATAGGCTTTGCCGCCGGCCGCCGCGATCCGATCCAGCCGCGGCTTCGCCTTCTCTTCATTGCGTCCGACCAGCACGACTTCGGCGCCGGCGCCGGCCAGACCTTCCGCCATCGCGCCGCAAAGCTCACCGGTGCCGCCGATTACAACGGCAACTTTGCCCTGCAGCGAATAAAGGGACGCGAGATAATCGGAGGAGGTGCTCATGGAAAGAGGCGAACAAAGCGCGCCGCGCCCCCGGGAGGCAACGCGATTTATTACGGGTCCGTGTCGGCCGGATACGCCGGCAAACCGTGCCTTTCCGCAGGCCGGCGCCGCGCTCGCGCTTCGCGTCGGCCCCGCGGGTTACGGCGCTGCCCGCGGCCGCTCGGATTCGGTTCATCGATCCGGCAGCCGCGCGGGATCTATCGGCACGGCATCACCGCCATCCAGCTTGCGGCAGCCGGCGGGAATCCTTTAGTCCCCGTCATGGCCCGTATCCCGCTCGAGGACAATTTCAACGATGTCATCAACAAGGCCCAGCGCGGTCTCGCGATTTCCGATGCCGACCTCGCCAAGCGGGCCGAAGTGACCGAGGCCGATCTTGCTACGGTGAAGGACGGGAAGGCGATCGACGCCGTTATCCGCCGGGTGGCGCGCCACCTGAGGCTCTCACCCGATGCCCTCGAAGCGCTCGCCCACAAACGCTGGTATCCTCAATTGCCCGATTTTCCGAAGGGCTTCGCCGCTTTCAATACGCCTTGGAAGGACATGACGGTGAACAGCTACCTCGCGTGGGATCCGCGGGAGCGCGCGGCGGCGGTTTTCGACACCGGCGCCGATTGCGGCGAGATGCTGGACCTCATCGCCGCGGAGAAGCTCACCGTCCGCTATGTTTTTATCACCCACACCCATCCCGACCATATCGCCGCGCTCGACCGGCTTGTCGCGGCGACCAAAGCCGAGGTCTGGGCCAGCGAACTCGAGCCGGTGAATCATCCGGGGGCGAAGACCTTCAAGGAAAACGCCCACTTCCACGTCGGGTCGCTCGCGGTGAAAACCCTGTTCACGTTCGGGCATTCGCCCGGCATGACGACATTTTTCGTGACGGGGCTCAGTTGGCCGGTGGCGTTTGTCGGCGACTCCCTCTTCGCCAGCTCGATGGGCGGAAGTGCGACGCACTTTGCCGACCAGGTGCGCAATAATCGCGAAAAAATCCTGACGCTTCCGCGCGATACCGTGATCGCAAGCGGACACGGCCCGCTGACCACGCTCGCGCAGGAAAAGCTCCACAACCCGTTTCTCGCGCGCTGAGCCCGCGGCCGCCGCGGATTCGCTGTGACGGCAAAATTGTTGAATTCCCCCTCCCCTCTCCACGTCCGAAACCCCGTCCTCCTCATGTCCGAAAAAATCGCCTTCGTCGGTGTTGGTCGTATGGGCGCCAATATGGCGCGCCGCCTCAAGGATTGCGGCTATGCCGTCACCGCCGTTCACGACGCCCACGCGCCGACCGCCCAGGCCCTCGCGGCCGAACTCGGGGCGATCGCCGCCCCCACGCTGGCGGCGGTCACCGCGGCCGCCGACGTCGTCTTCACCGTTGTCACGGACGATGCCGCACAGCTCGCCGTGTTTGCCCCGTCCGGCGATTCCCTGCTCGTCGGCGCAGCCGGGAAGACCTTTGTGAACTGCGCCACCCTTTCCCCGTCGACTCATGTCGAGGTGGAGCGTCGAGCCCGGAGTGCCGGTGCCGCCAGCCTGGAGGGCTGCATGGCCTCGTCGATCCCGCAGGCCCGCAACGGCACGCTCTACCTCATGTGCGGGGGCGACCGCGCGACATTCGATCGCGTCCAGCCGATCCTCGCCCGGTTGAGCACCGCTCTGCGTTACATCGGCGCCACCGGACAGGCCGCCCAGGTCAAGGCCCTCGTCAACATGGTCATGAATATCAACACGGCCGCGCTCGCCGAGGGCCTCGGTCTCGGCGCCGCGCTCGGTCTCGACCTCGATATGTTGCGGGAGGTTTTCCTCCAGACCGGCGCCAACTCGCAGGTGCTGAAAACCGACGGCGAGGACATGCAGAACCGCGCGCACGATTGCTTTTTCTCCGCCGCCCACGCGGCCAAGGATTCCACCATCGCCTGGACTCTCGGCGTGCAGGCCGGCCTCCGCCTGCCGCTCGCGGGCGCGACCAAGCAACAATACGACACCTTGGTGGCGCTCGGTCTCGGTCACCTCGACAAGAGCGCGGTCGCCGAACTCACGTTCAAAGGCCGCCACGCCTGAACCCGCTTTCGCGCGGCCCGAAGCCGCCCTCGTTCCCCTCATGCCCTCGCCCCTCCGACTTCTCCTCGCCCTGGTGGCGCCTTGCCTCGGCTTCCTCTGCGGCGCGGGGAGTGTGGCCGCGCAGGACGCGGCTCCGCTCAGTCCCGATCGGGTGACGTTCTACACGGAGCCCAACTACAAGGGCGAAGCGCTCGCGATCGAAGCCGGCGCCTCGGTCGAGAATCTCGACCGTCTCGCCCAGTCCGGCGGCAAATCGTGGGCGGGCGCGATCTCCTCGGTGCGCGTCGACGGCCAAGCCAAGGCGCTCGTCTACAGCGCCGCGGGCTTTCGCGGCGAGCAACTCGAGATCACCCGGAGCATCGCCGACCTCTATTCCGCCCCCCGCAGCGGCCAGGCCGGCGCGACGTGGGACCGTTCGATCCTCGCGGTCAATGTCACCTCCCCTGCGCCGGTGGCTCCGGCCGTTCCGGCCCCGCGGCCGGCACCGCGTGAGACCATTCCGGTGACCCCGCCGAGTCCGCCGCCGACGGTCGTGGTCGTGCCGCGGCCCGCTCCGCCGCCTCCGGCCGTCGTCGTCGTTCCTCCGCCCCCGCCGCCGCGCCGCGTGGTGGACCTCCGGGCCGTCGACGCCATGATCACGCAGGCCTTTCGCGAAGTGCTCCGCCGTCCGCCGGATCCGGCCGGCCTCCGGACCTACCGGGATCGGGTCATCAACGACGGTTGGACGGAACGCGATGTGATCCGGCAACTGCAACGCAGCGAGGAGGCCCGCGGCATCGACCCCACGACGGCGATCACGCAGATCTACCGCGAAGTCCTCGGCCGCGACCCGGATCCCAACGGCCTCGCCCACTACCGTTCCAAGTGGCGCGAAGGCTGGACCCAGGGCCAGATCCGCGACGATCTGCGCCGCAGTCACGAGGGCCGGGACACCTATATCCGCGCAGCCATCACCCGCGCTTACCGCGAGTTGCTCGGCCGCGACCCGGATCCCGCCGGCTACGCCACCTACGAACGCCTCATGCGCGAAAAAGGCATGACCGAACGCGAGCTGCGGGCGACGCTCATGAGCGGGGACGAGTATAGGCAACGGAAGCGCAAGCGTTGAACCCTCCGGGGCCGCGGCGCGCATCGCGTCGCCCCACGGCGGAGTTCGTCGGACCGTCGCTCGTCGCGCCCCGATCCCGCCAAGCCGGCGCCGGACTCAATCGTCCTCGACCTCGTTCTTCTCGGCGACCGCCCACTTCGGCTGGTGCTCGGCCCGATACTCCGCCGACGCATTCCCGCCGCCGCGGCTGCCGCGCACCTCGTCCTTCACCTTGCCGACGAGGTCGAAATAGATCGGGCAGCCCTTGAGATCGAGCTCCTCGACCAGCCCCGCCTCGAGGTAGCGCCGGTATTGTTCGGAGAGCTTTTCCTCGCGATTGCAGAACAGCTTGATCCGGAACGGGCGGGTGCCGGTCTGGGTCGCGTAGTAAATGCGGAACCGCTTGCCGCCGATCGCCGGGGGCGGATTGCGTTCCGCCAGAAACCCGAGGATGTCGTTCAATTTCGCGGTCGGGATCTTCTTGTCGAGGGTGCGGTTCAGTTTCACCGCCGCGTTGAGCATGCGGTCGACCTCGAAGCCGCTCATCGCCGAAACGAAGATCAACGGGGAGCCGGGAGTGAAAAACAGCCGGTCGAACAGGGCCTTCTCATACTTCTCGCGGAAGTCGCGCTCGCTCTTGTAGGGCGCGAAACCGCCCGCCTTTTTGAAGCCCGCCTGCACGAGGTCCCACTTGTTGACCACGACGACGATCGGTTTGCCTTCCTTGATCGCCTCGCCGGCGATGGCCTTGTCCTGCTGCGTCACCCCGTCGAGCGCGTCGAGCACCAGGAAGACCACGTCGGTCTGCTTGATCGCGTCGAGCGAGCGCAGGCGCGAAAAATACTCCACGGGAGACGCCAGCTTCGTGGCCGCCTTGATGCCCGCCGTGTCGATCAGGCGGAAGGGATAGGTCTTGCCGTCGCGCCCCACGAATTCGAAGGGCAGCTCGATCGCGTCGCGGGTCGTGCCCGGGACGTCGCTGACGATCAGGCGGTCGCTTTTCAGCAGGCGGTTGCTCAGCGAGGACTTGCCGACGTTGGGCCGGCCGATGAAGCACACGCACAGCGGATCCGCCGCGGTCTTGGTCGCCGGCTCCGCCGCAACGGGCGCGGGTCCGAGCGCCTCGAGGATCGCGGCCCGCAATTCCGCCTCGCCGCGGCCGTGTTCGGCCGAGACGCGCAACGGCTCGCCGAGCCCGAGGCGGTAGGCCTCGTCGAGGGCGACTTTCTCGTCGCCGAAGTCCGCCTTGTTCACCACCAGACGCACGGTTTTGCCGCTCTTGCGCAGCGCCTGCGCGATCTTCTCGTCGAGCCCGCTGAGCCCGCTCAGGCCGTCGACGACAAACAGGATCAATCCGGCCGTCGCGATCGCGAAGTCCACCTGCTGCTCGGAGGCCTTGGTGAGGGCCGCCGGGGTGTCGACGCCCTTGTAGCCGAGGCCGCCGGTGTCGAGCAGCGTGTAGGCGCCGTCCGCGACCTCGGCCGAGATCACGTCGCGGGTGATGCCGGGCTGGTCGTGCACGATCGAAATGCGCTTGCGCGCGAGCCGGTTGAAGAGACGGCTCTTCCCGACGTTCGGTCGTCCGACGATGGCTACGATGCGATTCATGACCGCGGGTAGTGAAGGCGGCGCCAGCCTTGCGCGAGCTTGAAAACAGCCGGGCGGTCCGGGCCGGGGCGCCGGACCGGCGGATCGCCTGCGGCCGCGCGACCGCGGCCCCCCCTTACTCCTGCTTTTTCTTCTTTCCCGCTGCCGGGGCCGGCGGCTTGGCCCGATCCGGGTCACTGAGCAACCGCGGCGTGCCGAACACGGTGCCCTGGTCGCCGGTGCTTTTCATCCAGGCGTCCACTTCCCCGCGCAACGCGGCGAGACGGGCCGCGTGGGCGGGATCCGCCGCGAGATTGCGCTGCTCCAGCGGGTCGGCGGTCAGGTCGTAGAGTTCCTCGGCGGGCCGCTCGTGGTAGCGCCGGATCAGCGCCGCCGCCGCCGGGTCCGTCTTGGCGCGCTCCTCCCAGCTGCCGAAATACGCGCCGGCGTCGGGCGAACGCCCGATGTCGACATGGGTCGAGTAGTAGAATTCCGGATGCAGGTTGCGGATGTATTTCCAGTCGCCGGTGCGCACGCTGCGGATCGGATAGATGTTCATCCGTCCGTCGCTGCTGTGGGTCGTGAAGATCCGGTCGCGGTGCGCCGGCCGTTGGCCGCGCAGCACGGCCGCGAACGACCGGCCGTCGATCCCCGCGGGCGCCGGCCCGCCGGCCACCTCCACCAGCGTGGGCAGGATGTCGATCCAGCTCACCATCGCCGCCGTGCGCGTCGCGGGACGCACCTGCCCGGGCCAGACCACGATCATCGGCGTGCGGATGCCGCCGTCGTAGAGGCTCCATTTGCCGAAGGGCCACTGCGCGCCGTGATCGGAGGTGGTGAGGAAAAAGGTCCGCTCGCCGAGCACTTCGCGCGCGGCGTCGTAGACGGATCCCATGTCCGTGTCCATCTGGCCGATCGCCGCGTAATAGCGCGACCGGGCGGTGCGCGTGACGGGCGTGTCGACGTGGATCACCGGCACCCGGATGGTCGCCGGGTCGGGACCTTCGCTCGCCGCGGGCCAGGGCACGTGCGGCCAATTGGTGCCGACAAACAGGGCCAGCGGTTTGGTGCTCTTCCGCGCCCGCAGCCACTTCACCGCCTCCGGCACAGCCACGTCCTCGTGATACTTGTCGTAGGCGAAATGATCGAAGCCGTAATCGCCGGTGTGCTGGTAGTGCGAGACCTTGCCGAAACTCACGACTTCGTAGCCGAGTTCCTTCAGGTAGGCCGGCAGCTTCTTGATCTCCGCCTTCGGCTTGCTGTGGTTCGCCTCGGCGCCGTTGCGCGCCGGCACGAGGCCGGTCAGCAACGCCGCGCGGCTGGGCGCGCAACTCGGCGACGCCACGAACGCCCGGTCGAAGACCAGGCCGGCGCGCGCGATCCGGTCCATGTTGGGTGTCTTGACGTCGGGCGAGCCGTAGACGCCGGAGTCGAGCAGGCTGTGGTCGTCGGTCAGGAAAACGACGAGATTGGGCCGCGACGGCTGCGCCGCGGCGAGCGCGACGGATCCGAGGAAACCGAGCAGGGAAAACAGGCGGGCGATCATGGTGCGGGGATACGGGTGCGGTTGCGAACGTGGCCGGCGGCGGGGCCGGCCGCGACTCAGAAGGTGAAGGTCGTGTTGACGATGATTTGCCGCGGCTCGACCCGGCCCCAGTCGAGGACGCCGCCGCCGAGGCTCGCGCGCAGGGGCTCGACGCGTGCGTCGTCGAGGGCGTTGCGGACGTTGAGCTGCACCCGCCAACCGACGCTGCGGCCGCCGAAGACCTTCATCCGGCCCCCGTAGCCGGCCAGCAGGTCGACGGCCGTCTGGCCGTAGCCCCAGATCGGCCGGGTCACGTCGTCGCCCGTGCTCCCGTCGGGGTAGGCGCGTTGGTGGAAGCCGATCATCGCGCGGTCGAGCCAGCGCACGCCGCCGCCGAGGTTCAGGCCCCGCAGCGCGCCCTCGGCAATGCGGTAGTTGGAGAACAGGCTGGCGCGCCACTCGCGCTGCCGGAAACGCGGCAGGTTGTTCCGCAGCTGGCTGCGCACGATCTCGGTCGCGATTTCCTGGTCGTAGTATTGGCGCACGGTGCGGGGGTCGGTCGCGGTGATGGCGACATTGTCCCACCCGAGGCCGCCGAAGCCCTGCCAGACCGGTAGCCGGCGCGCGACCCAGGCGTTGAACTCCGCCGACTTGTTGAAGACCCGCGTGCGCTGCTGACCCACGGCGAGGCGCGCATCCCAGTTGCCCGTGAGTTTGGCGACCAGCGTGGCGTCGAGACCGCGGCCGATCTTGTCCTCGACCGAGCGATACACATCGCCGCGCGTCACGGGATCGAAGCCGTCCGCCGCGACCGCCGCGATGCCCGCCGGGCGGTCGGTGCCGCGCAGGCGCTGCTCCACCACCGCCGACGCCTGCCGGACCGCCTGGCCGTCGCCGATCAGGGCGTGCTGGTGTTCCTTGTAGAAATTAACCCGGAGCGACAGATCGTCCTGGCGCAGCGAAACGCGGAAGCCGAAGTCGTAGCCGTCGCTGAAAATACCGGGCAGCTGCCGGTTGTCCGGATCGAGGAAGCCGGGCGGCAGGGCCGTGTTGTTCGACTTGCTCGCGAAAACCGACAGCCAGCGCGCGGCATGCACCACGGCCCCGTAGGAATAGGTGGTGCCGTCGTCGTCGAGCGCCGGCGTCGAATCGAATCCGGCCTGCGCCAGCGGAACATACAAGCCCTGCCGGTCGCCGGCCGTGAGGCGGTCGCCCCGGACCAAGGCCGAGGGCGCGATGAGGTAGCTCTTGAATTGGTCGAGCCGCCGGCCGGCGAAGATATTCACGCGGTCGTCCCAGAAGAAACTCTGCAGCGCGAGCATGCCGGTCGTGATTTCCTTCCGGGAGCCGCCGGTCGCGGACGAGCGCCCCGCCGGGTGGCCGAACATCGTCGCCGAGAAGGTTTCCCCGCGCACGCTGTCGGTGAAGGTCCACGGGCCGTGGAAACCGTTGCCGCTGCCGCCGGGCAACGCCCGCGCGGTCAAATTGCCGCCCGCCGGGTCGAGGTAGTAGCGGTTGCGCACGAACCGGCTGTTGTTGAGCAGGTCGCCCGTGACGAACGACGGCGTGCCGAGAATCATCGCGCGCGAAGCCTGCGACCGGTCCTCGTCGGTCCGCCGCGAAACCAGCCCCGCGATCCGATGGCGGCCCAGCAGGCGCGCCCGGCCCTCCAGCCGCTTGGCGGCATTGAATTCATACGACGCCGTGAGCCGCACCTCCTTGGTGAGATTGCGCACTTCCGTGCCCGTGGGGAAACTCTCGATGTAGAGCCGGCCGGCGTTCGGGTTGGCGGCGCTCTGCCGCGCCGTGGCCGTGCCGCCGGGCAGGAAGCGGTTCGGGTCGGCGAACAGATTGATCGACTCCGCGTTGTCGAACGGACCGCCCAGCAGCTCCGCCACGAGTTCGTGGTTGAAACCGAGCTCGACGAAAAGGTCGTCCGTCACGCGGTGCTCGACCGCCCCGCGCACCACGCGGCCGCCGAGCCGGTTCAGGCGTCCGCCGACGCGCACGTCGCGGTCCGTCGGGTAGATGGCATTGTCGGTCAGGCCGTAGTCGCGGGTGTCCGGCGCGCCGGCGAGCTGGTGCGGCCCGCGGGTGAGGCCGGATCCGTTCCAGACCAGCACGGAGGTGTCCGCGCCGCCGTAGGCCACCACGCGCAGGGCGTTGGTGTTGCGGTTGAGCAGCGGAAACGCCGCCGCCGTGATCGCGGCATTGCCGGCCGAATTGTCGTAGAGCGGGCGGCCGGCCGCGATCCACGGGCTCACGAAATCCTGCGCGAGGAAGTTGCTCGCGCCCGACGCGCTCTGCGCGACCTTCTCGAAACTCACCCGCACCGCGGTGCGCGGTGTGAATTTCCAGGTCGCCGCGCCGTGGATGCGCTGTTGCCGGTTGTAGGCATCCTCGACCGCGGCCCGGCCGGCGTGGTGGACGGCGGCGAAGCGGACCGCGAACTTCTGCGGCACAAGCGACCGGTTGAGGTCCACCGCGGTGCGGAAGGTGCCGAATTCGTCGCCCCGGAAAGAAACCTCGGTGCGGTTGCGGAAGAGCGCGCGCTTGGTGGAGACATCGATCGCGCCGCCGGCGTTGCCGAGGCCGAACAGGATCGATTGGGGGCCGTTCGCGATCGTCAGGCGCTCGACGTTGTAGAGGTCGCTCGGGAGATTGGTGGCGAAAAAGTCCGCCGAGGAGGTGATCGCGTCGAAGCCCCGGGCGCGCCCGCCGGCCCGGGTCGACGTGGTGCCGTTGTTGGGGCCGACGTTCTGCTCCGTCGGCCCGCCGTTGTTGGTGCTGAACGCGACCGCCTCGTCGATGCTGATCGCGGCGATGTCGTTGAGAAACTCCGGCGTCATCACGTCGATCTGCGCGGCGATGTCCCGCAGCGGCGTGTTGACGCGGCTGCCCGCGAGCGAGCTGGTCGCGACGTAGCCCTTTTCCGAGCCGGCCGTCGTCACGAAGGGCGACAGTTCGATCGTTTCGTCGGTCGCCGCCGGGCCCGCGCCTCCGCCCGGGGCGGTCGCGGGGCGCGGCGGCGCGGTCTGCGCGCGGAGCGAATGGGACGCGCCGCCCGACAGCGCGGCGAAGACGACAAAGGAGAGCAGGAATCGCGGGGAGGCCATGGGGGTGGGTTGCGTCCGGGTCCCGCCCGGCGCGCGGGACCACCGTGGGCGGCCGACGGTCGCGCGAGAAGCGCGCGCCTCACACATTCGCCTGACGAATTTGCACAACCGTGCCCGCGCGCGGCTATTTTTCCGCGGTTGCCGCCTTGGCCTTCTTCTGCCCGCCCTTGCGCGCGGCCGGCTGCGCCGGCGCATCGTAGTGCGGCGACGGCGTGTGCTCCCGCGCCATGATCGCGGCCAGCCGCCGCGCCTCCGCCGGATGCTCCGCGGCGACATTCCTCGTTTCCGCCGGATCCGCGTCCAGATCGTAGAGCTCGGGCGGGACGGCGGTGCCGGTGCGATAGGCCTTCCAGCGTCCGCTGCGCACGGCCTGCTGGAACGGCGCCGGCCCCTCGTAGATTTCCCAGTAGAGGGAATCGCGGACCGGAGTCGTGTTCGCGCCCTGCAGCACGGGCAGGAGCGACACCCCGTCGTTGGCCGGCGCCGCGACACCGGCGAGGGCCGCCGCGGTCGCCATGAGGTCCACGTGGCCGACGAGCGCGTCGCTGGTGCTGCCGGGCCGGATACGGGCCGGCCAGCGCGCGAGGAATGGCGCGCGGATCCCGCCTTCGTAGAGCGAGCGCTTCTCGCCGCGCAGGCCCGCGGTCGCGTTGAAGGTTTTCAATCCGGGGCCGGCGGCACCGTTGTCGCTGGTGAAGATCACGAGCGTGTTGTCGTCCACGCCCGCCGCCTTCAGCGCGGCCATGATGCGCCCGACCCCGGCATCCAGTCGCGCGATCATCGCGGCGTGGATTTGCACCGGCTCGGGCCACGGCCGGTCCGCGAATGCCGCGTGAGAGGGAATCTCGAACTTCGCGTGCGGCAGCGTCCAGGATGCATAGCAAAAGAACGGGCGCCGCGCCTTCGCCTGCGTTTCGATGAACCGCAGGGTCTCCGCCTCGATCAGATCGTGGGCATACTGCGGACCGGCGCCGCCGCGGTTGCCCGCGAGTTTCTCCCGCTCGCCGTTCCGCGTCAGCTCGTCCGGGAAATAGCTGTGGGCGTGCACCTGGTCGTAGTAGCCGTAGAAGAGGTCGAACCCCTGTTTCTCCGCCGCGCCCGTGGTGCCTTCGTTGCCGAGGCCCCATTTGCCGAAACCGCCCGTCGCGTAACCCGCCGCCTGCAGCATCCGCGGAACGGTCGGCGTGCCCGCCGCGAGGGCGAGCAGCCCGATCTTGCTCTGGTTCGCCCGCCGCAGTCCGTGCCCCGTGTGGAGACCCGTCATCAGCACGCAGCGCGTCGGCGCGCACACCGCGCTGCCGCTGTAGGCGCGCGTGAAACGCATGCCCTCGCGGGCGAGCCGGTCGATGTGCGGGGTCGGGATCGCGGTCCCGCCGTAGCACCCGAATTCCCCCAGACCCGAATCGTCGGCCAAAATGAAAACCAGGTTCGGGCGGGACGGCGTCTCCGCGCCGCGGACACTCGCCGCCATCGCCGCGAAGCCGCCAAGAAGCATGCGCGCCAGCAACCGGCGCAATCGGGGTAGGTGCATCGCGGCACCCTGCGGACCGGGCCGCGGGCGACAAGCCCAACGTGCGGCGTCGACAAGCCGCCGGTGCACAACCACGGTCGCCCGCATGCCCCTGCCCCGATTCGCGACGCTTTTCCTCGCCGCCGTGGCCGCGCTCCCGGGCGCCTTTGCCGCCGACGCGACCGCCGATCGTCTCGCCGGTTTGCTGCGGCAATACCCGGCGGCCGATGCCAACGGCGACGGCGTGTTGTCCCTCTAGTAAGCCACTGCCCACGCCCGGCTCCTGCGTCAGGGCAAGAAGGCGTCCGCTCCGGACGCCAACGCGCCGACGCAAAAGGAAAAGGGCCCGCCGAAACCCGCGCCCACCCACACCGACGTCGCCTACGGCCCCCATGCCCGGCATCGCCTCGACCTGTGGCTCGCCCAGAGCGCCGCCCCCGCGCCAGTCGTCGTCTACATCCACGGGGGCGGTTTCGTCAACGGCTCCAAATCCGGGGCGAGCGCCGAAATGATCCGGGGCTGCCTGGACGCCGGCGTCTCGTTCATGGCGATCAACTATCGCTTTCGCGACACGGCGCCGATCCAGGACATCCTCCGCGACTGCGCCCGATCCATCCAGTTCGTCCGCGCCCACGCCGGGACCTACAACCTCGATCCGAAGCGCATCGCCTCGTTCGGCGGCTCCGCCGGGGCGGGCAGTTCCCTCTGGCTCGCGTTTCACGCCGACCTCGCGGATCCGCAATCGCCCGATCCCGTCCTGCGCCAGTCCTCCCGGATCGTCGCCGCCGGCGCGCTCAACACCCAGGCGACCTACCACCTCGAGCGCTGGCCCGAGTTCATCGGCCCCTACAATCCCGACTGGAGCCGCCCCGGGGAAACCCTCGCCTTTTACGGGGCGAAGTCCGCGGCGGAGGCCGACTCGCCGGCCTTCCGCGCGATCCGTGCCGATGTCGACATGCTGGCTCTCGTCTCGAAAGACGATCCGCCGGTGTTTCTCTATACCAGTCACGCGGACGGCGACACCGTCGACCGCGGACATTATCTGCACCACCCGCGCCATGCGCTGGCCGTCAAAGCGGCCTGCGACGCCGCGGGCGTGGATGCGACCGTTTGGTTCGCGCAACGCGAACCCCGGCTCACGGGCAGTTCCAACCGCGCCCTGCTGGACTTCCTGCTCCGACACCTGCGGGCCGCGGCGCCATAACGCGGTTCCCGCGGCGGTCGGATTAGCCCGGACTCCCGCGGGCGCCTGAGGTGTTTTTCCCTTTCGCTACCCATGGTCTCTCCCACCGCGGCCCCGCCCCCGGGCACGGTTGACAGGTAGCCGCGTGGTTACCAAAAACGCAGCGCCCTCATGACGTCGCCCCGCCGCCTCGCCGCGCTCGCCCTCAGCGCCATCGCCTCCGCCTGTGCGGCGGACGAAAAGGTCTCCTACAACGAGCATATCCGGCCCCTGCTCGCCAACAACTGCTTCGCCTGCCACGGAGTCGACGCCGCACACCGCAAGGGCAAGCTCCGGCTCGACACCTTCGAAGGCGCCACGGCCGAGCGCGACGGCGTCCGCGCCCTCGTGCCGGGCTCGCTCGAGAAATCCGAACTCTGGCAGCGGATCATCAGCCCGCACGACGACGAGATCATGCCGCCGCCCGAGGCGCACAAAGCTCCGCTCACCGCCGAGCAGCGCGAGCACGTGCGGCGGTGGATTCTGCAGGGCGGCGAATACCAGCGGCACTGGTCGTTCGAGCCCGTCGCCCGCGTCGCCCTCCCGCCGGCCGCCGGCGGCGCCGCCGACCATCCGGTCGACCGTTTCATCGGGGCCAAGCTCGCGAGCCAGAAACTCAAGCTCTCCCCCGAAGCCCCGCGCGACGTCCTGTTCCGCCGCCTCACCCTCGATCTCACGGGCCTGCCGCCGACGCCCGAAGAAACCGACGCTTTCCTCGCCGACACCCAGCCGGGCGCCTACGACCGCGCCGTCGAACGCCTGCTGGCCTCGCCGCGTTACGGCGAACAATTCGGCCGGCACTGGCTCGATGCGGTGCGCTACGCCGACACCCACGGCCTCCACCTCGACAACATCCGCATGATCTGGCCCTACCGCGATTGGGTGGTCGCGGCTTTCAACCGGAACCTGCCTTTCGATCAGTTCACGATCGAGCAGCTCGCCGGCGACCTGCTTCCCGCCCCGCGCACCGACCAACTCGTCGCCTCCGGATTCAACCGCAACCACCTCACCACCTCGGAGGGCGGCGCCATCGAGGCCGAGGCCGAGATGCGCAACACCGCCGACCGCGTCGACACGACCATGGCTGTCTGGCAGGGGCTGACGGCCAACTGCGCCTCGTGTCACGACCACAAGTTCGATCCGATTTCCCAGCGCGAATACTACGCGCTCGGCGCGATTTTCAAGGGTCTCGCCGACCGCCCGTGGGACGGCAACGTCCGGCTTCCCGGCCCGATCGCGGTGATCGGCGACACCCCCGAGAAGCAACGCCGCATCGACCGGGTCGCGGCGGACGTGCAGCCGCTCGAGCAGGCCCTGACCGCCGCGGTGGAGCACGCGTTGGCCAACACGCACGAGTTGCTCACGCTGGCCAAGAAACCCATCGCCTACGAGGTGATCTGGGCGGACGACTCCGATGTCCTCGCGCCGCGGGATTTTCCGAACCCCGTCCGTGCCGGCACCTGGCGCGAAGGCGCGGACGTGCCGGTCGTATCCGGTCGGCGCGCCCTCCGGCTCGACGGCACCGTGGTGCGGCCGATCACGTTCACCACGGGTGATGTGACGCTCACGGTCCGCGGCGACGTGAAGGCTTTCGTCCATTTCCAACCCGATGCGGCGCGCCCGCCGCGCGCGATCAGCCTCGAGTTCGTTTCCGAGGAGAAGACACAGCGCGTGGTCTGGGGCGACCCGGCGGCCTTCGGCCCGGACGTCGCCCAGTCCGCCGTCCTCGCCGGTCCGCTGCCCGCGCCCGGAGCCTACGCCAAACTCGAGATCGCCGCGGTCGCCACCGGGATCAAGACGGGGAAGGCCTACACCGGCCTCCGCCTCGCGCAGAGCGACGGCGCCGGCTGGTGGGATCTCGTCGGCGCGGTGAACTCCACGCCCAGCGCAAGCGACGACCCGCTGCTATCCAGCGCCGCCTGGGCCTCCGGCCTGCGCAGCAACGCGCGCTTCGTCGAGGGCGTGCCCATCCGGCACGACATCAAGTTTCTCATCGGCCTCTCGCCGACCCAGCAGAACGAAGAGGAAAAAGCCCGCCTCGCCCGTTTTCATCGCGACTACATCTATGGACCGCTGCGGGGCGCCGTGGAGCGCGAGGCCCACGCGGTCCGCGCGCTGTTGTCCGAACAGATTCACCACGAGCTGTCTTATCCCGGCACGCTCATCTCCCGCGAACGCGCCGAACCGCTTCCGGCTCACGTCCTGATCCGCGGCCAATATGACAAGCCCGGCGAGCGCGTCGCCGCGGCTTTGCCCGCGTTTCTGTCTCCCCCGGAGAAGCCCGGTGCCCGGCTGACCCGCCTCGATCTGGCCCGCTGGCTCGTCGATGCGCGCAATCCGCTCACCGCCCGCGTCACCGTGAATCGCTTCTGGGCCCAACTCTTCGGTGCCGGCCTGGTGCGCACTCCCGGTGACTTCGGTGCCCAGGGCGAGGCGCCGACGCACCCTGCCCTGCTCGATTGGCTCGCCGGCGAGTTTGTCCGCTCGGGCTGGGACGTGAAAGCGCTCGTCCGCCTGCTCGTGACGTCGCGCACCTACCGCCAGTCCAGCGCGGCCTCGCCCGCGCTCGTCGAGCTCGATCCGGAAAACAAACTGCTCGCGCGGGCTTCCCGGCCGCGCCTCGACGCCGAGGTGCTGCGCGACCAGGCGCTGGCGATCGGCGCCTTGCTCGTCCCGCGGATCGGCGGTCCGCCCGTGCGCCCCTACCAACCGATCAACATCTGGGAGCCGGTCGCGTTCGGCGGCAGCAACACGAAGGTCTATGTGCAGGACAGCGGGCCCGCCCTTTACCGCCGGAGCATCTATTCGTTCTGGAAGCGCACCGCGCCGGCGCCGTCGATGTCCACCTTCGACGCCCCGTCGCGCGAGAATTTCTGCGTGGGCCGCGCCCGCTCGAATACCCCTCTGCAGGCGCTCGCCCTCATGAACGATGTGCAGCACTTCGAGGCCGCGCGCGGTTTCGCCGAGCGCCTGCTCAAGCGCACGAGCACCGAGGAGGCTCGGCTCGACTACGCGTTTCGCTGCGTCACCGCCCGTCCGCCGACCGGTCCGGAGCGGGCCTTGCTGGCCGACAACCTCGCCGCCCATCGCGCGCACTTTGCCCGGAACCTCGATGCCGCCCAGCAGGCGATCGGCAACGGCGAATCGAAACCGGATCCCGCATTGCCCGCGGGCGAAGTCGCCGCGTGGACCATGGTCGCCAACCTGCTGCTCAATCTCGACGAGGCCATCGTCCGCAACTGACCCATGAATCCCGCGCACGAATACCTGAACCACCTCACCCGCCGGCAATTCTTCGCCGGCGCCGGCCTCGCGATGGGTGGCGTCGCCCTCGATCTCCTGGCCCCGCGCCTGCGCGCCGCGGCGCCCGGCGCCGCCCGCCATCCCGCCCTCGAGGCGCGCATCCATCCGCCGCTCGCCGGCTTCCCGCACTTCGCCCCGAAGGCCAAGCGCATCATCTATCTCCACATGAACGGCGGGCCCTCGCAGCTCGACACGTTCGATTACAAGCCGCAGTTGCGGGAGCGGTTCGACCAGGACCTGCCCGACTCGATCCGCCAGGGGCAGCGCATCACCACGATGACGAGCGGCCAAACCCGGTTCCCGGTCGCCCCGAGCATTTTCAAGTTCGCCCAGCACGGCCATTCCGGCGCCTGGGTCAGCGACCTGCTCCCTTATACCTCCAAGATCGTCGACGAACTCGCCATCGTCCGCAGCGTCCACACCAACGCCATCAACCACGACCCGGCGTGCACGTTTTTGATGACCGGCAGCGAGATTCCGGGCCGCGCGAGTCTCGGTTCGTGGCTCAGCTACGGCCTCGGCAGCGAGAACAACGACCTGCCCGCCTTCGTGGTCCTCACGCCGAAATTCTCCCCGAAGGTCGCCGCCCAGGCGCTCTTTACCCGCATGTGGAGCAGCGGCTTCCTGCCGACGGCGCACACCGGCGTCGCGCTCCGGGCCCAGGGCGACCCCGTGCTCTTTCTGGAAAACCCCAACGGCGTCGACCGGACGGCGCGCCGGACCATGCTCGACGCGCTGGGCCAGTTCAACCGCCTCGCCCATGCGCGCTACGGCGACCCCGAGACCGTGACCCGCATCGCCCAATACGAGATGGCGTTCCGCATGCAGACGAGCGTGCCCGAGCTCACCGACTTCAGCACCGAGTCCGAGGCGACGCTCGATCTCTACGGCCCCGCGGTCAAGGAGCCCGGCTCCTTCGCCGCCAGCTGCCTGCTCGCGCGGCGGCTCGCCGAGCGCAACGTCCGCGTGGTCCAGATCAACCACCGCGGCTGGGACCAGCACGGCTCGCTCCCCGAGCACCTCAAGATCCAGTGCACGGATACGGACCGCGGCTGCTATGCCCTGATCGCCGACCTCAAGCAGCGCGGGCTGCTCGACGACACGCTCGTGGTGTGGGCCGGCGAATTCGGCCGCACCGTCTACTCGCAGGGCACGCTCACCAAGACCAACTACGGCCGCGACCATCATCCGCGGTGCTTCACGGTCTGGCTGGCCGGCGGCGGCATCAAGCCCGGCACCGTCTACGGCGAGACCGACGATTTTTCCTACAACATCGTGCGCGACCCGGTGAGCCTGCACGACCTCAACGCCACGCTCCTCCACTGCCTCGGCATCGATCACCTGAAGTTCTCCTACAAATCCCAGGGACTCGATGTCCGCCTTACGGGCGTGGAGCCCGCCCAGATCGTGCGCGGCATCCTTGCCTGATCGGGAGCCTTCGCCGCCGGCGAAGGCCACCGCTCTCCCTCGCCCGTCCTGGCCTGCACCCGCTGTGGCGGGTGCTTGGTTCGGTTGGCGGCGCTTCGCCTCCACTCCGCCGGCCCTCACCCCTTCCTTTCCCGTTCAATCATGAAACTCTCCCGCTCCGCCCTGCTGGCCGTGTTCCTGTTGGTCGCGCCGTTGCCGCTCTCGGCGGCATCCGCCGCCGCCCCGTCCAAATCTGCTGCCGCAACCACCGCCAAGGTGGCCGCCCCGAAGTCGCCCTACACTGTCGTCGCCTCCGCCGATCGCCCCGAGGCGGTCTATGCCCGCCGTGAGACCGTGACCTTTCGCATCCGCGTCGAACACGACGGCCGCCCGCTCGCCGCGGGCGAGATCGAGTGGACGATCACGAAGGATGGCGTCGCCCCCACGCGCACCGGCCGGACGTCGCTGCGGGAGGGACGTGCGGAAATCACGGGCAACCTCGACGAGCCGGGGTTTCTGCAATGCCGCGCAACCTTTCAACCGCCCGGCGGCGGCGCGAAACTGACCGCGTTGGCCGGAGCGGCCGTCGCGCCCAAGGACATCAAGCCGAGCCT
>JACCEA010147620.1_pt1 | contig 20760 bp, 28 predicted proteins | sample 7449851 | NCBI WGS metagenome assembly JACCEA01 (sample SAMN15323453, study PRJNA562643) | freshwater metagenome | isolation source: river surface water | place: USA:Blue River Watershed | collected 2017-08-18 | reverse complement strand
CATTTTGTGATCTACCAGAAAATTTAGGCGCATCATTACTAACGCATTTTACCTTAGTCCCTTCAGGTTGGCACTCATCGCCAACCGCAACAACTCTTCCGTTTGAACTACGCCGCATAAATTCTAAAGTTAAACGACTAACATCTTGGCAGTTGTGAACAAGAATTCCATTAGCATAAAAATTATGGCATTCTTCAACCGTAATATCATAAACAAAAAAATCTTTAATATTAATAGGCTCTACAGATACCACAGTCACTTCAATTGGGCAATCGTCACCACTACAAAAATTAATTTCTTTAATACATTCACTGGTTTTTTGTAATGCTTTTGTGTTGCTAAATCTAAAAATGCGCCAGCCATTGTTTTTTAGAAATTGATCTTTCCTCGCATCCTGTTCACGTCTATAAAAATGACTTTTACCATCTATTTCAATCGCTATTTTTCGTTCAACATTGGCAATATCAATTTTATAATGATTTGGGAATTTATCAAACTTAGGGCTTTTACCAGTAGGGATAACGTATTCTGAAACCCATCCATCCCCCAAAGCTTCTAAGAGTGTTGCTTGCGGAATCGTAATGCTAGTTCCATTGCCGCCGCGCTTTTTAAATCCAACAGGACAATAATCTGAATCCATTTTACCGCTATTATTCTTTTCAGTCATTAGAACAGATAATACATTTCTACCTTGAGAAGTAATTTTATACTTATTTGTCTTTTTAGCAGAGCTTTCTACTTGAACTATCATACCAGCTTTTACTTTACCAGCCTCAACCCACTCTCCATTCACAAAAATTTTATGGTCTATTGTGCAAACAACAAAATTGGAAGTGTTTTTGCCTTTGGTTTTAATTTTAACTAAAGGTTTTTGGTTTAAGGTTTTGCTCCATCCAGTAACCTTACAAATCTTTTGTTGTTTTGAAATTGAGTCATAAGACAAAACATTAACGCTCAATTTATTTTCAACAATATCTCCAATATCTAAAGAAGTTCCATCAGCTAAATGAATAGGGGTATGATACGGCAAGCACTCATCAAAAAACAAGGTTTCAATCGGCTCCAGCTTAAAATTATGCATAACCGGCAAATAAAGCATATCGGTAAAAGAAAAACCATACTTTGCCAAAGCCATATCTGTAGAACCTTGTTCGATTACCCATTTCACACCCTCAACCATGTATTGATCAGTCTGAACATCATAATGCTGTGCGACTCGATATACTTCGTTCAGGTCTGTTCCATCCAACATCTGAAGCATAGAATGATCTGTGAGAGCCTTAAGAGCATCTACAACATCACGCCTCTCTCTTGGAGCATACATCTTGCCGTAAGTATCAACCCACTCTTGAGCGATTTTAAAGTACTTAAGATTATTCACAGCACTGGCTGGATACTTCTTAATTGCATTCTTACAAGCCGCCAACCCTAAAGAGTGTCCTGTTCTGGCTGTCATCTTGGAGCCGCGTTCTTTTAGCTTGCCAGCCAACTCTTCTACAATTGATTTCGAGAAAGACACGAATAAGCCAGCTTCAACATCCTCTGCCATCCAAAGTAACTGAGAAGTTTTACCAGAACCGGCCCTAGCCTTGATTCCAATATTTTTGTTCGACGTGCGCCATTCCTCACGAATGGCTAAATTATATTCCGAAGGTGTAAAAGTCATATTACTCTATTATACACAAACAAAAAATCCAGTCAAGAGGTGGAGAACCTCGACTGGATTATTGCCGACTAAATACAAGAAAGTCGTTTTACGAAAGATTGTGGTATACTATAAGAACTGCGCTTCTGACAGCGCATTTAACCAAAGCTAATTATAGCATATAGTTATAAAAATACAATAGCTTTTGGGATTTAACGGAAGATTTATAAAAACATGAACATATTAACAGAAGAAAATAAAGCATCAAGGCATGATTGCTTTATAAAAATTTTGAATACCGAATGGAGCCTAGCTGAAAGAATCGTCTATATTAAATTGATTACTTTAGGCAATGGCGATTTGGATAATCTTGATATTTCCCCAACTACTATTACCGAGATAGCAGAACAACTACATTTGCATAGACAAACTGTAAGCAACGCTATTAACGCCCTAAAAACTGCTGGCTTGATTAACTTTGAGGTTAAAAGAACTCCCTTAGATCAAAACGGCAACCCGCTAAAGGGAAGAAGGTTCAATAAAAATATCGACACAATTAAAACTGATACTTATTGGGATTTATTGATTCCTAGCGATATTCCGCAACAATTGCAAGAAACAAAGGCGACAGAGAAGCGTAAAGCGGCGGCATTTAAATTCAGGTCAGACTACAAAGAGATTAAGGCTAAGTTAAAAGAGTATGAGAAGTTGCTAACTTGCCCTTACTGCCATCAAACCGGCCACGTTAAAATTAAAATTTCTGCCATTTGTGAATGCGAAGATTGTAAGAAATGGATTAAAGGAAGACAACTTGACGAAATGGTTGAACAAATTAAGGCGGATACCAGTAAGGTGATAGTTTCGACACAACCCCCTATAAGTGTAATAAGAGTTGTTGATGAAAAAATCGACACAACTAGTACTGTACCACTTTTAAGTACAGAAGAGTTAAAGTCGGATTCCCCCCTCTTTCTCTTAAGTGAGAAGATTAAAGATGTAAATGCTGACATTACGGAAGGGGTGGAATCAATTAAGCGTTTTGCAGAATTTTTTGGGCCACAACCGGCCTACACAATTTGTTATCCGGTTGACCTTTTGAAAGACAGCCACGGAAAGACTCCAATTGGCGACAACTGGACTACAAACCCGCGTTCATTGGATGAAGCTCTTAAGACGACAAATAATGTAGGCGTATTACCTGAATACAGCCAGTGCTGCTTTGTTGATGTTGATCGGCATCTAGAGAAATTTATTTCTAAATATCCAAAATTGGCTAATTATCCGTTTGTGTTTCGTGAGGACGATCTAAATCGAGCTAAAATCATTGTGCCAGTTACAACTACTTTCCCAAAATTTAGCGTTTCAGACGGAATTGAATTTGGCCTAAAGGTTGAAATGATTGGCAAAGGTGGTCACGCGGTTATTGCGGGAATTCACGAATCAGGTAGCACGATTAAAATTCTTTGGGGAACCTCTAGGGAGCCTTTTACGCCTGAACAGCTTAAGAAGATGGCACACGATTACATCCCAACAATTGAGCCTAAAGCCGCTAAAAAAGAGATAAAGTTAGATAAAAATACTACGATGGCTGAGAAGCTTGAAGCTTATGCTAGAATGTTTGAGGATAAAATTGTGGCCTTTGTGGGTGGCGATATTGAGCGTTTCTCAATTCGACCTGATGACGATACGCCTAGCGTGATTTACAGCACTAAGGGATTCTCTAGAGACACTTGGAGAGACTTTGGCGACCAAACTACCCATGAGAACTACGGTAAAGCTGATTCAGGCGGTAGGATTTGGGACTTGTTTGATCTATTCGTGTTGTGGCAAGCCAAAGGAAATCTAGATAATTTTAAGAGCATTAAGAGAGCTTGTGTTAAACAAGTGAAAGAATATTACGGGCTTGACAAGAAATAAAAAGCAGATTAAAATGGCAGAAGTGAAGAAAACGTTTAAAGAATTGTTAGAGGAACGAAAGCAAGCTGGAACGCCAGCAATTGTGAATCCTAAAGAAATTGACTTGACAACATTACCTACAAGTGCTATAGTCTTAGAAAGTAACCAAATTCAATTACAGCGCCCGAACTATCGCGTGTTGTATTGTTTGGAATCAAATGGCAAAAGGTTTTGGAAGTTGATTTTAAATGAGGGTTCAAAAGAGTAAACAAGATATCTTGTTTTTTGCAAGCTGGAAGCACGAACTAGCAATGCAAGTATTTGGTTGGTATTCTAAGGCTAACGGAGAAAATCCGGGTTATCCAGAAGATCAATACAAAGTGTGGCGCGATGTTTATCTTCAGGCGGCAGATTTTGTAACAAGTGTTTTTACGCCTACTGGCTTTGCTGGAACTAACTTATTATTGGCTCAAGAAGTCGATGGGCCTGTAATCGTGAGTATCCCTTTTTTACCAGATGATGTAGAGAAACCGAACACAACCGTAGAGCCTTTAGATATCCTTAAGCATATCGAAAATGAGCTTGATATGATGGCTCAAGACGATTTTGAAGAGGGTATTTATAAAGTATTAAGATTCGCAATCTTTCAAATTCGTTCGAGTTGGTTTTGTGACCACGAATGGATTGAGTCTATGTATCCAGAAATGGCTGATGGGCATCAGATTGCAATTGAAGTTTGTTGTAAGTGTCAAGCTGAAAGAGAGAAACTATGATTCCTTATATTTCACCTGAAGCAGTAATTACGGCGCTTTGTTTTGTTGGTTTTTGTGTTTTTGTAGCCATTATCGGCATTGGTTTTTGGGTATTAAAGGATAAGTTTAAGTGAAGATTCAAACAGACCAAGAAGAAATTGGAGTGGTAACAATTAACCATTCTCGCGGCAAGAAAATTGTTGTCAGAAATCGACCCGAAATCTTTAAAGTTGTAGAGGACTTTAAAGTAGAGTGGCCTGAAGGCGATGATTTGGATGTATGGTTTAAGACTTTTAATGATGCCTTAGATAGATTTGTCCATCAGGGTAAAGCTAAAGTGTTGATAGTGTGTAATCCGCCAACACGTTTCTTAATTTCGTTTTGGAATAAGAGCATGAACGGGTATAGGTTTCAGCACAAAATTGATATTAAGGTTTTAATTCATCAGGGAGATTCGGCAATTTATACATTGCCTTAATATGAGATTACGCTATTTAGAAGATATTGAGAAAGTTGATATTGATGAGTTTAAGAATCCGGCTGATGCATTCACAACAGAGCAAGTAAATTACTTTAAGAAGAATACTTGCGCAATGTTAATGAACGCGGAACCGGACTTACTTAAACGCGCCTGTATCTTTGCTGTCTACAGTGATAGCGGGGCTTACGCTCAATATGCTGTTCAATATCTTCTAAAGGCGGGATACCCTAGAGTAAGTGATAGCAGAGGACGCGAGTTTTTTGAGAGTAAGACCTATACAGAAATAAATTTCTGGACTAACTTCTATTCAATCTTGTCTAAAAGGCTAGTGAATAAAACTAAAGAATATTTCGAGAAAGAGCGTGATAAACTGCCTTTGCCATATATTAAAATGTTCGAATATATCTATGGTAAAATAGAGCAAGATTATCTCTAATAAATGCCTTCATCGTATAACGGTAATACTACTCCTTTGTAACGAGTAAATGCGGGTTCAATTCCTGCTGAAGGCTTTTTATGAATATTATATTTGCGGGGATACTAATTGCGACAGCTTACGCCCCCCTAACCACTCGTATAAATGGCGGTAGGCTAGATTTTACTGGACTTCCTGTTGATAAATATACAATAGCGTGTGCCAGAGAATATCAGGCACACGTTTTTGTTTTTAACACAGATATTCCAGATGAGGATATTAGAGTGTGTTCTGATCGTGGTGGTATGGTTTGGGGCAAGTACGTAGATATTGCTATCTTGGGAGAGGGGCGATATAACAGAGCTATTCAATGGGGCAAACGAAAAGTAGAAGTAAAAATTATTGCTCCAGACGAATTCTTGAAGGCTCATAATGTTCCTATTCCTAAAACAAATAAAGAAAAAATTATAAAGATAAAAGGAATTTTAGCAAGTGGAAAGTCTATTTAAAACAAATGTATTAGATGATATCGGCTACATTGAATTGTTAGATATGATGCCGCACGAACTAGGAACCGCTGATATGGCAGTTGTAACAGCGGCTAGAACATCCTATTTGAGTGCAAGTAAGGGCAAAGAGAAAGATAAAAAACTTTTGTGGTATTTGCTTAAAAATAAACATACAAGCCCTTTTGAACAAGTTCAATTTAAATTTAGAATTAATGCGCCCCTAATTGTGTGGTAAAATACTCCTATAATAATGTTAGGAGTGGCGAGAATGAAATTTTGTAAAGAGTGTAATAGTGAAATTATTGGTAATAATTCTAGGAAGTTATTTTGTAGTAAACAGTGTCAAAAGAAATTTGGGCATCGAAAAGAGAAAGCAAAATATACTCCTATAGAGCTTATTTGTGAAAACTGTGGACAGAAAAGAGTTGTAAAATCTCAGCATTCGATTCAAAACCCATCCAAGTATTGTAGGAAATGTTCTAAACAATTATCTGCAAAAACTGGAGAGGGTTCGGCGGCATGGAAAGGCGGTCGAAGAGTCGATGGACTCGGATATATAAAAATTTATAAACGAAATCATCCTTTTTCTGATTCAACTAACTATGTAAGAGAACATCTATTGGTTGTTTCAGATGCGTATGGGGTAGATTTTGTAGTTCAAAATGGTGGCGTGGTTCATCATATTGATGGAAATAAATTAAACAACAATTTAAATAATCTTTTTGTTTGCACTTTAAAGCAAAACGCCGATTTTAATAAAGAATTATTAGAAATAGCGTTTAAATTAGTTCAGAAAAACATTATTACGTTTGACAAAATAAATTCTCGATATAACTGCCCTCTTCTCAGTGATGAGAATGATGAATCTTTCGAATTCGGTGAAACTCCAACAATGGACAATACCGAGCCAAGCCCGAAAGGGAAGGTGTAACGACTAAGCGGAAGAGGTCTTAATTAAGATCAAGATATAGTCTGGACTATACAGTAATGTATAGAAGAATGCAGAAATGACATTCTCCGCGAAAGCGAGTAACAAAACGGGCAATTAGTAAGGCATAGGACACAATCATTAAATCTACAAAGTGGAAGATATTCTGAGTTTAAAGAGAATCAATTTTATGTGCCGTTATCACATGAATGGCGATTACAATCTCAAGGCGGAAATAAACAAATGTCTGATGGATATTTAGACATTTCAAACGGCGCGGCATACACCGATGAAATGAATGAAATTGTTTATAAAAGCTATAAGCTTTATGAGCAAATGGTTTCTGATGGAGTAGCTAGAGAGCAAGCTAGACTCGTATTACCCGGTTTTGCCGCTTACTATTTAGGAGTTGCGGCAGTGAGCGCACACAATCTAATTCACTTCTTGCGCTTGAGATTGGCTAAAGAGGCTCAATATGAAATTAGAGCTTATGCTAGAGCGCAATACAATATGTTCAAGCAAGTAATGCCTTGGACAGCGGAGTTTCTAGAACAGAATGAAGTTTCGCCTTGGGTGGAATTGGAGTCTAAATGAGCTTTGAACCTAAATTAATTTATATTTCGTGTCCTTACACTAAAGGTGATGTAGCGGCAAATGTTCGACGTTCTATCTTTGCTTCAGAGAAAGTAATCGCTTGTGGACACTTGCCTTACAATCCTTTGCTGTCTCACTTTCACCATTTAATCTCTCCGCAAGGATATGAATATTGGATGGATTTAGACTTGAAGCTGATCTATAAAATGGATTTGGTAATTAGGTTATCGGGTGAATCATCTGGAGCCGATAGAGAATGCGAATTGGCTACTAGATTAGGAATTAAAGTTATCGAGATTTCTGATTGGGAGCTTATCCCGTTTAAGCTATGGTCAAACGGTATTGCTGTGCAACCGCTAGGCACAAAACAATTGACGGTATAAGACAATGCTGCTATGAGCCGGATTTATATTTCGGGCTACATTGGACTAGGAAGGAAGCCAAGATAGCTTTTATAAAAATGTCCGACCCTGATTTTAAGAACGCGACAGATGAAAGAATCATAATGCAATTTAATCATCTGTCGCGTAATTTGAGGCACTTTAAAGTGATAGCTTATGAGGAACAGGGAATGGCGATTAGCTCAAGAGAATCGAATAAAAAATAAAGTTAAAAAATATTGGAGTTGTTACAATCAATCTCCAAGAGTTGTAGGGAAGATAGCGCACACTCATAAGCCTTGTAGCTGTGTAATGTGTAGTAGGGGCAGAAAATTTAGGAAGGGGAAAGACGCGCTGACATTACAAGAACGTCGAATAGAAAATGAAATATCACAGGAAGTTTAAAGAAATTGATTTTAAGAAACCGAATGATGGCGATGCTGGCTACGATCTAAGAACGCCAGTCGATATAATGATTCTGCCTAAAGCGGCAGTAAATATTGCTACGGGTATCTTTCTTGAAATTCCTCAAGGGTTAGTTGGAATTATCAAAGACAAATCAAGCGTAGCGAGTATGAGAGTTTATACTCATGCTGGAGTTATTGATTCTAGCTACAGAGGCGAAATTATCGTTAGTTTAACGAATGAATCTGAGGTTCCTGTAGGATTTCTCAAGAATCAGAAAATTGCTCAATTGTTGCTTACACCTTATCACACTTTTGATTTAGAAGAGGTTCAGACAGAAACAGAGCTTAGTTCTACGGAACGTGGTTCAGGCGGTTTTGGTTCAACCGGACAGTTTTAAGGTTGAAGGGTATTGACAATACGAAATCTTTTTGATAGAGTATTGGACATGAGAATAAGCGTAGATGCAGGAGAACATCCAGTAACGGAGAAATTGTTTAAATTTAGCTTATGGCCGATTCAGTGTCACAAATATGTAACACACTGGCTGTGGTTTAACTTTAGCTACTTTCCACGTAAATAAATGCCACAAAGCAGAAATGCTTTCAAAATCAGGCGGTTAATGATCACGTAAAAGCATTAACTTAATCAGGCTTGAATAATCTATATTATAGTGCGGCGAGTTTTTTAGGCGAATAGTTCAGTGGTAGAACGTCACTCTCTGAAAGTGAATGCCGTAGGTTCGAATCCTGCTTTGCCTGTAGTGGCCGTTTGCTTAGTCGTTCCAAAAGGTAAGAGAGAAGACTTTAAATAATCCGCCACTTATATCCATCCGTGACGCAATGGTAGCGTAGCAAACTCTTAATTTGAAAGTTGCAGGGTCGAGTCCTGTCGGATGGACTGAAAAGGAAATAAAAATATGAAGTTAAGATTAAAAGATTTTGGATACGCTTGTTTAAAAGTTGCTTTGGGCGTTTTAACTTTTTGGGGATTTGGGTGGGCATTTAATTTCTTCACCCTGTTCTTTTGGCTGGAGTTCGTTCTGATTAGTATTATTACTTTGTTTATTAGCGTCACAGCTATTTACAAGTATTCTAAAGCAGAAGCAATCCAGCAAAGACCAAATTTTAGCAAGATGTTTACTGGACTAGTGATTGTCCTGCTTTTTTCGAACATTGTTTTGTATACAGCGCTTGGCTACACAATTCTGTCAGTATTGTCGGTTTTGCTTGCAATTTCGGTTCCTTTGAATCTCGGTTTTTGGGATGTTATGTATGCAGTTCAGCAAAAAGAGTTTAAAGAAAGAATTTAAGGTTCAAACTACTTGACAAAGCCGACACGATTTGATAGGATATAATCAACAAACAATAAGAAAGGTAAAAAATTTCATAAGTACCTCCTTTGGATGGGTAGAGTTCTAGATTCTGTAACCTGAAACATTGAATCTAATGTTCCGGCGCTAATTTCTTAATCTTAACAGATTCGGTCTTAGCTAACCGACCGTAGATTTCAAGATTTTTGTAACTGCTTAGAACAATAAAATCTTAACTTTTGTTACATTTTGAGGTATAATACTTAAAATCGAATTTTCGAGGTGAGTATTATGGTCTGTGAAAAATGTGGCAAAGAACATGATGGTTCTTTTGGTTCGGGTAGATTTTGTAGTAGTTACTGTGCTAGGAGTTATTCGACACAAAAAAACAGAAAAGCTATTAATTTATCAATTAGTCAGTCGATAAAATCTTCTGAAAAGTTTAAGGCTAATATTGAACGCAAACGCGGCAAAAATAATGTTGTATTGTATGGACAACAAAAAGCCGAAGAAATTAAACTAAAACAACAATCAAAGTTTAAAAAGAAAATGGGCGCTGATTATCCATTTGTGTATGGTTCTGACAATGGCACAATTAGGATAAAACTTTTGCAAGAAAATCAAAAATGTCAAGGTTGCGGAATATGCACTTGGCAAGACAGTTACATAGACTTGGAATTACATCATATCGACGGGGATAATCAAAATAATGTAAGACAAAACGTGCAACTGCTTTGTCCTAATTGTCATAGCCAAACAGACAACTTTCGTCATAAAAATGTTAAAAAGAAGGTGGCCGAATCAGATTTAGTAGAAGCAATAAAAGCTAATAAATTAAATCTAAGACAAGCCTTACTAAGCGTTGGATTGTCAGCTAAAGGCAAAAACTATGAAAGATGCCATATGTTAATAACAAAATATAAATTAGATATGGAGCCGTAATATAACAGCAGTATAGGAAATTTTTAATTTTCGTGTATGGGTGCAACTCCCATCGGCTTCACTTAGTTGAAACAGGTTTTACGTTGGTAGTATCATTCGACCTTAATCCCCACTTTTGCGAGTGAACATTCTAGATGGAGTCACTTGTGGGAGAATGGAAACCCTGAAGGAAAAACTATCAGTCTCTATAGCTTAAATTAGACTAAAGTCCTTACTGCATGAGTAAGGGGATGCAAGTGCAAGTCTTGCTGGAGACACTAAGTAGAGTTAATGTAGCATGGGGCTATATAGTAAAGGTGCAAACACTCCCTCGCTTCTTTTTAGTATATCAGTTGTGACGACAACTTTTAGAAGGGCTTAAGCGGCCACTTAAGCTAACAGCCTTCCTTAATCTTAGTGAATTTTGTGGGCTTTATAATTACGGAAAATCTAAGGAACGCGCTTAGTATAGTGGTCTAACACGTCCCCGTTACAGGGGAAGACATGGGTTCGAATCCCATAGTGTGTTTTATGAGAACAGTTCATACATTTACACAAGCTTTAATGTATCACAAAGAGGCAGAGTTTAAAAGAGACTTGCCCTATGATTTGTGTCATCCTGAATTAGAAATTGGTGATATAATCGTAGATACAACTGGAGCTTATGAAGTGACAGAAATTCAGATGAGGATTTTTGATAGTGCTTTTGGCGATAAGTTAAAAACTTATACATTTAAAAAGACAACTATTAAATAAACAGATTTATGATTGATGGATTAGTAGAGAAATTTATTTCAGCGGCAAAAGATCGTGGGCTAACACTTTCACTTAAAGCAAGTGATTCTTTTGAGAAAGACGGTAAGACAAACGTAATGTTGAAGTTTGATCGCCCTAAGTGGAAGAAAGACGAAATGGCAACGCCTTTTAAAGAGTGGTTTTGGAAGCAGTATAAGGGCGGAACTGTAGTCGCTGAGAGGAAGTTAGTAACAGTTAAATTTGTAGTATAATAAAATGAGTAATAAACTTCACAAAACTATAGAAGTTTCTGGTTTGATAGCGATTACTATAGCGGGGATTCTTACAGCTTGTCAGCCAGCGGCAGCGCCAGCAAAGCCTGTTGCTAACGTTTCAAATGGTGGAATTATTGGTAAGACTGAGAATTATCAAATTCGTCTTTTTGTATCTCAAGGATATGGAAGCTGTTTTGTTCTTGAAGATGGCAAAGGTGAACCAAAGTTTTTACAGTGTAATTAAAATGGGGGATGGGGCTGCATGGGGTGGCCGTCTTACTTGCAATAAGAATATTCAGCGGGGTTCAATCCCCCGATCTTCCATAAAAGTATGAGTAAGTTACAAATAATTAGTAGTTGGCAATGTAAACACTGTAAAATTGATTTTAATAATATAACTGTTAGTTTTGCTGGCAATCATACAAAACACTGTTTATGTAACCCAAACAAGCAATCTTTAGAAAAGTTACATAACGCAAAAAGAAGTTATGAAGATGAGCTTAACGGGAAGTTTAAAGTTTTTAATGTTACATGTTTAAATTGTGGGAAAGAATTTGGCGTAAAAGTCAGAGAAAACAAATTCGATTCAAATAAAAAATTCTTTTGTTCAAGGAAATGTGCCAATAGTAGAGCGGCTTCTGAAAGATGGTTGAAATCTAAAAATTATAGAAAAAAGTATTTAGAACATTATCGAACAATTTATATCGCATCTGGCAGAGAGTTAAAATGTGAGATATGCGGTTTTGATGCTGTTGTAGATATCCATCATTTAGACTTGAATCACAAAAATAACTCAAGTGAGAATTTGGTTTGTCTTTGCCCAAATCATCATAAAATGATACATATGAAAAAGTATCGCGCAGAAATAAAGGCTCAGTTACACTCCTTTGGTGAAGCGGTTAACACGATGCTCTGATAAGGCATTATTCGGTTGGTTCAACTCCAACAGGGAGTATCTATGTTTTTATTTGGATTTACCTGCTTTTTTGCAGGAACCATTTTTGGCATTGCAATTGGATTTGTAGTATCAAATATCGTAAGGATGTAAAAAAATGACAGCTTTAAATTGTCTGTTAGCTTTCTTAGGCTGGACTGTGTTTGGTTTTATTGTTGCTTTTGCTATTGCAAGAGTAATGCGCAACAAGTGGCCTAAGTAATATGCCGCTTTAGCTCAGTCTGGTAGAGCATCTATCTGAAGAATAGGGAGTTTCGTCGGTTCAAATCCGACAGGCGGCACTATGTTTGAATTATTTAGTTGGATTGTCTTTATTGCGGCTGTGTTGTGTTTGGGATTATGGGCTAGAAGCAAGATTCCAAAAAGATGACAAACTTTTTAAGGTTCAGCCTACTTGACAAACGCAAAAAATCAAATACAATAAACATACAAACGACAAAAAGAAACCTGATTCTTCAAGTCCTCTTGGGTTAGCAAGCAGTAAATCGAATTTTTGGCGATCTAACACTTAGCCAAATGTTGACGCAACAATAGCGTTGTCGGAATCAGGTTCCGGCGAGTAGATTTCAAGGGTTTGTATCTCACAAAATGACTAACCTATATAATTTATTAATTTAAGTTGTAGATTCGGTAGAGCGCACTGTAGCCGTGAAAACTGTGCAAAAAATGAGTGGTAGCCGAATACAGGGTAGTCGGGGCGGTCTGTAAAACCGTTGCAAATAGCTTAGTGGGTTCAAATCCCTCACCATTCACTAATAGATGCTTACAGCAAAACAAATGGTTGTTTACCGACAAAAATAGCATCTAGTTTCTCGTAAAAAAGAGCTTTAGACACTTACAGCAAATGTAAAAAAACAATCAACTGTTAACTGATAACGTTTAAATCAGTGTCTAGATAAGTTCTAAAGAAAAAAGATAAAGACGCTTACAGCAAATTTAAAATGGAAAACTAATTTTTTTAATCAAAAAGAAGGAATGAGTTCAAATCTCAAAATCAGCGTCGAGTTTATCTTTCTGCCTTGTTCGTCTAATGGCAGGACGCTACTCTCTCGAAGTAAGAATGTCAGTTCAAATCTGATACAGGGCTTATCAGGAATGAAAAATGGTTGCCCCTTTAATGTGGGTTATAACTTAAAAATGCATATACAAAATTTCCTGATTCATTGGCGTTTCTAGTAGGAGCGCTTTGATAAACTACTAAAGCGTTTGGCGGTATCGCGTTGATAAACCGTATTATGGCGCATTGGGCAAGCGGCTTAAGCCACCTTTCTTTCAAAAAGGTTAACATCGGCTCGAATCCGATATGCGTCACTTGAGGACAGTAGGCTGACACCTATTGATTGACTCATAATCAATCTAACTCAAAATTTGTCTTGTCAGAGACATTAAAGGTAAAATAATATGAAATGTGAAAATTGTGGCGCTGTATTCCAGAACAAGTATAGCACATATTCAGATGGTAGATTTTGTTCTAAAATGTGTGCTAGAGCCTTTTCGACTAGAGCTAAAAGGCAAGAAATAAATACCAAAGTTTCTAAAAAGCTAACAAGAGTAAGCTATGGAATTTGTGAGTTTTGCGGCAAAGAGTATAAAAAGAATAAAAAACATCAAAAGTTTTGTTGTCTTATTTGCGCGTCAAAAAGCAATTCAAAAAGAATTTTTAGGCGTGGCGGCGGATACCGTAAAAATTCTGGTAAAGGCAAAATGGGTTGGTATAAAGGTATCCATTGTCAATCTAGTTGGGAATTAGCGTTTTTGCTTTATTCTGAATACATGGGAATAAAGGTGGAGCGATGTAAGCAAGTTTTTGAATATATTTATAACGGTAAAAAATATAAGTATTATCCAGACTTTGAATGTAGCGGACAAATCTTTGAAATTAAGGGTTTCTTGAGAGAGAAAGACGCGGAAAAGATTAGCCAATGTCCAGTTAAGATAACCGTATTAGACAAGAAAGCTTTTAAGCCAATACTTGACTTCGTGGTGAAAAAATACGGCACTGATTTTGTGAGATTGTATGAGTGAAGTAATTGCAAAAGTGCCATACGAAAGAGTAGATGAATTTAATGCTTTTTATATGGATTACAATTTGCCAAGAATGAAAAGAAAAGTTGATGCTTTTTTAATGGAGCATCCAGATTGGAAGCCTATTCACGAAATGACTAAAATCAAAATAGCGGGTAGATGGTATTGCTTTCAGTCTTTATCGAAAATTAATATAGCGATGTAGAGAAGTCTGGTTGTTCTCGCCATTTTTGGAAAATGGAAATTCGGCAGTTCAAATCTGCCCATCGCTCCTTTGGTAATATGGCGTTGGATGTGGGTCTGGAGAAAGATTAAAGAGCTTGAAGAAAAAGTTAAGAAGCTTGAGGATTTAAAAAGGAGATAAATTTCTATGAGAAAAAGAACGTTTGCTGGAGTTTTAGCAGGATTTTGTTTAAGTTGGGTTTGCGGAGTTGTATCATTTGCTACGGTAGCCTTGCCTTATAACAAATCTGAGGCTTACAAAGTAATTCCAGTAACGTATACAGCGCCTTTAGTTATTACTAGAGAGTTTGTAAAAGAGGCGACGGTAGTTGTTCCAGTAACAGTAGAAGTTACTAGAGAAATTATTAATACCGTTGAAGTGCCTGTAGAGCAAACAGTGGTTGTTAAAGCGGACTCTGAAAACTTAAATGTGGCGATACCCGCAACAATTGAAGTCATAAGGACTCCGGTTCCACTTGCGCAGGTAGAACCGACTGTTACAGCAAGTCAAGTATTGGTAGTGCCTAATGGCCCTTCTTATCCTTGTGAGGTTGGGCAGATTAAAGGCAACAAAAATAGCGGAATTTATCACGTTCCAACAGGTGGACATTACGCACAAACATTTAGAAATGTAACTTGTTTTAATAGTGAAGATGATGCTAGGAACGCGGGATTTAGGAAGTCTAAAAATTAATAAAATACGATGAGGACACGCGCGGGGGGGCAAAGCCCCTAGCACCTAAATTTTTGGATCTTCCGTAGATTTTGCTTTAGCACTCGTGCAGCTTTACCAGCCCGCAGAGTGCTAACGTTCTTTCTCTTTTCACCCGCTAACTTTCGGCCCAATATGGCGGGCTGGTGAAAGAAAAATAAAAACGATTAGCTCTGTAGGGGATGGTATTCTGCTGCGTCAAACGAATCATCTAACAAAAAACTGAATTTCAAAATCTATTGGGCTTTAGTTTTTTGCTGTGGTTTATGATCAATTAGCTTATGAATGACTTGTCTGTTTTGGGGGAAAGTATTGTGCATGGTGTAAAGCATAAAAATGATCTGGTGCCACATGATTATCTGAATTCAATTATTTGCGGCAATTCTGTTGATCATATGAAGTTGTTGCCGGATAATTTTTGCCATCTAATATTGAGCGATATTCCCTATGGAATAGGTGCAGCCGATTGGGATGTTTTGCACGATAACACTAACTCTGCTTATCTCGGCTCTAGTCCTGCGCAGCAAAAAGCGGGTTCCGTTTTTAAAGCTCGCGGCAAGCCTATAAATGGATGGTCTGAAGCAGATCGATTAATTCCAAAGCAATATTACGATTGGTGCTTATCATGGGCAGCTGATTGGCTTCGTGTGTTAAAGCCAGGAGGTAGTGTTTTTATATTTGCAGGAAGACGGTTGGCGCATCGTTGTATTGCTGCACTTGAAGACGTAGGATTTACCTTTAAAGATATGCTTGCTTGGGAGCGAGAACGCGCGGTTCATAGAGCGCAGCGTGTTAGTGTAGTGTTTGAGAGACGTGGGGACAAAAAATCTAGTGATAGTTGGTTGGGATGGCGTGTTGGTAATTTGCGGCCATCATTTGAGCCGATTCTTTGGTTTACAAAACCCTATCCTATTGGCACAACAATTGCTGATAATATTTTGTTTCATGGTGTTGGTGCTTACAATCAAGAAGCATATTTGAAATATGTAAATGAACCACAAAACATTATTAGATGCTCAATGGGGAAAAATGAAGGTGGCTTGCATCCTACACAAAAGCCTGAAATGCTAATGCGCATTTTGATTGAGCTAGCTACAGTTGAAGGCCAGTTAGTTATTGATCCTTTTGCTGGTAGTGGGACTACGTTGTTGGCTGCAAAAAATTTAAAGCGAAATTATCTTGGTTTTGAAATTGATTCAAACTATGTGTTGATGGCTCGCAAAAGGTTACAGCCAACTCTATTGGATTTATCCTAGCCCTAATAATCCATTGTCTGCTACTGCACGAATCACTCTTTCTCTGCCATCTATGTTCATTCTGTCAATTAGGTATTGGATTGCCTGTTCTTTGGTCATGCTCAAAATTTGTCGCCTCTGTTCGGCCAATATATTTAATGCCTCTTGCTTTGCATAGTCTATTGCCGCTTGAGTGATGTGTTTCTCTTGAATCCATATTTCTCTTATTTGAGGATCGTATTCCAGCATTTCGCGATTCAAAGCTGTCCAATATGCAACTGCATCTTTTGTTGGATTCATGAGGCTAAGCGATTTTAGGATTTTATGCAGAAGGTCGCTTGCGTTGTTTTGTCCTTTTTGGTGCGAAAATTTTAGAATTGTTGCTAGATGCGCATATGAAAGTATGCATACATCCCTTGCAATAGCTTGCTGGTATATCTGACTGTTTCTTGCTGGCAATTGGTAAATTGGACATACAACAATTGCAAAGAGATTGCTTCTCTTCCAGCCATGCATAGCTTCTACTTTAAAGTCTTTTTGGTTTTTTGCTGTTCGGCTTAATCTGAATGCTTTTGCATCTGCAACCAAACTGTAATTTTCGTTTGCTGCTTCAACATCAGCTGCATCTCCTCTTTCTGTAAAAACTGCGCTATTTAGGCCTATGTTTCGAAAAAAAGCAGCAAGTAAAGAATCAGTGTATTTTGAATACAATTTTTCCTCACTAGAATCGTGCCCATAATGCTCTGGTATTGATCCACACAACCTTAGATGATCTAGTAGGGCTGTAATTGTGTCTCTATTAATTTCATCTTGTAGCTCTTGCTCTATCCTGTCGGAATCTTGTCCAAAGTGACCGCTTAGCTTAACAATCTCATTAATCCAATAGGCACGTCTCTTAAGTGTTGATTCGGCTAGGGGGGTGTTTTGTGCTGGGATCATTCTGAACTCTTTTAGCGGGGTGTAGTTATGCTCAAACTCACGCCAGATTTCTTTGTGACTAAATTGCGGACATTACATGAATTATCCCTGTTTAGGCAAGTATCACTGTTTCGATGACCCTGAAATGAGTTGTCCCTGTGTGGTTTTCTCGGCGGCTGCCTCTTTTGGTTGCTCGTATGCAATTTCGGGTAGTGTGATGGTCAAATCTGACGAGCTGAACACCCGCCGGTGCCAGCCACGGCTTTCGCGGATATGCGCAGACCGGGTTGCACCTTGGCTTTCCAATCCAATCCCTCAGCGCCCTTGTAGACTTCAAGATTGCCGATGGCGATGGCGTACAAACCGACTTCGACACGCAGGTATTGCTCCATCCACTCATCAATCTTGATGGCCGATGCCGCGGGCTTGAGCTGAGGCACTAAGTCAAATGGGCCATACTTGTCTTTGTAGCCGATTTGAAAGTCTGCTTTGCCGGTGCCTTTGATGAAATCAAAGCCGGCTTTGGTGTAGCTGAAGTTGGCCAACCGAATCATTGGGAAAGAATTCCTAGCTTACCTCCAGCTAATTGTAGTGGAGTCCATGCTAAATATGACCTTAACAATTGTAGTGGGCAACCAGATTTTAACAAAGATGGCAAGTCGGATTTTATCTTGTATCGCCCAAGTGATGGCAAGTTTTACGTTAGAGATTTAGCAAACGGAACAACTTATACAACTGTAGCGTGTGGAACTGCAAACAGCATTCCTAGAATTGTTAAAGATTCGAATGGTAATCAAAACCTATTAGTTACAGAGCCTTCAACTGGCGTTAGGAAGATTGCTACAAACACAAGTTGCACAAACTCAACAACGGTTCCTCAGACTGGATTTACGCAAGCTGGATATGGGTATTTCTCTAAGTTTAGTGTAAATATTCAAGCAGCATGGTATTACACAAATTCTACTGGAATGTGGTATGTTCCATATCCGGGAACTGTAGACCCGTTCTTACATCCTAACTTCTTAGTTCCAAACAACTTTACCTTGGGCGGAACTGGATTTACAGCGTTAGTAGATGATTATGATGGTGATATGTATGTAGACCCTATCGTATATAACAAGACTACGGGCGAATGGAGAGTTAGACAATCTTCAACTGGAACAGTCATTACGTTTACATACAATGCTGGCGCGAATTTGGTTCCTGTTCCTATGGACTTAGATGGAGACGCAAGATTAGATGTTACGACATATAACACATCTACGGGAACTTGGAGTACTCAATTATTGACTACAAAAGGCTATGGCGCTTCATTGACTTGGGGCGGTGGCGCTGTAGTTGCGAATGCAGATTATGATGGAGACGGATATGAGAATTATGGCGTATTCTATCCTTCATTAGGTTCCTTCTATTATAGAAAACGTGACGGAACACAAGTATTAACAACTTTCGGCACAACTGGAGATATTCCAGTATTAGACAAATAATTAGTTTGAAAGAGCCTAGATTAATTTCTAGGCTCTTTCGTTTTATGGAGAGAAGATGTTAGGAATAATTCTAGCCGCGATACTTTACGTATCGCCTGTAGGCAATGACGCAAATATAGGTTCAATTACAGCGCCCTTTAAAACAATTCAGGTTGCTATTAACAAAGCTCAACAAGGCGACACGATTTATTTACAAGAGGGTATTTTTTACCAAAATGTAAGAATAAATAAACCTGTAAAAATTACGGGAACAGGTATTGTTAAAGGCGGTTCCAATAGTCGAATCTTAGAAATTCAATCCAGCAATGTAGAATTAAATGGATTTACGATTGATGGGCATTGGAATGATCAACAATCTAAAACAAGTTACAGAGATAAACTAATCTATGCTCAATCATTAGTAGCTGGACAAGGCTTGTCAAATATCACAATTACCAACATGAGCTTAATGAACGCGGGTGGCGAATGTGTAAGAGTAAAATATTTGGCTCACGATATTTTAATTAAAGGGAATGTTATTACTAACTGTGGCGTGTATGACTTTGTTTATAAAGATGGCGGTAAAAATGGCGAAGGAATTTATATCGGAACAGCACCCGAACAGCTAAGTAAGAATCCATCTAAAGTAAGTGACGCTACTTATAATATTCGTGTAAGTAGAAATAGAATTACGACTAATGGTAATGAGTGTGTCGATATTAAAGAAGGCTCTTATGGTGTTATCGTTGACTATAACTTGTGTTCTGGTCAGCTTGACCCTGAAAGTGCGGGAATGGATTCAAGAGGGAATAGAAATATATTTCGCTACAATACCGTGTTTAATAATGTTGGAGCCGCTTTCAGGTTTGGCGGCGATACTGTAGCCTACGGGATACAAAACAGTGTTTACGGCAATCATGTATATGGCAACAAATTTGGCATCTTAAAAGCGATGAGACAGCCTCAAGGCGCTATCTGTAATAATTGGGGAACAGGCAACGGAACAAGACAAGGAACTTATAAATTTAATGCACAAAAGCCTTGCTAATACAAAAAAGTGATATAAAATATAGAACCTCACAAATATTCCCCGTTAGGAGCTATATTATTATATGAATGAATTGAATGAATTAGGAAAGATTATTTTTCTTGACAGATATGCGAAGAAAGATTCCACTACTCCGGTAGTCAAAGGTGATACGCTGGTTTACAAACAAGGTTATCAAAAAAGATATGGCGTTGTTAAACAGATTTTAGGTGATGAAGCAGTTGTTATTGATGATAACAATGAAGTTGCTGTTAAATTGAGAGAGGCAGATAAGGCAGTTGAAACAATTCCAGAAGAAATGTTTGCAAGAGTCGCTAAAACCATTGCTTCTTGCGAGAAAGATTCGCTATTTTGGGAAAGGCAATTTAACGATTTGCTACAGGATTTTAAATTTGTTCCGGGTGGCAGAATTCTTTCTGGCGCTGGCGTTGATGGCTTAAGTTTCTTTAACTGTTTTGTAATTAAATCTCCCGATGACTCAAGACAAGGTATTATGAAATCATTGGGTGAAATGGTAGAGATTATGAGTCGCGGCGGCGGCGTAGGCGTAAATCTGTCTACATTACGCCCTAAGAACGCTTTTGTATCTGGCGTAAATGGCCGTTCATCTGGTTCAGTTTCATGGGGCGGCATCTTCTCTTATGCTACAGGTTTAATTGAACAAGGCGGCTGTGTATCGGGTGAAACTTTAATTCCTACAGCTAATGGAACGAACAAAATAAGAGACTTGGTAGGACAAAATCCTTGGATTTATTCTTATGATTTAATAAGCGATAAAGTTGTTGCGAAACAAGCAAAATGGGTTGCTAAAACCGGACGCAAAAAGACAATTACCATTAAAACAGATAAAGGGTTGATATTAACTCTTACCCCTGATCATTTAGTATTAATGAGGGATGGGCGCTATGTGGAAGCTGGTCAATTAAAAATT
>JACCEA011345210.1_pt1 | contig 20767 bp, 20 predicted proteins | sample 7449851 | NCBI WGS metagenome assembly JACCEA01 (sample SAMN15323453, study PRJNA562643) | freshwater metagenome | isolation source: river surface water | place: USA:Blue River Watershed | collected 2017-08-18 | reverse complement strand
GTTTCTACCAACGTTTGCAAAGAACCCCTGCTGCATACCAGCGAGACCAGACTTAAACTGTTCTGGCATTGCGCCAATATCAAATCCAGAGGTAGTTTTAACAGGGCCACCATCTTGAGGGATTAAAGGCACATCCTGAACAACATCTTCTGTTTGTGCAACAGGCGCAACAACAGGTGTCTCAGCAGGTGATACAGGAGCGGCTACAACGGGTTCAGCTACCGGAGCGGCAGGCTGCATCCCCATCGCCTCTTGGAATGAAAAGGTCGTAGGTGAGCGGACGGATTTTGGCTCTTCTGTTGGCTCTGATTCGCCAATGTTAAGTGCCTCATCAAGCGTATAGGTTCTTGCCATTATTTCACCACGACAAATTTCTTACCATTCCAGATGGCTCTCTCTCCATTACCTAAAATATACACTTGTTTGTTAACGATAAGATCTTTTTCTGTAGCGCCTTGAGGAACAGGAATCGGTGTTAATCCACTTGGTTTACTTGGGGTAACAGAACCTGGAACCTCTTCATCCTTCTTGCCAATATCAAATCCAAAAATTGTTCTAGGAACTTCTTTAATACTTGGCTTAGTAATGTTAGGAGGTGTTGGAGCCATTGATCCTATTGGCAGATTATTGCGAATCTCAAAAGCACGAGAAGCTTGTAATTCACTTAGGTATGCAGTAACTGCCTCACCTTCAGGAGTTCCTGGAACATAACCTTGACCACCTTTATCTTTAGGCATAGCAGTAGCAGACCAACGCTTGTAGTTTTCATCAGTCCTAAGAGAATCAGCAACAGCACGTTGCTCTTTTGGACCAAGGGCAGCAATGTTTGCTTCTGTCTGAGATTCAATTCTTGCAATCTCTGCTTCCAATCTTTGTCTTTCAAGCGGGCTTCTTTCTAGCTCAAGTTTTGCGCGCAATGCAGAAGTCGCAGCGTTCTGTGCAGAAGCACCAGCACTAACTCTAGAGCTAATAGCATTCTCAAGTTTAATGTTGGAATCCTGCCAGTCAAACTGTGCTTTCTGCTGAGCGGCACGGGCGGCAACAACAGCTTGCATATCGCCACGCTTACGAGCATCTTCCTCTTTAGCCATAGCCTGTTCAAACGCAAGAGATGCAGCTTCCATCTTGTCGCGGTAAGCGGTCTGTTCTTTGTTAATCAGGTTGCTTGCCTCGGCATATGTGCCAAGACCTGCCATGCCTTTAGTTGGATCTGACTTAGCAAAAGATGCAAGTGAACCAAGAATTCGATCAAATGGGTCTTGTGCGTATTTCTCTTTCTGACGCTCTTCCATTGCCAATTGCTTAGCCTTGGCACCCGCATATGGGTCATCAGAGATGCCAAACTTTTGGCGCATTGCAACATCACGCGCAATCAACTCATCATCCGTCAACATAGCAGGACGCTCTAATGGTGTGGCTAATCCAATCCCTCCACGAGGAGCTGGTTGTGCGGACGTCGTGTTGTTCTCTGGCATATCCTCTCTAACAGGCTGGTCTGGATTGTTCTGGAATGCAACAACTCCACCACCTGCAAAGTTATCTTTCTTGTTTTGCAAGTACTTAAGAACTTGAGTGGCATAAGAATCGCGAGGATCGCGTCTAAACTTTTCTCCAGTATCTTCACGGTATCCATAAATGCTTGGGATGCCGGGCATTGTGTTTGCGTAGTACTGACCTTGCATTCTACGGTTAGGTAGCAACTCCCGACCTTCAGGAGAGTTAACAAAGTCTTCACCTTCAGCATTACGACGCATCGCATAATCGTTTAGGTTTGCGTAAACTTCCCTAGGATTATCAAACCGATTAGGCGCTGCACCAAAAATCTTATCTTTAGTTTCTGGGGAAAGTTTTTCAATATATGGGTATAAATCCCTGCTGATTGTGTTGCCACGAGCCGCATCACGCAACTGTAATGTGTGCGTAAGCTCATGAGGAACGATACTCTCCGACTCAGCTAGCCTACGAATAACAGCCGTATTAGGTTCTTTTCTAGAAACAAAACCACCCATGTTTGTGTCGCGCAATCTGTAATCCAACTGGGAATCGTAAAAAGGATTTAACGATTCAAGGTAGCGCTCAGGATCTTTTGTCTGGTTTGCCGAGAACAAAAGCTGTGCAGCTTGCAGTTCTTTTGGCGTGAAATCTCTTGGATTAAAAGGCGCACCACTGGCCAACCGCTCAAACTTCTCACGGTCGCTACCAATGATTTCCATCAATTCTCGAACTGTAGGAGCATCATTCTTATCAAGCTTAACGGATGGCTCTTTTACTTGGTCGCCTTCAGAAAACGCAACAATGCCACCGCCTGCATACGAGGATGGGTTGAACATATTGTTCAGAGGAACAGACGAAATGCCTGGTCTGTTAGCAAGATACTCCTGAACCATTGCCAAGCCACCGTCTGCCATGTTTACTGTGCGACCACCATATGGGCGCTCTTGTGCAGCCACAGGGTTGCCTGGTTCCATCATTGGGTTAACAGGTGCGGCAGGTGCAGCAGGGTTTACGCCTGCAATACCAGCGGCTGGGTTAACCATTGCAGGAGCTTGGGTCAACTGGTCTTTGATGGTAGCCTTTGGAATTCCAGCAGCAACTTGTTTTGCTACGTTCTCAAATTGACGGCGACGACTTAGCTCACCAAGTGCGATGTACTCAGGAACCACACTAGGGTTTGATCCATTGGCATACTGCATAAGCAGTCGCATACCTTCCGGCGTGTTGGGAATATTCTGAATCTCGTCTTGAATTTGCATTAAGTTCATATTTGTTCCTTAGCCAACTGGCAATCCTGCTTCAAAAGCATTTACCCAATCTGCAGTTCCACCGGCAGTATCAGCCACGGCTAGCGAACCAGACCCAATAGGAGCTGAGTTCCACCAATCTCTAACTCCTGAGAACAAAGAACCAAGACCTTGAGATACACCGGGTATCGAATAGACATCTCTTGCCAAACCACCAAGTCCGCTAATCAAACCTGCAGCATTCTGGAATCCGGTTGGAGCAGCGCCATATGTTGATTGAGTTGTCAGCGGTACACCACGTAACAAGTTAGACTGCAGACCCAACATCGCCTGTGGGTACTGGAGCTGTGATAAGTACTGGTTGTACTGAGCATTCAAACCAGACTGATCCAGACCTTGTTGCTGAGCGCCGCCTAGGAGCTGTAATTGCAACTGAGCTAACTCGAGTTGTCCTTGGCTCATGCCAGACTGCGACAAAGCTTGCGACGCTTGGGTAGCAGCCTGTAAACCCTGAAGCCCTAGGTTAGATCCAAACTGTGCTTGCTGAACCATTGCCTTTTGAGCTTCCATATCGCGCAGTTGATCAGCATTAAACTGTTGCATCGCCTGTTGATATGCAGTGTTATATCCCTTACCTGTAATGTCTTCTTGTAGACGCCCAAGGTTGCGTAAGTTTTCTGACTGCATCAGCGTGTCGCGTGTACCACCGAACGCACCAGAACCTGCAGCTTTAGCAGCAATCCCAGCGCCAGAAATCATGGCTTGGCGACGAGCTTCTTCCAATTGAGGCTTTAGTGCTGCCTCAAGGTATGGGTTCATATACTTGTTAGCGTACTCAGTATTGAACTCTTGAGCCGTAACGTCTAAAGGATTGTATGTAAGATTTTGCGCTTTAGTCGCAACTTGCCCAAGGTTCTTTTGCGCTTCAGCAAAAGCCTGTGGCAAAGTCAGGTTGCTAATCCCTTTGAACGCCTGCTCTTGAAGAGGAGACGGGCCAGCAGTCAGTTGACCTGTGTACTGAGGCATCGGCGCATTTGCCAAGGCCGCACCACGAGCCAACATATTGGTTACGTATGGCGCAGCGTAATCAGCAACGCCTTGCTGGCTACTTGTAGACGGCGTGGCATTTAAGCCTGGGGATGTAAAGAGTGCCATATTAATTCCTTATACCGGCATAAACTTGTTTGGGTTAATTTGCTTGCCCTGTTTCTTTTGTCCTGTCCTAGCCTGACGAACTCGATCCATCATTGAGTACAAGACCTTAGCGCCCGCATCCGAAGATCCGTTACCAAGGTGAGACACTACATCAGCAGGAACAACAAACTCATCTGTAGCCAAACGTGCCGGACGTTTATTTTCAATACTAGCTGGGATGCTGTCCGACATTCCATCACCCGGCCCTTTCAACATACGACCGCCGTCTGAATAACCACCTAAATCAGACAGCCCGCCACCCGCATATCCTTGATACCGACCCTGCATTGGGTAATGAGGAGCCATGTTTACCGTCTGGTGTGCGCCAACCATGTTGCTACGGTCTAATACACCACCATCATCAGGACTTGGATATGGATTACCAATATCACCGCCAACTGCAAACCTACGCTCGTAATTCAACATACCACCGATGCCTGGAGCATTCAGTGGTTTGTTGACACTTGCGCTAATCCTGCCATCTCCAAGTGGAGCTTCGTATCCAAGGCCAAGAGCATTGATTCCGCTTCGTTTGTATTCAGGCATATTAATCCGTGTGCCATATACATCCGCGTTAATAGCGCCTTGACCAACAGGAATAGTTACACCTAAGTTTCCAGATCCAATGTTTGGATTTTCTGGAGTACTTTGCTGATAGTTAAAGCGAGGAATAACTGCGGGCTGACGTGATGCAATGTTCTCTAGTAAAGACCGGTATGCATCTACAGATTCTGTTGGCTCTTCGTCATTAACAATCTGACGGATCTCATCCATCACATCTTTAGGAATAACGCGTTGGTCTTGTTGCTGGCTTCTCGCATCTTCAATACTAGACAACCCGCCTTCTTGAAAATACCGTGGGTTTAAATACTGTTGACTCATCGCTACTCCCGGTCTTTCGTTCGGGGTATATTGGTATCCCCAGTCAAGTTCTAATTCTGGAATCGGCTCTTTAACACCAGACTGAACATTCTGGTTGGCTTTAGCAGCAGCAATCGCAGCAGCCAATGCAGCGGCAGGTCCTGCGGCTCTACCTAATCCACCCGCTAATGTACTGATGCCACTGCGCGCAAGATTTGCAATACGCAACGCTTTAAGTGGACTGATACCCGCTGTAGCTTCACCACCCATTAACGCAGCAGCACCAGCATCTGTAAGTGTTCCGCTACCGGTAATAAGACCTTGAGATACAGCTTGTTCTAGTGGCATACCTAACGAAGAAGCTGCATTAAAAGCTCCTTGTCCTGCAGCACTAGCGGCGGCATCAGCGGCAAGAAACTCACCAGCTCCGGACGGTCCAACAATACTACCTAATCCACCACCACCTGCGCCAGCAGCACCTAACTCTGTTGCGGGTATCGCACCACCAAGGGTAACGGGGCTAGAGACTGCGCCAGCACCTAATCCACCAACTCCGTATGCTGAGTTCAAAGCTAGACCGCCACCAGTAATAGCAGCAGCAGAGGCTAGGAACTTCCAAAACGCAGGGTCTTTAGCCATTCCAGCAAAATCACTACCAAGCGTTCCAAATGGGCTGTTGTTTCGAGGAGGAACGAAAGCTTGTTGAGCTACTGTTCCAGCAATTGATGGGATACCTGTGTCTTCATATGTTTTAGATTCTGGATCTGTTGGATCACGCAAATATAATTTTGCGCCACCTTCTCCAGTTTCTTGAACCAATGTATTGGCAGTAATTGGTTCGTCTTTTCTTCTTAATATGCTTAAAGATTCAACTGGAACAACACCTGCAGAAGTGTAAACACCTTTTAAATTACCCTTGTCATCTGAGTAAAGAGTTGGAGTGCCTTTCCAGTTAGGCATGGAGGCAATTAGGCCAGCCGTGTCAATTGGCAAGTATGAACCTGTATAGGGTTCATCTAGATATTGTGCGTCGGATGGTTCTTGAGCCATATGTTTAGCCGTATGTGTAACCACAAGCTACGCTTAGTGGGTTGGAATTGGTTACAGCCTGTACGGTCGCGGACGCAGACACATTTTCTATATTATCCCCCATTAATGCTTGCTCTAGCAAGCAACAACTATAACAAGTTAGAGTTGCCGTGGAAGTCATCATGGTAGGCGCGACACAAAGGTTATCGAACCAACCGCAGAAGGGGCTGCAGGTCTTGCATGGGGAGATGTTTGGGCATCAATGTGTTCCATGTAAACTCCATCGACTGGACCAACAGGGTTATACGCCTGATTTGTTTCCCACCAAAGTTTAAACGAGTCGCCAGCATCAATCTCAAACACTACCGAAGAGTACGCAACGATGTACGAATAAACTCCTGTACTTTTACGGGCGGGCAATGAAAACTTGCTGGTTGAGCCTGCCACCAAAGAACCATTAACCTGCAACCAAACATATACGTCGTGAACGGTATTGTCGGTGTTGGCAAACTGTAGACTGTAATCAATCTTGTACACGCCGCTAATCGAAGCCGTGGCTGTGTTATCTATATTCAGCGTAAACCCGTTAGCAGACACTAACGTATCCCATGTCACAACCGTCGGGGTGTCATTGCCAGCAGCGTATTGGTCACCGTTATCTTCAGCCCCAATGTAAGGAAACTGTAAGGCACCGCCGCCAGATATGCCCGCTAATGCACCAGAAAAGTTATCAATTTGGTTGAAGTACAGGCGCAGAACGTTCGTAAACTGTTCATGAAACCGTGCTTCATACTCCCCCGGCGCAAGGGGTAAGTTCGGTGCCTTTGGCGCAAGCAGCAATCCTGTTTTTGGTTCTGTTGCCATTAACGTCGCCCGTCGTTGCGAATATCAATTCGGGGGGTGCCAAGCTGCCATGAGACGCCCAGTTCTGTTGACTCAATCCTAAACGCCATCTGGCGACCACGCAAGCGCGTGTAGACCTGACCGTCAAACTCTTGGATGTTGTACGCCCTTGATGTGCCGTAGTTATCATCACTCTGCACCTGTGGGTTTGCAGCGAGTCCGTAAGGCGCACCAGAGTTCTGGCGGGGCTTGATTGTCATTGTGACGTAAGGCTGATTAACGTTTGAGCCGTTAAAGTTAATGTCAGGCAATATGCGCCACACAAACCCAAAGTTATGCCCGTCACCAATATCAAAGTCAGACGACTGGATAAACGCATTGATTGGCACTGGGGTTAACCCTGCCACGTCATCGACGTTGGACTCATGATACAAGACGCGTTCATTGTAATCAGCAGCCATAGGGAATTGCCGGATGCCGGAATCTAGCCAAGCTGTGCGACTCATTGTGCCGTAATACCAAACCTTGTCGAGGTAGTTATAAATGACGTACTTGTCCACAACGTTCGAGTTGGTTGAGCAGTAGAACCACCAGACCTCGTTATAACCCTCATTGCCTCCAGCAAAGATTTGGTACGACTGATCCTTGTTAATGTCGTTAAAGATGTATTGACGCAGCGAGCAGGGTAGCGTCTCAACACGACCGGAGTATTGATAAAACTTACCGTCGCCCATCCAGTAGGTAACGTTGTTGATCGTAATGGCGGAGTTAGGCGAGATGATGGAGATGTTATCCATCAAGATATCAAACTTGTAGACGTACGGCGGTCCAAGGTACTGCATGGTGTATAGCGCCGAATCTGTCCAGATCAAGATTTCCTGACGGGTGTTGATGCTTGTTACGATGGTTGACCCGTTAGATAAGCGGAACTCACCGGCTTGGTTTGTAACGTCTGGCACCCATTGGTACGGGTTTTCTTGGTCTGACCACCGCACAAGCATGGGGTCAAACGGTGTATCAGGTTCTGTTGGGTCGTATGGGTTAGCACCAAAACAAATGACAAACCGCTGAATGGATGAGGCAGATACCTCTAACGTCTGATTCGGTACAAACTGACCACTAAACCCAGCAGCGGTAGAAAGCACGGACAACAACTCAGCACGAGCGCTTACGCCTGTATTGTCGAGCCAGTAATAGACTTCACCGTTACGAGGCGCAAGGACTAAGTTTTGACCGAAGTTGTCATTAGACCAAAGACGAAGCTGTTGACCAACGCCGGTTGTTGTAGAGGCTTGCCCCCATCCACGGGTTCCAGTCTGGTAGTAAGCGGTTACTGTGCCACCACCTGTTGCGCTAGAAGATGCCGTGATTGCCGTGCCATAACCGTTGTTGCCCATCGCAATTGAATACGAGTTGGCGTTGATATAGGTAATGGCAAAAGATCGGTTTAGAAGCGAAGCTGACAGCCCGCCGACAGCAGTAGCACCAGCAAAACGAACATACTGACCATTGGTTAATCCGTGTGCGGTATGAGCAACCACAACCGTGCCGTTGCCAGATGTCGTAGTAAACGGGTTAGTTAGGGTAAAAACGGCAGGGACAGGCCAAGTGCCAGCACCCCACCCAGTGCCAATAACATAAACATCTAGACCGGTATTGATCTGGTACTCAGCAACAATTACCGAACCACCACCAGAAGCTTGGCTTGTAGAGAACACCCCAGCTACGTTGAACGTGTACTTGCTAGAGTTAACAACCCGGTAAACCTGTTGTTCGGCGTTTAAATCGGTTGTTGCAAACCCAGCAAAAGCCGTAGCACCGCTGAATGTCACAAAGTCGTTTTGGACTACGCCGTTCGATGTATCTGTAACCGTGATGGTTGAACAACCTACGTTTGCACCGGTTAAGTGAGTAGCAGCAGTTGTGCCGTTATAGCCACGCTCAACGCCCGTTAAGGTGTTACTAGATACGCCGTTATAGACCATCTGCTCCGAATCAATCTTGATGACGCCACCGGAGTTAGGAAAGGATGAAGCATCCGCAAGGGTAATGGTTGTAGCCGTTGCACTAATGCCGCCGTTCAGGGTGCTGAATGCACTGGCAAACGGGTTAGCCGCCATTGGGTTGACGGTCTTACGGATTGGGGTAACGTCGTAGTAGAAGCCACCCTTTTCGATGTAGTACTTAAGGTTCGTACCAACGCCTAAGTAGTTCGTGCCGTCCAGATCAATCCAATTCCAAAGCGAACGCGCCACACCATCATAGGTAAACGAGGACAAACGGATCCAGCCACCAATCTTTTCGGGAAAGCCCGAGCGAAAACGGATCTTGTCACAGTCATACCAACCGCCTTCGTTGGCGTAGTCAGTGCCTTCGCGGTTAACACCGGGGCGGAAGGTAAGTTTCTGTAACGGCATAATAGTTATCCAAGCATGGAAGTTGCTTTGATTTTAACTGCGGCAACCCGGTTTAGCCATCCTTTGCCGAACGTCTCAAAGGTATTCAAGCTGCGATAGAAGTCTTCTTTGGCTTGGCTAAACTTCTCGACCAGCTCTTCAGCAGAAAACTGATTCACAGCAGCTAAGGTCATAGGACCAATTCCGCCATCAGGTGTAGCACCTACAGCAGTCTGCAGAATCTTGGCACTACGACCGGGTCCAGCGTTCACGGCAAAGTCAAAGACTAAGTAGTCAATGCCAGAAGGCAGCTCGTCGCACTTACAGGCATCCCAGAACTTGCGCTTATACAGGGGTTCCACCATCTCAGGCGTTAGGCTACGCATCTCTTTCTCGTTGGACTCACGCCCGACCCAAGCTTCCCACGTTGCCTTGGTCACGCCAAGATTGGTCATACCGCCGGGATCAGAAGGATGATTAACAAAACCGCCTTCGCTTGCCAACATCAGTTTAAACGCGTTGTCCCAGTTACTTGCTGCCATTTTCGCTTTCCTTTACCTTGCGTTTTTCAACCATGTCTGCAACCTTTTCCACAGTCCTGCCACCGAAATAGAAGGACATAATGATGATGCCCCACTGACCCAGCAGTTCGACGTACTGTTTATGCGTGTCCATGTCAAACGCCGACATCATTGCAAAGGTAAAGTACCCGCCCAGAATAATCAGGAGGGTCATAGGACGAATGTTTTTAGATAGCCAAGAATCAGAAGCCATGTCTACTGTATGGCGCTTGGTTAACTCTCCCTGCTCCTGCATGTCAGCCTGCATCTTGGCAAGCTCACCGCTTTGTTGCAGTTCCAGAAGTTTTAGTTTGGCTTGTTCGGCTGCGTTGGCATCCGGGAAAATCTTGTCGATTATCTTCCCGCCGATGTTTAGGATGTCGAGTATTGGTAACATTTTAGAACCTCACGTTAGCAAACCAAGCTTTAGCTGCTGTCCATTTGGCGTTACACCAAGCCTTTACTGCTTCCCATTTTGCTTTCATTTGTCCATCTCCGATGCGGCTAATATCATTCGGGTCTTAACGGATATTAAGTCCCGTGGCATGTCTTTGAAGCCAACCGTTATGTAACCTGCAAACTTGCCTATTTCGTTCGGAATGGATGCACGGCAAGCGTACTTAACACCCATTGATCTTGCCCAGTCACCAATCGCACTAGACGGCATAAAGTCGCTGCACGACACTTCGTTGTTCAACATACTTACAACAGCCGCATTCCTGTCTGGGCTAGCAGCAAACAACGATACCGTGATGCCCTCAAGCTTGTGGTTACGTTCACCGTTGGCAATAGCAAGCACGGTCGTTCGGCTATTCGTTGCTAGGTTTACCTTGTTGACAACAACTCCAACGGCATTGACATCTTTAACCAAACTGTTTGCCAATGGCAATAACTGATCGTGGTCTTTGAGTTGTGGCATTGAGTTGCTAGACTGAATCGCAGCCAAGATAACCTGACGACTGTCCCATGCAAAGTATCCGGCAAAAGCAATCGTGGACAACAGAATGACCGAAACAAGTTTAAACGGGTTATCCACCCACTTAATAAGGTCAAGAATCTTGTCCGTCATGTCCCGTGGTGCCGCCTTTGCAACAACCTTTGGCGCAGGCTTTGCTGCCGTCTTCCTTGCAACCGCTCGCTTAACGGCGGTCTTAGCCACGGGTTTCTTTGCTGTAACCATTATCAAAAAGTAATAGCAAACAAAGGAACAGACGTTGCATGAATCTCTACGCTTTGCTTTGGCTCAGACAAGTCGTGACCGCAGTCATTGCATTTCTGCGCTGCGAGTTCAACCTCATCTACATCGCGGTCACAGTTAGGGCAAAGGATCTCAACCTTGTGTGCAACTTCTACAACCTGACCGTCTAGGTCTTGTGCTTGTTTAGCAATAATCATGCTGTGTATGTCCCAGAGGAAGTAAATTTAATAACAGTGTTTGAACCGTTGGTTGTAATTGTTGGTGAACCTGTGTAAACACCTGTGTATGTATTAGTTGGTACCGCAATAATCACCACGCCAGAACCACCGCTACCGCCTGATCCACCATAATTTAAAGCACCAGCGCAACCGCCGCCGCCACCGCCAGTATTTGCAGTGCCAGCTTGACCACCACCAAATGCACCGGATGAATTGCCGTTACCACCCCCGCCTGCACCGCCTGAACCCCCTGCTGGGTACGAAACGAAAATAGCGCCTCCACCCCCGCCACCATAATAAGTCGAAGTTCCAGTAATAGACGATGCAATTCCAATACCACCGCCACCGGGGGAATCATTTGTTGAATTACCGCCTGCTGCACCTGCGCCGCCGCCGCCCGGATACCCATAAGGAAACGAGCCACCATTATTTGTACCACCAACATTACCCTGTCCGGGGACATACGTAGTTGTAGCACCACCGTTACCTGACGCAATACCCCCACCATAAGCTAAATATCCACCTAAACGTGATGAGCTGCCATTGACTGCAGCGCCTTGATAAGTTGCTGTACCCCCAGCACCAACAGTTGCAGTATATGTAACGCCGGGCGTAAGAACAGCGGTGCCAGAAATCACGCCACCAGCTCCGCCTCCAACACCTCCAGATGAGTCATCACCAGCACCAGAACCTGCAGCGCCCCCACCTACTACTAGCACTTGTACTTCATACCCAGCGGAAAGTGTTCCAGACCCTGTAAATGTGTGGGTTGTTGTTCCACCATAAGAAACAATTAGATCACCACCAGAAAACTTTGGACTACCTGTGTACTTAACAACAGCAAATCCCGGTAGACCTGCAGTGCCACTACCCCCAGCAAAACCCTGACCGCCGCCACCATAGTTATTTGAGCCTAATCCGCCCTCTCCTACGGTTCCATAACCACCACCTGCGCCACCACCAGCATAATAAACAGATGTGCCTGTAATCGAGTTAGCTACACCGTCACCGCCATCCCCACCGTTGTTTCCGTCTGGTGGGTCTTGACCAGCTTGCCCGGCGCCTCCACCGCCAGCGCCTGAACCGGTACCACCGTTTCCCCCAGCGTAGCCTTGTCCTGCAGTTCCTGTACCGCCACCATTAAACGGACCGCCGCCGCCACCGGAACCACCGTTTCTGCCAGCGCTACTACTTGGGCCAGTATCTGAACCGCCACCACCGCCTCCGCCGACCGCAGTTAAACTTGCAAAAGTAGTGTTGCCGCCACTAACACCTCGACCAGTGTCTGCAGTTGAAATACCCCCTGCGCCTGCTGCGCCAATTGCTATAGGATATGAAACTGCTGTTGATAAAGAAGTGGAACCGGCTAAAACACCACCCCCGCCGCCGCCACCTCCACCAAGGGTACCGTAACCAGCGCCAGCTCCACCACCGCCAGCCACAAGCAAATAGTTAGCAATTACTGTTCCCGCAAGTGACGTAAACCCATACGCCGCCGCACATGCAGAACCTATAACAGATAAACGAGGCATCGCTATCCTTTAAGCAAATCTAGTCTGCGAGGCTAAAACAGTAAACGCCGCGCTTCCGGTTTTTATAATCGCGTATGTATAAACGTCTACAGACAAAGCGTTTCCAAATGAAGGCACAGAACCACCTTGCCACTTAGGAGTAATGCTGGCTCCATCAACCTGCACTGAAGTGCTGTAGTAAGGAGTTGAGCCTTGTGTAACCATAAAGGTGGCAGTAAATGACTGCCCTGTAGACATTATGCTGTTGAGTGTTGTTGACCCATTACCACGAAAATTTGGCGTCCAGTTAGCAGATGCGTTACTTGTGTAGTAAAGGACAGCTTGAGTAAGCGTATCAAAGTTAATTGTGCCTGTTGCCGCTGTAGCAGATACCGTAATTGTTTCTCGAATGCCGGTAATTGCTGGGTTAACAAATGTGTTGTATGCAGCGGTACTTGTGCTTGCACCAAACACGCCGTCGTTACCATCACAATAGAGTGTTGTCTGGGTGCCTGTTAAACAATTAAACGCGGTGCCAGCAGAAGTCTTGACACCAACTGTTTGGGTAGTGTTATTAGTAACGATGTATGTTTTTGGTTCGTTTGGAATAACAACGTTTCGCGTTACTGCGTTTGATCCATTAACAATAAGCACAGCACTGCGGGCTTCGTCTAGCGTTCCGTTATAGGATGTCAGCGTCACATCAGCGGATGTTACATCAACCGTTGTTACACCGGCAATCGCTTGCTCAATTAGAGAGCCAAGGTTGTTGTTGGTTGTCTGACCCCAAATGCCGTCTTGTTCGCCGTCACCGATTAACTCGATGCGTAAGGATGGTGAAAAGGTACTTGGCATTATCTAGCTCCTATGCGGCAAGAATGTCTTGCCAATTATTTGTCTGTGTAGTGTCAACATCTACCCAGCTCTCAACTTGTGCATCGTTTACATCAACCCATGTGGCGGCTTGGGCAGGAACAATATCGCTCCAAACCATGAACGCGCCAATCTCACCTATGCCCTGTACCCCGGTCAGGTAAACAACAGCATTACCGATGGCGGTAGCAGTGCCTAAATATCCTGTAGCCTGAACACCTGTAACATCTACAGGCGTTACCAAATCTACTGTTACAGAGTTTACTAGGGCAGAGGCTTCTACGCTAGTAACATTAACTGTTGCACCACCAGTTGCGGTCGCTGTTCCAAGGAACGTTTGCCCAAAAACACCGGTCAGATAAACATTGGCATCGGCGGTAACAGTTGCAGTTCCAAGCGCCGTTGTTCCCTGAACGCCGGTTAGGTAGACAATAGCTTCGCCAATTACCGTAGCAGTACCAAGTGCAGTTGTGCCTTGGACACCGGTTAAATTAACGTTAGCATCGCCTGTTGCTGCAAGAGTGCCAACCTGTCCGGTTGCTGAAACGCCTGTTGGATATACAAAGCCCTCTGCATTAACAATAGCCGTGCCTGTTACTGCGGTCCCCTGTACGCCAGTAAGGACTACATCTACATCGGGGCTTATTACTATGCCCGAATCGGCAAACGGTGTTGCTGCAAACGGGCTAAACCCGAACATGTTAGTCCTTTTCTGTTACATCGCTAGGCGCATTGCCTTCTTTACTTGCAACTTGCATGGCGTGAATCAATTCAAAAACTTCGGCGTAAGGCTTGCTTGCCAAGTAGTTTAGTAATGCTTGCGCTAGTGCAGGAGAAATATTCATATTAATACCCATGAAGATCCGTTATAAAACTCAAGTGTACTGGTTGTTGTATTGAAACGCATCATGCCTGTAGATGGTGTTCCGGGGCGTTGTGCTGTTGTTCCAACCGGTGGTTTCAAATAATCGGTATTTTGGATATCAAGAGACATAATTACGCCGTGTAAGTGCCTGAAGCGTTGAACTGCAAGATGGTGTTTGCGCCACTTGTTGTAATGGTTGGCGATCCTGTGTATGTACCTGAATAACTAGCTGTTGGTACAGAAATAATAACCACCCCAGAACCACCAGCATTTCCTGTTGTGTTTCTTGTACCTCCACCACCGCCGCCACGGTTAGTCGTTCCAGCAGTACCTTGTGGCGCACTGTATTGATCGCAACCACCGGTACCACCACCGCCGTTACCGCCTAAGTTATTAGTACCAGATACGCCTTGGTATGAAGCACCGCCACCTCCACCACCGTAATAAACACTAGACCCAGTGATTGAGCTTGCAACGCCAATGCCTCCATTACCACCGTAAAAGAAGTCTGTTTGACTTGTTGCGCCAGCACCGCCGCCACCGGCAGCGCTATTACTGTTGGTAATTGCTACTAAGTTGCCCGGAAATCCTTGCCCGGGTATTCCTGTTCCGCCGAATATACTTCCGGTTTGTGCGCCACCACCGCCGCCAGAGCCGCCGTTTAACCCCGCGTATCCAACAGAGCCTGAATACCCCCCGCCACCCCCGCCTCCGGTCGAAGTTATGGTAAGCGACGAGCTTGAGAGCGAAGAGTTTGTTCCATTACCGCCGTTAGAGCTAGTGCCTGAAGTTGCTGTTCTAGCTGCACCACCCCCGCCTACAGTCACGGTGTACACAGTGCTTTTAAGAAACACGGTCTGGCCTGCCAATAAACCGCCAGCTCCACCGCCACCTGAACCACCGCCACCGCCACCAGCAACAACTAAATAGCTTGCCGTGTAGTATGTTGCGCCAGCATTTACCCAGCTTGAGCCGTTGTAATACTCAACTTGGCTAGTTGTTGAGTTATAGCGTGTCATGCCTGTCGAAGGCGTAGCAGGGCGCTGTGCCGTTGTACCAACTGGCAACTTTAAATAGTCTGTACCCTGAACGTCAAGCGCCATGACAATTCCTTATGCAGTTGGCAATACCAATTCTTTCCACGACTGCGTCGCTTCTTCCCACTCATACGCTTTTCCGTCCGTAGGCATTGGAACAGGAGCTTCCCACAAAACCGTAGCTGGGTTAAGTATCCACGAAGCATAGGGCTGTGGCGAAATAAACGCATCAAGTTGGACATCGTAGCTATAACCAACACCGGCGTAATTTCCGCGAAGTGCAACGCCACCATCAGGCTGACCATCTGGACCGTAATGAACATTACCACGTGTGTTGTAGCTCGTCTGGATCCATTCAGACGCAGGGCCAACTGCACCTGAGTCAATAAAATCTTGTTCGGCTACGATGACTTGGTCAACGATACCGTTTGTTACGTGAGCAAAGTGTGACATCTAAAACTCCTGAATTAAGCGGTATAAGAACCTGATGCGTTAAATTGTAGAATAGTGTTGCTACCAGATGTAGTAATAGTTGGTGAACCTGTATAAGTTCCTGAATATCGGCTTGTAGGAACAGAAAGAATTACAACTCCAGAACCACCGGTATACCCACCAGAATTAGGCTGACCTGCCGCGTTGCCACCCCCTGCTCCTCCACCTGTATTTGCGGTTCCATTTGCACCGGCAGAATTATCACCACCGCGCCCACCGCCGCCAGAACCGCCAGAACCAGCAGGGATTCCAACATGGGTAGCACCTCCACCACCTCCACCACCAGCGTAGGTTACAGAACTTCCTGTAATACTAGACGCCGTCCCTGTGCCGCCATTACCCCCACGGCTTCCAGCTACTGCGTTTCCACCTACGGCTCCTGCACCACCACCTGCACCACCAAGACCATAACTAGTATTATCGGAATATCCTGTGCCGCCAGTATTTCCTTGCCCGGTAATTCCAGCACCGCCTGCATTATTGCCAACCCCTCCGCCACCAGATGCACCGGCTACACCACCCATTGAATAAGAGCCACCGCCCCCACCACCGGAAGAGTATAAAGAACCAAACCTACTAAATGTTCCAGCAGAACCGGGAGTGCTGTTATTTCCACCGCCACCGCCGCCCGCTCCAACGGTTATGGTATACGCTGTCCCAACGGTTAAGGCAACATCTGCGGTTAAAAAACCACCTGCGCCACCTCCGCCACCACTGTTATACCCACCTCCCGCACCACCACCAATAACGAGAGCAGATGCCACAACATAAGAGCTACCAACGCTACTCCAAGAAGACCCGTTATATATTTCAGCACCCCCTGTAGTGCTGTTATATCGCAACATGCCTGTTGCAGGAGTTGCGGGCCTTTGTGCTGTTGTACCTACAGGCAGGGTGTATGCGCCGGTTGTTGTAACGTTTCCTCCAGTAGCTGCTGTTGTGCTATCTGGGTATGTCAGACCACTTGTGCCGTTAATCGAAAAAGTCATAAGTTGCCCCAAGAAGAACCGTTGTAGACTTCAAGCCCGCTTGTGGTTGTGTTGTATCGAATCATCCCTGTGGCGGGCGTACCCGGTCTTTGTGCAGTTGTACCTGTTGGAATTGTCCATGCGCCTGTAGCCGTCACATTACCGCCCGTGGCAGCAGTTGTGCTGTCATTGAATACTAGTGCTGTGATTGGGCTTATAGTGATTGCCATGATTACGCTGTATAAGAGCCTGAGCTAGTAAAATTCAAAATTATATTTGTACTAGTAACCGTAATAGTTGGGGACCCTGTATATGTACCAGAATAGTTTTTTGCCGGTATAGAAATAATTACCCTGCCAGAACCGCCGCTACCGCCCGAACCTGTAGACGGAGGTTGATAGCCTCCTGAGCCACCGCCGCCACCAGTATTAGCAGTGCCGGAGCTACCGTTTATTTGACCTCCGTCTACCGCACTCTGCCCGCCACCACCTGTACCACCTGAACCAAATTGACTACCGTAACCGCCAGACCCTCCTCCACCACCATAAGTTGTAGAAGTTCCGGTTATTGATGTTGCTCTACCATTACCACCGTTTGGGCCAGTACTAGCAGCACCTGCACCGCCACCGCCGCCCCCAAATCCACCGTTTGAACCTACGTTGCCTTGCCCTGCCGTAGCCGCAGCAATTGTACCGCCACGGCTACCACCACTTGAACCCCCGGAACCAGCGGAGCCAACGCCACCATAACCACCAGCAATTGCGATATTTGAACCGAATACTGAGTTATTTCCTGAAGCACCGTTAGCTCCTCCACCCCCACCACCACCACCCGCACCAACTGTGATGGTGTAAGATGTTCCAGTAACAACGGTAGCAGTACCTTCCAACATACCTCCAGCACCGCCACCGCCACCTAAACCACCAGAACCCCCACCGCCGCCAGCAATTGCTACAAAAGTTGCGGTATATGAGCCTGCAGTGCTAAACGGTAACCAACTTGAAGTTGTAGAGTTGTAATACTCCATTACAGATAACGTTGTATTAAATCTAGCCTGCCCAGCTACTGGCGTACTGGGTCTTTGTGCAGTCGTACCAACAGGCATTTGTGCAGCGCCCGTAGCCGAGTCAGCAGTAATGGTTACACCGCTTGCCGCAGGTACAGTCATCGTGAAGTTCGATGCGGTATTGGCAGCATCCAGTGTGACTGATCCGCCTGACGGTGCGTTTAACTTTATCTGACCTGCCATTATTTAGCCCCAAGAACTTCCGTTATATGTTTCAACCGCGTTAGTTGTGGTATTAAACCTAATCATGCCGGTCGCCGGTGTAGCAGGTCGTTGTGCTGTAGTGCCTACGGGTAAAAACATGCCGCCGGTCGCCGAGTCTGCGTAGGTCAATTGCCCTGTTGTTGCGGGAATCACAAGCGTAAAGTTTGATGCGGTATTCGTAGGCGATACCGTAATCGTTCCATAGCCAGCAGATTTAATACTTAATGGCATTACACCACCACCCAAGTTGAGCCAGACGGTACAGTAACCACAACACCAGATGCAACAGTAATTGGACCAGCGCTTACAGCGTTGTTGTTTGTACCAATCGTGTAGTTAGCGCTAATTGTTGCATTGTTTTCCCACAAGCCTTGCGCGGTGATGTTGCTACTTGCTGGGGTTGTCCATGTAGGAGCTGCGTTGCCGTTAGATGTAAGAACTTGACCGCTTGTACCGTATGCTGTGCCTGAAGAACCAAAAGAAACGCCACCAGCAGAGGTGACCCGAACCCGCTCCGTGCCACCAGTTGCAAGCACAAGTTGTGAACCACCAACAATAAGCGGTTGGTATGAAGATACGCCAGTAACATCAACTCCTTCAACGTATGCGCCTACGCCTGCCGTTGAACCAAAACGAACTGCATAAGAAGCACCATTTACGATACCGATTGCCGAAGCATCTGCCCCAGAAACTTTAAGTTTTGCATTAGGCGAACTTGTACCAATACCAACGTTGCCGCTGGAGTCAATACGCATACGCTCGGTATTATTGGTAGAAAATACCGCTGGGATATTGCTGTATGTTCCAAAGTACGCAGCGCTTCCGTCGGCAGCTATGTATGTTTGGTTTGAGCCGCTTCGAACCCTTGCATCAACATAGCCAGATGCGCCGTACACATCAAGCTTGGCAACAGGCGCAGTAATACCTACACCCACATTACCCGCAAAGTAGTTATCAGCCGTACCGTTAGCGTAAAAGTTCCAACGACCTGTGCCAGAGGCTATGTTGCCGTAGAAGCCGTAGTTGTTGGTTGCGCCTGTAAGTGTGCTTTCAGCCCTAAAACCAAATTGATTTGTTGCTGTTCCAGTAAAACTACCTTGAGCAGCATAAAATCTAATAATGTTTGTCAACGCAGCGGGGGACAAAATTTGTGTTTGGTCTGCTATTCCATACGCTGTTGTGGTTGTTGCTTGATTAACATTGTTTAAATTGCGAATTCCAAATGTTGTTGCAACCGATTCAACATTTTTAGACAAAGACAAAACTTCGCCTGAACCAGCAGTCCCACCAATGCCCACACGCCCTGCATTATCAATCCGCATACGCTCTGATGGGCTAGCCGCACCATCAGCCGTGGTAGAAAATATTATGCGACCGGGCATATCGCTTGCGCCGGGTGTGCCGTCTACTTGAACAGAAATTTGTGCCGCTGACGTATATGCTGCGCTGTCCCACGCAGTAAAATTCATTACTCCAATTGCATCACCAGAAGCAACAATTGTGGGTGAAAATAACGAAGTGCCTCTGGATTTTATATATTGTGTTTGGTATCCAGATGTATCGTTGCTGTACCTAAAATTCCACTGTTGGGCGTCTGACCCACCGCCAGCCAAAGTTAGCTTTACGCCACCAAATGCTGGAGTAACACCAACGCCGACATTGCCACTAGCGTCAATAATAAACGGTGTGCCATCAGGGTTCGCGCTATCTTCAACTTCCAAAGCATTACCAGCACCTACTTGCGTGATGCGTAGTGCTGCGCTGGCAGAGTTGTCTGAGATGATTGCATTGCCTGTGTTTGTCAGCGTTGTGCCGTTAAATGTCAGGTTTGCAGAGGTCTGTAGTGCGCCTGTGCCGTTACCGTAAGGGATACGGTTGGCTGTGACTGAAGTCAGCCCTGTGCCGCCGTTAGATACGACCAGCGTACCAGCAAGAGTGACAGCACCAGATGTGGCTGTAGAAGGCGTTAAACCTGTGGTGCCAGCGCTAAATGTCGTGACCGCACTGTTAGCTGCCCAAGAAGGGACGCCCGCAGCCATCGTCAATACATAGCCGTTTGTCCCCGCAGCGAGCTTTGCAAGGGTTGATGCACCGCTTGCGTAAATGATGTCACCGGTTGTGTATCCAGTAAACCCTGTACCACCATAGGCAGCACCAATAGCAGAACCCTGCCATGTACCCGCAGCAATTGTTCCTACTCCAGTGATGCCGGTATAAGAGCCAGACAAGCGACCAGTAGGCAAAGTACCAGAAGTAATATTGCTTGCATCAGTTGTATCTGTAGTAGCAGATGGTGCCAGACCTGAGACAGCCGTGTACGAAACTGCAATCGGAGTATTCGCGGCACTAGTCAGCTGTCCTTGTGCGTTAACTGTGTAGTTCGGCACACTTGATGCGGAACCATACGAGCCAGCGGTCACCGCTGTATCGGTAATACTAAACGTAGTGTTTGTTAGGGTTAACCCTGTGCCAGCAGAATAAACTTGTGCCGAGCTAATCTGAGCAAATGTAATTGGTGTTGTGCCAAATACAATCGTACCGACTGTTGAGCAAACATATGTCTCGCCAGCACCCGTGTTGCCAGCAGTAACGTAAAAGGCTGAGCCTTCGTCTATTGCGTTCGGACCGGGTCCGTAAGTGTTCGCATCAGTTGCGCGAGTAAGCACCCAGTTAGTTGATCCAGAGCCAACGTTTGTGACCGTGTAAACGCC
>JACCEA010418511.1_pt1 | contig 20768 bp, 21 predicted proteins | sample 7449851 | NCBI WGS metagenome assembly JACCEA01 (sample SAMN15323453, study PRJNA562643) | freshwater metagenome | isolation source: river surface water | place: USA:Blue River Watershed | collected 2017-08-18 | reverse complement strand
CGAGCTACGGTTGAGCCACGCTGACTGATTTTAAAGAAGCTATCTAGCATGGAGTTACCCTTCTGTTTTTTTAACATGGTGTTTTCGACATGTTGTTGAATGCAGTCCAACAAACTGAGGGGAGTGGTTCTAACTTAAGGGTTACTGAGAGGTAAGCCGAGCTACGACACCGAGAGAAATGGCCACTGATTGGCCAATAAGTAAAGCAAATAAGGCAGTTCCAAGCCCTAGGGTCCCGCCCAGAAGTGCGCCGATCGTAAGAGCGACCATCTCAATTCCTAATCTAACCCGCCCTACTCGAACTCCTGTTTTGTAATGAAGGCCGGTCATCAAACCATCTCGCGGACCGGTACCCAAGCCACAAGTTATATAGAGAGCTGATCCTGCCCCCACCATTGCGATTCCAATAAAGATATAAAGAAGTTGCAAAGTTATCTGATCTTGTTTAGGAATTAAATTCAGACCAATCTCAAGTGCGGTTGCTATGCCAACAATGTTCATAATTGTGCCAAATCCCGGTTTTTGTTTGAGTGGAATCCAAAGTAGTAGCACCACGATACTTATCAAAAAGGTTGCTTCACCAATATTTAAAGCAGATTGCTTGGAAATTCCTTCGGCGAGGACAACCCATGGTGAATTACCTATGGTTGATAAAACAAGAAGGGATTCACCAGCTCCGAAAATAATCAAGCCCAAAAAAAGAATGACGTATCTCTGCAAATCATACATATCGATTCCTAGATCCCAGGTGTGATTAGCCCGCCATGGTGTGATCGGTATCGTTTTGTTTGGCTTTAGATGCTTCTGAAGCCACTGAATCAATCTCTTCACTGTTAAACTATAGCCACAAAGTATCTTATGATTGGTTGGTTATGGAGTTTTCTTATACGCAATCGATCATTATCGGTTTAATTCAGGGCGCAACAGAATTATTTCCAATTTCCAGCCTTGGCCATGCGATTTTGATTCCCGCATGGATCGGAGGTAGCTTCGCTCAGTTTATGACTGAGGAAAATCATGCTTATTTACTCATAACTATCGCTATGCATTTAGCAAGTGCAATTGCTTTATTTATTGTCTTTCGAAAACGATGGATTAATCTAATTGTTGGTGCCAGTAAATCAATTATTAAACGAGATTATCAAACTACCCAATTCAGAGTTTTGGGTTATCTAGTAATTGCAACTATTCCGGTCGGTTTTCTGGGAGTAGTCCTAGGAGATTACTTTCAAAATCTTTTTGGCAAAGCGGTGTTCTCAGGAGCATTTCTCTTTGTTAATGGTTTGATCTTAATAGGTGCCGAAAAATTATCTCGCAGAGATATTGTTCATGAGTTTAATGATTCAGATGCTGAAATCGACCACCGTATCAACGCCAAAGGTGCATTAATGATTGGTTTTGGCCAATCGTTGGCACTGTTCGCTGGCATTAGTCGTTTTGGAATTACGATGAGCGCAGGGTTACTCAAAAAATTAAATCACTCAGTTGCTTCTGATTTCGCTTTCCTAATGGCGCTTCCGGTAATACTTGGAGCCTCTATCCTCAAATTGCCCGAATTATTTACATCAGATACTAGGTTAATTTTAGGTCAGATATTTGTGGGTTGCTTGGTTTCATTTTGCGCTACCTATTTCAGTGTTAAATTCTTAGTTCGATGGTTTAAGACAAATACCCTTTATCCATTTGCTATCTACTGTTTGATATTTGGTGGAGTCTCATTTCTGAGGTTCATCTAATGTTTGTTGGTTTTGGAACTGTTCTAAACATTGTTGCAATATTATTTGGTGGTGCACTAGGCGTAGCGTTAGGTAGTAAATTCAAGGAGAATTTAAGGGATTTAATAACGCAGGTTCTGGGGTGCGTAACATTTATCTCGGCCGCTGACGCCATAGCTGCTTACTGGAACAGAGATTTAGTTGATTCCCTGCCGAAAGGTGCGACCATGTTGGTGGTTGTCTTTTCATTATTGCTGGGAGCCTTAATAGGTAGCTGGATAGATATTGAGGGAAGGCTCGAAGCCTTTGCTGACAAACTAAAACGCAAATTTGCAAAACAAGAGGGAGAGCAGAATTTTGTGGAAGGATTTGTTTCTGCATCTTTAATTTTTGCAATAGGTCCTTTAGCAATTTTGGGAAGTATTAGCGATGGCATGGGAACAGGTATCGATCAGTTGGTTTTAAAAAGTACTTTAGATTTTTTCACAGCCATGGCATTTGCTGCCACTTTGGGTTGGGGAGTTGCTGCTTCAGCACTGCCAGTTGGAATTTACCAATTTATTTGGACAGGAGTTGGTTTATTTTTGGGATCAATTCTTGCCATGTATCAAGTGCTAGCAATGACTGCGGTCGGAGGGATATTGCTGTTAGGAATTGCGTTAAGAATTCTAAAGATCAAGCAGATCGCAGTGGGGAATATTCTTCCGGCTATAGCAATAGCGCCATTACTGGCGCTGATCGCTCATCAATTTTAGGGATTAGAAGCTTTTAGCATCAATTACGAATCGATATTTCACATCACTGGCAACAGTTCGATCGTAAGCTGTGTTTATATAATCAGCTTCAATCACTTCTACATCTGAAACTATAGATTTTTCTCCGCAGAAATTCAGCATTTCTTGCAATTGTGCAATTCCGCCAATCATTGATCCAGATAGGGATCTGCGTTGTCCAAGTAGGGTGCCGGCATTGATTGCATAAGGTTTACCAGGAAGACCAATTACAACCAGCGTTCCATCTAGTTTTAGCATCTGTAAATAAGGCTCTAGATCTATATCAGCAGAAACAGTGTTTAACAGAAGATCATATTGTTTTTCTAATTTCTTTAGATTGCCAGCATCCTTTGTAGTAACAAAGTGATGGGCACCCATTTTTTTAGCATCCTCCTCTTTTTCTGGAGAGTGCGAGAAAACCGTTACGTCAGCGCCTAGCGCAACGGCAAATTTAACTCCCATATGTCCTAAGCCACCGAGTCCAATAATTCCTACTTTTTTCCCTGGACCAGCTTTCCAATTGCGAAGTGGTGAGTACAAAGTTATTCCAGCGCACATTAATGGTGCTACTCCTGCCAAATTTAAATTTTCAGGGATGTGAACTGCGTAATCCTCATGAATCACAAAGGTGTCGGAGTATCCGCCCATTGCTACTGTTTTTCCATCTCTTTCGTAGGTGTTGTAAGTACCAGTCATTCCCTCGACGCAATATTGTTCTAAACCGGCTTTGCAGCTTTCACACTTGCGACATGAATCAACAAAGACCCCAACTCCAATCAAATCGCCAACTTGAAATTTTTTAACATCTGATCCAACTGCGGTTACCTTTCCGGCAATTTCATGACCTGGCACCATTGGGAATATTGCTGGACCCCACTCTTCACGTGCTTGATGGATGTCAGAGTGACAAATTCCTGCATAGTAAATGTCGAGGGCAACATCTTTGCTGCCTAGATTTCGTCGCTCGAAAGAAAATGGCTCAAGAGGCGCTTTAGCACTTTTAACTGCATAACCCTTGCTGATCATATGATTTCTCCTCTATTAGTTGTTGAAAGGCAAAGACTGTTCTGCTGCTGGATTGGAAATTCGGGATGTCACTTTTCGCATGTGATGACGTCGGCATAACACTTCATATGCCACGGTTGCATTTGTTGATACATCACCGACGACAACTTGTTCGCCTTCGGTTACCATCTCACCATTTACTACCCGCGCATTATGTGTGGCTCTAGCACCGCACCAGCAAAGTGCTTCTACCTGCAAAGTTTGCACTCGATCGGCTAATTCAACTAAACGAGCGCTACCTGGAAATAATTTAGTTCGGAAATCAGCGAGAATTCCAAAGGCGTAAACATCAATCCCAAGCCCATCTACGATTTTTGCTAACTGTTCAATTTGCTCGGATTGATAAAATTGAGCTTCATCGCAGATAACAAAATCAATTCGTCCACCGATGGATAATCTTTCAACCAGTAATTTATGTAAATCTAGATCGGGATCAACTTCCAGTGCCTCGGTTTGCAAGCCAAGCCTTGAAGAGATCACGCCCTTTCCAGCACGATCTTTACTTGTGAAGATCACACCCTCTCTGCCTCTGGATCTGTGATTGTGTACCGTCTGTAAAGCAAGAGTTGATTTACCACTATCCATGGTTCCACAGTAATAAATTAGCTCGGCCATGGTGATTATTCTGCCAACAAAACTGAGATTTGTAGATCAGGAAAGAGCTGATTGATTTGTGATCTACCGCCCAAGCCAGGAATCTCTAGCAAAAAGAGAATTGAATCAACATGCAAACCAATCTTTTGGCAAAGTTTTACAGCGGCAACGGCGGTTCCGCCGGTAGCCAAAACATCATCCACGATCGCCACCGTTGCGTTTTTAGGATAAATATCCTTATGAATCTCCAATATAGCCTGGCCATACTCCAGTTGGTAACTTTCTTGTTCAACTGGACCAGGTAATTTTCCAGATTTGCGCAGAGGTATAAATCCTTTTTTACCTGCGGTCGCAACTGCTGCAGCGAAAATGAATCCGCGGGCCTCGACACCTGCTATATATTGGCTGGCAGAAGTTTTATTTGAAAATTCATTTATAGTTTTTTCAAAGTTTTTTGGATCAGCCAACAGCGGTGTTATATCCTTGAATTCAATTCCTGCTTTAGGAAAATCATAAATACTTCTGATTAATTCAGGATCGATATCCAACATGTCTTGAGTGTAATCTTTCAAAGTAGGAATAACCCAATATGTGTCCGAGAGGGGAGTTGAACCCCTAAGCCCTTGCGGGCACTAACACCTCAAGCTAGCGCGTCTGCCAATTCCGCCACCCGGACCAACAAATGCAATTCTATATCAATGGCGCATCAGCATTGTTAAGTGGTGTAAACAATCAATTCTGTAGCACAATAGGGGAATGAGGTTAACTCCAGATCAGATACTTGAATTAGAAGAGGACACCATTTCTCTGTGCCAACAAATGATTCGTATTCCCAGCGTTAATCATGGCGAAGGCAAGGGCGATGAAAAGGCTATAGCTGAATTTATTGCTAGCAAGTTGAAAGAGGTTGGTGTTGATTCAGAGTTGATTGAAACTGCTCCTAATCGTGTAAATGTGGTTGCGAAAATTACTGGTAGCGACACAACTCGACCAGGATTGGTTGTTCATGGGCACATAGATGTTGTTCCGGCCAATGCCGATGATTGGTCGGTAGATCCTTTTAGCGGTGAAATCAAAGATGGCTTTATTTGGGGACGCGGCGCTGTGGATATGAAAAATATAGATGCAATGATTTTAGCGAGTGTGCGGATGTGGAAGAAAACAGGTTATCTGCCTCCTAGAAATATCTTGCTAGTTTTCTTTGCAGATGAGGAAGCATCTGGAACTTACGGTTCAAGATGGTTGGTCAAACATAGACCTGAATTATTTGCTGGTTATAGCGAGGCTGTCTCCGAAGTTGGCGGTTTTTCCGTGACAATCACCGGCGATCATAGGTTGTACTTAGTTGAGGCCGCCCAAAAGGGAATTCAGTGGTTGAAATTAACTGCAAAGGGAACTGCCGGACATGGTTCATTTATAAACCCAGATAATGCCCTCACGAAGGTTTCCGATGCCGTTGCACGAATTGGCAATTATGAATGGCCACAATTAGAAACAAAGACTGGGGCAGTCTTATTTAAAAAGATTGCAGAGCTAACTGGAGATCCTTACGATCCAACAAATGTTAAGCCATTGCTAAAACATCTGGGCCCAGCAGTAAAGATGATAGGTGCAACTATCCAAAACACTGCAAATCCAACAATGCTAGAAGCTGGCTACAAAGCAAATGTTATTCCTGGTAGTGCAAGTGCGGTTATCGATGGCAGATTTTTACCTGGTTTTGAAGATGAGCTTCATGAGACTATTAAGAAATTAGCTGGGCCTGATATTGAGGTTGAGTTTGTTGCTCGAGATATTGCATTAGAGGTTGAATTTACCGGAAATCTTGTTAAAGCAATGTGTGATGCGATCAAAGGTGAGGATCCTGAGGGCATACCAGTGCCATATTTAATGAGTGGTGGTACTGATAATAAAGCACTAAGTGAGCTTGGGATTATTGGATATGGATTTAGCCCGTTGAAATTATCAAAAGAACTAGATTTCTTTGCATTATTCCATGGTGTAGATGAACGTGTTCCGGTGGAGGGATTGAAGTTTGGAGTAAGAGTTATGTATGAATTTTTAGAGAATGTGTAATTAAAGCGAAACTTCATTTAAAGCTAGTCGAACTTGATCTGGCAGAGTTATCTGCTCAACTGTAAGGATTCCTCGAAGTTGGGCTCCGGTTCGTGCTCCGATCAAAGTGCTGGTGACACCTGGCGCATCTCTAACCCAAGATAAAGCTATCTCCAGCGGAGAAAAACCTAATCCTTCGGCAGCCACATGAACGGCTTCTACAATCTTCTTTGCCTTGTCGGAGAAGTAAGGTTCAACAAAATTTGCAAAATGTGGGCTAGCAGCTCGCGAGTCTGACGGAACGCCATTTCGATATTTACCGGTGAGAACTCCACGTCCCAATGGTGACCAAGCTAAAAATCCTATTTCCATCGATATTGCGGCTGGCAGAACCTCTTCCTCTACTTTGCGATTAAGAAGCGAGTACTCATTTTGTGTTGATGTAATCATAGATTTACCAAATATCGGGTTTTGTAATGTGGCTGATCTAGCAAGTTGCCATCCGTTAAAGTTACATACACCGGCGTATCTAGCTTTTCCAGAAGTGACTGCATAATCTAAGGCGGACAAACTTTCCTCGAGGGGAGTTTGCTTGTCCCATGTATGAATTTGCCAGATATCTACATGATCGACATTTAATCGGGCAAGTGATTTATCCAAATCAGAGATCAGATCATTGCGAGAATTAGATATCTTTCGAACACCATCCGTTACCGATATTCCTGCTTTTGTTGCGATGATTACATCTTCTCGCTTGATCAAAGTTCCAATGAATCCACCAAGTACTCGCTCAGCATCGCCATCACCATAAACCGCCGCAGTATCAATTAGATTTCCACCAGCCTCAAAGAATAATTGGAGTTGTTGGGCTGCTTCATTCTCATCCGTATCCCGGCCCCAAGTCATGGTTCCAAGCCCTAATCTGGATATTTCTAATCCACCCAACCTACGATGTTCCATGGCCGGCACATTAGCAACTAGATTGAATAAAAATCGGTAACCTTGCCAGATGCCTCAACTTTATTTACTAAGACATGCACAATCAGAGGCGAATCTACGGGGAATTCTTGCCGGTCCAGATAACTCTGTAAATTTATCGAACAAAGGCCGTAAACAGAGTTTAAAGGTTTCAAAGTATTTGCAAGAGATTGCATTTCAACAGATCTATTGCTCACCAATATCTAGGTGTTTTCAAACTATCCAACCTCTAGTTAGAGCAAGACCTGACATAGCGTTGCTTCACGAGGAAAAGATTCAAGAAATGAATTACGGTCAATGGAATGGTAAGGATTTAAAAACGCTCAGCAAAAAGCGAGATTGGCAGAGGATTCAAAGCGCACCATCCAAATTTACCTTTCCAGATGGAGAGAGCTTTAATCAATTGCGTAGGAGAGTTACTTTATTTCTATCTCAGGTTGAAAGAAAAGATGGTCCAATACTTGTTGTGTCACACGGAGATGTAATCAAGATGATCTTAGCAAGTGTTTTGGATTTACCAACCGACAAGTTCCAGAATTTTGTAATTGAACCTGCCTCGATTTCAATTGTGCAGTACGAATCAAAATCTAAAACCATTGTTTCTCTGAATCAAGAAGTTGAAGGAACTACTATTAGGCAAAGATTTACTTCATATCTACTAGGTGGGGACAATGCCTAGAATTATTTATCGTCATGAGCCAGTTAAGCGTTTTATTGTTAGTGCAATCGGCGAAGCTGGCCAGCGAGAATTCTTTATTCAAATTTCATCAGATCAAGGTTTAAATACAATCGCAGTTGAAAAGGAGCAGGTCCGCGCTTTATCAGAACAGTTAAGTATTTTAGTTTCCGAGTTAAGAAGGGGCGGGGTTATAAACAAAGAACAAAGTTCTATTCCACCAGTACTCGATGATGATCCGCTAGAAATCCCTATAGAGCCTGATTTCCAACTCGGAGTTGCAAATATCGCTTGGCGTAATGAATACATAGAAATAACCTTCCAAGCAATCTCCAGCGACGATCAGATTTTGCTTGATGATTTAGATTATGGTCCGGATTTGATTATTGCGGCTGTTTCTATAGAAGTTGCTAAGGGATTTAACATAAGAGCTAATCGGATTATTGCGCAAGGCAGAAGTGCCTGCCCTTTTTGTGGTTTACCAATCAATGTATCTGGTCATCTCTGTCCAAGAGCTAATGGTTATCGTAGGTAGATTATGTCTGAACCTAAAATCTTAGATCGTTTAAAAAATGAAGAGATAGTAATTTCTGGAAGATTAATAGATGCTTCAAATGCCACCTTATTTGGTTATTTGAAGGATGATGAAAATATGAAGATTATTTATAAACCCGTTGCAGGAGAGCGGCCGTTGTGGGATTTTCCCGATGGATCTCTTGCCGCCAGAGAGTACGCTGCATTTCTTTTTAGTGAGATTTTTGGGTTCAAGATAGTGCCAGAGACGGTGTTGCGTGATGGTCCGTTTGGATTTGGAATGGTTCAGAGATGGATTGATGATGCCCAACCAGAAAATTTAATCGAGATTGCACAATCTGAATCAGCGGAAATTCGAAAGATGATTTTATTTGATTCTTTAATCAACAATGCAGATCGTAAATACGGTCACATTTTAATCGTTGACGGGCAGCAAATTTTAGGTTGCGACCACGGAATTGCTTTTCACTTTGAAGACAAATTACGGACTGTTCTTTGGCAATATAGTGGGGATAGTTTGAATATGGATGAAATCGCCATTTTAAACAGGGTTATTGATTATAAATTTGATGAGTTCAAGGAGTTATTATCAAAGAGTGAAATCACTGCGATAGGTGACAGGGCATTTAAGTTACTTGAAACAGGAAAGCTCCCAACACCTGCATCAGACCGCCCCGCAATTCCCTGGCCGCCGGTCTGATTATTTGATCTATTAGGATGTAGTTATGAAATCGTGGCCGTTGATCTCTTTGCCGCCATTGCCATTTAAATTGAATCCACTTTCTCTGCGCGATACGGAGCATGGAATTGCGCAAATCAAAAGCGCAAGATTTTTCAGTATGTATGTTTGTGGAATAACTCCATATGATGCCACCCATCTAGGACATGCCGCAACCTATCTAAGTTTTGATCTAATCAACAGATATCTAACTTTGGAACATACAAATGTTTCCTTCATTGAAAATGTCACCGACATTGATGACCCACTTCTGGAACGGGCTACTAAATCCGGAGTTGACTGGAAGAGATTAGCTGATGAGCAACTTACATTATTTAAAAATGATATGGCTGCGTTGCGGATTATTCCGCCAGATAATTTGATCAAAGTAACAGATTCAATGGATTTGATTCAGAACTTCATAAAACGTTTAGAATCAAATGGTTTTACGTATTCAATTGATAATGACATTTATTTCTCAGTTGAGAGTTTTTTAAAGGATTTACCCATTGATGTTGATGAGGCTATTAGTATTTTTTCACAACGCGGAGGAGATCCCCACCGCGCTGAAAAGAAACATCCGTTAGATCCATTGCTGTGGCTGGGTAATAAAGATAACGAACCTGGATGGAACTCCACTTTTGGTTTAGGACGACCTGGCTGGCATGTGGAGTGCACAGCTATAGCTCTTGAATACCTAGATAGAGAAGATAAGGATTTTGTAATTGATTTGCAAGGTGGTGGCTCTGATCTAATATTTCCGCATCATTTCATGAGCGCTCAATTAATCAAAGCTGCAACAGGGCGAAATTTCGCTAGGCATTTCATTCATACCGGAATGATCGGGTATGAAGGAGAAAAGATGAGTAAATCAAAGGGCAATTTAGTTTTTGTTTCAAAATTGTTGGAACAAGGCATTGATCCTTTGGTAATTAGATGGGCATTACTTAAAGGACATTATCAAGCAGATCGGAATTGGACCGATGAATTATTGATGCAGGCTTCTACAGAGGTTGAATTGGTTCGATCTGCACTGTCTAAATCCGAGGTTGTTGATCCAAATCAATGTTTGAAAAACATTTCCGATGCATTAGCCAATAATCTAGATACTGAATCAGCTCTGGAAATGATTATCAAATGGTCTCAAGAAAGTTTAGATCTGGATAAAAAAGGCGAGTTTGTTAATAGTGCTGGCCTTATGTCACGTGGAATTGATGCGTTGTTAGGCCTTTCTTTCTAATCTGTCTGCTCAAAAGAGTATCTGCGGTAAAGTTCTCTCAATGATTACCATCCGCGAATATTTGAAGAATAAGATTGTTGTTGCAGATGGCGCTATGGGAACGATGTTGCAGGCTCAGGACCCGACACTTTCAGATTTTCAGAATTATGAAGGCTGTAATGAGATCTTAAATGTTACTAGGCCAGATATTGTTGAATCAGTTCACAACGCCTACCTAGCCGTCGGGGTAGATGCCATCGAAACTAACACCTTTGGTGCGAACATGGCTAATTTGGCTGAATACGGAATTGAAGATCGTATTTACGAGCTGGCTTTATCAGGAGCAAAGATCGCTCGTAAATGCGCGGATGCATACTCAACTGATGACAATCCGAAATTTGTACTTGGTTCTATGGGCCCGGGAACAAAGTTACCCACCCTCGGACATACAACTTATGAGATATTAAAAAATGCTTATCAAGAGTGTGCTCGCGGTTTGATAGATGGCGGATCTGATGCTTTATTAATTGAAACAACACAGGATCTCCTGCAGGCCAAGGCGGCAATCAACGGTGCCAGGGCTGCGATTGGTAAGAGCAAAAAAGATATCCTCTTGATTGCTCAGGTAACGGTAGAAACAAATGGCACAATGCTTTTAGGCTCAGAGATCGGCGCTGCTTTAAATGCGTTAGAGCCGCTTGGTATCGACCTCATTGGATTAAATTGTGCAACCGGTCCGCAAGAGATGAGCGAGCATCTTCGTACATTAAGTTTGAATACCGAAATAGGTATCTCTGTTATGCCAAATGCTGGTTTACCAATTCTTGGCGAGAAAGGAGCCCATTACCCTTTATCGCCAGAAGAGTTGGCACAATCTCTACTCAATTTTGTTAAGGATTATAAAGTTAATTTGATCGGTGGTTGCTGTGGCACTACGCCCGAACACTTAGCGGCGGTAGTAAAGGAGGTTAGAGCAGAGAATGTGCAGAAAAGAGAAGTATCTCCTGAACACGGCGCCTCAAGCTTGTATCAATTTGTACCATTTCGACAAGATAAAACTTATTTGGCAATTGGTGAGAAGACAAATGCCAATGGATCTAAAGCTTTTCGCGATGCATTACTAGCGGATGATTGGCAAAGTTGTGTTGAAATAGCGAGAGACCAAATTCGTGATGGCGCTCATATGCTTGATTTATCAGTTGATTATGTTGGTCGAGATGGCGTTGCTGATATGAGCAAATTAGCCCATTTGTTTGCAACCTCATCAACACTACCGATTGTTTTAGATTCTACGGAACCCTTAGTTCTTGAGGCCGGATTAAAGCAATTAGGTGGAAGATCGGTAATCAACTCAGTTAATTTTGAGGATGGAGAAGGAGAAAATTCCCGTTTTTCAAAGATAATGCCATTAGTTAAAGAACATGGTGCAGCGGTGATTGCTTTAACTATTGACGAGGAAGGTCAAGCTAGAGATAAGGCCTGGAAGTTACGAGTAGCAAAGAGATTGATTGATACATTAACTGGTGATTGGGGCATGAATCACGGAGACATAATCATTGACATGCTTACCTTCCCGATCGCAACGGGACAAGAGGAAACCAGACGAGATGGTTTTGAAACTTTGAGTGCGATTAAAGAGTTAAAAGAAATGTATCCAGAGATTCAAACTACTCTAGGAATCAGCAACATATCCTTTGGTTTAAATCCTGCAGCACGTATGGTTTTGAACTCAGTATTTTTAGCTGAAGCGGTTAAGAATGGCCTTGATTCAGCAATAGTTCATCCATCAAAAATCATGCCGATGCATAAAATCAATGAAGAGCAGATGCAAATCGCACTTGATTTGATTTACGATCGTCGTAAATATGATGAAACTGGAGAGGTTATTTTTGATCCTCTCAGTAAATTGCTAGAAATTTTTTCTGGCGTAGAGGTTACATCAAGTAAAGAGAGTAGAGCGGCGGATCTGGCGGCTTTGTCTCTAACCGATCGGTTACAGCGGAGGATTATCGATGGCGAAAAGGTTGGGCTAGAGGATGATCTTAAGCAGGCTTTAGCAGAGAATTACACCGCCCTAACAATCATAAATGATTATCTCTTAGCTGGCATGAAAACTGTTGGAGAGTTGTTTGGTAAAGGTGAGATGCAACTGCCTTTTGTGTTGCAATCTGCTGAAGTTATGAAGAGTGCAGTGGCTTTACTCGAGCCGTATATTGAAAAAACAGATGATGCAGGTCGTGGAAAAATTTTGCTGGCAACTGTAAAGGGTGATGTCCATGATATTGGTAAAAATTTGGTTGACATTATCCTGTCCAATAATGGTTATGAAACTGTCAATATAGGAATAAAGCAGACCGTCAATCAAATAATTGATGCTGCGGAGAGTAACAATGTAGATGTTATTGGCATGAGTGGTTTGTTGGTTAAATCCACGGTAATTATGAAGGAAAATCTTGAAGAGTTAACAGCGCGGGGTCTATCTAGAAGATGGCCAGTTGTGCTGGGAGGTGCAGCGTTGACAAGATCATTTGTTGAACAGGATCTTGCAGAAAAATTTGATGGAACAGTGCGTTATGCAAAAGATGCATTTGAAGGCTTACGTTTGATGGACACATTTATGGCAATTAAAAAGGGAGTGCCTGGCGCCGAACTGCCTCCCTTGAAGAAGCGGGTCACTAATCCCAGAAATTCAGATTCGAATTTAGTTTTAGATACTCGCCGTAGTGATGTCGCAACTAATAATCAACTACCTATCCCTCCCTTCTTTGGCAGCAGAGTTATTAAGGGAGTTGCTTTGAATGATTACTCTCAAATGCTTGATGAGCGCGCATTATTTCTTGGGCAGTGGGGTTTAAAGGGTAAAGATTTTGAAAGCATGGCGATTGAGGAAGGAAGACCTCGGTTACGTTCATTACTGAACGAGGTGCAATCTAAGGGATGGTTGAACGCTGCAGTTACATACGGATATTTTCCTTGTTATAGCGAGGGTAATGATTTAGTTGTTTTGCACCATGAGGGAGATCAAAAGGGAACGGAACGTGTCAGATTTTCTTTTCCAAGACAATCCCGTGATCGCAGATTATGTTTGTCAGATTTTTTCCGAAGCAAAGATAGCGGCGATATAGATGTTGTGTCCTTCCAGATCATAACTATGGGTCAATCTATAAGTGATGCAATCTCCTCTTTGTTTAATCAAAATCTTTATCGAGAGTATTTAGAGCTACATGGTTTATCAGTTCAATTAACTGAGGCACTCACTGAAATGTGGCATGCACGGACTCGTAATGAGCTGGGATTCAGCGCTGAAGATAATAGTGATCTTAAAGAAATTTTTAATCAAGGGTATCGGGGATCACGTTACTCATTTGGCTACCCGGCTTGTCCTGATCTCTCACAACAAATTCAATTGATGCAATTATTAGAACCGGAAAAGATTGGCGTATCGCTGTCGGAGGAGCATCAATTGCACCCAGAGCAGTCAACCACCTCAATTGTGCTTCATCATCCCGAAGCAAAGTATTTCAACGCTTCATGAGTGCTATTTTCTTTGATATGGATGGGACCTTAGTTGACTCCGAACCTTTATGGCTTGAAGCAGAGATCGAGGTAATGTTAAAAGAGGGTTGCATCTGGACGGCAGAGGATCAATTAGCATGTTTGGGCGGCCCGAGAGCCAAAACTGAAAGAATTATGCAGGAAAAGAGTGGCAGGCAGGTACCAGATGGTTACTTTGGCGAACAACTAGATAAGTTAATGGAGTTGAAATTATCAAATCAATTAAATTTAGTTCCAGGATCGCTTGAGTTGCTTAATGATTGCAAATCCCATAATCTGAAAATTGGTTTGGTTACAGCTAGTGGTAGCAGATTAATGAATGTTGTCTTGAAGAGTTTTCCAGCAAATACCTTTGATGTGGTCATTAGTGGTGATGATGTGGTCAATTCCAAACCTCATCCAGAACCGTATCTGACCGCCGCGAGGAGAGTTTCAGTTGATGTAACCAAGACTGTAGTTATAGAGGATTCAGTGACAGGTGCAACTTCGGGCCTAGCATCTGGGGCACAAGTTATAGGAATTCCTCATCTAGTTAATCTGCCCAAGCATGAGAATCTAAGAGTAGTGAGTAAATTATCGGAGATCACTGTTGCAAAATTAATGAACTGGTATCCGTTCTTGAAGGGAGATTCAATTGCTAGATCGTAATTTCAAGTATGGGGATCGGGTTCAATTCACCGATGCTAAGGGAAAGCTCTATTCGATTACCTTGCAAGCTGGTGGTGAGTGGCATACTCACAAAGGTTGGTTAAAACATGATGAAATAGTTGGAAAACCAGAGGGTTCAATTTTCGTCACAAATGGCGATTTAAAATTTCAAGCTTTTCGACCGCTGCTAGGTGATTATGTTTTGTCGATGCCGCGAGGGGCAACAATTATTTATCCAAAGGATGCGGCAATGATTTTAGGAGTTGCTGATATAAAACCTGGAGTTCGAGTTTTGGAATCAGGGATCGGCTCTGGAGCATTGACCCTGTCTTTGATACGGGCAGTGGGGGATGAAGGTTTTGTTCGTTCTATCGAAATACGAGATGATTTTGCGGAAATTTCAAAACAAAATGTGATTAATTATTTTGGTGAACAACCAAAAAATTGGGAGCTAGTTGTAGGTGGATTTCAAGATCAACAATATTCATCGGGATGGGATCGCGTTGTTTTAGATATGTTAGCGCCTTGGGAGTGCATCGAAGCAGCAGCGAATGCATTAGTACCGGGAGGCGTAATTTTGGCTTATGTTGCAACAACAACACAGTTATCAAGATTTGCGGAGGCAATTAAGGAGAGTGATCTCTTCACTGAGCCAGAGAGCACAGAGACAATTGTTAGGGGTTGGCATCACGAAGGACTCGCAGTTAGACCTCAACATCGCATGATTGGTCACACTGGATTTTTAACTGTTGCAAGGCGAATGGCGCCTGGAGTTTCGGTTTTACAACGCCGCAGAAGACCATCCAAGGGTAGCTACGGCGTTGCTGATTAAGTGTTTAAGAAACTTTAATTACATCTACAACGAAAACTAAGGTTTCATTTGGAGCGATGGGACCAGATCCACTGGCTCCATAACCTAAAGCAGGTGGGATTATCAGAATCCGTCTTCCGCCCTCTTTCATGCCAGGTATTCCTTGTTGCCAACCAGAGATAACTCCACTTAATTGTGTTGTAAAACTTTGCCCACTATCCCAAGATGATTGAACCACTTGCCCAGTGCTCCATGTCATTAAGACATAGTGGGCTTCAATAATTGAGGTTGCGATAACAGGCGCACCAGTTCCTACGATGATGTCCTTTGTTTGTAAATTGATTGGTGGCTGACCAGATAAGGAGCCAATAACTGGGGCAACACCCGGATTAGCAGATACTGATGGAAAAATTGCTGAACTACTTTGACTACCGGTCATTGATTCAACCCCTCCGTCTGTTGAGCATGCTGTGAGCAGAAATAGAACTGAGGTTAATGCGAAAGCCTTGGTTACTTTGGTTTGAATTTTCATCACAGCCAATCCTATCAATAGTTATTAGTGTGGATAATCTTATCCGGTGAGTTCCGATAAAACTGAGAGATTAATCAATCTAACTCTCGGCCTGCTCTCCAGCAAGCGATACCTAACCAAGAATGAGATCTTCAAGAATGTTGCGGGTTACAGCGGCTCTCCTGAAACTATGGAAAGAATGTTTGAACGGGATAAAGATGAGCTGCGCAGTCTTGGAATTGAAATAGAGGTTGGACAATTAGATCCATTGTTTGAGGATGAACAAGGTTACTTGATCAAGAGTACCAATATTCAAATTCAACCAAATGAGTTTACGAAGGAAGAAATTCTTCTGATGCTGATGGCAGGAAATCTGTGGCGCGAAAGCACCTTAGCCAATCTGTCAGAAAATGCTCTGATCAAGGTTGCATCTCTAGATGGCGGAATAGGTTTTAACACAGTTGCGCTGCCATTCATTAATGATGAGGATTTTAATCTTGCTACATTTGAGAAAATCATTGAAGCTATGCTGAATAAAAACTGGATTAGTTTTTCTTACAAAGATAAGAAGCGGGTAGTTGCACCAATGGGTTTAAAAAATGTCCGTGGCTTTTGGTATCTTTTAGGAAAAGAAGATGATCTAGACATGAAGATTTATAAAATCATCAGAATTCAATCGGACGTAAAGACAGAGATCTCCAAACAAAGTATCACTCGACCAAGTGATTTTGATATGGATAAGTATTTACAACAAAATTTACGCGGGGAGATGAGAACAGCAATCTTAAAGATTCGGGAAGATCGCGTACATGGCTTAAGAAATCGGGGAGTGGTTACAAAAAATGGGAATGGCTGGGATTTACTGGAAATAACATTCGAAGATCTATCTGAATTTTCCAATGAAGTACTTTGGTACGGCGATGATATTCATGTTCAATCTCCAGAAGATTTGAAAGCAGATGTAGTTTCAAATTTGAAATTGGTTATAAATGGTGGATAGTGCAATAACTAGGACAGCTCGAGCGATGGATATCATTCCATTTGTTCTGGAAAACCCTGGAATAAAAATTAGTGAACTTGCCGCTAAGTTTTACGTAAGCGAGAAGCAAGTAATAAAGGATTTAGAGTTAATTTTCATGTGCGGACTACCAGGCTACACACCTTATGAGTTGATTGATTTAACCTTCGATGACGGCGCTGTCACAATCATTGATCCGCAACTTTTTGATAAGCCCAGGAAATTCTCTGAAACCGAAGCAGTAATTATCACTCTTGGTTTACAAGTACTCAGAAGTTCCGTTAGCAGTGTTCAGCAAATTGCCACAATTGATAGTTTGATAGTTAAATTGGTTAACAAATTCAAAGTAGTTTCAAATACCAAAGTTGAAACACCAATTAAGCCAGTGCATTACGACAAAATTTCAAAAGCTATCAATGATACGGAATCAATCTCTATAGATTACATTTCAAGTTCCAGTGATAAAGTCTCAAAGCGCAACATCAAGCCTCATCGGATAACCTTAAGAAATGGTTTTTACTACTTATTCGCCGAGGACCAAAAACTACTTGCAGATCGGGTATATCGAGTTGACCAGATAATTTCCGTTGATTCAGTATACGAGAGAGGGTCTGATCAATCGTATGTAGAGAAAGAGAATCAAGAAAATGAATTTCTTCTAAAAATTAGCGATCAATTAACTACTGAGAAATATCGGGAGATTTTCACAGAGGTGAGTAAATCCGGTAATCATTACCTTGTTAAAGGCCGCAGTTCAAATGCTCAATGGTTACAGAGATGGATTCTAAGTAAATCCTCGGTAGTCGATGTGATTGAACCAAAAACTTTGCAGGATACGATAAAGGTGCGGGCCCAATCTGCGCTGGATCTATATCTACCATAAGCATTTCCCGAAAAAAACCGTGTAGGATTGCATCATGAACCTAGAAAAGCCTTGGCATATCCTTGTTTTGATCATAGTAGCTGTGGTCTTGTTTGGCTCTAAACGTCTTCCAGACTCAGCTCGTTCTCTCGGCCGCTCACTTCGGATATTTAAGAGCGAGATGAAAGAGTTGAATAAGGATGACATTGATTCAGATGGTGAAAAAAAACCAAATAATAATAAATAGCTAAGTTACTGCTATGGGTAAAGTGCGTGGCCGTTCGATGCCACTGGTTGATCATCTTCGTGAATTTCGAAATAGGTTTCTCAAATCCTTACTTTCGGTTTCAGTGCTCTCAATTTTGGGTTGGATCTACTATCAGCCAATAATTAATGAATTAGCGAGGCCATTTTGTGATTTAAAAGCAACTGATGCAAAAAGTGCCGAGTATTGCGGTGATCTATATATAAATGGATTGATCGGACCTTTCAATTTACATATCAGGGTAGCTTTTATATCAGGGATTATCCTATCGGCACCATTTTGGCTTTATCAGATCTGGGCTTTTATTACTCCGGCATTACATAAGCGGGAAAAACGGATAGCTGTATTTTTTGTATCAACTGCAACACCTTTATTTCTAACTGGAAGCTTTTGTGCCTATCTCTTGCTCCCACACGCCGTTAAAGTTTTACTCGGTTTTACCCCTGATGATTTAGGAAACCTAGTCCGTTTTGATGAATACTTAGATTTTGTAATGCGGTTAATCTTGCTATTCGGGATTGCCTTTGTATTACCACTTTTCTTACTACTACTTAACTTAATTGGTTTGATTTCTGGTCGGTCAATCTTAAAACCTTGGCGATTTGCAGTTTTTCTCTCATTTTTATTTACTGCCGCATTTACGCCAACTCCAGACCCTATAACTATGACTGTGTTAGCGATACCCATTTGCCTTCTTTATTTCATCTCTGGAGTGACGGCCCTTATATTGGATAAGCGAAAGAGTAAGAAAGATTATTTATCCGATGATGCCGCTTCAACGATAAGCAAGCCTGAGCAAATCTAATGTGGTTGCTTGTTCTAAATCGAAGATCAGGCAGAGGCAAGGTTGATCGCAAACTTAAAACTTTTGTGGATCTATGTTTTAAAAATGGTGTTTCTTATCAAATAATTGATGAAAGAAGCGCAGAGTTAACAGAGAAGAAGATTCGGATTGCTTTACAGGAACAGAGGATTGATGGGCTAATCGCATTTGGTGGCGATGGTTTGGTCTCACTCTGCTTGCAAATTATCGCTAAAACTCCGGTAAGTTTTTGCGTAGTTCCGACTGGAACTGGTAATGATTTTGCTAGATCTATAGGTACTAACAAAAGACCAATTGATCAAATATTCGCATCTGTTCTAACTACTGATCCGATTTCTATTGATCTTGCACTTGTGCAAGGTGCAAACTTGAAGCGTTATTTCGTACAGGTATTAAGCAGTGGATTTGATGCCTCCGTCAATCAACTGGCTAATCAGATGAGGTATCCAATTGGTAAATTAAAATATACAGTTGCAATGCTTATCAAACTGCCTAAGTTCAAAAAAATCGATTATGAAATTACTGTTGAAAATCGTAAATTAGAGATTAAGTCGATGTTAGTGGCAGTTGCAAATGGAAGTAGTTATGGGGGTGGTATGCAGATTTTGCCTAATGCTTCATACCGTGATGGAATGTTGGACCTGTTGTATGTGGATCCCGTTTCAAAGATAACGTTGTTATCTATATTTCCACTCGTGTTCAAGGGTTGGCACATAAAACATCCAGCGGTTCATGTAGTGAAAACAAAAAATGTTGAATTAAGTGGCTTAACCAATGCTTATGCCGATGGCGAATTTGTATCACAATTACCTTTGAAAGTAACAGTTGAAAAAGAAGCATTGCGTACTTGGATTTGTAAATGACATTGTCGCCAGCGGAAAGTTACGCTAAACATAAGCAACGCTCGAAGTTTCCAGCAACATCCGCTTTTGCCAATAGTTTCCCGTTTGCTTTAGATGATTTTCAAATAGCAGGGTGCCAGGCTTTGGAGGATGGCAAAGGAGTTTTAGTTGCTGCTCCTACCGGTGCAGGAAAAACTATTGTTGGCGAATTCGCAGTTGAGTTAGCTATAACATCAAATACTAAATGTTTTTACACAACACCGATAAAGGCCTTATCTAATCAGAAGTATTCTGAGTTGGTTCAACGTTATGGTGAATCAAAGGTTGGATTATTAACGGGAGACACCTCGATAAATTCAGAGGCACAAATCGTTGTGATGACCACTGAGATTTTGCGAAACATGATTTATGCAAACTCTACTACCATTGAAAAACTACGGTTCGTGGTTATGGATGAGGTTCATTATCTAGCAGATAAGTTCCGTGGAGCGGTCTGGGAAGAGATCTTGATTCATTTATCTGAATCGGTACAGGTTGTTTCATTATCAGCAACAGTTTCAAATGCGGAGGAGTTTGGCGAGTGGTTGCAAACGGTTCGTGGGGATACAGAGATTATTGTTTCCGAAGTACGACCAGTCCCGCTTTACCAGCATGTTTTATTTGGAAATAGATTAATTGATTTATTTGATGATGCGATGAAGTTAAATCCAGAGTTGACTAAATTAGAACGGGATACTTATCGTCAAGTAAGGGGTAATTGGCGGGATAAACCTAAAGGACCCAAAGCGCTGAGTCGACCCGATGTAATAGAGAAATTGGATCGAGAGGGTTTGTTGCCGGCGATTACTTTTATCTTCTCAAGAAAAGCTTGCGATGCGGCGGTTAAACAATGTTTGCAAGCCGGAATTAAACTGACTAATGAAAAAGAGCGAGAACGAATTAGAGAAATTGTCGCGAGAAATATTGGCAATCTTGCACAAGATGATTTAGTTGTTTTGGGTTATTATGAATGGTTAGAGGCTCTAGAACGTGGTATTGCCGCCCATCATGCGGGATTGTTACCGGCTTTTAAAACAACGGTTGAAGATTTATTCCAAGAAGGTTTG
>JACCEA010180091.1_pt1 | contig 20770 bp, 39 predicted proteins | sample 7449851 | NCBI WGS metagenome assembly JACCEA01 (sample SAMN15323453, study PRJNA562643) | freshwater metagenome | isolation source: river surface water | place: USA:Blue River Watershed | collected 2017-08-18 | reverse complement strand
TGGAGGACGTTTTTTAATCCAATATTTAATTCTGGGATTATAAGCAAATAAAAATACAGCTCGCACAACAGGATCATCAACATATGATTTTAATAGAGCGATTTTGTCGTTAGTGCCTGATGTTGCTGCTAGTTGATTCAATAAATTTAACATAATTTTCTCCGTAGTATACAGTTATTGTACTCTATTGTGCGCTAGAAGTCAAGCACTTTTTTGATAATTGCTGTACAGCTAAATTCTTGGCTTTACTTTCGCACATCATGTCTGCCCAGCTAAGGTGCGATAATGCCCAATCGTTGACGGCAGTGTTCCAGTAGAAATCTGAATGCGCACGCAATTTACTTTTAGTATGACCTGCGGCTATAAGAGCTGCGAGATCTGGTAGAGTATGGGGACAATGATTGGCGAGAGTATCTTCTCGGCTAATAGAATAATGAATAACAGGGCGAACGCCTCGCCAACTTTGAATAACCTGAGCAACCCTCGGGTCATCTGGCGAGATGTATTCTCCAGTTTTAATAAAATGATGGTGAATATCCAAAACGACAGGAATCCTGTCAGAAATACTAAGACAAGCATCAAGTCCATGAGCGAACTCCTCATTTTCAATAGTTATACAATTTTTAGCGACATCGCTGAGTCGGTCATATGCCAGCAAAAATCCTGCAGGACCAAGTTTACCTGAGATATGTACATTTATCTTTATATCCTGAAACACACGACCGTATCCCATCCAGCGAGCCATATCTGCATGGTATTCGAACTCGGCTATGCTATTTTCTACTACATCTGGACGATCACTGGCTAACACGCAAAATTGACCAGGATGAAAAGACAAGCGCACACCACGAGCACGAGCAACGGATCCGATAGAGTCAAAGCCTGTTTGTAATAATTCTTTAACATGTGGTTGCTGATAAAAATAACTATAATCAGCATGAGTGTATACTGGAAGAATATCGCTGGATAAACGTACCATCCTTAATTTGTCATCAAGTGTTCCTACTTTTTCGACTAATCTGCGGGCGGCTGTAATATTTTGTTTGACCAAAGATAATAATTTAGCTTCAGCAGTTGATTTGATTTGACGGTTAAGCCAAGCAACGGTGGTGGTTCCGGTATTATATTTCTTGCAATCGTCAGTTGATTTAATACCATCAATTTGATCAGGGCGATCGATCCATTTACAAGCAAAACCTAGACGAGACATAACAAACTCCATAAAAAAGGGTATAGAGTTATTTTACTCTATACCCCTGTAGAAGTCAAGCACTTTTAGACTATTTTACAAATTCTTCTAACTTTTCTTTATTTAACATACCAACGGTGCGTTTTTCTTCTTTACCGTTGTTGAAAATAATCAACGTAGGCACTCCACGGATATTATAGGAATGTGCCAACTCTGCATGCTCATCAATATCTACCTCAACAACATTAATTGCTGGTGGGTGTTCCTCGATGATTTTCGATAACATAGCACAAGGTGCACACCACGAAGCTCCAAGTTTAACCAACACTCTACCCTTAGACGGGATAATATCACTCATTTTCTTTTTCCTTTAATAATTTCTTTAAATGTTTAATTTCACGTTTTAAATTACCCATTTCATACACACTCCAACCAAGTTCTTCTGCTTGTTTACGAATATTAGCAAGGTAATCGTGATCGGATCTGCTTAGATCTTCTGTGGGATACAACATCAATTTGTTATTATCCCAATCAAAACCTAGATGCACAGATTCAACGTCAATACAAGGAGTTCCACCAATTGCAGATGGGGTTTTAATTGGAATACAAACTCGAATATCTTCAGGGGTTCTGTTTCTTGATTGTTGCGATTCTACAATATAATTTATGCGTTGTTGAAATTCAAATAGATTCATGTTCTAGGTGTATGATAAATGCATCAATTTCGGAACGTAATAATTTTAATTTATCTATGAAAGCTGGCATATCTAAATTAGCATCATAGTGAATTCGAGATTTTCCATGACAATCTGCTAACTCTAAAAATGTATATCGTTCAGCTGGTTTACCTCTATTAGAGACAACTCCATCATGGCAACATACACTTCCTGTATAATGAGAATCCTCAGAATTTAACCACGTTCTTTTGTTATAAGTTTCCATAAACAATAATTTAATGTTAAAACTACTATTTATTTTATTTTATTGTAATACAAAATGATATGCGATTGAAACAATAACAATTAATGCTGCGGCTAAAATAGAGCCAATAAACAGCCCATCCATAAATCGTTTGATATTATTCATTTACAGGTTTTGAACCAAAAAGTTGATGTAACTTATATTTAGCATCAAGCCCTTCTTGTTGAGATTTAACGGGGATATAAATCTCACAACCATTACCGATTTGCACATATTGTACATTAGCTGCCTCAGAAAATAAGCATGGATTAATACCAATATCTTCTAATTTCATAATTTAATCCTCAAATTCAATTCTAAAACAAGTTTTATCTTTAAATGTACGCCAAGCAGTAATAACGAAACTTGGTTTTTTCTCGACTTTTTTGTAGTTATTTTTTACATATTCATCGTAAAATTTTTGACGTTTAAGTTCTCTGCGGTCAGCAAGCCAATCAGAAACTAAAAACCAAACATAAATCAAAAGTAACCCAACATCAAAAACTAATCCAACTGCAACTTCTTTTGGTGGCTCAAAAAATTGATATTGTAATCCTACAGCCAAATATAGCAACGGTGCTACAACAAGAACAAATAGACACATAGCGGTCATTGCTAACATTAGCAGCAAAATACTACCGCTAATAATAACATCCCAGAAATAACCACAGAAATTATCCGATATATGCCATTCATCTTTTACGGCTCGAACTAATTGATAATGCCAACTATTTTTGTTAAATTTTAGAGTATTCATGTTAATTAATGCAAATTGCGTTAGCGATTAACTCTTCACCGTAGTCTTCTTGATGCTCTTCAAAATAAGAATCAGCAGTAAACTCTCCATGATCAAAAAATCCTAGAGTTGGAGTATAATGAACTTTTCGATATCCATTACCCTCATCATCTGCAGCATACACAACATCTAAGTTACCAAGACCTGGACGTTCGTATAACATTGTATTTAATGTATCAACGTATTCTTTAAATGTCATAATTAACCTCGTGCTCTAAGTGCTGATTTTTCTGTAATAGTAATATAAGATTTTTGTTTAATCTCATCAATTGCTAAGGGTAAAGATTCGCGCATTTCTGCCACCTGAGCAGCAGAAATTTCGTCTAACAGATTTAATTCAACATGAAATCCATGATTAAATAAAAAATCATGCAATAAAATAGCAACTCGAGATTTTCCAGTTCCTGTAGTTCCTTCAATTGTAATATTTAAATTATTCATAATTAAACCTTGTCAGTAATAGCTCTAATTTCCGCCAATGTTGTTGTTTTAACTAATTGACTATCTTTAAATACAGTTTCTAAACAACCGTGGCGTTCTTGATCAACAGATACTTGATCAACTAATTTATAAACACCATCTGTTTGGGTAACCATTAATAATCCTTTAGCCGATTTCTTAATACCATTATCAGTTTTTGGATCTTTAAAGATTTCTACACCTGCACCATTAATCTCAGCATAGGTAGATTTCATGGCCATACCGTGAGTATCTCTGGTAACATATTGGAAACTGAATGAACCAATACCCAGCACAACATTACTTGATGCAAAACCTTTTTTTTCTAATCTACGGAAAATTTCCTCAGCACGTTTGTATGTGATAGAATCACCGTAAATAGCACCAATATGAGTATCTAATACTTTGTAACCCTTTTCAGTTAAAGTGCCACCGAAAATATCCCATAAACATCCAATTAAACCTTTTTGTTCAGGCGAAAGCTCAACTTCTTCAAATTCAAGCACACTACTGTTATCAATATAATAGTATTGTTTATCATAACGATTCCACTCAATTTCTACTTTAGCTTTATAATATTTGTCACCAGCTTTATAAATTCTTGTTACAATATCTTCACCGCATTCACCATGAGGAGTATCATTACGAATTTCGGATTCTATATCGTTTAACATATAGTTTTTAATCGAATCCAAACAGTCAATAGCAACATATTTTGCTGGCACAACTGGAATATCAATACCACACAGAATTTCAACTGGATCACCAGAATCCGGACGAATAATAACACGACCATCTCTAGCCATAATATCAGATTTTAATCGCGGCAATACTTCTGTTATAACACCCCAAAAATCATATGAGTCTGAAACTATAGAAACCATACCTGAAGGATAAGTTTCTGTTATAAGACGCTTAATAAAACCATATTCTGCAATCAATTTATCATCATAATTCATATTCAAGTTTCCAATCAATTAATTTAAAATAACAATTATTATATTGTTGTAATGTTTCGTTTTTTGTGACAAAAGGTTTAGATTTCAACAAACAATACCAAACACGTTCAGGTAATTTATAATATTCTAAAAAATATTTTTTATCTCCCCAATACTCCAATAATACATCTCCGTTTTGATTATACATAATAAATTTTTTATCTTTCGACCTTTTATGTTTAGTTCTATCAAAATCGGTTTTTGGTATATTTTTATATTTTTTTAACTCTACATCAAATACTGTAATCTGCCCTTCGGTTGAAATATAATATTCTTCTCTATATAAATCTATATCAGAAACAGGAATTCGTTTAGTTTCTTTAGTTATTTTGTGCGTTACAGGAATAGTTCCTGCTGATATATGTTTATATTTTGATTTATTGGTAAAATATTCTAATTTATCTATATGTTTTAGTGTACCATTTTCATCATAAGCAGTTACTTTATTTTTGTGTACACCAGATAAATTCAAAGTTTCAAATTCTTCTTTAGATACATATCTAGTAATACCATCAACAGTTGATACAATACCACCAAAAGTTTTTGTGTGTTTCTCTGAATCAAATAACTCAATATCTATTCGCATAGTTTTATTCAACTCTTTATTATAAACTGACAATTTTCCTGAAGAAGGGGTTTTATGTATAGATTTATCGTATGTTGAGGAATCAATACGTTGAGTATGACCAAACTCGTCTATAATAATTAATGTACCTTTTGCAACAGCTTCATATAAATCATGATTTGAATAAAATTCTTCAGATGGTATTCTGATATATTTTTTATCACCAATTTTTCTACAAACAACGCTAGTTTTAGTTTTAAACCCAACTCCGCCAGGAATAACATTTAACACGTCTGCGCGTTGGATAAAATCCACGGTTACGATTTCTGCTTCTTTAGCGTCCATTTCTTCAAATGTATCAAAAATATGTAATATAGTTTTTGAAAAATTTTCTTTACCATATTTTTTAATAGAATTTTGTATAATTAACCCTGATCCCAAATAATTATCGTTTATATTTTTTGTTTTGTGTTGTCCTACATAAATTTCATTAGTTATTAAATTTTTTGTTTCATAAATTGTATAATACATACAGACCCCCTTTATATGTATTTATACTGTTCAGTTGCTACAACGGGGTTCTGGATAAAAATTCTGCTTTTAATTCTTCAAATCCGATAGAATTAATAATATCGCTGATAGAACTTGTTTCTGTACTGTGTTCTGTAGCAGGAACCGAAACGCCAACAATTTCTGTATCGCTATCAGCAAAATAATAATCCTCAGCCAAATCAATTGCTGGGATATTATCTGTACCATAAGCGCCAGCTGCTAATACAGCAAAACCAGACGATGCAGCTGCGTGGCGACCTGCCATACCGCGAAAACCAAAATCATGGAACTGATACCGAACAAACTCTTTATCGGCTCCAGTAAGCTCTGCATAACGCAAACCCAATTTCTTGTAAGCCATATAAGTTGTGGCTGATGTAATTGGTTGCCATAATTCAGCTGATAATACCGATTCTAACATATTAGTTACCCAGAAAAATTCTGGTTTAGTATTAACCACAGTTAACATTGGAACGCCATATGGAACCATAGAACCTTCTGGTAAGGCTTTAATCTCAATTGGTAAATAACCCAATTTATGCAGCGCACGAATATGATCTACATTAACCTTATAACCAACGATATTTGAAACGCGACGTTGATATGAATTAACCACGCGATCAATTGATCGAGTAAAGAATGAATAATCCCAATCTTCAATCAAGTAATCTAAGATAAAATGTTGTAGACCAACAAAACAAATACCATCGGTTGGTACGTTTTGATTTTTACCTGAACGAGCGGTAAAGTTAGAATAAATTTTAGTTGTACCAGCGGGATATTGTTCTCTATGCGAGATTTTATAGCTGTCTTTTTGGTGTAATGCGCTCATTTCAAAATTCCTATCAAGTTAAGGTATAGAGTTATTGTACTCTAATTCAAGTCAAATGTCAAGCACTTTTTACAGATGCTTTAAAAATTGCATTTCTTGTTCTGTTGGGAAAAATTTATGGATAATTTCTACTCTAGGATCTGTTTGTTCAAAGGAATCTGTGGTGTAGATAGCATCAACACCACCTTCAAATAATGGATCTAATCCACGCGAGAAAATACCATGAGTAACAAATAATCCAATTTTTCCTGCACCATGGTCTTTTAACACTTTTGCCAATTCAGTGAAAGTGCGACCACCGTCACAAATATCGTCTACAATCAAACAATCTGCGCCATCCAAGTTATCCGATAACAATTCTGTTTTAGTAATGTTACCAGTTGCTGGATCTCGTACTTTAAGAGCCTGTAGAACATCAATTTTTGATGATAAATTGTACCCTCGAGCAAAATCAACTGCTTTTTTACTGGCACCTGCATCCGGAGCAACGATATAACTGTAATTAGCTAATCCAAGAATCCCTAATCTAGAAGCCAATGGGAATGCAAAAGTAGATTGAGCTCGTTCTGTAACATTATCTAGCAATGCAGTAGCAACTGTGCTATGAGCATCTGTTACATGCACCCGAGAATAACCTTGAGCATTAATTAAATTTGCAAAGATTTTAAGCGAAAATGAATCACCTAGATTACAAACTCTATCCTGACGAGCATATGGAATATAAGGTAACACCAATTCAATTGTTTTAATTCCCAGTCGTTTTAATGCATCAGTTACTAATAACAACCGCATTAATTCGCTAGAACTATCAATTCTTGCTAGAATTTCTACTGAGGAACTAACAATAGCTGGCGAGGGTAATACAACATTAACATGTTCTTCTCCACCAGAGAACGTATGAAATTTAATTTCTACAAAATTTTCTTGCTGTTTTACAATAATCATTATTAATCCTCGAATTTCATTAAAAATTTATTAGAAATCGCTTTAAAGTGTAATTGCGGATTCTGAATATTCTTAAACACAATACCTTCACGTTCTGTACTAAGATTAATTTTACTCTTACCTTCTGCTAATGTCAATAGAACATCAATATTATAATTGATCAATGACAATTTGGTAATTACAGGCACGTGTTTCAAACCCAATTTCTCACACAATCCTAATCGGTCTGCTGAGGATAAATATTCGCCAGTATCAATATCGTAAACGGTAAATACATAAAAATCAATATCAGTTAGTTTGTATTTGTTACCTTGAATTCCTGGACCAACCAGTTCGCCTTGAATTGCAATATTTCTATCTAGAGCAGTTAATTTTTCTTCAAGATTATATTTTCTAGCAGCACCCCAAAAAGAATTACCTTCAGTTTCTTTTAATTGTAGGTTGCGAGAACAAACGCCAAATTCAGCAATAAAATCATCTGCGTCATTCATAGCATTATTTCTAAAGAATACAGTCATAGATGAGCCATCTAATTTTTCTGTAATTTCCCATTGATCATCCGATTGTGACCATTTACCTAAATTTTTTGATAAATTTTGAACACGTTCTTCGTCAGTTTTTGGAATAAAACTTGGGAAATTACCTTTAGCTTGACCAGCTAATTGTGCTGGCAATGGTCGTTCGTATTTCAAGATACCCAATAATTCAGTAACGTCAGCATCTTCTTCGTGAGCTACGCGAAGACCTGCAGCATTTTCCCAATAATTTGGCAAACCAATCGCTGCAATTACCTCGCCATCAACACCTAAAATTGATAACGGCAACAATAATCCCTGTGAGATTTGGCCTTTTAACCGGATTGTCCGTAATCTTTCACCTTTAACACCCTCAAACTCTCTAGGTTCTTTACCTCGAGATAAGAATGGTACAAGGGTATGTGGCAAAAATGAATCGATTTCACAATAGACAACTAAATCACCAACGCTATATTTTTCTTTTTGATCAACAATCCACCAACCATCTACTCTATACGCACAAATTAAATCTGCACCTTCGATCAATTTAATTTCTTGAATTCGTTTAATACTCGCTAATTTTCTCATAATCTACCTCTCATTGTTTAGTATAGAGTTATTGTAACCTATGCTGCGCTAGAAGTCAAGCACTTTATAAAAAAGTTAAACATAAGCATGCTCCGCCCAATCTCTAATAATAGTCAACCGTTCTTGTTCAGGAATTTCCAAAAATTGGTCCTTAGTATAACTTTTCTGTAAATATTCGCATAAACTATAGAACTCTTCCTCAAAATGTTGTTTGTAATTTCTATCAAAAATTAAATCTAATTTTTTGGTTCTAGCAATAAATTTTGATATCAAATAGTATGGGGTTTTTAATTTCAATACAGTATCAGATTCTTGATCATACACAACATAGCCTTCTCGTTTATAAGTTTTAGCTTGTTCAAGTAAATCTGAGAAACGAATATATTCCCATTTTGGGCGAAACACACCAAAATCTAAGGCAATTGCATCTAAAAACACTTCAGATTGTTTTGCGGAACCTAATACTTTCTCACGAGCACCGATAAGATAAGCACCCTCATATTCCGGAATAATATGCGGATCATTTGGATGCACAATCTCAAAACAAAAAGATAAATTTTGATACGATTCTAATACAAGTTTCATACGGTCTAAAGGCAATATTTCTTTTGCCATATCAACATGTTCGCTGGTTAGAGAACCAGTTGTTGAAACTAAAATATCACCGTTATACCATGTAACAGCCGCTAAAAATCCATTAATTTTATCTACTGCTATTACTTGATGGTCTAATGGAATATCTGTACCATTCTCGTGTCTGTTAAATACTTTGGTAAATGGATATTGTACGACATTACCATCTGCGTCTCTAATTAAACCCCGAGCATCAACTAATTCTGGATGCATATTCCATAAATTTTGGTAAAATACAGATCTCTTGTATTTGTGTACAAACAAACCATTTTGTTCTTTAATCTGAACAAAATCTGTATACTCAACATCTGGCGCTAATTTAATTTCAAATCGATCAGTCATTTTCTTAATAGTTTCCGCTGGAACATTATGTACTGATTTAGAACCATGACGATTTTCTACGATTAAAGTTGTCACACGATAACCATATGTTTTAGCCAAATCAAAATAAGGTTGCATTTCCCACTCTGTAGTAAAAGTATTATGGACCGCAACATTTTCTTCATACTGCATCCATTTCTCTGTTTGGGCTTGACACCATTCATGCGCTTGTTTGACATTCTCTGGTTTCCACGCATAATTACCTTTTTCATCAGTATGATAATCATCTGCTGCAACGCAAATATAATTGTCTAATGATTGTAACAGAGTAGTTTTACCCGCACCTGGAACGCCACGAATTAAAATAAGGTTTTTCATTTACCCCCCCAACTAGAAATAAAAGAATCTCGATTTAAATATCTTGGAGAAAGGACAGAATTTGATACATTAAATTCTGTACCATTATCCATCCAGATAGAATATTTTTCTGCATCACCCCAAGGTCTGGTTACATGCGAGACTTTATCTAAGTCAATAGTTGCTGGAGTATAGTCCGGCATTTCGTATAATCTAGGCATAATATAATTCTCAAGTTGTTTAGCGTTTCATTCCAAGGTAATTCTCATACGAGAGTTCCCGATCATTTTCATCATAAGTTTTGCGAATCCAAAATCCAGTGGAATCTTCGTGATACACAACATTACCACGATTATCGTATTCTTTGCGCCACCAAAAACCTAATTCATTCCCAAAAAATATTAGATGACCATTTGAATCGTATTCTATTTTGTATGTGTCCATGTTTATACTTTTAAAGTTTTGAAAGTTCTGCCACGAGTATCAAATTGTAATGGAGTTTTAAATATATGAGCACGCTCTTCACCATATTTGATATAACCTAGTGTTTTAAATTTATCGTCTGTGACCAGATATGTGTGACGTTGAGTTTCAGGAAAAGATTTAGTTGTTTCTTGTAATACTATCATGTTGATCCATTAATTCGCTATATTTTTGCCAATATTGTCTATTAATACCAAAATCGCAAATAACAGGATAACCTTTATTTGTATTTGGATTATAGAAAATGCCCATATTTTTTAAAATTAAATCATTAGCTTCAAAATCAACTAATTTCATCCAAGAAATAAAATTGGCTACCCAAGGATGGGTAATAACAACCTCATATTCGCTGTCAGAGATTTGATTTGGATACACCGTATCTTCTGGGTGAATAATACCATGTATTTCTCTATACTTTTTTTGAGCCGAAAATACAAAATCATTAAACGATATTCCATCTGGATAAGTATCGGTTATTGTTAAACAAGTAAATAAAAAATCAGTTAATTTAGAAACAAAACCCATTTCTAACCATTCAAACTCAGCATCAAAATCAAATATTGGAGCTAAGCAGCCGATCTCATTGAGAGAATAAAAACCATGGTTATCTTTTATTAAGATAGAATAATCATTATTTCTTGGGTCGCATTCAATTTTATTTTGCATTAAACCAAATGAATCTGTGGTTAAATAATGATCAAATTTATTTGTAATTCTAGATTTAATAATTGTATTAACTTGAGTTAATACTCCATCTAAACTAATATAGTGTTGATTTAAACCTTTAATTTCTCGGGAAGAACCTTTTGCTATAATCATCGTTTAAAATCAGCTGAAACAATAATTGATTTAGAATTATCATACTTTACAACAGCAATAGTTTTATTATCTTGACTTAAATAAGTCACTTCATCGGAAACTGAAAAATAACGACCACGCCAACCAAGGTCAGTTAATTTTCGAGTTAAATCAAAATCAGAAAATTTACGAGATTTAATCATGTTTCCTCCACAAAGTAGATACAATTATATTATACTAGGTTTTTGGTGCAGTGTCAAGCACTTTTTAAGTGATAACAAAAATTATCCCAAGATAGGTCAGATAGTGCAGATATTGATCCCCGCCAAGTTGAATCCAGTACAGTTTTTCTTGCATGTCTTTTTCACCAAAACGCATCTTACACCAGTCAATCACATAATGAATGTGTGTTTCGAGAACGCCAATAGCGACAGCAAGGCGAAAATCCACCCAGAATACCAGTATAGCAGCTGTCCAAATCCCTTGCTCTAGACTGTGAGAGAAGCCTACAGGATGTCCCCAGATACCTTTGGTTCGAACCTGAGTTATTGTTTGTAGGATAAAATCTACAATATAGTGTTTAGTAAATAGCAGTAAAAATAAAATTAAAACATCATTAATTGTCATAATGTTTCCCAATTAATCCATTTTGTTAATCTAAACGAAGTTTCCTCACGAATTAACTCACCATCAATATCATATGAATTCGGAATATCTATTCTTATTCCTTCAACCATCGCTCCCCACTCAGACATTTCAACATCAACATCTATTTCGGCATCATATTTTTTTAGTAATGCTTTTAAATCTTGTTTAAAATTTTTCCTTACAATATCGGCTGTTTGCATAATAACCTTAAAAGAAGAACCCCAGATTTCCTGGGGGTTTTAATAAAAGCGACATCAACGAAAATCGCCTATAATACTCCATTAATTATTTTCATTATTGGAGTTGAACCTAAATCAGGACAGTAGCTTCGTCCATATAAAAATTTCGTTCTTTACCTTCAGGTAGATCTTCAGTAAAGAAGCCAAGGTATTTAGTACCAAATACAATTTCTTTGTAATTATCTTGTAAAAATTTACTTGCAAATTCAGGATAATTTAATTCCGCATTTTTATCAATTTTGTAATAATATTCAACGCATCTTTCAATTCTAGCAGCTTCAGCGTCAATGTTTTCGTTATCTAATGGTTCATTGTTTTCTTTTAAAGAAGCAAATGCAATAATAGTAAATGCTTTTTGTAAGCCTTCAACAGATGGTGATTTAATTTTAGTCATAATATAATTTATTTAGAATTTATTAGCGGGAACCGAAACTCCCGCGCAATTAACAAAAGCTCTAGAATTACCTAGACAATTCTAGATTACCGTTTTCAACAACAGACAATACAATTATAACGTATTTTGTCTGGAAGGTCAAGCACTTCTATGGTTTTTCAGTAATAAATTCAGCAAGTTCTGGGTGATTGTCTACGAAATTTTGATCAAGCGTTATCCCCAATGAAGATAAGATAAAACTCAATTCCTCAAGAGTTGTTACTCTATCAAATGCAAATTCGTATAATTTCATTTCTAATGGTTTAGTTTCTTCTAACATTTTTACCTCATTTTAGTTTAAATTAATCGTGTTAATATTAGTCATGACTATACTCTTCTACATCAAAACCATCGCGGGTTGCAATGACTTTACTGTGGTTATCGAACATTGCTAACATAACATCCTCAAATTCCGAACTCTGAATCATGCTAGAGAATAAATCACATGATTCTACATCAATTGCAGGACCTGCTAAGATTTTTCGTCTATCTGATTCATAATAATCTCGACCGCTGTTTAATACATATTTTAAATTATCTACAGCCCAAATATCATCGTTATCACCGTCATATTCACCATAACCAGTAACATCACGTAAATCGTTGCCTGTAGCATTGGTAAATGTTGGAGCATTAACACTAAATACACACTCTTCGCCATCGTTCCAATAAGGGGCATACTGAGTCCAAACAACGGCATTAATACCTGGATTCAAATTAAAAAATTCTGTAGAGGTTTCTTTAAACAAAGCCTGAGCTTGTTCTTGGAATTGACGTTGTAATTCGCGTTGATCCGCAATCAATTTATTATATTTTTCTTGTAATTTGCTCATATTATTTTACCCTTTTAAATTTAAAAATTGTTAACCAAACAGCAGTTGCGATAAGAATACCTGCTAACATAGCAATAAAGATCATGTGTTACTCCAATTGAGATTCATCAAATTCCGGAAATGAAAGTTCAGCTCTATCATATTTCATGAGACCGTTTTTAAAATACTTCCGCCAAATATCACCCGATTCCTCACCTTCGCCATTTAAGATAAACAGAATATCTGGATATTCCTGAGAAATAATTTTCATATGGTGTTCATGCTCATACCATTTAACACCAGGTAAGGTTAAATCATCGTACCAGTGACCATATTCAGATCTGATTATGATCACTGGCCAGTGACCATAACCAGAAACTGCGGTTAATCTTGCAAATAAAGTTTCTTGATCTAAATCGCCTTTATATTCTAATTTGTAGTCTGTATAATATCCCATGTTTTAATCCACCAATTTAATATGTTTTCTGTTATGTTTAACCGAGCCACTCATCCATGGCTGAATTTCCATGTTATTCAAATAATGTTCCATTGTGGGAAGGAAGCCAAGATCCTGTATGATATGATCTTCCGCGATATCTCTAGGGCTATACGTTTTGCCATCGCTATTAACTCTAGTCCTACCAAATACCCGTTCAACAATAAAACAGCCAAAAGCAGAGTGTAGGATAGCTCTGTGACGAACATCCGCTACTGCAGCTTTGGACGAATCAATAAAGTCATCGATGTCCACATAATCATCAGGAACGCCACCGTATTTTTTACAATGCACACGAGCATGAAGGTACGATTTCATAATATAAATTTCCAAAAAAAGTTAGACTACAAGGTTATTGTACCTGAATCTAGCAAAGATGTCAAGCACTTTTTTAAAGTAATTTCAGTTTCTGAACCGTATTGCGCTACAACATCAAACTGTTTTTGACATGTTGTACAAGTATAATCTGTGCGGCGAGTATTCCTATCTGGATTTATATTCCCCCACACGCCAGTTTTATCGTAAATTGCAGGATAACAAACCAAAGTTGTAGTGTTAAAACCCTGTTTAAATTTACACTCACCATCACAAGGATAGCGCTGCATAATATCTAAAATATCACTCATTATCGTCTCCAGGCTAAATTTGATGTGTAATCGTGGAATTGTATACACCAATTAACCTTATACAAAGTCAATGCCATTAATGGGTGGGCTATTGTATCATGTATAATAGCCCAGACCAAATTTTGTTTGTACAGAACACAATATTTGTTTGGATCTAGTTTCATTTTCTGCGACTCGAACTAGAAAAACTGCTAGAACTACGAGATAATGCACTCATATTCATTGAAGAACTACGACTAGAACTCAAACTGGTGCTAGGTTTATATGAACTAGACTGACTGAGTTTATTCATGTCCATATAATTAGGTTTCGGAGCCGTTGCAATCGGTGCTGCAGGTGTTACTGGAGCCGCTTGATTAATGGTTACATTTTTGGTCACATTAGTTGTGCTACGAGTAGAATTGTATCTGCTATCGTAACCAGATGGTCTGCTATCATAATAATGATTGTTGTTACCACCAGAGTTATTACTCATAGCACTACCAAGTGCATGTCCCACCAAACCTCCAACCAACATATCAGTTACAGCTGAATGTCCGCTAGGTTGTTGAACAACCACAGGTTGCTGAGCAACTGCAGGCTGTTGAACGATAACTGGAGCTTGACCCTGAACTACAGGTTGTTGCGAATATTGCTGTTGTGCATATTGTTGCTGCTGACCCTGTTGTTGAATATAAGCATTTTGCTGCTGAATTTCTTGCTGTTGTTGAGCTTGCTGAGCCAAGATTTGTTGCTGCTGTTGTAGAATTTGCTGCTCACGTTTTTTCTGAGCTTCTTCAGGACTATCACCACAACCAACCAATGAAATTAAAGCCAATACCAAAATAATTTTTTTCATGTTTATTCCTCAATTAAAATATGTACACATTCTGCACGGTGCATATGTTTGTATGCACCATTATCAATTTGTTCTAACAACTCAGCTCGACAGGTTGCTAGATCAGGCATCTGTTTGTATGATACCTGTCCACTAAAAAATACAATCGCTAATACATAACCCATAATTTTCTCCAATTAGAAAACTAATCCATCACATACACCAATGACAAATAATCTCTTACATCTAATCTTGCCTTCTTGTACTGCTATAATATCATCAACTGATACCTTACAAAATAATATCTTTTCACCAAACATATTATTCCAATATTGAGCATTTGATACATGTAATCCATTGGTGCATGATTTAGTTTCATCTAAATCAACATCATCCACGGATACATAATCACCAATGACATATTTAAAATTGGCATCATGTAATGAACTTAAATCTGCTCTGACATGTTTATAACAATAAATTTCGTTATTAAATGATTTTAATCCTGTTTGAGCCTCGATATTCTCTAATATATTATCTTTATTAGTTAAATTATTGATTACCCTATTAAATGCTATATGCTGTTTTTGCGCTATTTTAGCATTGCCATAGACCCGTGCATTACCAGAGACCCGTGCATTGCCAGAGACACTTGCATCGCCATAGACCTGTGCATTGCCATAGACCTGTGCATCGCCATAGACCTTTGTATCGCCAGAGACCCAAGCATCGCCAGAGACCCAAGCATCGCCAGAGACCCAAGCATCGCCAGAGACCCGTGCATTGCCATAGACCCAAGCATTGCCATCATGGCTTAAATTAGATTCGGTTTCAATCCAGCCGCCGACAGTACCAGCTTTTATATCACCAAAATCTTTAAGTGCTTGAATTTGATATAAAGTTACGTTATTGACTTTGATAGTAGTTGTTAATTTGTATTTCATAATAAAATTCCTCATCAATTAAGTACAGTTATATTTTAACCGTTTTCTGATTGTAAGTCAAGCACTTTTTGCTGCTCTATAGTATCTCGTAAAATAGAATCTGTTAACTCATCAAGGGTAATCGCCTGTGCAGCAGCAATTTCTTCCAGAATATTTAGAGCGTCATCGGGCAAATTAACTGGAACCATAATTCTAGTATCATATTCTCTACCAGCATAGATATGTGTAATCTTCTCAACGATATCTTCTAAGATAACATCTGTATAGGTTTGATCATCAAATGCTACTGTAAAATCAAAATCATATTCTGCGTGTTCTGCAATAACTGCATCTAATTTATCTTCAGCAATCCAACGATAAAAATGCTCACGTTCATAATCATATAATTCCAGAGAATATAATTCTTCAGTTTCTGTATCAAAAACACAAACAACATTCATTTTACTAGCAGGTGTATCTAGATCCAGGAATCTTGCATTCGAACCAAAACATTCCCACTCATAAGGAGTAGATTCAATAATTTGGTATTTTGCTACTTTTAACAATTCATCAATTTTCATACAATTCTACAACCCCAATAATAATATTAATACAACCGCCAACCCAGTTTAAAAAATATAAAAGTTTAAACACTACTGGATCATATCCATCTTTATTTTCTCGCATGTACTCACACGTCCATGCGTTTAAACCTGCAATCAAAAAATTCATAATATCACCTCAAGGTTATTGTACCTTATTCCGTGTTAGATGTCAAGCACTTTATTATCTCGCATAAAAAAACCCGCCGAAGCGGGTTTCATATGTCCACTGGGGGAGGCGTTTGCCCGCAAGTCCTGTGGCACGCAACAATAACAAATCAAAGAAAAGTCAGCAATTGACATGACAAAATACAACAAACAGCCATATAATTGGATCAAAAGACAAACAACAAAAGCCCACATATACCCTTGAGAACAAATGACAGGTTTAGCAATTAAGCGATACTCAGGAGCACGTCAGGCAAATAACTGCATCTGGTAGCAAGTTTCCACTCGCTTCCAAAAAAATTCGTCAATTCTGGTTCTTTTCTTTAATCTGGGAAGAGTTTTCTAACCCTTGCCTTAAATAATTCCTTCCGATGTTAAGGTGGTTACATCACTATCGCTTAACTCAATCTCAGTTTTAAAGTTTAACTCTAAGATTTTATCCTGAAGTTTTTGTTTATCTTTTTTCAAATCTTTAATTGATTTGGTATAAAAGTCAATATCTACTTGAGATAAAATACCTGTGGTAACTTCACTTTTTGAGTAATATGAATCTTTTACTGCGCTATTTTTAATTTTATTTAACTGACCATTAATAACAGTTAAATCCGCTTGTAGATGATTTGGTGCAATAAATGCTGATAATAAATTGATTTCTTTATCAAGCCAAGCTAATTTCGCTAAACAAGCATTAATATCAGAGGTTTCGTTAGCTGCTCCAACTTTAGTTCTAATTTCAGCCAACACTTCTAATAATGATAATTTACGATAAACTCCAGTCATAAATGCATCTTTGGCAGTACGCAATACAGTTTCTGGATCTTGAAATTCATTGATATTAATCTGAGCTTTCGTCTCAATTGATTTTAATACTTCATTAATAGAAGTTTGAATAGCATTTGCTTTTCTTAATGTAATTTTCATTTTAACCTCAACAATTTATAATAAAATTAGAATAATGCTGCCTGGGATTCGAACCCATATTTTCGTTAGTTTTCCGCACGATTTTCGCGTGGCAACATTATTCCAAATACACAGTTATTGTACTATACTTAGGCAAAAAAGTCAAGCACTTTTTAAAAATTCTTCAGCAGTGACAATTCTAATCTCACCTTTACCTGTAGCAGAATCCTCGAATTGTTGATAAATTTCGCTCATGTACATAGTCATGCCTTCATTTTCAGTAAAACCAACGTATTTGCTGCCGCTTTCATTAACAAAAGCATATCCACGTTCCCATGTATCGCTATCAACAATTGCTGAACTTAATCTCCAGGAATCTCCTGAGGTAAATCCGCCATGCCAACCAGCCAATATTTTATAGACACATTCTGCAGGGGTTTTAATTTCTAGGATAACCCAGCGATCAGGAGTATAAGTGTTCATTAATTTTTCTCAACAAAATCTTTATATGCATGTTCAGCTGTAAATTTATCGTTATTTTCAATTCCAGTAAACAGTGCTGCTCTATTTGCTTGTTCTGTTAAAATTGTATCAACAATTGCTGGCCTAACATAACCTAAATCTAATAGAGCACTCATATGAGCATCGGTCATTTCCGCAACTGAAATTACATGATAAGAGCCATCACCGTTTTTACCATAAGTTCCCCAAACAGGAATTTCTCTTTTAATTTCATGAGGATCATCAGTATAAACAGTGATATTTTCTGCTGGAACTCGATTAACAGAACTTCTAAAATAATCATAACCACCATCAATCATATAAGTTTCGCCATTTGCGTCTGTATATGTTTTATAATCGTGACGATGCTGACTACGCAAAATTGTGCCATCTGGAGTTCTAATTTGACTCGCGTAAATAGTTCTCATTATTCTACCTCAAATTCGTAATAAGATTTAACCAATTCTAAAAAATCATCCAGCGTTTTAATTGTAACTTCTGTATCATTTTGAACAGCTATTGACCCAGTTTCCCGATTAACTTCATACAAGAACCAATCAATATCATACAACAATGTTGCGGGAATTAATTGTTCTTTTAAAAATTCGTTTTCTCGAAACAAAGAATTTACATAAGTATTATCGAAAAATGTTGCATTAATATCTCTAGGAACAGTATCAATCCAGGCATCACGGATTTGATTTTGTTTATCTAAAACCGTCAAAATTTTAACAAAATCGCTGTACTTCATGTTCATCTCCAAAAATTCAAATTATACAACTATTGTACTATACAACAGGTAAAAAGTCAAGCACTTTGCAAAAAAAAGCCCATCTTAAGATGGGCTTTTCAGAGTTATAATAAAATTTTATTATGCATCTGGGAATGTTAAATCATCAACTGCATCAGTTGTAATTGTTCCAAGAGCAACCAATGTTTCGTATTGAATACGACCAGCACGACCACCAGTTCCTACAGTTTTCTTAACCCAACCAGCGTGAGCTAATTTGCTCTTAGCAGTTGATGCATTACCAACACCTAATGAAGCAACAGCAGTAGCAGCACCACTGGTTAAAGTTACTTTATGAGCAGCACCAACACCAGCACCTGTAATATCAGTTTGAACATTAGCAGTAGCATTTGCTAATGATTCTGCTAGAGCGAAAGCATTGTTCGTAAATTTAATAATATAATATGTATTACCAGTTGTTAAACCTGTTACAGAAGTTCCACCACCATTAGTATAAACAGCAGCATCACCTGTAGCAAATAAATGACCAGTATAATTGATTGTGTTTGAAATAGCATTTGCAGCAGTTGCGCCATTAAACGTAATATAAGGTGCACCGATTGTAACAGTTGGTGCGCTTGAATACGAATTACCAGTTGCAGTTAATGTTACATTAGCAACAGCACCACCGCTTACATAAGCAGTTGCTGCAGCTGCACCTGTTGAGAAAGTTACAGCAGGAGCTTCTACATATTTTGAACCAGCTGACTGAATCAATACAGCAGTTACATTTGCGCTACCAGCATCAATTTCGCTAGTATCAACCCCATAAACAGTTTGAATTAAATCAAAACCGCTTACATTATCGCCGTCTTGATAAACATATTTTGGTTGTTGATTATGTGTTACAAACGAAATCGGTAAAGTTGTATTTGAAGTTCCTGTAAAAGGATCTGCCAAAGTTAAAATTGTGTTATTAGAAATAGCAGCAATTCTATTTTTAGTAAATAAATCTGAGTGAATACCTAAAACATCACCAATAACTAAATTAGCTGTAAACTGTGTACCCACACCAATAACTGTGTTCGAACCATTTGTAACGGAAACACTTGTTCCGTAAATAGTTTTTGCGTCGTAAATACCCCATTCTGACATTATTATTTCTCCTTATGAAAAAGACTGATTTTATAAACTATTTATAGTTATAAGTGATTGTCTTTCATAGGAGATATAATATCAAAAATTGCCTAAATCATACGACTCAGTTTTTGTTGGTGCAGGATAGAACACTAATTTATTTCTACCAATTTTTTCTGCATAATCGTGTGTATACCAAGTCCCACCACGATTTTGGTATTGCATCTGATATGGAACCACAAACAACAAATCTACGGCTTGTACGATCGCTCTGTTACGCGCAAAATTGGTATTTGGTTCAAGTATAAGGTCGCTTTTATGCCATGCTCTAAGATCATCTCCCACTGAAGGATACGCGATTGTTTTATAACCTAATTCCTGAGCAATTTCTGCTGCTTGAACATCAACACCAACACAATCCCCATGATGAAATTCTGAATCTGGATATTGTTCTATAAAATAACGTAAATTATTTTGTACTGTATTAAATTGGAAAACAGTCATTCCCGACCGAGTTCCGGTGATACCAATTTTCATGTTGCTTCCTCTAATAAATCTCGTTCATCAATTACATAAAGATTTCTGGTATAACCATCAACAAGGACTAATTGACGCCAGAGGTCTATGGGATACACAGCGTTGGTTACTCGCGCCTTGCCAGCTGGTTCATGCCCATACCATTTTTCCCAATAAGATTCATAAATTAATAAAGTTTTCATGAGATTTAACTGTTAAAATTGTTCTAGA
>JACCEA010963873.1_pt1 | contig 20786 bp, 28 predicted proteins | sample 7449851 | NCBI WGS metagenome assembly JACCEA01 (sample SAMN15323453, study PRJNA562643) | freshwater metagenome | isolation source: river surface water | place: USA:Blue River Watershed | collected 2017-08-18 | reverse complement strand
TTTATATGGTGTTAGAACATTATGAAGAATTACTAGATAAATATCATATTGGTGTTTTTTGTGATGAAGAAATTGGAGGTTATGGTAGCTATGAACTTACAGAACTAACTGATGTTTCTTGTTTTATTGGGCTTGATAGAGAAGGCTCGATGGAAGTAGCAACTTATGGTTACAACAATAGAGAATTAATTAATTTGTTTGTATCAAGAGGTTTTAAAGAGATGAGAGGGTCTTTTACTGATGCCTCAGTACTTGCGAAACTACATAATAAACCTTGTGTTAATTTGAGTGTAGGTTACTATAACCAACATAGAGAAAATGAATATGTTTTATTTGAAGATATGGAAAAAACAATTAACCATATACTTAGTATAGATTTAATCTTTAAAGAAGATTATCCTATAGAAACTAATATTAAACAATTCAACAGTAACAGCCATTTGTATGCTTACATTGATGATGATATTTATGATAGTTATGGTTTATGGGAAGATACTATGAGTGAATGTTTTCACTGTGGAAATATAGTAAATGATGGTAACTTAAATAATGAATTGGTGTGGGGACATTGTCCACATTGTTTTACAGCTTTAATAGATACAGCTGAAGATTTTTAAAATAAATTAAAGGATATAAAATGAACTATAATGATATGACAACTGAGGAATTACTATTACTTGATAGTATTGATGCCTCTAAATTTAAGAAAGAAATCTCAGGTTCTAAACTATATAGTTTAAGACATCAATTAGATTTATATAATACTTATAGCTTAAATAGTTTCCTTGTACTAGGTAAGCATAAGATAATGTTTAGTGTTTGTAGGGGAGAATTAATACTTGAAAAATATAGTAATTACCTTAAAAATGAAGGATATAATTTAACTGACATAAATAGTGAGTTTAATAGAATCAAAGCTAAAAGAAAAGAACTTAAAGGTATAACTTTAGATATTCTAGATGCTGATGAAATTGGTGATGTTTACAATGAAGACTGGAATAACTTCACTGGAAGTTTATCTGGTAGTTGTATGATAGGTAAAGGAAGCCGATACACAACTATTACTTCTAAATTAGAAAATAAAGAAGATATGAAACTAGCTGTATTAAGAAATAGAGAAGGGTTATTACAAGCAAGGAGTTTAATATGGCATAATCAGTACTATGATAATATTTATGCTAATGATAATGCTTATGCTACATTATTAGAGAGAAAGTTAGAAGAAGCTGATTTTGTAACTATATATGATAATGAAGTTGAAGTAAGTCTTAAAGAAAGCTTGTATGATGAAATAGTACCTTATATGGATAATGTTATGTATTACGATGATAATAATTATGTTTTAAATAATTTTAGAGGAGATTATGGATTACAAAATACAGATGGATATGTTTGGAATAATAATAAATGTGAAAATTGTGGAGAAAGAGTACATATAGATGATGCCTACATATTATATAACGGCGACTCTATATGTGATAGTTGTTATAGTGATAGAGTAATTGCTTATGCTGAAGATAAAGGAGATTACTATTATACAGAAGATTTAGTGTATCTTGAAGATAAAATGTACTATGTAACTAACGGCGGTAATAATTATACATACTGTTCAGATAGAGAGTGTTATTATAGTGAAGATTATGATTTATACTTTGCAGAAGATACTAGAGAATATTATTCAAAAGATACGGTTTTATATTATACTGAAGATACAGATGAATGGTATGTAAATAGTGACTACTTATATTTTACTGTTGATAATGAATTCTATTATACATACAATGATGATTTATACTACTATGAAGGAGAATATTATGTAAACAAACCTGAAGGATATGAAGACTAATGAACAATGAATTAGAAGATAAATATATCAACACATCTAAAAGTAAACTTGAACAAACATTAATAACATCTAAAGGTTCTACACTACCTGAAGGTTCTTTAATATTCAAGTTTTATTTAGATAAGATAGCACTAGCTATTAAGGAAAATCTATCTACTAACATAAGAGGATTAAAAAAAGATGATGTATTATCTCGTAACTGGCTTATGTTATTCAATAATGATAAGTTAGCTACAATAGTATTAACTACAATATTAGATGAGTTAAAAGATGGTTTAATAACTACTATTATGTTATGTAATAGAATTAGAAAGAACTTGGTTTTAGAGTTAAGAGCATCAACAGTTAATACAACTTATCCATCATTAGATAGATACTTAGAAGATGTTTATGGTAAGCGAAGCAAACTATTTAGAAAAAAACTAAAAGGTCAAATACTAAGGAAGAAATATGATAATGAAGATGAATTAAGTGAGATAACATTAAAGGCTACATCACTACTTATTAATATAATAAAGTCAAACACTGATTTAATTATACTTAAGAATGTTAGAACTACAACAAATAAAACTACATCTTATGTATATTATACAGAGCAAGTTCAAGCTCTTATACATCAGTGTAGAAACAATTTGTTTAATATGTTTAAAGTGTATCCAGTTAATGAAGAACATATCTCTTGGAATAGTTTTTATGGTGGTTTTCATAGTAAAGAACTTAAAGTACCTATGATAAGGACTTATGGAAAACCTAAAAAAGAGTTGATGAGTATGTTTGATAAGAACGAAAACAAATTAAAACAAATAGCAACTACTTTAAATTATTTAGGAGAAACAGAATGGCAATTTAATACAAAAATAGTTGATATTATTAAATACATAATTGATAAAAAAATTATAGATTATACTAAAAGTTTAAGTTTCATAGGAGGTTTGCCTTATATGGATATGCTTTGTGTAGATGATATAATTAAAAAAGAAAATTATGGTGAGATTGATGAGAATGGTATGTTTATAGATACTAAGAATTTTGTAAGGTATCTTAAAGATTATGAAGATAAGGTTAATGAAATTAATATAAATGTTAGTAACTGTATTAGTTTAAATTTAATCTTAAAAGAATATGAAAACTATAAACACTTAGATAAATTTCATTTCACATATCAGTATGATTTTAGAGGTAGAATATATCCAGCACAAAATCATATAAACACTCAAGGCAATGACTTGATGAAAGCTGTACTGATGTTTAAAGAAGGCTCACCTATAGAAGATATAGAAGATGAAAGATGGTTTTATATCTATGGTGCTAATTTATTTGGATATGATAAAGATGAGTATGATGATAGAATAATTAAGATAAAACAAGTTGATTACAGAAGTTATGCAGAAGACCCGATGGTACATAAAGGCTGGGCTGATGCCGATAGTCCAATGCAATTCTTAGCTTGGTGTTATGAAGCAAAGGAATATGAAGATAATCCTACAAACTTCTTAAGCTATATACCTATAGGCTTAGATGCGACTTGCAGTGGGATACAGATATACTCAGGGTTGTTAAAAGATAGAGAGGGTGCTGAAGCTGTTAATGTGGTAGGTCAAAAAAGACAAGACATATACCAAAGAGTAGCTGACAAAGTTAATGAGTATTTAGTTAAAGGTGATTACAATAAAACAATTACCTACATTACACAAAAAGGAGAAGTAACTGAAGATGTAACACATATAGGAAAAAACTTAAAGGTAGATAGAAGTCTTACTAAAAGAAACACTATGACACAACCATATAGTGTAACTAAGTTTGGTATGTATGAGCAACTTAAAGATGAAATCAAAAGTCAAGAAAGAAATGGTAAAGTATTTCCTGATGATGGTTGGAAAGTAGCTAAGTTTCTTGTAGAACTGAATGATAGAGCAATACAAGAAGTTGTTAAAGGTGCTAGAGTTGGTCAAGAGTTTCTTAAAGATGTTACTAAGGATATAATAAAAGGTGGAGAGTATATTTACTACAACACACCCTTTACTAATTTTCCTGTAATACAGCGTATATTTACAAAGAAAAGAAATCGTATATATACACAGTTAGGTTATCTAACGTTACAAACATATACTAATGATATAGATAGTCGTAAAATGGTATCAGGTATTGCACCAAATGTTATACATTCACTTGATGCAGTGTTACTTGCGATGGTTGTCAAAGAACTTAGAGAAGTTTATGATATAAAAAGTTTTCACTTTATCCACGACCAGTATGGTGTACCTATAAATAAAGTTAAGATTTTATCTAAGGTTACTAGAGAAAAATTCTACGAGTTGTTTAGTAGCGACCCTTTGAATTATATAGTAACTCAGATGTATAAAGGGAACAGTCCTAGAAATATAAATGATGTATTAATTAATACCTTAGATATTAAAGAAGTGTTAGATAGTAAATATCTATTCAGTTAAGGTGTATCTTAAGTTAAGCTTAAATACAAACACAATAGAAATTAGAAATTAAAGGAAGATTTATGGCAAAGATTAAACAAAAAGGAACAGCAAAACCATTTGCAGTAAAAGGAATTAGAATTGTATCACCTAGAGGTGAAGCTTTATGGTGTAAAGTAAAAGAACCTGATTATCAGTTTAATGCTAAAGGTATTTTATCAACTAAATTAGTATTCGACCCTAATGATGAAACTGTACAAGCATTCATAGAGAAGCTTGAAGAACTTAGAGATGTAGCTTATGATGAAACTGTAGAAACTATGGGAGTTAAAGCTAAAGGTATTATTAAGAAGGATGTATATGAAGAGCATTTAGATGCTGATGGAGAAGATACAGGACTTATTGAATTCAAGTTTGCTATGAAAGATGTTGATGATAAAGATAAGTGGATTAGAGTTGTAGATAGTAAAAGAAATGAAATTAAAGATATACCACTTGTAGGTAATGGTTCAATTATTAAGTGTTCAGCTTACGCTAATCCTTACTATATGGCATCATCTAAAACTGTAGGTATTAGTTTAATATGGGAACAAATGCAACTAATTAACCTTATTGAATATGGTGGTACAGATGACTTTGATGATGAAGATGGTTATGTATCTAATGGTGATGATGACTTTGGAGATGAAGAAACTACTTCACCTAAAGCAACTAAAAAAGTAACACCAAAATCTAGTAGAACTAAACCTGTACAGCAAGATGATGATGAAGATGAAGATGACGCAGACTATTAATATACCAATATGTCTTGAAGCTGGGATTAGGAAGAAGAAAAATTACTTCCTTAATCTCAACAGTTATAATAGATGGCACTTTCAAGAGAAAAATCAGTTGAAGAAACTGTTTAAGATAAGTATTTTAAAAGATGTAAGAGAATTAAAACCCATAGAGAAATGTGAAATAACATTTACTATATTCTATCCAACTAAGAGATTATTTGATTTAGATAATATAGGTAGTGTATTATCAAAGTTCACTCACGATGTACTCACAGAAGCTGAAATAATACCTGATGATAACTATTCGGTTATTAGGAAACTTACATTTGAATTTGGTGGTATTGACTCAGAAAATCCTAGAGCAGAAGTAACAATAAAGGAAATAAAATGACGGATTTAAAAATAAGTACTGAATTAATAAGTTCAGTTTTAGTAAAAGAAACTAGACATTTAACATATGATACTATTTACGTTGAAGATAATTTTATTATTTTTTCTTATGAGGGCGAGTATCAGTTTGAAGTGAATATTTATGAATTTGCTTTTAAATGTAAAGAGTGGGCATTTGATAAAGGTTATCCTTTTAATGTGTTATATAGGCACGATTACTTGGATAGATGTGAGTTAAAATATGATGTAGATTTATATAATCATAGAAAATCATTTTACTCAGATATAGAATATGAGGCAATTATAAAAGCTTGTGAATTTATTTTAATAAAAAGGAATCAAAATGAAAATAAGTAAAGAGTTACTTAGTGATGTATTAAACTACGAAGTTGATACTTTTTTAGGTATAAATAAAAATGAAATAGATTATACTTGTTGTAGAGATGAAAACGAAGGATATATAGATATAAGTATAAACATATATGAATTTGCTTATAAATGTAAAGAGTGGTCTTTGAGTAAAGGGTATATTTTATCCTCTAATAATTATAATAATGGAGGTTGTTGTCAAATACTTAAAGAAAATGAAGATGACTGTCCTGAATGTGGAGAAAGTACAACTTTTAAAGATATACATAGTTTTACAGAAATAGAAGCAATATTTAAAGCTTGTGAATGGTTACAGGAGAATATAAAATGAGTAAAGTAAATAAAGAAATGTTAGTAAGTGACATACTATATAATGATACAAATATAGAACAAAGTGAAGCTAATCAAATGGCAAAAACAATAGAACAAAATTTCAAAGCTTTCAGTCAATATGATATAGGAAACACAATAGCTTGTGATTTAAGCGAAGAAGATAAATTGTTTTTAGAAGCTATGGGAATTTAAACAATGGAGATGTTAATATGGAACAAGATAATGGTACTTTTGTGCGTCATATCTCTTGCGTATCTTGTGGTAGTACAGATGCTAATGCTTTATATAGTTCAGGTCAGACCTACTGTTTCAGTTGTGGCAGGGTGGAAAAGGGAACTGATGTACCTAAAAGAACTTATAAAAAGAAAGATAATGATATGGACTTATTAGATAGTGAATACAAACAACTATCAAAACGAAAAATACCATTAGATATATGTAGAAAATATGGTTATGGTATAGGTAAAGATAAGAATGGTAACTCTTGTCAAATAGCTAATTACTATAATAGCGACAAACAAATAGTAGCTCAAAAACTTAGATACCCTGACAAAACTTTTAAGTTTATAGGAGAGTCAAAAGAAGCTACTATGTTTGGTATGAATTTATGGGGTAACAAAGGTAAGAAGATAGTTATAACTGAAGGTGAAATAGATACACTATCAGTTGCTACAGCCTTTGGAGGAAAATATCCTGTAGTTAGTTTAAAGAATGGAGCTAATGCTTCAAAGAGAGAGCTAAGTAAATTCAGAGATTACTTTGAAGGTTATGAAGAAATTTATTTTTGGTTTGATAATGATGATGTAGGAAACAAGTATTTAGCTGAGTGTATTGATATATTCTCTAAAGAAAAGATTAGAATTATTAAACACGAAACCTTTAAAGATGCTAGTGATGTGTTAGTTAATTTAGGTACAGCTGGTATTATTAATTGTTTTTATAATGCAACTGAATATAAACCTGTTTATATAGATACACCTAGTGATTTACTAGAACAAGTTAATGAAGATGTTTCATTTGGTTTTGATTGGTGTTATAAGAGTTTAACTAACTTAACTTATGGTAGAAGATTTGGTGAGATAGTTACTTTAGGAGCTGGAGTTTCTTGTGGTAAGACTGACTTTATCAATACACAAATAGCTTTTGATATTAAACAAGGGTATAAGGTTGGTACTTTTATGTTAGAGCAACCTAGTGTTCAAACTTTACTTAGAGTTGCTGGTAAGATTGATGGAGTTCAATATCACATACCAAACAAGGTTTATGATAAAGAACAAAAGAATAAAACTATAGCTGAACTAAATGGTAATTTGTTTATGTATAATAGTTTTGGTTCAACAGATAGTGATAAAGTAATAGCCACTATTAAATATATGTATCATAATCACGGAGTTAAAATATTTTATATTGATAACTTAACTTCTTTAACAGCTGGTGTTGATGATGAAAGGAGACATTTAGATAGATTAATGGCAGAGTTAGCTGGTGTTGCTTTTGAATTAGGTGTTTGGATACTAGCTGTATCACATTTAAACCCACCTAAGAAAGGAGCTAGCCACGAAACTGGTGGTAAGGTAGAGCAAAGTCAGTTTACAGGTTCTAGGGCAATTATGAGATGGTCTTGGCTTATGTTAGGTATAGAAAGAAATACCCTACACGAAGACCCTGTAGAAAGATGTAAGTCAGTTATAAGAGTTGTTAAAGATAGGTATATTGGTACAGCAACAGGACACACAGTTAGTTATAGATATGATGTAGATACAGGATTGTGTTTAGAGAGTGAAGAAACTTTTGATATAGAAGCTGATGAAGATGAAGAAGGAAAGGATTACTAAAATGAAATATACACCTTATGTAAACATACAAACAAATGGTTACAACTATGTAGTTACCTATAGAGATGGTAAACAAGTAATAGTTAAAGATATACACGAAGCTATTAAGCTTTATGATGAAGAAAAAGAAAGGATAAACAATGGATAGATGCGCTAACACTGAAGCATTAAACAACTACTTATCAGGTGAAGAACAATTTGAAAAAGTATGTGAGGAATTTGAATATGATGTTCGACAATTAATACAAAAACTTAGAAGTATGACTAGGGATTATCAAAGAGAGTATGATATGACAGATGTGTTAAAATATATATTACCAGATATATTAACAGAAGAACTACATATAATACTATAAGGAGAATTAAATGGCAGTTATATTTGATATAGAAACAGATGGACTATATCATCAAGCAACTAAAATACACTGTATGTCAATTAAAGTAGATGATAACCCTACTGAAGTGTACACAGCTTATCCTATAAAAGGAAGTGCTGGAAGTATAGAAGACGGCTTAGATTTATTATCTAGAGCAGACATATTAGTGGGGCATAATATTATCAACTTCGATATACCTACTATCAAGAAATTGTACTGGTGGTGGGATATTGGTAATACAAAACTATTAGATACTTTAATAGCTACTAAGCTTAAATATCCTAATATAATTGATAAAGATATGAAAAGAAAAACTATACCAACTAAATTAAAAGGTAGATATAGTTTAAAAGCTTGGGGATATAGGTTAAGAATTCTTAAAGATGAATTCGAGGAGTCTTGGGATGAACTTACTGAACTGATGGTTGAATATTGTAGGCAAGATGCTGAAGTTACTTATGCTTTGTATCACAGACTACTAGCTGATGGTTTACCACCACAAGAAGCTATTGATTTAGAACAACAATTTGCTTCAATAATTTCAAGACAAGAGAAGTATGGTGTTTTGTTTGATATTGATAAAGCTCAAAAGTTACATTTAGATTTACAAACAGAGAAAGAAAAAATACTAAATGAATTAAGTGAGATTAAATATATAGTTAAACAAGGTATTGAGAAAACACCAACTAAAAATTTAACTAGAATTAAAGGTGAATTAGCACCTAGAAGGATAGTAGCTGGTGTGCCTTATTGTGATGTTACATTTGAACCTTTTAACTTAGGTAGTAGACAACATATTACTAAAATGTTAAAAGATAAATATAACTGGAAGCCTAAAGAACTTACAGATAAAGGAACACCAAAAGTAAATGAAGATGTTTTAAATGCTTTACCTTATCCTGAAGCTAAGAGTATAGCTAAATATTTTACAGTTACAAAACTACTAGGACAATTATCAGATGGTGCTAATAGTTGGTTAAATTATTACAATAATGAAACAGGTAGAATACACGGAGGTGTTGATACACTCGGTGCAGTAACTAGAAGATGTACTCACAGTAGGCCTAACATAGCTCAAGTGCCATCAGGTAGAGCTTATCTAGGTAAGGAGTGTAGAGAATTATTTGTAGTTCCTGAAGGTAAGAAAATAGTTGGGTGTGATATGTCAGGATTAGAGCTTAGAATATTTGCTCACTACTTAGCAAGACACGATAAAGGTGAGTATGCTAAATTAATCCTTGAAGGAGATATACATACCTTTAATCAAAAGTCAGCTGGGTTACCTACAAGAGATGATGCAAAGACTTTCATCTTAACAACGTTACAAAATTAACGCTAGGATGACTTTATGAGTAATCATAATGACAAAAACAAATTGAATTCAGGGGAAAGCTTACCAAGTAATGTTGAAGTCAATCCTGAGCCAAGTCAAATATGTAGAATATGTAATAAACTAAAAACAACAGATAATTTCCATAAGAACAAAACCAATAAAAACGGAGTAGATTATAGATGTAAACCTTGTAGAAAACTTGAAGCTAATAATAGAAGATTTTCAAATTATTTTCAAGAATATTTAAGAGTTAAAAAATCTGAATGTAAGTCAAAAGAAATAGTTTTTGACTTAACAGCAGAACATCTTGAAGAAATATGGACAGGTATTTGCCCTATATTTGATATAGATATAAGCTATAACAATAGAGGTAAAGGAAGTCATCATATAAATCAAGCCCATTTAGATAGGTTTAATCCTAATTATGGCTACATAAAAGGAAATGTTACGTGGATTAGTGGTAGAGCTAATAGAATAAAGTATAACGCAACTATTAATGAATTAGAAAAGATATTAACATATATGAAAGGTGCAACGACTATCCAGAAATGGAGTACACTCAAGTGAGTGGAAGCGGTTTGCCCCTCTTTATAGAGGGTGATGATATAGTCTAATCTATATAGAAATATATAGCAGTTCATAAGAGAACGGGTAGGGATTAACGACCCTTATTGAATACAAATGATGCGACATTGTATGGAGCTGGGGATGCTAAGATAGGTGATATAGTAGGTAAAGATGCTACAGCTGGTAGAAAACTTAAAGATAATTTTAAGAAGAATATACCAGCCTATGCTTCACTTGTAGCTGGTGTTGAAAAACAAGTGGATAAAACTGGTGTATTAAAAGCACTTGATGGAAACCCTTATTTTATTAGAAGTAAACATTCAGCACTTAATGTATTGTTACAAGGAGCTGGAGCTTTAGTATGTAAGAAGTGGTGTTGTATAACAGATGAATTATTAAGTAAAAAATATAAAAGAGGTGAACAATATGAATTTATTATGAACATTCACGATGAGTTTGAGATAGAATGTGATGCTGATATAGCAGAAGATGTAGCTAAAATAGCTCAAGGTGCAACAACACTAGCTGGAGAGTTCTATAACTTAAGAATTAGGTTAGATGGAGATGCTAAAATAGGTCATACTTGGTATGATGTACATTAAAATAAAGGAAAATAATATGAGTAGTCCTGAAGGAATTATTTTAGAACAATTCTATAATGAATTAAAAGAGAGAGGAATAAAGGTAGGTAATAAGGTTAAGCTTAGAAATGGCGATATAGATATTATAATAGATATAGATAATCGTAAGTATGGTAGTAGTTATCCTATAGTATTATCGAGTGATTCAAGGCGTACTATTGATGGTATATATATATTGAAAAGTGAGTCTGATTATGATGTAGTTGATTGGAATTATAAAGAACCTGAAGATATAACATCAAACCACCCTGATGTATCTTATTGGGATAATGGAGAAGTTATTGAAGATATAACATCAAATCACCCTGATGTATCTTATTGGGATAATGGTTTTATTAAACACGATAAATGTAAGCCTATGGTTAGTTTAATAGAACCTAAGTTTATTGAAGGTTTAGCTGAAGTTATGACTCAAGGTGCTAATAAGTATGGTAGAGATAATTGGCAAGAGTGTAAAGAACCTCACAGATATTTAGATGCTTTATTAAGACATACTTTAAAATACTGGGATGGAGAGAAAGTAGACACAGAGTCAGGTAAAAGTCACTTATACCATATAGCTTTTAATGCTATGGCATTAGGTTATTTAGATAACAAATTAAAGGATTAAAAATTAAAACATATATATTAGATATTGAGACAGCCCCAAACTTAGCTTATGTTTGGGGTGTTTGGAAACAAAACATAAATCAGGATATGTTAATACAGAATTCATATATTATGAGTTGTAGTATTAAGGAATTAGGTGTAGATGGTGTTACCTACTACGAAAACAGAACAGAAGATGACTCTAAAATAGTATCTCAAATAGCATATCATATAGCTGATGCTAATTTTATTATAGCTCACAATGGTAGGAAGTTTGATATACCTTTAATTAAAGCTAGAGCATTAGTTAACGGATTAAAACCATTTCCACCTTTTAAAGTTATAGATACTTTAGATATAGCTAAAAAGGAGTTTAGGTTTAATAGAAATACTTTAGATAATTTAGCTAAAGAACTTAAAGTAAAACACACTAAATTAACTAAAAGAAAGTTTAATGGTTTCTCACTTTGGCAAGAGTGTTTAAAACAAAATAATGAAGCTTGGCAAGAGATGAGAGAGTATAATGAACTAGATGTTATTGTACTTGAAGAAGTGTATTTAAAGCTTAGATGCTGGTCTAGTGTACATCCAGCTATTACTACAGCAACTACTACTGAAGATAGTAAGAAAAGATGTCCTAGGTGTTCAGGTATGGTTATAAAAGCTGGTTTCTACTTTACAAATAAAGGTAAGTATCAGAGATATAGGTGTTTAGAATGTGGGTCTTGGTCTAGTGAAAGCACTATGCTTAAAACACAAACAAAACAAGCAAGAGCTAACATTATAGTTAGTAGATAAAAATAAAACAAAATAAAAGGATAAATAAATGAGTTTAATTAAAGCATACAAGATTAAAAATAAGGCAATGGTTGAAACAAACTATGAGACGTTAAAAAAAGAGTTTAAGGAAGCTTTAGAAGTAATATATTTTTCAACTGTTAGTGAAGAAATAAAACTAAAAGGATTTAAAATATTAGTTACATTATATACTTTATATGGTGTTAAATACCTTATGGAAGTTAGTGATAACTTAAATGAAACACAACATAATAGAGATACTATGTCCTTTATGAATAGTTTCTTAGTTGAGATGTGTTATGATTTAAAACTTAAATATTATGTTAAGGATATGAGTTATAGTATAGTTGATAAAACAATTAAAGAAGCTTTAGATATTCTATTAGAAAATGAAAAAGATAATATGTCAAAACTAAAAATTAAGGTAGGTAATGTTGTAGATAAAACTATAAATGAAATTATGGACTCTTTTATAGAGATAGTAGAAACAGAAGAGGTTTAATATGATAGCACTAATTGATGCAGACTCTATAGTATATAGGGTTTGTTGTGCTGTAGAAGATAAAACCATTTGGAATGAAATGGAAGTAATTACAGGACAAGAAACAGAACTTGATGTTGAACATACTATAAACTTAGATACTATGTATGCTACAATAGATGGTATTATTGAAAACATATTATTTGCTACTGAATGTAAGAAAGCTATGATATGTATTGGTGATGGAACTAAGAACTTTAGGTTTAATAATCCTTTAGGATATAAAGAGAATAGAAAAGACTTAAGGAAACCTGAAGGCTTTAAAGAAGCTATAGATTACTTAGTTAATGAACATAAAGCAAGACTTATAGGAAACAATTTAATTGAGGTAGATGATGAAGTTGTTTATCTTAAAACAAAGTATCCTGATAAGTATATGTTGTGTGCTATAGATAAAGATGTATTGTATCAAACTGAAGGTGAACATTATAACTATGTTAAAGATGAGTTTATAACAGTTACTAAAGAAGATACAATTAAATATTTATTTTATCAAGCCTTAGTAGGTGATGCAAGTGATGGGTATAAAGGTTGTAAAGGTATAGGTGATAAGAAAGCTAAAGAGTTGTTAAGTTATTATACTGATGGTAAGAAAATACCAATAGAAAAACTAGAGAATTATTTGTATAAAATGTTACTTCCTACGTTTATTTCTAAAGGACATAATGAAGACTACTTTTTGCAGACACTACGACTTGCTTCAATGCACCAGTACAACGGGACTACAGTCGATTTATTTTCTGTAAAATAGTTGACATTTACACACACTAGAGTATAACAAAAGAAAGATAAAATTATATATAAAGAATACTTAAAGTATACTTAAAGAATATTAAGGTATACTTAAAGATTACTTTAAAGGAAAGTTAATGGGAACAGTAAATTTAGTAAAGTTAATAGAGTTATATAAAGAGGTACTATCTACTTATATTACTGAAGATGGTATATTAATAGCTACTAATGATATGGAAGATAAAGATATATTAGATAGTTTAGTAGTTAAAAACTATATAGTTAGAGTAATAAATGTTATAGAAGATGACTATATAGATAAAGGTGCGTTAGTAATAACAGGTGTTAAAGTAAGTGAATTTTTAAGAGCTATACAGCTTAATGAAGATTTTATAAAACACCCTTGTTTATTTAAAATACTTTATACTTTATACAACAAAATAATACATCTACAACAAAAAGGATAATAATGACAAGATATAGATTATTTATAGGTAGAGATGATGAAGAAATAGATAAAGTAACTGAGGTACATTTAGAATATTACAAGGAAATATTTAAAGATGATTTCATAGGAAACTACGATAAAGTTAAGAGGGTATTAGAATATAAACCTGATACTATTTTCCTTCTATACAAAGATGATATTTTAGTAGGTTTTACTGAAATAACTTTAAATGATTTGTATGGTAATATTAAACCTTATTTAGAAGTTGAACAGATGTATATAAAACCTGAGTTTAGAAGTAAGATGACTATAGGTAATATGTTTGCACTTACTTGTTTAATTAGTAGAGCTAATGGAGATATACCTATAGCTGGTAATACTATAATGACTTCAAGTAATATTAATAATAATATAAAGGCTGGAGGTACTAAGTACAGTGAGACATTTGTGTTTAATCCTACAGAAAATTTAAAATCTAGGAGGTTTTATGATAGAGCTATTAAGCTTTGGGAAAGAAATAGTAAAAATGAAAGTGAGTAATAATTATGGGTGGAGGTAGTGGAAGTAGTACAGCAAAAAACCAAGACGGAAAAATAAAATCTGTTAGACAATTGGCTATAGAATTAGCAGAATTAAAACAGAAAGAAGAGATAGAGAAATATAGAAAACAGATGAATTTTCCAGCTGAAGTTGAAAGCACTTCCTATATTCATAGACGAAGTGGTAGCGGTAATCCAGCTAATGATGAAGAAACAGTTACATCTAATAAAAGTAATACCTACAATAGAAACAGTAAAAGAGGTACTAGATTGGTGAGAGTAACTAAAAACGGGTAATGGAAGTTTAAAATAAAAGGATAATAAAAGATAATGGAAGTGTTAAGAAGAAAACGAAAACAAACTGTTGTTTTAGATGAAGTTGGTTTAATTGTAAATCCCTTAGAGGATTTTATGTTTTACGGTGGAGGTAAAGGAGGAGGTGGAGGTGTTCAATATATACCTATGCAACAAGAACCTACAACATATACACCTCCACCAGCACCTAATCCAACTGAAGAAGAAGCTACTATGGAGTTAGCTGAAGGTACAGAAGAAGATATGGCTCTGAAGAAACAAGCAGTAAAACTAGGTGCTAAGAGCTTAAGGATACCTATAGGCTCTACAAACCTAAGTTAAATTTAAAAGGATAAAAACAATGGTAGAAATACAAAATAAAAGATTAATGTTAAGTGAGGGTATTGAATGTGATTTTACACCAAACTTAAATGACTTTATGTTCTTCGGTGGAGGAGGTAAAGGTGGAGGAGGTAAAACTAAAATTGTTTATGTTCCTCAGGTACAAACAGTAAAAGAAACTGTAGTTAAGAACGCACCTAACGCAGCTAAACAGGAAGGAGCTTCAAATATGACTGAAGATGGTAAACCTTCTGATGATGATGAACTAACTGGTGGTAGAAATAAAACCTTAGGTGGTACTAGAAAACTAGCTATACCTGTTACACCTTCAAGATGATTGGAGGATAGGGTAGATGGATTTTGATGTAAAAGAATATGTATTAAGTAATCCAGCACCTGAAGTATTTAAAAAACTACATAACGATAGAAACACAGTTATGACTAGAGCTGTAGATAGTGCAAAATTAACACTACCTTATATGGCAACAGAAGATAGTCATACTGAGTCAGATACTTTAGATACACCATTTCAAGCTATAGGTAGTAGGGTAGTTAATAGTTTAGCAAGTAAGTTAATGTTGAGTTTATTTCCACCTAACTTAAGTTTCTTTAGATTACTGCCTACATCAGCTGTTAAACAAGCAGTCAAACAATCAGATACACCTGATATATTAGATGAAGTTGAAAAACAATATATGCTTATTGAACAAGAGATGTTAAGGAGTGTTGAAAGACAAGCTTTAAGAGTACCTATATTTGATGCTTTAAAATCAACTATAGTTACAGGTAATAGTTGTTTGTATAAAACAGAAAATGGTTTAAAAAATTACAAGATACAAAACTTTGTTATAACTAGAGATTTTAATGGTACACCAACACAAATAATAGTTAAAGAAGGATTAAACAAAAACACACTATCAGAAGATATGATAGAAGCTTTAAATCAAACTGGGGATAATGTAGAGGACAGAGAGGAAACTGATGTTGTAACATTATATACTAGATGTGTTTTAAGAGATGGTGTTTGGTATGAGTGGCAGGAAGTAGATAGTGTATTTGTAGATAATTCAGAAGCTACTTATAAAACAAGAGATGAGTTACCTTTTATACCTATTAGATGGACAGCAGTTAATGGTGAAAATTATGGTAGAGGTCACGTTGAACAATACATAGGTGACTTTAGAAGTTTAGAAGCTTTGTATCAAATTATGATAGAAACATCAGCTATATCTTCAAAAGTTGTATTTGGTAGAAGACCAGGGGCTATAACTGAATTACTTGATTTACAAGGAGCTAATAATGGTGATGTAATAGAGGGTGATTTAGAACAAGATATATCTGTACTTAGAACTGAAAAGAATGGTGATATGCAAATACCACTACAGTTAGTACAAGATTTAACTAGAAGATTAGAACAAGCCTTTCTAGTAGCAACAAGTGCTGTAAGAAATAGTGAAAGAACTACAGCCACGGAGGTGCGTTTTTTAGCTAATGATTTAGAGGAGTCTTTAGGTGGTATATACTCTATTATGAGTTTAGAACTACAAAAACCACTTGCTTATAAATTATTAAAAGATAGTGATGTGGATGTATCTACAGCTTTATCTGATATTGTTATTGTAACTGGTGTAGATGCTTTAGGTAGAAATGTAGAGTTAGATAAGATTATGCAATTTGCTGGTATTATACAACAAATAGGCTCACCTGAATTAATAATACCTAAATTAAAAATAGATAATTTTATTAAGATGATAGGAAATTCTATAGCTTTAGATGTTACAACATTAGTTAAAACGGATGAAGAAGTACAGGCAGAACAACAAGCTCAACAAGAACAACAACTAGCTATGCAAGGTGCAAGTAATGTTGTTGATAATGCAACTACAGCACAACAATAATAAAAGGAATATTAATATGGAAACAGAAACTATAAAAAGGGCTATTTCTTATGGTAATACTGTCGGTGTATTTGACTATAAGATAAAAAAGGCAACCAGTAAAGTTGAAGAAGATAGGTTAAAAGAAGAAAAATATAAATTTATAGAAGCTTTTAAACAAGAAGAAGAAGAGTTAAAAAGAAAGAATGCTGTTGCTGGAAAAGCTGGCTACAATGATAAGGGTAATACTCAACACCCTTCACCAAAATAATTTAAAAATAAAAGGATAAACAATGGCAAAATCGTTATATGAAGTAAAAATGGATGAAAGAAAAAAAAGTAAACCTAATCTAATCACTGATGCTGATTACTTTTTAAGAGATAAAGTAAAAGAAGCTGAGTTAGGTAATCCTAATACTATAGATATTACAGGCTTAACAACTTCTTCTCAAGAGGAAGCTAATGATAATAAAGTAAGAGATTTACAAAAACAATTATCTGATATGTCTGAACTTCTTGCTAGTTTGAAAGAACAAGGTAACACTGAGTTAGCTAAGAAAACAAATAGCGTTAAACAAGTTAGTAAAGAAGTAGAAGGAGATAAGTAATGGAGAATAATACAGTAGTTACAGAAAATACACAACCATCTGAGGTTGGTTCAGGATTAACTACTGAACAACTTCAAGAAGAACAAGTTGCTAGGGAAAGATATCAAAAATCTATAAACCCTGATGCAGACACTTCAACTGTACCTGAAGGGTATAACCCTGATGGTACACCTATTGAAGAACAGGAAGTTAATTGGGAAACTAAGTATCAAGAGTTGGAAATACAACATCAACTTGCTACCAACCCAAACCTATACCAAACTGATAGTGGTGTTTATGATGCAACAGATATTATAAACGACTTTAAAGCTACTGGTGTATTATCTAATGAATATAGACAAGAACTATTATCTACTGGTTTAACTAATGAACAAATAAATGAAGCTGTTGCTAAATTTGGAGGAACAATTAAAGAACCTTCAACTAAATCTAAAGATGATGGTACACAACAAACAGGAAGTTTTAATGTTAGGAAGTTTGAAGCTGAATATGCTAATACAGGTAGACTAAGTGAAGAAAGTTATAGTGAGTTATCTAAACTTGGTTTTAGTAAAAGAGATGTAGATATTTATGTTAATGGACAAAAAGAAATAGCTAGAAACTTCACTAACACTCTTTATGAGAAAGTAGGTGGAGAACAGGCTTATGCTGAATTAGTACAGTGGTCTGCTTCTAACTTAGATAAAGCTACTATAGAAAGATATAATGAAGCTGTTAACTCTAATGATAGAAATGCTATATTAAGTTTAGTAGAGTATGCTAGGTTTAAGAAAGAAGGCACTACAGCAACAAACACTAAACCTAATAGAATTAGTGGTGACTCAAGTGATGTTCCAGCCTTTGCTCCTTTTAGAGATAAAACTGAATGGCAAAGAGCTACATCTAATAAGAATTATGGTAAAGATATAAAATATACAAATATGGTAGATAATAGATACTTAGTTGCTAGAAGACAAGGTCTAATCTAATTGGTGTTTAATTTATGGGTGATAACTCTAAACCCATAAAGACAATAGAGTTAATAAAAATAAGGATTAAAAATGGCAGTAAGCGTAATTAATATAGGAAATAACTTAAGTACTCCTCGTGGTAAACCAACTGAGATGACTAACGCACTTGAAGTGTATTACGGACAAGTTCTAACAGCTTTTGAGAGAAAGAATGTGTTTTTAGATTTAGTAACAGTTAAAACATTACAAAATGGTAGTTCAACATCTATCCCTGTAATAGGGCAAGGAGCTGAGTCGGATATTAAAACACACGTTCCAGGAACTGATTTAACAATGGCTTCAATTCCAGTTAAAGAGAGAGTTATCAATATTGATGCACTAGAGTATTTTGCACTAGCTGTAGATAAGTTTGAAGAGAAAATTCTACATTTTGAAACAAGAGGTGAATTAGCTAAACAAGCTGGAGAAGCTTTATCAGTTAAGATTGATAAGAAAGTAGCTACTACAATTCTATTAGCATCTCAAACATCAGGAACTATTGGTGGTTCAGTTGTACAAGCAGATGGTACAGAAGTTAATAATGATACTATTGACTCAGGTGCAACACCAAAAGCTAAAGGTAATGCTTTAATTGAAGCTGTGTTTACTTTATCAGCTGAGATGGAGAAAAAGAATGTTACAGGTGAGAAGATGTTAGTAGTATCTCCAACTGAATATTCATACCTAGCTCAGTCTGATGGTGTTAATAAAGATATTACATCAGGAGATAATGGAGGTATCAATAAAGGTACTATTATGGAAGTAGCTGGTATTAAGATTTATAAATCTAACCACTTACCAACAACACCAGTAGATGTAGCTGGAACAAACAAGAAGTTAAAAGCTTTATTGTTTACATCTGAAGCTGTAGGTGTAGTTAAAATGATGGACTTAACAAGTGAGTCTAACTACTTACCATTACAACTTGCTACATTACTTACAACATACTACTCGTATGGTATGGGTGTATTAAAACCAGGATGTGCTGGAGTAATCACAGGTGGTAATGTATAATAAAGGCTAGGGTTTTCCTAGCTTTTTATTTTATTAATGTCTTAAGAAACCCTTAGGATATTACTAAGATAAAAGGAGAAAATATATGACAGAAATTGATGCTATCAATAAGATGTTAAGGTATCTTGGAGAATTACCTATACCTAATAATGTATCCTTAGGAGATTTACCTGAGGGTCACGAAGCTTTAATAGCTAGACAAATATTAGAAGAAACTTCTAGGGAATTACAAGAAGATAGATGGTGGTTTAATAGTACAAGTATGACTTTTACACCTGATACAAATGGATATATAATGATGCCACCTAACTTTATAGGTATGTATGCTAACGATAAGTATATATTATATGGTAATGATTTATACGATAAAACACAACAAACAAAAATATTTACTTCACCAGTAACATTAGATGTATTATTAGAGTTATCCTTTAGTGATATACCTTATATAGTAAAAACACTTATTGTTTTAAGAGCTTCTAAACAATTACATATATCATTAAATGGAGATGAAACTACTAAACAAGATTTAGAGAAAAGTATAATAGAACAAAGTATAAAAGTAAATAGAGAGAATACTAGACAATTAAAAACAAATTTAATTAGAGGTAATAGATTAATAGATAGAGGGTCTAACCCTTCAATATTAGTGTAGTAGGAGGTATAGTAGTATGAAAATACATAAAGTTTATCCTCCATTCTATAATGGTATTAGTGAACAGATAAATGAATTATCTAACGATACTTACTGTAGAGATATGATTAATTGTGTGCCTGATATTGTTAAAGGTATTAATAGAAGACCACCTCTAATATATAAAACTGATTTTATTAAACCTGATAATACTTTTAAGTTATTTCATAGTTATGATAAAAGTGATAGAGATGAAAGTTATATTATGTTTTATACTGGTAGTAGTGTAGAGCCTATATATGTAGTAGATAGTGATGGAGTTAAACAAAATATTACCTATAAGAGTACAGATGTAACAACTATAAAGAGTTATTTAACTAACCCAAAACTAAAGGCAATAACAGTTCAGGATAGAACTTGGGTAGTAAATACTAATAAAGTAGTAAAACTAGATATGACTAAAAATACAGCACCATCACCTAA